>Ga0302319_10007997_pt1 | contig 20671 bp, 16 predicted proteins | sample Bog_T0_2_FD_203319 | JGI IMG/M metagenome (GOLD analysis project Ga0302319, IMG submission 203319) | Peat permafrost microbial communities from Stordalen Mire near Abisko, Sweden - Bog_T0_2 | ecosystem: Environmental > Terrestrial > Soil > Wetlands > Peat | place: Sweden: Abisko, Stordalen Mire... | reverse complement strand
TGCGCGGCTGGAGCATACAGCCTTCGCATGGTAATGGCGATGAGGTCATCTTGCTGCACGGGCAGGCCGATAACCGAGCGGGTATGTTGGGCTATGCCGACTTGTTGTTGCGGCACGGGTACGCAGTCCTACTGCCGGATGCGCGGAGGCACGGTGCGAGCGGCGGCGAATTGGCGACTTACGGAGTGAAGGAGGCAGGAGATGTGCGGCGCTGGTTCGATTGGATTGAGAGGACGGAAGGTTCGCGGTGCATCGATGGGTTGGGCGAGTCGATGGGAGCAGCACAATTGCTCGAATCACTGAGGACGACGCCGGGATTTTGCGCGGTGGTGGCGGAATCTCCGTTTGCGAGTTTCAGAGAGGCGTCGTATGACCGGTTGGGCGAGAAGCTGGATGCCGGCGCGTGGGCGGGGCGTACGCTGTTGCGTCCGGCGGTGCAGGTGGGATTTCTCTATGCCCGATTGAAGTACGGAGTGGACCTCCGGCGGGCTTCACCGGAGGATGCTGTGGAGAGGAGCCGGGTTCCCGTGTTGCTGATTCATGGCAAAAGGGACACGAATCTTCCTCCGAGACACTCGGAGATGATTGTGGCGCGGAGTGCCGGGCGCAATCCCGCAGTGGTTTTATGGGAACCCGCTGAAGCGGGGCATACAGGCGCGGCGGGAGCCGAGCCGCAGGAATTTGAGCGGAGGGTCTTGGCATGGTTTGAAGGGCATGATGGCAGCATCCAGTTCAGCGCTCAGGCCCGGCTGCCCTGAGGCGAATTAGGCCTGATCTTCGCCGTGGAAGGGTGGTCGTGTATCTTGGCCGGAGAGATTGATTCGCCTGATCCGGAGAGCTCCCAGAAAACATGCCTACTTTTGCTGCGGTCGATATTGGTTCGAATTCATGCAGGTTGAAGATTGCGAAGGTTGTGGCGCACCAGTTGCGGACGGTGCACGAGGATCGCGAGGTGACGCGGCTGGGGGCAAGCGTGTTCGAGTCAGGGCTGGTGTCTCCGGAGGCGATGGCGGCTACGCTGAGGGCGCTTAAACGGTTTCAGCGGGCGGTGCAGGCGCATGGAGTGGACCAGATTCGGGTGGTGGCCACGGCGGCCATGCGGGACGCCCGGAATGGGGCGGCGTTTCAGGCCTGGGTGAAGGCGGAGACGGGCTGGAATCTCGAGACTATTTCAGGGCTGGAAGAGGGAAGGCTCATCCACCGCGGTGTGATGGGGACGGAGCAAGGGGTAGGCGGCCGTGTGCTGCTGGTGGACCTGGGCGGCGGAAGCTGCGAGATCACGCTCTCAGAACATAAGCGGATCAAGGAGACGATCAGCGTGCCGCTGGGCGCGGTGCGGCTGACGGAGGAATTTCTTGTCGCGGACCCGGCGCCGGCGGAGGGGTTGGCGCGGATGAGGCGCCTGATTGCGCGTGAGTTGCGCAGGGCGATCAGAAAGATTCAACCGGCGAGGGTGGGGCTGGTGATTGCTACCTCCGGCACGGCGGCGGCGCTGTCGGATGCCTGTGAGGCTGGAGCCGTCAAGGGTGGGCTTCTGGGCAAAGGCCGCGTGGGTGTGAAGAGCCGGGCCGTGGGAAAGGGCGGTGCGGGGAGCAAAGGGCGCACTGCCGGCAAGACGGTTGGCAAAGCCCATCCGGCAATGACTGTGCGCGGGAATTCTTCCACGCTGCGGGCGGGGATTGTGACCACGGCGGTGGTGCGGAAGCTGGCCACGAAGATGGCCAGGATGGCGCTGCCGGAGCGGGAGGCGGTGCCGGGAATTGGACCGCGGCGGGCGGAGATTATTGTGGCCGGGGCGCAGGTTTACGCGGAGCTGCTGGAGAGCTTTGGCCTGGCGGGGTTTCGCTACTCACCGATGGGACTGCGGGATGGCATTTTGGCGCAGATGCTGGCCGAGCAGGACGCGCGGGCCAAGGCGCACCGGGAATTTGAGCAGGAGCGCTGGGAAAGCGTGCTGGCAACGGCGCGGCGATACGGGGTTGATCCGCGGCATGCGGAGCCGGTGAGGTCGCACGCGGTGCAGCTTTTTCGCGAATTGAAAGCGCTGCATCAGTTGCCGGCGGAGTATGAGAGCTGGCTGGAGGCGGCGGCCATCCTGCGCGATACGGGCAAGTTCATCAACCACCAGGGCCATCACCGGCATACGCAGTACATTGTGTCGAGCTCAGAGATTTACGGTTATACGCAACTGCAGCGGACCATGGTTTCAGCCATTTCGCGCTACCTGGGCAAGAGCCGCCCGCAGCCTGGCGACCGGGCGTTGAGAAATATTCCGGCCGAGGAGCACAGAAACGTGCACCGGGCGGTGGTGCTGCTGCGGCTGGCGGTAGCGCTGAATCAGGATCGCGCCAGCGACGTGCTGCGGGTGGCGGCGAAGCTGTATCCGAAGCGCGTTTACCTTGAAGTGGAACCTGGACGCACGGGGGCGGAACTGGAGCTTTGGAGCCTGCGCAAGGAAGCCGGCTACTTTCGCGAGGTTTTTGGGCGGGAGCTTTTTGCGGCACTGGCGTAGATGGAACGGGCCATGCGGGGATCGATGAGCCAGCGCAACAGCGGCGGATGGCGGTCAAGATCGATGCGGGCGATGGAGCCTTTGCGCATGCGGACGGCCGCGCCGCCGTTGCCGGTGATGAGCCGGCCGAGGAACTGGAAGAGATTGGGGTTGTGGCCCACCACCAGCACGCCTTCGCGGTCAGCATACTTGGCCAACATCGTTTGGAAGGCGGCGTAGTCTGCGCCCAGGCCGAGGGCGGGACTGATCTCGACCTTAGCCTCATAGCCGAGCTCCGTGCCCACAAACTGGGCGGTTTGAAGGGCGCGCTTCAGCGGGCTGGAGACGATGACGTCGACCTGGACCTTCAGGGCGCTGAGGACCCGGGCCATCAACATGCACTGCTCTTTTCCCTCCTTGACGAGGGCCCTCTTGGCGTCGAGAGCGGGGTTCCCGCGGGGGACTCCGGCGTTGGCGTGGCGCATCAGGTAGAGGTTCATAAGGGTGGGTACGGTGGGCCTGTGGCAGGCCGGATGGCTCCTGAGTTCTCGATTTTAACACGTCTGTAACAATTCAAGGGGAGTAAGACGGTGCTTGCGTTGGGCTTGTGGCGGGTTGGGGAAGTGGGGCCGACCACAGCTCGCTGGTAAGGAGGCAGGCGAGCCGTGTGCGGCGCCTGACCAGGGTGAAGCCCGCGTGGTGCAGGGTGGAGCGATGGTCGGGGAGCGTACGGACTTTGAGGCCAGTGAGCACGCGGAATGCGAAATAGAGGGTCGCGACCACGGGGCGAGCGACAAGGCGGCCAAACCGGCCGGGCGGGACGGCGAATTCCGAGACCAGCCAGAACCCGTTCGCAGAGATCGATGGGCGCAGCCTCAAAACAAGAGATTGAACCTCGGCGGTGGTCAGACAGTCCAGGAAAAAGTGCGTGGCCACCAGGTCGTAGGGAGGGGAGACGACCGGGGCGGGGGGCTGCCATAAGCGAACATCGTCCAGTTGGACTCTCACGCGGCTGGCAGCGGAGCCAGCGCGTTGGAGCAACGTCTGAAGCATGGCGGAGCTGACATCGACAGCGTGGATGTGGATGGCGGGGTTGGCGCGAAGCAGGCGGGTGGTGAAGCGACCGTCGCCGTCGCCGAGGACCAGGGCGCGGCGGCATGCGGCCAGTTCAGGCATGAAGGCGGACCGGGTGATGGAGAGCCAGGGGCCAAAGGTGCAGAACTCCATCCAGCGATAGAGACGGGCGAGGCGGTTGAAGTTGGGGGGGGCGTTCATTTCAGGACGGGGACAAGCGGGGCGATAAGGGCTGGAGTAAGCAGCGCGAGATCGGCGGCCGCGCGGAGCGCCAGTGGTGTGAGCCGGTGGCGAAGGTGGTGGAGCAGCGCCAGAAGCAGGGCACTGGCCGCGCCTGAGGCCGTGAGAGCGGCAAGGCCGGGGTGCATGGGGAGCAGGACGGCGGCCAGGAACAGGCCGGCAAGAGCGAGCAGGCTGGCCGCGACGTAGATGTTCGAGTTGAGAGGCTGACTGTGGCGCGACTCCCAGCGCTCAATCGCGTGACAGTTCAGCCAGGCGAGAGTGGCGAACAAGAGCGCCGTGGCAAAAAGGGGCCAGGGCGCCGAGCCGGTCTGGATGACGTTGCGCGACCAGGCGGGGAGGACGCAGCCCGCTGTGAAGAGCCCGCCCACCAGCAGTTCCTTTGACAGGAGTGATGACGGGATGGGTGCGAACAATCGCGATGGCAGGGCGGAGCGGAACCGCGGAAAGATGCGTCCGGAGTGGACGCGTGTGAAGTAAACAAGGGCGGCGGCGGCCAGCACGGAGTTGCGCTCGCGGATTCCCGCGGGCATGAGGAAGAAGACGATCCACGCAGCCGCACTGGTAGCGGCGACGGCGAGGGGGATGAGAATCCGGCGGTGACGCCAGTGGAAGCGGTGGCGCTCGGGGAGGCATTGGAGTTGGCCGGTGCGGAAGGCGCGACGGGCGTCAAGAAGCCGATCGCCGACGTAGACCGCCCAGGTGGCGAGCGCAAGAAGCACCGGCGTCCACACGGGCAGACTGACTTTGGCAGCCCAGGCGAAGGCCAGCGCCCACACGACGGCGACGGTGGGAGCGTCGAGGCTGGCGAGGTGCCAGAGGCCCAAGGGGGATGGCGACTCATGGGTGTGGCATGCGGCCGCGGAGGGGCGCGCGAACCGGTTTTGTGCTTTCGGATTTGCGAAGGACAGCGGCACTTTTCTCATTGTAGGAGAAGTTGAGAGTCCGGTGGTTTGGGTTGGCTCCGGATGGCGGCGAAGTGGCTGAGTCGCGATTCGATTCACCAAGTGCCGAGTTCGATGGTACCCTTCGACACCGGCAATTTCTATGGGAGCGTGAAGGCATCTTCAAGTTGCATGCGCCGGAATGCCGCGGTGGGAGCGCGATGCAGGAGAGCGCTGTACCCTTTCTGCCTGCAACACATCTAACACCAGAGAGAGGCACGGTGCGCTGCTGTGGATGGACGCGTGCTATCGGCGTAAAGGCCTCGAAAGGAAATTTGCATGAAGGTTTTGTTGAAGAAGGGTTTTGGCATGGCTGCCGGGATGACACTCGTGGCGCTATTTTTGGCTGCGCCGGCATTTTCGCAGGACGGCCAGGGGCAAGCCGTCGTGACGGTGCTGCCCAAGCACGATGGCGAGGTGCCTGCGAGCGTGGCCAATCAGGACCTGGCGGTCAAGGTGAACGGGAAGAACGCGAAGGTGACGAAGTGGGCGCCATTTGTGAGCCCGGACAACAGCATGGAACTGGTGTTGCTTATCGACGACTCGGCGCGCAGCAGCCTGGGACGCCAGTTGGACGAGATTGCGCAGTTCGTCAAGGCGTTGCCTCCGAATACCAAGGCGGCCATTGCTTATATGCAGAACGGTCGCTCCACTTTTGCAGCGCCGTTGACGGCCGATCACGCCCAGGTGCTGAGCGCGCTGCACCTTCCTGCGGGCGGAGCGGGTGTGGATTCGAGCCCCTACTTCTGTCTCTCCGACCTTGCAAAGAACTGGCCTTCAAGGGATGCGAACGCGCGGCGCGAGGTGGTGATGGTGACCGACGGCGTGGATAACTACGATCGATCGCAGGATTCCGAGGACCCGTATATGGAAGCTGCTATCACGGACTCAGTGCGCGCGCACCTGGTGGTGTACTCCATTTACTGGATGAGCCGTGGCCGCGCCGACCAGACGACGGCCGCGAATTTCTCAGGGCAGAATCTGCTGTCACAAGTCACCGAGGCGACGGGCGGCAAAAGTTTCTGGCAGGGGCAGGGCAATCCGGTCTCGTTCGATCCATACTTCGACGAACTGACGCGGCGCTTCAGGAACCAGTACGAGCTTGGGTTTAGCACCAGCCTGGGCGCGAAGCCGCAGGTGGAGTCGTTGAAGCTGAATCTCAAGGCTCCGGGAACGGAGGTCAACGCGCCGCAGCAGGTGCTGGTGGTGCCGAAGGGTTCGGCGCAGAACTAGACGCTGGATTCCCAGGTCGCAAAAGGGGGACCTGGGGCACCTCGATTCGCGGATGGGGTCGGGGCCACGCCCAGGGAAAGACACCCCGAAATGTAGGCTTACAGGCTTACAGGATGGCTCGATTTGATTGCCTGGAATTGTGCAAAACGGGGCAAATGATTGCTTATAGGTTTGCATTTCTTCGAGGCCTTTGAATTGTAGACAATGCGTGGGAGCGAATCGGTTGCTGAGAATTGAGGTTTTGGAGGGTGGGGCACCCGCAAACCGCGACCCAGATCTCACTCATCACGGAGAGGGGAATTGGGCAAACCTTTCTTCGCCCTCCTTCATCCAAGCAGCTTGAAGTGAGGGTATGAAGAGCATTCCGGCAGAGCGAATTCGATCCTGGCTGCTGATCACAGCGCTGCTGTGCGCGTGGGGCCCGAATGCGCCGTCCGAGCTTGTACCCGTTCGTCATTTGTCGGGAACCATTCACGCTTTCCTTGAGCTGCGTTCGGAAGAAGGCCGCGTTCTGGCTTCAGGGGACCTGGTTCAGGTGGCTCACAGGGATGAGGTCACTGCGCGAACGCTGTTCCACTTCAAAGATGGCTCTATCGACGATGAAACGACAGTTTTCTCGCAACGACGCAACTTCCAGCTCGTTACCGACCACCACGTTCAGAAGGGGCCTTTCTTCCCGCACCCAATGGATATTCTGATTGACCGCCGCGTGAGCCAGGTGACAGTTCGCTCAGTCGGAAAAGATGGGAAAGAAGAGGTCAAGACCGACCACCTCGATCTGCCGCAGGACCTGGCGAACGGGATGGTTCCCCTTATCCTGGAAAACGTCTCACCCGATGCCCCGCAGACAACCGTGTCCATGTTGGTAGCCACTCCTAAACCCCGGATTGTGAAACTTGCCGTCTCGTCCCGCGGCGAGGAACCTTTCTCGGTAGTGGGTGCTTCTCATCAGGCGATCCACTTCGAGATCAAGTTAGAGCTGGGCGGCGTCCCAGGGATCGTGGCACCCCTGATTGGTAAGCAACCCCCGAACATTCAGGCGTGGGTTATTGGCGGGCAAGCCCCGACTTTTATTAGAGAACAAGGGCCACTCTATCCGGACGGTCCTATCACGACCATCGAGCTGGCCAGCCCTGTTTGGCAGGACGCGTCAAAGCCTGGCGATTAGGGCGATTCCACAATCGATGTCGGCGCAACTGTGTGCTTCGGCTTTCAGCTTCCCAGGTCTCAGAAGCTGGACCTGGGGCACCCCGGCACCGACCCGCTCATCGCGATAAGGCTGCGATGAACGGGGCACAGTCGGTGATACCTGGATGAGTGGGGTACCTGCTATTCCCCACGATTCAAATTGCTCTCCACAACCTTCTCCACATTTCCCGGTTCTCCGACGCCAACGATGATCAGCGCAACTTCGCCATCCGGCTGAATCAATACCAGTGCAGGCAGTTCGGCGAAATAGTCGATCGCGCTCACTCCCAACTGGATCGGCAAGGGCGACATATAGTTCATCGCGGCGACCGGAATCTTGATTTGAAAATGGTCGATCAGCTCCTGAACCGCGTTCGGCTTGTAATCCATCTCGACAGCCACAACCGCCAGTCTGCCCTTCTCTTTCTCGGCCAGAGAGAGAATCTCCGGCAACCTCTTGACGGAAGGAGGGCACCATGAGGCGCCGAAATCGATGAGAACCCATTTGTCTTTGAACTGATCGAGCGTAACCGGTCCACTGTTGACGGTTTCAAACTCCACGTCGGGAGCACTGAATCCCTTCGCCACGTGCGCAAATGGCTTTGCCCCAACCGGCTCGTAGTCCTGCGAGGCAATTTCGCGCAGTAGGACATCCTGGCCAAAATCCATCCGTTTAATGTAAGCCTTGATCGCGCGCCGATTCCCCTCGTTAAAATAGCTGGCCATTTGCATTGGTCCGGTCTCGGCTGCATTCTTCCCTTCGATTCGGATGATCAAATCGCCCTTCATCAGATTCCAATGAATCGATCCGGGCTTTTTCTCCTCCACGCGCCAACCGTGTTCCTCATGAACAATTGAAATATTAGCTACTACCACTTCGGGTTGAGGGTGCGCGGCGGCGTATTGTGCCGCAAGGGCCATGATTAGAAGCAAGAACAAATACTTCATTTCAGCCGGGTCTCCACTTTTGTCTGAAAGTCCGTGCAATTCGACCGAGCCAGAGGTTCAGTCGGCGGCGGTGGCTTTTTCTTTGGAATTCTTATGAATTGGCTTGGCCGCAAACGGGGCGGGAATGGCGTCGAGGTCCGCCTTGCCTTCGGCCAGTTGCATGAGGAACTCCTGGCTGGAGAATGCGGGGACATCCTTGAAGAGCTTGCTGGCGCGGATGTAGCTGCCGTCGGGCTGCTGGAGGCGGGACTTGACCGTGTCTGCCAGGTACGCGGGGAGAATTTCGTCGTGAATGCGGGCCATGGCGGCGGCGTCGCGGACCGGGAAGACGACTTCGCAGCGCTCGAAGAGGTTGCGGGGCATCCAGTCGGCGGAGCCAAGGTAGATTTCGTTCGCTCCGCCGTTGGCGAAGTGGTAGATGCGGGAGTGCTCAAGGAAGCGGCCCACGATGGAGCGGACCCTGATCCTGTCTGACATACCCTTGACGCCGGGGCGGAGGATGGAGAGGCCGCGGACGATCAGATCGACTTCGACGCCGGCCTGCGACGCCTGATAGAGCGCTTCAATCACAGAAGGCTCGAGCAGCGCGTTCATCTTGGCGACAATGTGCGCCGGACGCCCGGCCTGCGCGTGTTCCTGTTCGCGGCGGATGAGGCCGAGGAAGCTTTCCGCCATGGTGAGCGGCGCGACGAGCAGAGGGCGGTAGTCGTCGATCTCAGCGTGGGCGGTGAGGTAGTTGAAGACCATGTGGACGCGCTCGGTGATCTGCGGATCGCAGGTGAGCAGGCTCAGGTCCGTATAGAAGCGAGCGGTGTCAGGGTTGTAGTTGCCCGTGCCCAGGTGACAATAGCGGCGGGTCACTCCATCTTCGTCGTGGCGGACGAGCATGGCCAGCTTGCAATGCGTCTTGAGGCCCACAACCCCGTGAAACACCTGCACGCCGGCGTCTTCCATGCTGCGCGCCCAGCGGATGTTGGAGGCTTCGTCGAAGCGCGCCATCAGCTCGACGACGAGGGTGGCCTCCTTGGTGGCCGCAGCCTCAGTGAGCGCTTCGAACATGGGCGAATCGTGGCTGGTGCGGTAGAGGGTTTGCTTCATCGACAGGACGGCCGGGTCGAGTGCCCCCTGGCGGATGAAGTCGACGACCGGGTCGTAGGAGTCGTAGGGGTGGTGGAGCAGGACGTCGTGCTGGAGGAGCTCGTCAAAGATGTTGGCGGACTTGCGGCTCAGGTGAAGCGGCTTGGGCGTAAACGGGGCGAATTTGAGGTCGGGACGCTCGACGTCGCCATAAAAGAACATGAGGCGCGAGAGGTTGACGGGGCCTTCGCCGCGGAAGACCTGGTCTTCGTCGAGCTCGAAGTTGACGCGCAGGCGTTCCACAATTTCCGGGTCGGCCGCGGTTTCGATCTCCAGGCGGACGGCGTCGCCTTTGCGGCGATTGTGCAGCTCGACGCGGATCGTTTCAAGCAGGGACCGGGCCTCTTCCTCTTCAAAGTAGAGGTTGGAGTTACGTGTGACGCGGAAGGCGGCGCGAGCCAGCACTTCATAGCCGCGGTACATGCCGGAGAGGTTCTGGGCGATGAGGTCTTGCAGCAGCAGGTAGTCGAAATGGCCCTCGGCGGCGGGCAGGCGGACAAAGCGGGGCAGCGCGCGCGGGACGGTGACCACACCGAGCACCTGGGGGCCGGAGCTGCGGCGCTTGGCACGCAGCAGCAGAGCGAGGCAGAGCGCCTTGTTGAGGACGCGCGGAAACGGGTGCGCGGGATCGATGGAAATGGGTGTGAGAAGCGGGTCGACCTCGCGCTGAAAGTAGTTTTGCGCAAAGGCGCGCGCCTCGTCCTCAAGCTCTTTCCATTCCAGCAGGCGGATGCGCTGCTTGCGGAGTTCGGGGAGCAGTTGGTGATTCCAGCAGTGGTACTGGGCGGCCACGAACTCGTGAATGTCGGCGGTGAGCACGGCGAGCGACTCATCTGGGCGGAGGCCGTCATAACCGGGCTCGCGGTAGCCGTCTTCAATGCGCTGCATGAGGCCGGCCTGGCGCACCTCAACGTATTCATCCAGATTGTTGCCGGTGATGGCGAGAAATTTCACGCGCTCAAGGAGCGGGTTGGCGGGGTCCTCGGCTTCTTCAAGGACGCGACGGTTGAACTGCATCCAGGAGTGGTCGCGGCCGGTGAAGAGTTTTTGTCTGTGGGAAGTTCGGGCCATCGTGTTCGTCCAGTGCGCCGTGTTGGCAGTCTACAGCGTTTTTGCGGGGGTGGGTAGCTGGGGTCTTTCGCCGCATCGTAAGCGTCCCTTAGCTAATCCATACAGGACGCGGGCGTTCGAGATGTTAAGGATAGGAAAAAAGCTGGGGGCAGACCTACAGTTTGACGCCGCGGGCCGGCGGGGTGAGGATTAAGGTTAGAGTCTGGTTGCTCCATTCCCCCATTGAGGAGTTCTGTGTATGCCGCATGAAGCTGTCACTGCCAACGAGATTTTGATTCCTGCCAAGCCCATACCCGAAGGCGCGCAGGCTTTTTCAGAGCGCGTGCACGGGCTGCTGGACGGGCAGCCGAAGGACGAAGCGACGGTTGCGAAAGCATTGGAAGGCATGGATGCGATGATCGACCTGATTGCGGCGGGCCTTTACAACCTGGCGTCGATGCTGGTGGGCGAGGGCGAAGACAGCGTGCGGCTGGTAGAGACGGCGATTGCGACGGCGGAGCTTTCAGCCTGCCAGGATCCGCTGGACGGCAGGAAGAACAGCCGGCGGGCGTTGTCCGCAGCGGCACTGGATTTGCTGGAGCAGCGCAACGCCGGATGCCTGGCCGCGCCGGAGGGACTGAAGCCGGCCACCACCTGTATCGACGACGAGGATCTGGACTCGATGGACGAGTCGAGCGAGGAGCTGTTGCGGCTGCTGGCCGGTCCTGACAGGGACCGTGCGCGGAGCTGGCTGGCTGGGCTGCCGACCCTGGGACGCACTATCTTTGTGCTGCGGGCGGTGGCCGGGTTTAGCGCAACCGAGATTGCCGGGATGCTGACGGAGCACGGCGGGCCCCAGGCTGCTGGATGGACGGCGGAGGCGGTGCGCGAGTTCTGCCGGCAGGGATTGTGCTCGCTGGCCTCGCAGCTTTTGCACGCGGCCAGCCGGTAACGGCTCGCTCTCAGCCGCCAGCTTCTGGCTTTCGATGTTCGCTCAGGCGCTTGTTCCGCTGCGAATCCAGCTCCGCTGGTGAGTTGGGCGCGGTAGTACACCGCGGTTGGCCAGCCGTTCGATACACTACATTTGAGAACCTTACTGCCCTATGTCCGCATCCCATTGAGGGGCACCCATTTTTCTTTCAAAAGCGCTTTTCTGTGAGTGGAAGACCATTGATTTCATCAGAACATTCAAATAGAGGAGCACTCCGTCTCAGTGTGTGGAGGCTGTCCAGGTTCCTTTCGGTTTTGGCTGGATGTGTGCTGGCTGCAGACGGGCTGGTGGCACAGACGCTGCAGGTTACAAATCAGACCACGCCCACGGCGGGGAGCCTTCAAGGTAGCGTGGCCACGGGCCAGGCAACGGCGCAGATCATCGACCTGTCAATGGACGATGCCATTCAGCGGGGATTGAGGACCAACCTGGGTGTGATCCTGAGCGGGACGCAGACGGCGTCGGCGCGCGGGCAAAGGCTGAGCGACTTGCAATCGCTGCTGCCCTCAGTGGATGCCAACGGCAAGGAGACGCTGCAGCAGGTGGATCTGCCTGCCGAGGGGTTGCGCCTTCCGGGGTTTCCCAAGATTATCGGGCCGTTCGGCTATACGGACGTGCGGGCCACGCTCAGCTGGTCGCTGGTGGACGTGCAATCGCTGCGAAACTATCTGGCTGCGCGGCACAACTTTACCGCCGCCCAGCTTTCCGCTGAAGATGCGCGGGATATGGTGGTGCTGACCGTGGGCAATGCTTACCTGCTGGTGCTGGCGGATGAGGCCCAGGTGAGCAGCGTGGATGCGCAGGTGAAGACGTCGAAGGTTTCGCTGGACCAGGCGGTGGACAACCACACGGCGGGAACGGCGCCCCTGCTGGACGAGCTGCGGGCGAAGGTGGATTATCAGACGCTGGAGCAGCAGTTGATTGTGGCGAATAACGCGCTGGAAAAGGATAAGCTGGCGCTGGCGCGGACCATCGGGCTGCCACTGGCGCAGAGCTTCAATTTGAGCGACAAGGTGCCCTACGCGGCGTTCGACCAGATGGACGTGGAGGCGACCATTCGCCAGGCGCACGCCAACCGCAAGGACCTGGCGGCGATGGTGGAACAGACCAGGGCGGCAGAAGAACAGCGCAAGGCGGCAACGGCGGATCGTCTGCCGACGCTGAAGTTCGACGGGGATTACGGGGATATCGGCACAACGCTTTCTCACTCGCACGGAACCGGGGACGCAACGGGAACGCTGAGTGTGCCGCTGTTCAAGGAGTACGGGTTGCGCGGCGAGGCCGAGGTGGCGCAGTCGCAACTGGATACCGAACGGGCTCACTTGAGCGACATGAACGCGCAGGTGGATGCCGATGTGCGCGATGCGCTGCTGGACATCGCTTCCACGCAGAAGCAGGTTGAGGTTGCGAAGTCGAGCGTGGAGCTGGCCGCGGAGGCACTGAGCGAGGCGCAGCAACGGTATGCCAACGGCGTGAGCGATAACCTCGCGGTGAGCCAGGCGGAGCAGAGCGTGGCGCAGGCTGACGATCAGTACGTGACCAGTCTCTACAGGCACAATGTGGCCAAGCTGAGTTTGGCGCGGGCGCTGGGAGCGGGGCAAAGCTACAAGAACTATCTTGGAGGAAAGTAACAGTGGCGGATTCAACACCAACACCAACACCAACCCAACCGGTAGCGGAAACTGAGATCGAGCAGCCGAAGTCGCGGCGCAGGGGCATTATCATCGTCGTCGTTGCGGTGCTCGTGGTGGTTGCGGTCGCACTGTGGTGGCACTCCACATTCACTGAAGACACAGACGACGCGCAGGTAAACGGGCACCTGATCCAGGTAAGCTCGCGCATCAACGGCCAGGTGCTCAAGGTGGACGTGGAAGAGAACCAGTTGGTGAAGGCGGGCGACACCATTGCCGAGCTCGACCCCAAGGACTTCGACGTCGCAGTGGAGAACGCCGAGGCGGCGCTGGCGAGCGCTGAGGCCAATGCCGCGGCTGCCAACGTGAATGTTCCGATTACGAGCATCAACACGGGGAGCAACCTGACTTCAGCCGGTGCGGATGTGAGCGGCACGCATGCGGGCGTCGAACAGGCGGAGCAACAGCTGGAGGCTGCGCACGCGCAGGTTGCCAAGGCGGAAGCCGATCTGGTTAAGGCGGAAGCTGACCTGACGCGTTACAAGCCGCTGGTGGAAAAAGACGTGATCAGCAAGCAGCAGTTCGACGCCGCGGTAGCCGCACGGGACGGGGCGAAGGCTTCGCTCAACAATGCGCAGGCGGGCGAGCGGGCGGCCCGCGACGGTGTCCGGGTTGCGCATGACAAGGAATCGCAGGCGCAGGCGTCGCTGAAATCCGCCGAGACCGGGCCGCAACAGGTTGCCGTGCAGAGCGCGCATGCCAAACAGGCGCAGGCCCAGGTGGAGCAGGCACAGGCGCAGTTGGACCAGGCCGAGCTGAACTTGAGCTATACCAAAATTGTGGCGCCGGCGGCGGGCATCATCACGCGTAAGAGCGTGGAGGTGGACCAGAACGTGGGCGTGGGGCAGAACCTGCTGACGCTTGTTTCGCTCGACGACCTGTGGATCACGGCTAACTTCAAGGAGACGCAACTGCGGCACATGAGCGCTGGGCAGCCGGTGGAGATTTCGGTGGACGCTACCGGCAAGAAGTATCACGGGAAGGTAACGCAGATCGGCGGGGCGACCGGATCAGTACTTTCGCTGTTTCCGCCGGAAAATGCCACCGGCAACTATGTGAAGGTGGTGCAGCGCGTTCCGGTACGGATCGACTTCACGGATTTGAAGAACGAAGACCCGGACCATTTGCTCAGACCGGGGCTGTCGGTTGAGCCTTCGGTGAGGGTTAAGCCGTAGAAGTAGCCTTCAGGCGCCAGCTCTTGGGGAAGGTGCCGTTTTCAGAGCCTGCATTCCCTCAGGGGCTAAAGCCCGATGATTATGCAGGCTTTATCGGCACGACTGAATGGCTTGGTGAAAAAGGCCAGATTTGTGACCGATTCTGCTGAAACCATCCCTCAGTGCCTAAAGGCCGAGCTGATTCTGTTGCCTGTGCGGCACGAGTAAACTCGTGCCCTTTCAAAGATCCAAGTTTTTCACCAAGCTGTGGAGTCGTGCCCTTTCAAAACCGGACTTAATCAGAGGTTCCTTGACTCCCAGTTTTGCTCGCTGGGTCTTCGCCGCAGCGAGCGATAGCTGTGCTGAAGGCTGCTCCCGCTATGGATTGGTGGGAGCAGGAACGGCTGGCGCGGCGGCCGCGGGCCTGGGAGCCGGTCTGGGAAAGGTGTGTTGGCGCGGCAGGGGCGCCGGCTGTGTGGGCGGCAGTTCGAGCACTTGCAGTTGCCTGGCCCACTTGCATCCAAAGTCATCGCCCAGCGCGCAAGCCTTGTTGTAGAGCTGCGTGGCCTGGGTGTCGTCCTTATCAACCCCTTTGCCGCTGTGATAGATGTCCGCGAGGGTGTCGCAACCTTCAAAGTCGCCCAGATCGCAGGCTTTTCCGAACATCGCCATCGCCTGGGTGTTGTCTTTAGGAACACCGCTTCCGATGAGGTACTTGAGGCCGAGCTTGCGGCAGGCCGGCGGGAATGCAGCGTCGCATGCTTTGCCGTAATAGGCTGCGGCATGCGACGCGCCGGACTTGACCGAGTTGCTTAGTTCGTACCAGGCGGCGAGTTGCGAGCAGGCCTTGGCGTCGCCTGCATTGCAGGGTTGGGCCAGGTTTGCAGGGGGTTGGTTGGGATCCGTGAGGCCAAAGCGCCACACGCCAAATCCCGCAGCCCCCAACACCACCAGCGCCACAAGGAATTGCAGGGCGTGGCCAGCAATCGTGCGCGACGGGCGATCGCGCAGCGCTTCTTTTTCATTCACATGTGCCGGAACGGGCCCCGCAGTTTCAGCAAAGATGGTCTGCACTTCGACTGATCTTCTGGATTTCTCTCCAGAGTCCCTGGATGCTGCCGAACCCCCGGAAAAGCCATCGAGTTCGGGCTCCCTTCCAGGTTTTTCCACACCGCCCTTGGATGCCCTCGCAAACAACCGCTGCAGTTCGGCGAGCTCCCTCTGCCGGTCTTCGATGTCCCTGGATGTGTCCACACCGCTGACGAGGCTGGGTGGCTTGGGCGGCTCCGCCGGTTTTTCATCTGCGGGCTTGCCGTTTTCCATACTGGCAAAGAAACTCTCCCATTCGGCGTCCTGTTTGGGTATGTCCTCGATTTTCGGCGCGCCCCCGATCTTGGGTACGTCCTGGCTCACCGCGGCCGTTTCGTCGCCGGCCACTATGCTGAGCGTCTCGTTGGGCTTCTCGGGTTCCAGCCCGGTTCCATTGCTGGCGGGCTCGGTTGGCGCCAAACTCGGAGGGTCGGTAGCCCGTACGGGCGGTTCCAACGCGCTCTTAGCTAGATCCAAGCTGGCGAAGTGGCGCTGCAGTTCCGTCAGCCCTTGAGGCTTCTGGTCTGTGTCCCTGCTGGCGGGCGTAGTGGGCGCGAGGTTCGGAACATCTGCAGCCTTCTCGGGCGCCTGGGCTGCGTCCCCGGCTTTGTCCCGGCTGGCGAGATAGCTCCGCAGTTCGGCGAGCGGCCTGGGCGTCTCTTCGGCGTCCTGGCCCGTGTGCGCAGCCGGTAGTAAGCCCTGCGGCTGGGCCGGCTTGACGGGGCTTTCCAGGCCATTTTTGCCCGCGCCCACCGGGTTGGGAAAGTAACTCTCCGGTGCGGCGGGTTTCCGGGGCACTTCGTCCTCTGTGCCCAGGCTCGCCAGGAAGGACTGCAGTTCAGTGAGGTTCTGGGTCTTCCGGGTAGTGTCTCTGCCGGCGGCTACGCTATCGAAGAAGCTCTGCGGGTCTGCAGGCTTTTGGGGCTTCTGTTCAGTCTCAGAGCTGGAGGCCGCAGCGGGGGAAAAGCTCTGCGGTTCGGCGGATTTGGAGGGCCGCTCCGCAGTGTCACTTTCCTTGGCCGCGCTGGGGAAGGTACTCTCCGCCGCAGCAGGTTCGACCGCAATTGTTTCTGTGTTCTTCCCCTTGCTTAGACTGGCGAGGTAGGCCTGCACTTCGGCAAGGTTCTGGGGTCTGCGTGAGATTTCTCGAGCCGCGGCCACCGTGGGAAAGAAACCTGCGGCGCCGGCGGCCTTGACCGGTTCCTCCAATGTGCTTTTGCCGGTGACCCAGCCGGCGAAGTAGTTCTCCGTTTTGGCAGGCTTATCGGGCTTTTCCTCGGTTTCCCTGGTCTTGTTGAACCGGGCGAAGAAGCTCGGCGGCTCTACCGGCTGCTGGGGTTTCTCTTCGGTGCCTTTGCCGGCGGGGTCAGGGGCGGAAATGCTGTGCGGCTCGACAGGCACCTGGGCGTCGGCAAGCTGTTTAGGTTCTTCGATGGCGCTTTTTCCGGCGACCTCTTTGGGGAAGTATCTCTCTGGCTCGGTAATCTTGTCGGGCGCTTCTTCCGGCTCCCAGGCATTCTCAAACCGGGCAAAGAAACTGGGTGGTTCGGTGGTTTTTTGCGGTTTCTCTTCCGTTTCATTGCCGGTGGCCGGGGGCGGGAAAAAGCTCTGAGGCCCGACGAGCTGCACAGGCTCTTCCACCGCCTCTTTGGCGGCTCTCAGGTTGGGAAAGAAATTCCCGACGACGGCAGGACTTCGGAGCTCCCCTGCAGGCTTGGCCGCGCTGACGGCGGCGACGACAAGCTCGGGTTCGACAATCTCTACGGGTTCTACTTCGGCCTGTCTTGCCGTGTCCACCCCGGTTGAAGTGACGGCGTCCACGCTGTCTGACGTGTTGGCGTCAAGGCCGGTTGAGAGACCTTGCACATTAACAGGGGCAATTGATTCTTGCTCGGTTTCGAAGGCCGTGACCAAACTGGCCGGCATCTCCGGCGCCTCCGCTGCTACGCTGGGCACAGGTTCCCGGGCCTCTGCTGTCGGCGCCTCAGTGAGCGCGATGGGAACGGTGAACTGAGTCGTGATCCGATCCGTGGCTTCGGTCGCGCCCTCACTCGTGACTGGAGTCAATACTTGCACCGCAGCTTCGACCGGGCTGGCTGGGGGAAGATCCGCAGCGGCAATGCCAAACTGCACCGCGTCCAGCAGGTTGAGGAGTTGGGCGATGTCACTGGGACGGCCTTCGCGGTCCTTGGCCAGCAGGCTGAGAACGAGGGCGTCCAACCCCGGCCAGTCAGTCAGCTCGGGGCGCAAATCGCTGGGCGGACGCGGCTGGGTGTGGCGATGCTGCCTTGACCAGGCGTCGTACTCCGCGGCGCGGAAGGCCGTTTTCCCGGTAAGCATCTCGTAGAGCATTCCACCCAGGGAATAGAGGTCGGTGCGGCCGTCCAGTTCCTTGGGACGGGCGCCGCGCCACAGCTCCGGCGCGGCGTATGCTCGCGTCAGCACGGTCTCACCAGAGGGCAGAACGGATGCGCGGCTTTCCTTGATGGCCACAAAGGCGAAGCCCGCAATCTTGGGCACCCAGGTATCCTCTTCCCGGGCGATGAGGATGCTTTTCGGCTTCAGGTCCCGATGCACCAATCCGGCGGCATGCGCGGCGGCCAGGCCTTCGGCGATGCAGCGGGTAATGGCGAGCGTCAGATTTACGTCGAAAGGCCCGGGGGCTATGTCCAGAAGCACGCGCAGGTCAGGCCCATCAACATACTCGATGGCCACGAAGGGGGAATCATCCTCCGCCTGCTCCAACTGGCCGGAGCTGACTACATTTCGGTGGTGCACCCGGCCGAGGGTGGTCAACTCCCGGCGGAAAAACGCGGCGACGGTCTCGTTGCGGCTCAACTGGGGCGGCAGGAATTTCAGGGCGCGCGGCTCGTCCGTCAAAACATCCTTGGCCAGATAGACAGCGCCCAGGCTGCCCTCGCCCAGCTTGCGGACGATGCGGTATGCGTTGCGGATCAACATGCCGCGCTTGAGGTCTTTAATCTCGCGGAGCCGGCCACCGTGCGTGGGGCAACTGTCTGCGTGATCAGGAAAGCCAATTGTGCATTGCGGGCAGTATTTCAATCGTCCGCCTTATCTTGTTTCAGATTACCGCCTTAAGAGCATTGTGCCAGCCCATGCGGGAGCGTGCAACGAATATCGATTCGAAGGCGCCTGTGAGCGTTGGCTGCGAATGAGCAAGACCTTGAGCCTCGCTTGTTGCGGCTACCGGCGCTCAGAATGACAGCAGTACGGTTTAGACTGAATGTTATACCACGATGAAAGATTCGATCCATGTTTCGAAAGAGAATTACCTGAAAGCAGTGCTGGAAGCTGAGGCTGAAGGGCACCAGGTCATTCCGGCAATGCTGGCTCATTGGCTTGAAGTTTCAGCGCCGGCGGTAACCATGGCGCTGAAGCGGCTGAAGCGCGACGGGTTTGTTGTGGTGGGTGAGGACGGGATTGTGCGCCTGACCACGGCGGGACGGGAGACTGCCTATCGCACGGCGTTGCGGCATCACCTGATTGAGCGGATGTTGAGTGAAGTCTTCGGGATGGAGTGGTACGAGATCCACGAGGAGGCGGAGCGGCTGGAGCACGCGGTTTCGCCGGCGTTCGAGGCCAAGCTCAAGGAGAAACTGGGCGAGGGCGGGGCGTGTCCGCACGGGAACGCGGTGTTGCCGGAGAGCCCTGCGGTGCGGAAACGGCGAGGCGAGGTACCGCTTTCCGAAGCTGCGGAGGGACAGAGCTACCTGGTCGCCAGCCTGCACGAGCGCGATCCTAAATTGCTGCTTTTCCTGCACCGGACCGGCATTGGGCCCAGCCAGAAACTGAAAGTGGTGAGCCAGAATTACGACCAGACCGTTTCCATTGAGATTCCTACAGGCAAAGCGAAGCGGAGTTCGATTTTGGGGCGCCCGGCGGCGGAGGCGGTGTGGCTTAGACCGGAAGGCGTGTAGGCGTCGATGCTGCGCGACATAGATCTGATCATCCGACAACTGACTGTTGATATTCGCGGCATTCGCATCGAACAGTTGAGAGTCAAACATCCCGGAGCAGATGACGATGGCCTCTGGTTCATCAGCCTTCAAGATCGAACGGAAGAGGCTCAAATCGAGTTCTCAGAAGGCAGACGCCCATTTCTTATCGAGTCCGACTTCAATAACCAACTGCTTTACGGCCCAACAGTTGAAGAGGTCGTTGCGAAAACCAAACAGCTTTATTCGTTGGCATGATTGCAGGAATTGTCATGAAAATCGGATTTCTGGGACTCGGCAACATGGGGACACCGATGGCGCTGCGACTGCTCGCTGCCGGAAATGAATTGTCGGTTTGGAGCCGGACCGAGGAGCGGACCAAGACGCTGATCCACGAAGGCGCCATCGCCGCAGCGACCCCAGCGGAAGCCGAACTGGGCGCCGATGCTGTAATCACCATGCTCCTGGATGATGCGGCGTATGAAGAAGTGCTATTTGGGGTTCACAGGCTGATCGACGTGCTCTCACCCGGCGTACTTCACATTCTGTGCGGGACAATCAGCTTGGGTCTTGCCGACCGTCTGACATTGGAGCACGCGAGCCGGGGCATCGATTTTGTGGGAGCTCGGGTGATTGGCGGGGTAAGCGATGCCGAGGAGGGTCGGCTCTGGATCGTGGCGGCTGGCGCCGACAAAGCGATGGACCGAGCCCGGCCGCTGCTCGAGGCGTTTTCACGAGGGATCACCGTCGTGGGCAAGGAGCCGCAGGAGGCTTATGCGATGAACCCGGTATCGAGCTTTCGAAGATAATTCATGGTAATTTCACGTAATGAAATTTATTAACCATAATTAACTATCTGTGGCATACTTGAGTTGAGAGACGGAAACGGTCTCTTCCCCAAGAATCCATGTCTACTGAAATCCTATCGTCCATCGCGCCGCCAGAGCCCTCCTTGCCGGAGGTGCACTCCAGCGTGTCGATCTCCAACTCGTCGATCAGTTGGCGTCGGCTGCTGGGATTTCTGGGGCCTGGATTTCTGATTTCCGTGGGGTATATGGACCCCGGCAACTGGGCTACGGACATCGCCGGCGGGTCGCAGTTTGGCTACACGCTGCTCTCGGTCATCATGATCTCGAACCTGATGGCGATACTGCTGCAGAGCCTGAGCCTGAAGCTGGGCGTGGCCACGGAGCGCGACCTGGCGCAGCTTTGCCGCGAGAGCTACGGCCGTTGGGTGAGCTTCGGGCTGTGGGTAGGCGCGGAGATTGCGATTGCGGCATGCGACCTGGCCGAGGTCATCGGGTCAGCGATCGCGCTGAACCTGCTGTTCCATATTCCGCTGTTTTATGGCGTGCTGATTACCGGGCTGGACGTGCTGCTGATTCTGCTGCTGCAGCGCTGGGGCTTTCGCTACGTTGAGGCGCTGGTCATCGCGCTGATCGGGACGATTATTGCCATGTTCGGCGTGCAGCTTTTCCTGTCGAA
>Ga0302319_10007995_pt1 | contig 20671 bp, 15 predicted proteins | sample Bog_T0_2_FD_203319 | JGI IMG/M metagenome (GOLD analysis project Ga0302319, IMG submission 203319) | Peat permafrost microbial communities from Stordalen Mire near Abisko, Sweden - Bog_T0_2 | ecosystem: Environmental > Terrestrial > Soil > Wetlands > Peat | place: Sweden: Abisko, Stordalen Mire... | reverse complement strand
CTCGGCCCGGTATAAATGCCATCCGCGCCGGGATAACTGCCGAAGTAAAAGTCGAAGGAGCGGTTCTCCTGAAAGAGCACGAAGACGTACTTGATGCGGCTGCGAATCAATTGCATCTTCTCTTGCTGCGAGAGGACAGGTTCAGTGGCCGGATCGATCACCTGCGCATTCACCAATGCGCTCGACCGCGGCGCGATGGTCAGATCGGGCAGTGCATCTTTTTGTTGCGCGGCGCAGACTTCCATCGCGCCCAGCGCAACGAGCACCGCAAAAGCTCGACATGATTTGCTCATTCGCATACCACTAAACTATTCGTTTGAGCGGCGCATTGACAATCGATGAGTCCACCGAAGAGAGAAAATATCGAAATATTCATCGAAAGAGACCAATGAAAGACGAGCCTTTATAACGTAGCGAATCGGAATTCGGTGACGATATTTCGATAGAAATGCAGGTCCTTCGACTCCGTTGGGCGCAAAGAATGCTCCCAACTTCGCTCAGGATGACAGTTTATGTTGAAGCCAGAAGCTCTTTCGCCGCCAGCCGGCCAAGGCGGATGCAGTCGGGAATGCCGATGCCGTCGTAGGCGTTGCCGGCCATGCGCAGGCCGTGAAGCGCATGGACACGCGCGTTGATGCGCTGCCTGCGCTCCAGGTGGCCGACGGCGTATTGGGCCATGGCTTTGGGCCAGCGCGAGAGCTGCGCGTGCTCCGGCTCGACGGATTGCGGCAGAATCGTGTCGCCGAGAATCTCGCTCAACTCGCGTCGCACGATGGCCAGCAGAGTGGCGTCCGGCGCGGTAAGCAAAGCCTCGTTTCTTGCGCCGCCCAAAAACGCGCGAAGCACGATTTTGCCCGCCGGCGTTCGGCCCAGAAACTTGCGATGGACAAAGGTGCAGGCCAGCATGGCGCGGCCTTCGACGGCTGGAACCAGAAAGCCGAATCCGTCGGGCAGGCGGCCGAGTTGAGCCTCGTCGTAGATGAGGTTGACGGTGATCGACGAGGAGTACGGAATCGCGCTCAACTCTACGGCCAACGCGGGATCAACGCCGGCGAGCAGTGCAGCGGCAGCCCAGGCAGGCGTCGCCACGATCACCGCATCGTAGAACTCCGCCGCGCCGTTCGTCTCGATGCACCAGCCGTCGGCTGTCTTCCGCAGAGCGCTGACCGGCGTATTGAGGCGCACGGAAGCCGCGTCAATTCGCGCAGTGAGCGCGTCGACCAACTGCTGCATTCCTCCGCGCATCGCGGTAAAGATGGAACGCGCCGCCGGACGAGCGCCGCCCTTGAAGCGGGCGCGCATGGCGCGGTGCGCGGCCAGCATTCCACGGGTAAGCGAGCCGTATTCGCTCTCCATCTCCACCATGCGCGGCAGCACGGCGCGGGCGCTCAGTTGGCTGGCGTCGCCGCCAAAGATGCCGCTGAGCAGCGGATCGGCCAGACGGTCAACGGCCTCGCGGCCAAAGTGGCGCTCTACAAGCGCGGCCACGGACTCGTCTTGATCCGAAGCCCGCGGCGGATGCAGCAGTTCGAGGCCCATGCGCAGCTTTGTGGGCAGCGTGAAGAGGCGCGTGAGCGCGGTGGGAACGAGCTTGGTGGGCACCAGGAACATAAGCCCGTCGGGCAGCGGCACCAGCCGGTTGCGAACGACGATGCAGGTTTTGCGGTTGGCGTCGTTGGAGGGCGTCAGCTCGGCGCCGAGGCCCAGTTCGCGGCAGAGTTCAGCGGCTGCCGGCTTCTCGGTCAAAAAGGAATCAGGGCCGCGCTCGAGGACCGCGCCGTCGACGATCTCCGACGATAAAACTCCGCCCAGCCTGTTGCCCGCTTCAAAGAGTGAGTACTCAACCGCCGCGCCGGCCTTGCGCGCCTGCTCCAACTCATACGCCGCCGCCAGGCCCGCTATTCCACCGCCAATGATTGTCGTTCGCATTGTCTTCCATCATTCCACATTCGGCTCGGTGCAATGAAATACTCTGCAAAGATTCTTTCTTGCGATGGGCGGTTACAATCCTGCTTCCAACCGCGGGGCGAAGCGCGCGCCCAGGCGGAGAATGAGGCTGGATGCGACCAGCGAGATCAGCGTGACGCCCAGGCCGAGGCGCAGGCTGCTGGCGCGGTCGGAGAGGTAGCCGATGATCTGCGGCGAGAAGGTGTCGCCAAAACAATGAATGATGAAGAGGTTGAGGCCGACGGCGGTGGCGCGCACCGGCGCGGAGACCGAGTTGACGATGGCTGCGTTGAGCGGGCCGGTGTTGAGGAAGAGAAAGAATTCGGCAGCAAAGAGCGCGGGCACGGTCCAGCCCGCGGGGCCGAAGAAGACCAGCGCGCCGCAGGGCAGGGTGAGGGCGACGCTCCAGAATGAGAGCAGGTACAAGGCGCGGTAGTTGGTGCGCAGCCAGCGCTGGGCGATCCAGCCGCCGATGAGCGTTCCGGCAATGCCATCGACGACCGTGATAACGCCGACGGCCTGGCTGGCGTTGCCGATGGAAAGCCCCGCGGAGCGGCGCAGGAACTCCGGCACCCAGGCCGAGATGCCGCCCATGGCGAAGGTAAGCGCGGCCAGGCCGAAGGTGGCCGTCAGGTAGGCCGGGTTGGTGAAGAGGCCGAGGAAGGTGGTGCGATTGAGTGTGGGTCGGATGTGGTCGCAGGCGCCGCGCTCAGGTTCAGTGCCCCAGAGGCCGTAGAGGGCGGCGATGATGAAGCCGGGAATGGCGCAGACGAAGAAGGGCGCGCGCCAGCCCCAGTGTGGACCGATCTGCCCGCCGGCCATGTAGCCGAGGGCCGCGCCAACGGGAATGGCCAGATAGAAGATGGAGAGGATGCGGTTGCGCTCGCGCTCAGGGTAGAAGTCGGCCAGCACGGCGGGGGCGAAGATGCCGAAGGTGGCCTCGCCGATGCCGACCAGTCCCTGCCGGATGAAGAAGGTCCAGTAGCCGTGAACCCAGACAGTGCCGAGCGTGGCAAGGCTCCAGAGGACCGCGCCGGCGATAATAAGCGGCTTGCGCGGAAAGCGGTCGCCGAGCCAGCCGGTGAGCGGAGCGGCAATCATATAGAAGAGAAACAGCCCGGTAGTCAGCGCGCCCATCTGGTGGTCGGAGGCGTGGAAGTCGCGCTGGATAAGCGAGAGTTCGCCGGGAAGAATGTAGCGGTCAACGTAGTTGAGCAGGTTGAGGCCGATGAGCAGCAGCAGCGTCGCCTGGGCGGGCGAGAGGCGGGGGCGGGATTGGGGTACGGTAGACATGAGAGCATCAACAGAAAAGAAAGCAACTGAACGACTACATTTATCACCGTATATGCGAACGGTGTGTTGAGGTGCTACTTCAATGTCAGAATAGCCGTTGATGAATCTGTCTTATAAGTCAGCCCCTGATTTGTTTCGAAACCCTTGAATCCCTGAGGAGCTTTAACTACACTGAGCTGTTTGTTGAGCATCCCCTCATTCGAAATACCGCGAATCAAATAGACGTATATTTCATCACCTACCCAAGCGGCAAGGTAGTTATTAGTGGGATCTTCACGAAGATGGCCCGCTGCGATTTGTTTCACCCGCGAAAACTCGAATAATTCGCAATCATGCTTAGCAGATGGCAATTTTACTCCGCGCATATCAATGAACGAGAGAAAACCGGTACGACCATCCATATGGAAGAAAGAATCGTATGCAACTAGACCACCCATGCCACTTTTTGCTATAACTTGTAGTACACTTTCCAGCGGGTTCTTTCCTTCTATTTCGATGTCTGCCGCACTCCCCAGATTGTGAGAATCTAGATAATCTCCGGATACTTTTTGCAGTGGACCTGGCGCAAGACCTTCCGTTACCCTTGTTACTTTCAGATCGGGCGTGATCTTATAGATCACAATAGGTGCAGACCGCCTGTAGTGTGGATAATACAGAATAACAACTTCCTTTGAGCCGTCGTTATCGACATCCACATCAAGAACGCCCTCAATGCGTGTTTTGTAGTGATCTGTTCCGAAAACCTCTGGGTAATCCTTTTCAAGAATGTATTTCTTAACCGCATCCAAACGCGGGTTACTCTGCTGTCCGAATGCGCACCCGAAAAGCGAACTAACAACTAACAAATAGAACGCTAACACGCGCCTCATAACGTAATCCTTTCCTCTTACTTGCAACGACTGGCCAGAATACACTTCATATCGGGTAAAGCGCAACAGGCAGTTGAAAGCTTCATTTACAAACCTCTTAGACGTAGATTCCAAATCCACATTTCCGGTGTGATCAACATCCCCTCAGGGGCTAAAGCCCATGTATATTATCACGAGCTTTTGGCACGACTAAAGTCGTGCCCTTTCAAAACATTGATATAATCAAGGTTTCCAAAGCTTCGAATCCCGCGCCTTACCCCTGGCGCGGGCCAGCCGAAGGCGGCTGCCCCACCGCAGGTGGCCGGGGCCAGCGGGCTTCGACGGTGGTGCCGATGCCGCCGCGGGGACGGAACTCGCAGCGCACGACGGCCCAGACCGGATCGCAGGCCTTCACCACGTCTTCGAGAACCTGATTGACGATGTTCTCCTGGAAGATGCCCAGGTTGCGGTAGCTGAAGAGATACTCCTTGAGCGACTTCAACTCCAGGCAGCGCTGGCGGGGCATATAGCGGATGGTCAGGGAGCCGAAGTCGGGCAGGCTGGTCTTGGGGCAGACCGAGGTCAGTTCCGGGTCGTCGATGAGGATTTCGTAGCCCGGAAACTGGTTTTGCCAGGTTTCAATCGGCGGGAACGGGAAGTCGAGGCCGGCTTTGGCGTGGTCGTCGGTATAGCGCGATTCTTGAGCCATGCTTCGATTGTAGGGCAATCCGATGGAGATGTTTACGCGGAGCACGCTGGCGAAATCTCCGGCGATGAAATCGCGCTGGTTGTGCTCCGGCGAGGCCAATGCCCCATTTACAATAAGGAGAAAAGGGCGCGAAAGCGCACACGGAGGTCAAAGGGAGAGTATGGCGGATTTGCAGGGTAGAATTGCACTGGTAACCGGGGCTGCGCAGGGCATTGGGCGGGCCGTTTCGCTGGAGCTGGCGCGCGCTGGCGCCACACTGGCCGTGGCAGACATCAACGAGACCAAGCTGGCTCTGGTGGTGGCGGAGATTGAGGCAATCGGCGGGCAGGCAGCGGCCTTCCGGCTCGATGTCTCCAACCAGGAGTCGATTGAAACCGGGGCCAAAGCCGTGCTCGATCGCTTCGGGAAGGTTGAGATTCTGGTGAACAATGCCGGCATCACCCGCGACAGCCTGATGATGAACATGAAGCGCGCCGACTGGGACCTGGTGCTGGCCATCAATCTCACCGGGCCGTTTCTGCTGACGCAGGCGCTGCTCAGACCGATGATTAAAAACCGCTGGGGGCGGATTGTGAATATGGCCAGCGTGGTGGGCCGGGCCGGGCAGGCGGGCCAGGTAAATTATGCCGCCTCGAAGGCCGGGCTGATTGGGCTGACCAAGTCGCTGGCGCGCGAGGTGGCTTCGCGCGGGATTACCGTCAACGCCGTGGCGCCGGGCTACATTGAGACGCCCATGACCGCCGTGCTGGACGAGAAGGTGAGCGCGGCCATGCTGGCCAATATCCCGCTGGCGCGCCGGGGAAGCGATCTCGATGTCGCCCAGGCAGTCACGTTCCTGGCCTCCGATGCGGCGTCTTACATCACCGGCCACGTGCTCGACGTAAACGGCGGAATGTTCATGGGCTGATGAGGATTTTCCAACCTCTGCATCCTCAAATTACGGACGTTGTCCTGCGCACTGCCAGGGGAACGAAAGGTGTACACGAAAGTTCCCAATTTGGGCTAGAACCAGTGCCGGAATTGCAAGCGGCTCCCGTGACGAATGATATTCCGGGCGCGGTTTTTTGGGGCGACGGATGGCGGGAAGATGCGCTATCCTAGCCGATATGCGTTTGCCCATCGGCGATTCACTCTTGGTGCAGATTATGGACGCGGCCTTCGCAGAGGCCGCCGAGCGCGCGGGCGAGCGGCTGGCCTGCCGGCAGGGCTGCACACAGTGTTGCCACGGCAGCTTTGCCCTCAGCGCGATGGATGTGCTCAGGCTGGGCGAGGGCATGGATATCCAGCGCGCCACGGACCCGGCTCTTGCGGCACAGATTGAGCGCCGCGCGCGGGCGTGGATCGCCGAGCACGAGGAAGAGTTCCCCGGCGATCCGCATACGGGGCTGCTTGGCACCTCCAACTTTGACCAGGAGCGATTTGAAGGCTTCGCCAACGAGGCGGCCTGCCCTGCGCTCGACCCTGAGAGCGGCCGCTGCGACGTTTACGCATGGCGGCCGTTGACCTGCCGCGTCTTTGGTCCGCCGGTGCGCATGGGAGACGGCGGCGCCCTGGGCCACTGCGAACTGTGTTTTCAGGGCGCGAGCGAAGAAGAAGTCGCCGCCTGCGAGATGACGGTTCCATACGATCTCGAAGCCGAACTGCTCAACGAGATTAAATTGAAGGGCGAAACCGTGGTGGCATTTGCGCTGCTCAGATAATCGAGCCGTCCCTCCGCGCTACACTATTGCTTGGACTCCTTGATGCCAACGCGCCCCTGCTGGGTTGAAATTCGCACCCGCTCCCTGCAAGACAACTTCCGTTTTCTTGCCAGTCTGGCCGCGCCCCATGCGGAACTGCTGGCCATCGTCAAAGCCAACGCCTACGGCCACTCGCTCGACCTCTGCGCACCGGCCGTGGTGCGCGCCGGAGCGCGCTGGCTGGGCGTCACCAGCGTCGAAGAGGGCGTGGCTGCCCGCGTTCTCTGCCCCGATGCGCAAATTCTGGTGATCGGCGGCGTCTTCCCCGGCCAGGGAGCCGGAATTGTGAACCACCGGCTAACCGCTGTGCTTTGGGAGCCTGCGCAGTTGGACGAAGTGGAAAATACCGCGCACACTGCCGGTTTGCGGGCGGCTTCAGTGCCCGTTCATCTGGAGATTGACACCGGCATGAGCCGCCAGGGAGTGGATCTGGATGCTCTTGGCTCCCTGCTGGCACGCTTTCATCCCGGCTCGCCGCTCCGCCTCGATGGCGTGATGACCCACCTCTTTGCCGCCGACGAGGCCGACAGCCGCGTGACCGACGAGCAACTGGCCCGCCTGGAGCAGGCCCTCCGCAAGATCGAGGCCGCCGGAGTCTATCCTGAGTGGCTCAACGTGGGCCAGTCGGCCGCATTGCTGACTGGCCAGACCGCGCGCATTGCCACCCTGGCTGCGCGCCACGGCATGAAGGCGATGCTGCGCCCGGGGCTGGCGCTCTACGGCCTTGCGCCGGAGTTTGATCCGGGCTTTGAATCGGAAGAGCCGCCGGAACTGGCCGCCGCGCGGCTTCAGTTGCAGCCGGTGCTGGCCTGGAAGAGCCGCGTCGCGAGTGTGCGCTCGATTCCCGCCGGCGCGGTGGTCGGCTACAACGGCACCTTTGTCGCCAGCGAGCCGATGCGCCTGGCGCTGGTGGCCGCGGGCTACGCAGACGGACTCGACCGGCGGCTTGGCAACCGCTTCAGCCTGCTGGTGCGCGGCGCCTTCGCGCCGATTGTGGGCCGCGTCAGCATGGACCAGGCCGTGGTGGACGTGACCGAGATCCCCGGCGTCGCGGCAGGCGACGAGGTGGTGATCGTGGGCGCGCAAGGCAGCGAATGCATCACCGCCTTCGACCACGCCCGCGCCACGGGAACGATTCCGTGGGAGGTCTTCACCCGCATCGGCCCGCGCGTCGAGCGCGTCGCGGTATAGAGCATTTTCAGAGTTGCTGTTGGGTTGGTTTCGTGGTTTCCCACCCATTTCATAAAGAACATGAAATGGATGGGGCACGGGGCTTCCTTACACCATAAGTGAAAGTACTCTAAAGCGCCGTGCCCCATCCTTCGCGTACTTTGCGAAGGGTGGGAAACCACAAACCCAAGCCGACGTCGATCATCGGCTGTCTGGATGAAGGGAAGCCTGGATCTCGAGCACCTGCAACTGAAGCTGCTTGACTTCTCTCAGGATTTCGACCCGGCTGCGCAGGACGAAAGACTTGATAATTTGAAACAGTCCGACGAAAAACAATGAGAGGACAACAAATAAAAAGATGCGGCCATTGGGAGTCGCAAGCCAGTCTTCTCCGCGATAGAAAAATACCGCCCAATAGACAAGCGCAACAACCCAAGTGGATCGCGCCATCCAAGTCACCCAGAAGAGTTTCTTGTCGTTCTTCGCTAGAATTGACGCCGTTTCCTCCCGATAAGCCGCAAGATTCTCCGGTTGAGGCAAGCGCGCCAGCAAGCGGTCGCGCAGATTTTCATTTTGCTTTTCCATCGTTTCCTCCACTCAAGATTTCCTTCATCGCTCGTTTTGCGTAATGGATGCGGGATTTCACGGTGCCTTGCGAGCAGCCCACAACCGCCGCGATCTCGGCCAGCGACAGGTCCTGAAGAAAATGCAGGACCAGAACCTCGCGATGCCTGAGACCGATCTGACTCAATGCCTGATGAATCGCCGCCGCGTCTTCTGCCGCAAACGACGGCTCCTCGGTCTCCTGAAAATCCTCGAATTGAATTTTCTCGGCAGCCTCGCGCGCATAGTTTTTGCGGATGCGATCCACTGTAATTCCATGGGTGATGGAGTAGAGCCACGAGCGCAAGGCGCCTGGATCCCTGAGCTTGCGCAGGTCGCGCAAGGCTCTGATCCACACCTCCTGCAGCACGTCGAGCGCGGCGTCCTGATTGCCGGTGAGGCTGGTTGCATAGTAGAGCAACGGCCGCTCCATGACGGCAATCAGGTCCTCGAAGGCGCCCGGCTCGCAGGACTGACAGCGCAAAGCGAGCCACTCAAACTGCGTTCGATTCTCGATCTCCATGGGCATACACTCTTATGTCGAAGGAAACGGGCTCAAGGTTCAATCTACGCGAAAAACTGCCCGAACGAAAAAAAGGCCGCTCGCAGGGAGCGGCCCGCTCAGCAATTCCCAGATGTTAATCCGCCTTTTCGGTCTTATCGTGATCTTTGGGAAGTTCGAGGTAGACGAGCCAGAAACGCGTCGCTTGGGGCTGCGACTGGTCGATGCCGACGATGCGGAATTTGAGAGGCAAGCCGGCGCGGAGTTCGTGGCCGTCGGAGGAGACTCCGTGGTTGGAGACGGTCAGCCCGCCGTCCTTCTGCTCAGAGCAGGTCAGGCCGCCGCGCGCAACTGGCTGGCCCACAGGCTTGCCCTGATTGCACTCCAGAACTTCGCCATAGCGGGAGAGCGGCTTGCGATAGAAGGCGAGTACGCGCTCCGGCGTGTCGGTGGTGACGTATTTGGCAGCCATGATGCGAAAGTGAGTGTCGCCGAAGGTAAATCCGAAATCGGCGGTGTTGTCGTTGTCAGCTTCTTTCACAAGAGTTGCGCCGGGATAAGCGGGCAGACCAATCTCGGCGGCACTGACGTTCTTGTTGGCGTGCAGCTCGAGCTTGAAGTCGGAGCTTTGCGCAAGAGCGGCCCCGCGGCCCATCAACAGGAGGGCGGCGAAGGATGCGAGGAGGGGAATTGTGCGGGGATAACGAAATGACAGGCGCATGGAGTTCCTTTCCTGCATCGTGAATACGCAGGCGAGGAGGGCGCAGTTCCATCGCGTTCTTTCCACCCCAACACACAAAGTTCGTGCGTCGGGGACCCCGGTTTGCGATGTGAGGGAAACCACAAACCCCATGCGAGCGAAAAGCGAGCCTCTGGCCCCACCGCAGGTGGCTGGCCCCACAGCAGGTGCTTTGCATATAATTTCCCCGTTTTGGCGCACAATGATTCTCAGAAGTTTTCTTTCAGATCATTGTCCCGACGCCTTCTCTTTTTATTCGTATCGTTTTCAGCAGGGAGCAATCAATCGAGGCTGAAATTCAACGTAACTCCTTATCCTGGAAGAATTTGGACGTAACTCCTTTGTTATGAAGATTTTGCAGCGCAACCATACCTGTAACCTCATGAAAACAAGGATTTTGTTTCCAAATATGAGGGGAGGAGGCGGTCTGGGTAGCCCATCCTTCGCGTACTTTGCGAAGGGTGGGCCACCAACCTTTACGCCAGCTTCATCTCCTCTGGATTCCACTTCACGACCGCGCCGCGCTCCAGGCTCAGGTTGCTCACCAGCGCCGCGCCGGCCGCGCGGAATCCGAAGACGGCATCTTCCACCACCGGCTGCCGCGAGCGAACCGAGGCAAAGAAATTCTTGAAGTGATCGTAGCTGTCGCTGTAACCCTGCGGCGCAACGAATTTCTCGAGCTGCGCGGCAGGCTCTGTTTCCGGATTCACATACGGATACTTCTTGCGGTACTCTGCAAGAATCTGCTTCTGCGTCGCCTCGGCGAAGGTGTTGATCGTGTAGCCGGGTTCCTTCTCGCGCGGCGTGCGGCTGACGATCACCGCGTTGCCGTCGATCTCCATTGTGCCTTCGGAGCCGGTGAAGATCAGCCCTTCGCTCTCTTCTCCACCGTCTACAAAGTTCACGCGCAGACTCAGGTTGAATCCCTCCGGATAGTCGAACAAGCCCAGCATCACATCGGGCACATCGCGCCCATCCTTCCAAAAGCGCAGCCCGCCGGTGGCCATGCCGCGCGTCGGCCCATGCGAGCCGGTGATGAAGTGGGTGCCGCTGAAGAGATGCACAAACAAGTCGCCGGCCACGCCGCTGCCGTAGGCCTTCCATTTGCGCCACTGGAAAAACTGCTCCGCATTGAAGGGAATCTTCGGCGCGGTGCCCAGAAAGCGGGGCCAGTCGCAGGTCTCGGGCGACGCATCCGGCGGAACGGTGTAGCTCCATGCGCCCATCGCCGAATTGCGGTCCCAGCGCGCGGTCACCATATTCAGTTGGCCGATGGCGCCCGCGGCCAGTAGCTCCTTGGCCTTCAAATAGATCAGCGAACTCACGCGCTGGCTGCCAACCTCAAGAATCCGCTGTGTGCTGCGCGCTGTCGCAATCATCTCCGGCCCGTCCGCATAGAGGTGGATCATCGGCTTCTCGCAATAAACGTCCTTGCCGGCTTTCATCGCATCCACGGAGACTTTTTTGTGCCAGTGGTCGGGCGTGCCCACGATCACGGCATCAATATCTTTGCGGGCCAGAATCTCCTCGTAGTCGCGCGTGGTAAAAATCTCGTTGCCCCACATCTCCTTGCTGTGCTCCAGCCGGCCGTCGTAGCAGTCGGCCACCGCAACCAGCTTCACGCCCGGAACACGCAGCGCAACCCTGGTGTCGCCCTGCCCCTGGCCGCCGGCGCCGATCAGCGCAATCTGAATATGATCGTTGGCCGCCACCGGCTTGGCCGCATCGCCTTGCATCCCGGCCAGCGCGTGCAGCCTTGCTTTCAACAGCGTTCCAGTGGTTGCCGCGCCTGCCGCCTTCAAAAAAACCCTGCGATTCAATGAACTCACTCAAGCACCTCGAAAAATGAATTTTTCCGCCGTATGTAACCATACACGCCAAGCGCATGGACACGCCAAGCGCATAGAATGGTTGAGGAGAATTCTATGCTGAAAAAAACCTCTTGCCTGCTTGCTCTTACGCTTGTCTTGCTGCCCGCCGCCGCGGCGCTCGGCCAATCCGCCGCCGACATTGTGGTTGAGCGCAATGCCGCCATGAAGACGCGCGACGGCGTTACCTTGATGGCTGACATCTATCGGCCCGCCGGGGATGGACAATTTCCCGTTCTGCTGCAGCGCACGCCGTATAACAAAGATGGCGGCGCAGCGTTTGCACGGCGGGCGGCCGAGCGCGGCTATCTGGTGGTGGTGCAGGATGTGCGCGGCCGCTACGGCTCCGAGGGCGAGTGGTATCCCTTCAAGCACGAGACCGACGACGGCTACGACGCCATCGAGTGGGCTGCCGCGCTGCCCCACGCCAACGGCAAGGTGGGTTTGTATGGCGGCTCCTATGTGGGCGCCACGGTGATGCTGGCCGCCATCGGCCATCCGCCGCATCTGGCCGGAATCTGCGCCTCGGTCACGGCCAGCAACTACCACGAAAACTGGACCTACCAGGGCGGCGCATTTGAGCAGTGGTTCAACGAGTCGTGGACCTCCGGGCTGGCGCAGGATACGCTCAACCGCGCCGTTATCAGCAACACCAACGCCAGAGTCGGCAGCGGCGTTCTGCCGCTGAAGCAGTACCCGCTCTTCAACTTCGAGATCGCTCCCGGACCGGCGGGCCTCACGCGCACCCTTGCGCCCTACTTCGAGGACTGGCTCGACCATCCGTCCTACGACAGCTACTGGAAGCCGTGGGCAATTGAGGAGAACTACGACAAGATTCAGGTTCCTGGGCTGATCATCACCTCGTGGTACGACATCTTCCAGGACGGCTCCCTGCGCAACTTTGAGGGGATCAAGGCCCACGGCGGCAGCGAGGCGGCCCGCACCGGGCAGAGGCTTCTGGTGAACATCGGCGGCCATGCCGGCGGAGGCCGCAAGATCGGCGAGGTCGATTTTGGAGCGGCTGCCCTGGAATATGAATGGGACCCCGTCACCCTCGACTGGTACGATTACCTGCTCCAGGGCAAGCAGAACCAGTTTGCCACGGAAAAGCCGGTCAAAATCTTCGTGATGGGCGAGAACACGTGGCGCAGTGAGGACTCCTGGCCGCTGGAGCGGGCCAAGGAAACGCATTATTTCCTCCACTCGGCCGGCAAGGCCAACAGCGCCACCGGCGATGGCGCGCTTGCTGCTGAAACCGCGCACACAGAGGCAGCCGACGCGTTCACCTACGATCCCGCCAACCCGGTTCCCACCGTCGGCGGGCCGCTCTGCTGCGACGCCACGCACCTGAGGCCCGGCCCGCGCGACCAGAAGGATGTGGAGAGCCGCGCCGATGTGCTGGTTTACTCCACGCCGCCGCTGGAGAGCGACACGGAAGTTACCGGCCCGGTTTCTCTTGATTTATTTGCCAGCTCGTCGGCTGTGGATACGGACTTTACCGCCAAGCTGGTTGACGTGTGGCCCAATGGATTCGCGCAGAATCTCACCGAAGGCATCCTGCGCGCGCGCTACCGCGAATCAACCGCAGAGGCCAAGCCCATCGTTCCCGGCAAGGTCTACGAGTACAAGATCGATCTCTGGTCCACGAGCAACGTCTTTCTCAAAGGCCACCGGATTCGCCTGGAGGTGAGCAGCAGCAACTTTCCGCGCTTTGATCGCAATTTGAATACGGGCAAGCTCGCCAGCACCGACGCTGAGTTTGTGAAGGCGACGAACACCATCTACCACGATGCCACGCATCCCAGCGCGCTGCTGCTGCCGGTGGTGGCGCGGTAGGGGCAACGGTTACAGCGCAAAAAATCGCCTCCGAAGGATGAACTCACTTCGGAGGCGCTTGCATTTCACAAGAGAATCGGGAACCAGTAGCCGACGCTGGAGGTCGGTAGCGAACGGCTACTGGTAATCCCTGTACTAACGAAGCGAGCTGCGGCTTCCCCTTTCCACGGCTACTTCGTGTCGCCCGGCTCTAGGAACACATTCGTGCAGCGCTCCGAGCCATGTTGACTAATGAAGTGTCTCGTATGCGGGCAAAACCCTTCCGTGACGGTCATCACAGAAGTTGAAATAGATTCCCTATTGGTCTACTAGCCAATATTGACCACTTTTCAAAAAATCTGTCGACAGAACCACAGATAAAATCACTCTGACTCGATCAGATGGAAGAGGTCCGTGAATCCCCAGCCTGCCAAAGCGGGCTGGGAACTCCGGCCGAGCACAGACCTTCATCGTAAATAACCAGCCAGCTTGAAGGAGTACGCGTATTCGCCCTTTAGCGGGGCGGGCAAAACGATACGTACGTTTTCTGAGGGTTCTTTCGCGGATAGCTCGTTGTTATCGCCAAGCTGCGTAATCTTCACGCCCTGCTTCACCGGCAACTTCTCAATCGTGATCGTCTGCGCCTTGGGCTTTCCCAGCACCGTCACATAGAGGTCGTCGCCCTTGCGCGTAAAGCGCAGGTCGTCTCCCTCGACCGACTTTTCCACAGCGCGCACCCACGGAGCCGTATCGTAAATCGCCTCGCCGTTCTGCTTGAGCCACGCGCCCAATGCCTTTAGCCGCTCCATCTGCACCGGCGGAATAGTCCCGTCGGCCTCCGGCCCCACATCGAGCAGCAGGTTGCCGTTCTTGCTCACGATGTCCACCAGCAGCGCGATCAGCTCGCCGGGCGCGATGGTCTCCGCCTCGCCCTCGGCCCGGTTGTAACCGAAGGACCGGCCCAGCCCGCGACATTCCTCCCACTTCTTGGGGTTAATCTGGTCAACCTTCTGATATTCGGGCGAAGTGAAATCCGCGTGGGCAATGCCGAAGCGGTCGTCGATTACGCCGTCCGGTACCGCGTTGTAGTAGTCTGCCTCGACCTCCATCGCCTTGCCCGTCTTCGGCCAGTCGATGTCGTTCCACAGCAACGAGGGATGGTAGCGCTCGATCAATTCGTGGATCTGCGCGAAGGCATAGTCCCCATAGGCCTGGCTCTCCGGCTTCACCGTCTCATAGTCCGCGGCTACGCGGATAGGCCCCGTGTTGAAGGTCCAGTCGTAGCCGCCGGAGTAGTACAGCCCCATGTGCATTCCCTGCTTGCGCACCGCGGCTGTCAACTCGCCCACAATATCGCGCTCGGCGTGGCGCGCGTTCAAGGGCAGCGTGGGGCTGGGGTTGGGCGTGGTGCTGGGCCACAGCGTGAAGCCCTCATGATGCTTGCTGGTCAGCACCACATATTTTGCGCCCGCCTCGCGAAAGACCGTTGCCCACTGGTCCGGATTCCACTTCTTGCTCTCGCGATTGAAGATCGGCGCAAAGCTGTAGTAGCTGAAATCGGCGCCGTAGTGCTCGCGATGATAGGCCTCGGTCGGCGATCCGGGAACCCGCATGGCATTCAGGTACCACTCGGCGTAGGGGTCGAACTTGATGTAATCGAGCGAGTTGAAGTCGTGATCGGGGTGCGTGAGCGGCGCCCATCCCGGCACCGAATACAGCCCGTAGTGAATGAAGATGCCCAGCTTGGCGTGGGCATACCAGTCGGGCAGCGGATGGCTTTCCAGCGACGCAATCGTCGGCGCATACTTCACCGGCGTCTGCGCGGCACACACGCCGCACACTCCAGCAAGAACCATCAAGACAATTCCGAAAGCAAACTTGTTGCGCGTCATTCCGTTTCTCCTCGTTTTGCAACTCAAGGGCGCCCATCCGCAGGGCTTTGCGAACGCCCATAACTTTAGCGAGCGACTCTTCCAGCGCGAAGATGGCCTCTTCGCCCCGGCTTTTCAACAATCGCGGTGGCCCACAGAAATCCGCCCACAGCCTCCTTGGCATTCACCACTCGCCTGCAGCCCACATAATCGGCATAACTTGCCTGCACGCACACTCCATCGCAGGCGCTGAGAATTTCAATCATCCTGTCGCGGCCCATGCGCGCGTTGCTCGTAATTGCGCGGTAGCCGGCGGCCACCACCGGCGCGAATTGGGCGCGATCGAGAACTCCCAGATCGATGCCACGTTGAAGAGCATAGGTAAACATCGAGCTGCCCGATGTATCGATCCAGTTATCCTTCTTCTCCGGCTTATCGACGATGAAGAACCACCCGCCCGTAGCCGGATCCTGCGTCCGCTTCAGAGCTGCCGCCAGCCGCTCGTAGATCTCCAGCACCTTCGCCCGCCCGGGATAATCGGCCGGCAATCTCCCCAGGGCTTCCACCAGCACCACCGCATACCACCCCAGCCCTTCGCTCCACACCTCCCGCGACAGCCCCGTCGTCTGGTCGGCCCACTGCACTTTTCTCTGCGGCACGACGGTGGCCAGACCCGGCTCCGCGGCCCATGCATGGTAATAGAGTCCGCTGCCGTCCTTCAGGGCATGGTTCGCGAAGATTGTAATCTGATTCACGGCCTCATCAAAGCAATACTTGCGGTCGCCAATGGAATCTCCGTAACGGAGCAGAAACATCTCTCCCATGAAGACGCCGTCCACCCACATCTCGCCGTTCAAGTGCGGATTATGCCAGAATCCTCCATCCGGATTGCGCGGATACTGATCAAACATCCTGCGAATCTGCGTTGCGGCAACGCGATAACGCGGATCGTGCGTCTGCTCGTACAGCCCGACAACGATATTCCCGGCCATGGCGTTATCCAGGCTGTCGAGCTTTACGTTCACCAGGTTGCCGTCGCGATCAATGGATGGATCAATCTGCTCTTTGATGTACTTCAGATAACGCGGGTCTCCTGTCGATTGACCCAGCATCTCAAATCCATTGAGAGTGTAGCCCTTCCAGTACGACCATGGTGTAAGCGAATCGCCCGGAGCGCCCGTATTGCGTTTCATGAGCGTGTCGGCAAGCGCAACCGACCAGTATTGCGGTTTTTGTCCCGCGGCGCGGAGCGGAAGCCACAACGCCGCGACGCAGGCCATCGCAGGCAAAATCCACTTGATGGCGGCAGGATGCCTGTGCGGACCTTTGAATGTGCCCATAGCGCGCCTCCCACGGATCACAACCCAAGCTGGCTGCCGGGCGCCCCAGCTCCCGCTTTCGGGAGCTGGGATTCCGCCGCAGGCAGTTGGCCCCAGCGCAGGTGGCTATAGCGGTTCTCTAATTGCTGTACACCGAAAGCACACCGCCGAGTGGCTTTTTCCCCAAGAAAAAGCCACATTCGACAGAGTTAGTAAGGGTATAGGTATTGGAGAACCGCTTTAAAATGCGCCCAACGTCTGGCGCATGCTATAGGAGCTGAGCGTCTTGATGTAGTTGCCGCGGTCGAAGGCCGAGGTATCGGGCACCGAGCGGCGGCTGAGGCAGCCGCGCGTCTCCCACAGCGAAGTGTACTCGCGTTTCTCCAGCCAATAGTGCATATCCGCCAGCACCCGCTTGATGTGCTCGATGCCGTGAATATGCAAGGCCGAAGCCATCATCGTCACTCCCGCTCCGGCCATGATGCCCTTCAGAACGTCTTCGGCAGAATGAACGCCGCCGGTGATCGCCAGGTCGAGATTCACATGACCATAGAGGATCGCCGCCCAGTGCAGCCGGGGCAGCAGCTCCGCCGGCGTGGAGAAGTGCAGCGTGGGCCGGACTTCGAGGGTCTCGATGTCGAAGTCGGGCTGATAAAAGCGGTTGAAGAGCACCACGCCGCGCGCGCCCGCCTGCTCCAGCCGGGCAATCACGCTGGGCAGACTGGTGAACGACTGCGAGAGCTTGACCGCGACCGGCACATTGACCGCGGCGGTGACCGCCGAGACCAGCTCCAGCAATTGCTGCTCAAGAGCCACTGAGGTCTGGCTCTTGTCGGTCGCCAGCGCGTAGGTGTTCAGCTCGATGGCGTCGGCGCCGGCCTGCTCCATATCCTTGGCAAAGCGCACCCAGCCGCCGGTGGTGGCGCCGTTGAGGCTGGCCAGGATCGGAATCTTGACCGCCTCCTTGCAGCGCCGCAGGTGCTCCAGATAGACATCCTGGGTCATGCGATAGTCGTTCAGGTCGGGCAGGTAGCCGAGCGACTCGGCAAAGGAATCCGTGCCGCGCGACAGATCCTCGTCCAGCGTCTTCGACTCCAGGTTCAACTGCTCCTCGAAGAGCGAGTGGAGTACAATCGCCGAGGCGCCGGAGTCCTCCATGCGGCAAACATTATCAATGTTTTCTGACAGAGGCGTGGAGGAGACCACGATGGGTCCGCTCAGCTTCAATCCCAGATACTGCGTGGAAAAATCGATCATTCAGCACCTCCGGCAGCTTCCGCCGCCACTTTCTCTTCGGGCTTGCTCTCAGCCTTCTCCGGTGGAGCGATGTGCGGCGTCTCGCCACGGCCCGGCATCGCTGCCCGCGCCGAGTAGACGCGCCACTGGCGCTCCACATCGTCCTGCGCTTCGGCCAGCAGAAGCGCGGCCAGCTCCGGATTGCTGCGCGCCAACATAGTGTATCGCGCCTCGCGGTAGGTGTACTCCTTGAGCCGGATCGAAGGCGCCTTGGAGTCGAGCTGGAAGGGATTTTTGCCCTCCTCGCGCAGAATTGGATTGTAACGCATCAGCGGCCAGTAGCCCGATTGCACGGCAAGTTTTTGCTGCTCCAGGCCATGCACCAGGTCGTAGCCGTGGGCGATGCAACTGGAGTAGGCGATGATGATCGACGGGCCTTCGTGCGCCTCAGCCTCCTGGAAGGCCTTGACGACGTGGGTGTCGTTGCCGCCCAGAGCCACCTGCGCCACGTAGACCGAGCCGTAGCTGACGGCCTCCATGGCCAGATCCTTGCGGCTGTTGGGCTTTCCGGCGGCGGCGAACTTGGCCACCGCGCCGCGCGGCGTAGCCTTGGACATTTGCCCGCCGGTATTGGAGTAGACCTCAGTGTCCAGCACCAGCACGTTCACGTTCTTTCCGGAGCCGAGCACGTGGTCCAGGCCGCCAAAGCCGATGTCAAAGGCCCATCCGTCGCCACCCAGAATCCATACGCTCTTGCGCACCAGCGAGTCGGCAATGGCCAGCAGGTTGCGCGCATCCGAGGAGTCGTTTCCAGCCAGCTTGCCGCGCAGAGCCAAAACCCGCTCGCGCTGCTGGTTGATCTCAGTTTCGGTCTTCTGCGGCGCCGTGAGCAGCGCCGTCACCAGCTCGTCGCCCAGGGCCGCCGCCTGCCGTTTCACCATCAGTTCGGCAAACTCCTTCTGTTGATCGAGCGCGATTCTCATGCCAAAGCCGAACTCGGCATTATCCTCAAAGAGCGAGTTGGCCCAGGTCGGCCCGCGGCCCGTCGCCGCATTGCTGCTGTAAGGCGTGGTGGGCAGGTTGCCGCCGTAGATCGACGAGCAGCCGGTGGCGTTGGCGATATAAAGCCGGTCGCCGAAGAGCTGCGTCAGCAGCTTCACGTAGGCCGTCTCGCCGCAGCCCGCGCAGGCGCCGGAGAACTCAAACAACGGCTGCAGCAGTTGCAGATCCTTCACCTGAGAGTGCGAGAGCTTGGCGCGATCAACTTCGGGAATTGTGAGGAAGAACTCCCAGTTCTCGCGCTCAGCCGCGCGCAGCGGCTCCTGCGGCGTCATGTTAATGGCCTTCTTGCTGGCGTCGCTCTTGCTCTTCACCGGGCAGACCTCGACGCAGACGCCGCAGCCGGTGCAATCCTCCGGCGCAATCTGCAGCGTGTAGCGCTCCTGTTCCATGCCTTTCCACTTGGGCTTGGCCCACTGGAAGCTCGCCGGCGCCTTCTCGCCCAGCTCTGCGCTGTAGATTTTGGCGCGAATCACGGCGTGCGGGCAGACCATGGCGCATTTGCCGCATTGGATGCAAAGGTCCTTGTCCCAGACCGGAATGAACTGCGCGATGTTGCGCTTTTCGTACTGCGAGGTGCCCGTGGGGAAGGCCCCGCCGGCAGGAATCGCACTCACCGGCAGCAGGTCGCCGTAGCCGCCCGCAATCTGGCCCAGCACATTGCGCACAAACTCCGGCGCATGGCTGTCGATGGGGGGAATCAGGTCAAAGCTGGAGTTGGCCGCAGAGGGCAGCTCAACCTTTTCCAGGTGCGCCAGCGCCGCATCAACCGCCGCATAGTTCTTGGCTACCACCGCCTCGCCGCGCTTGCCGTATGTCTTGTAGATGGCCTTCTTGATCTGCTCAATAGCCTCGTCGCGCGGCAGCACGCCGCTGATGGCAAAGAAGCAGGTCTGCATGATGGTGTTGATGCGCGTGCCCATGCCCGCCTTGCGCGCCACCGCGTAGCCGTCGATCACATAAAACTCTATCTTCTTGCGCAGCATCTCTTCCTGCGTGCTCTTGGGCAGCTTCTCCCAGACCTCGGAGGCAGGATAAGGCGAATTGAGCAGGAAGACCGCTCCCGGCATCGCCGCCTCCAGCACATTCATCTTCTCCAGGAAGCTGAAGTTGTGGCAGGCCACAAAGCTGGCGCGGGTAATCAGATACGTTGACCGGATCGGCGTGGGGCCGAAGCGCAGGTGCGAGGTGGTCATCGAGCCGGACTTTTTCGAATCATAAACAAAGTAGCCCTGCGCGTAATTCGGCGTCTGGTCGCCGATGATCTTGATGGAGTTCTTGTTGGCGCCCACGGTGCCGTCCGAGCCTAACCCGTAGAAGAGTGCGCGCACCGTCTTTGCGTCCTCGGTGGAGAACGACGGATCGTAGCTCAGGCTGGTGTGCGAGACGTCGTCGTCGATGCCGATGGTGAAGTGATTCTTGGGCGCTGGCTTCGACAGCTCGTCGAAGATGCCCTTGACCATCGCCGGAGTAAATTCCTTCGATGACAGACCATAGCGCCCGCCAACCACTGTCGGCTTGGCGAAGGGCAGAGTGGCGGCATTCTCCGATAGCACGGTCACTATATCCATGTACAACGGCTCGCCGCTCGCTCCCGGTTCCTTGCAGCGGTCGAGAACCGCAATCGATTTGACCGTCGCGGGCAGCGCCTGCAGGAAGGCCTTCGAATCAAAGGGCCGATAAAGGCGAACCTTGACCATGCCGATCTTTTCGCCCTGCTTCACCAATGCGTCCACGGCCTCTTCGGCAGCTTCAGCGCCGGAGCCCATCAGAATAATCACGCGCTCGGCATCCGGCGCGCCGTAGTAATCGAACAAGCGATAAGCGCGGCCAGTCTCTTTGGCAAAGCGATCCATCACATTCTGCACAATCCCTGGAACCGCCGCGTGGAAGGGCGAACAGGCCTCGCGCGCCTGGAAGAAGACATCGGGATTCTGCGCCGTGCCACGAATG
>Ga0302319_10007994_pt1 | contig 20673 bp, 25 predicted proteins | sample Bog_T0_2_FD_203319 | JGI IMG/M metagenome (GOLD analysis project Ga0302319, IMG submission 203319) | Peat permafrost microbial communities from Stordalen Mire near Abisko, Sweden - Bog_T0_2 | ecosystem: Environmental > Terrestrial > Soil > Wetlands > Peat | place: Sweden: Abisko, Stordalen Mire... | reverse complement strand
TTCGACGTAGCGATGCTCATAGGCATCGCCATAGAGATCATTCAATTCCGGCGCGACGACCGGATCAAACAGCGACCAAATAGCATCGTCCTTGACCCGCTGCATGAACAGATCAGATACCCAATTCGCAAGATTCAAGTTGTAGGCTCGGTTTTCCTTGGCCCCCGTATTGTCGCGCATCTCAAGAAACTGCATGATGTCGGGATGGTGCGTTTCCAGATAGACACAGGCAGCACCCTTCCGACGGCCTCCCTGATTGGTCGCAGCGACCGATCCCGACAGGGTATGGGTCCATGGTACCATGCCGTCAGAATAACCATTAGTGCCTTTGATCAGCGATCCTTTCCCCCGGATGCGCGACATACTGACGCCGATGCCACCGGCAAATTTGCTCAGCATGGCGATATCGCCATAACGCTTGTAGATGTCATCAAGGCTATCGAGCGGAGAATCGCAAAGATAGCACGAACTCATCTGGCTATGTGTGGTCCCCGAATTAAACAGCGTCGGCGTCGAGCACAGGTATTCGAGAGACGACAGCAGAGTGTACAGTTCCACCGCCTCAGCCGCATCGACCGCCAAACCGCAAGCCACGCGCATCAGGAAATACTGCGGCGTTTCGATCACCGCACGCTGCTTCTTGCCCGTGGTTTTGTCGGCGTTCAGCAGAGTCGGATGTTTCAGCAGATACCGATCATAGACGGTTTGCAGACCGTGATACTCCAAGAACCAATCGCGTTCATGTTTGACGGCGGCATTGAGCTTACGCTTGTTGGTCATCACGAGATCATAGGTGGTTTTCGCGATCAGGCCCTGCTGTGCCCCAGTCTCGATCGACTGTGAAAACGACTGGATGTCCTGACCGGCGACTTCCTTTTGGATGATATTAGCCAGGATACGAGCCGCTACCTTGGCATAGACCGGATCATCAATGATCAGGTCTTTCGCCGTCCGCACAGACAGCAAATCGAGTTCCAAGGTGCTGACGTTATCAACCAAACCGTTGATGGTCTTGGTGGCGATACGATAGACATCGACGTTCGGTAGCTCGCAGTACCGCTTCAGACTGGAAACGATTTTGGCAACGTCAACCGGCTCTAATTGACCATTTCTCTTACGTACTTGCATACTCAAAAATCCTCAATCGTATATGAAACCGCAACAGCTTAAATGACGTGATAGTCACGCTCATCGAATTGCCATTGACGGAGAACAGGCCGGGTGATGATTCCTGAATGAACCGCACCCCAGGCGTAGTTCAAGGTTAGGGTCTCATCTGCCACAAGCACCAAAAGGGGTGTAGAATCATTTATCAGACGCAGGACCAGACGTTTATTTGACCAACCAACTAAACGTAACGTGCTTTCAATACAAATGGCCAGCGAATGGCGGCAGAAATTATTCGTCTCTAACATGGTCCAAGTATTCGGCCACGGACCATCCAAATCAAACACCTTTGGATCGAGCGGGGCCTGCGCCCAATAGGCTGCGGTCGCTTTTAGTTGGGTATCACGCGGCTGATCTACAATACCATGACGAAAATCTCGCCAGTGGGTCAACCGACCCTGTGGCGACAACTGAAAGCAACTCATCCCACGGGGCGGTCGAGCCGGAAATAAATCGTGGGCGCGCCGCCAGTACAGTTGATGTAACGGATCACCACGTGCTGGGCGAACCCGGCATTCACCATCACCGCCTGGAACTGTAACGCGGCAACCGCGCCAACCAGGACGTCGGCTTCATCGGTGCATAGCGGCGCGGTGACGAATGTCGGGTTCCATAAAATACTCAAACGACCTTGGCGGATCGCATTATTGCTACTGTCAAAGACAAAGTATTGCACATACGCATTGGCGCCGCTTCCGGGCAGATCGAGATAGAAGTCACTGGCCACGCCCGCTTGGTTGAGGGTCTGCAAGTTGGTAAAGGACGCAAGCTGCCCCAACGGCACCGAGGTCTGAAAGCCGAACTGATTGTCCTGCACGGCATTGCCGAAAATCATCCCGAGCGGGCTATTCTCAGTCAGCACCTCAATGTTTTGATAGGGAAAGCCGACGCGACTGAAATTCGGCATGCCGGAAACCGGCACATCGGTGCCCAGGCCGATGAACAACCGACCCACATCAGTGGCATAGCCAAGCTCGCCTTCATCCAAGCCGGGAGCAAATGTCGGTGGCGACGTGGTGATCGGGGCTCCCGGCAGATCGGCCGCCAGTCCCCGACGCAACTGAATCTTTTCCAAAACAATAGTCGCCATCGTCGTTCTCTCCGTCCGTCGTGGTCGGTATTTAGCCAGCCGACAGACGCAGCAAGGTCAGCAACATGCGCCACTCAATCATCGCGTTGGCATCACTCAACAGTCTGGTCTGCATATCCAGATAGAACTGACCCCGTCGCTGCACGATATCGACCTCGGCAGCGAGGGTCGCGATCATCCCCAGCCGGGACGCGATGTCACTCTCATATTGAGCAATGACCTGTTGTTGGGATTGCGTGATTCGGGTGTCCCATAGTGGTCTCATAACGGTCTCGTAGATCGACGGTTTCGAGGAAGTCGAGCCATGCGCGGGTCTGATCACTGTCGGCGATCTGCTGTTCAAGAAGTCCAAGGAAATCACTGGCGGTCTTGAACGCGTGCTGCCGAGCTTGAAGATCGGCGAACTGGTGGTTGAGCGCCGCCAGTCGATCGCTCAGGTCAGAGATGCAACGGGCGTGATGCTCGTAGGCGGCGTTGGTTGACATGTCTCACTCAGATACCTTTCGAAACGGTCAAGGAATCTAGTCTTGTGATGGTCCAAGTCGGCATCGCGCACAATGAACTCTTGATAGTTGAGATCACGATCCACCATGAAGATCACGGCTTGACGGATATCGGTGCCGAATAGATCATCATGCCCCGTACAATACGCGGCAATTTGGTCAAAATACCCCTCGATCATCGCCCGCGACCGTAATGACCGAGCCGACTTGAAATCACAGATCGTCGGCTGATCCTCAAACAGACACACCAAATCGGCCGACCCGGCGAATAACTCAGGACAGTAGAGCACCACTTCCGATCCATAGACCTCGGACACGCGAGACAAGCCCTTTTCGATGATCTGATCGGCCATTCGCTCCGCCTGGATGCGGACCATATTGTTGCCACCTGGACGCGGGATGCCGCCGATATAGTTTTCCAGATGCTTATGCATCAGACTACCCAAACCGGTGGCTTCGCGTTTGATCCGATCGGCTTCTGCGTCGCCGACCCGCTTACGCCATTCCAGCAGTTCGGTGCGATCATCCGTGGCGGCGAGGATTGTGGTGATGCTGGGGAGGAACGTTCCAGTGACCGGACAGATGTAGTGTCGAACGCCGCTCACCTGAGTGATGCGTTTGACCGGCTTATAATTATATTTCTGGATGAGGTTCATGACAGCAGGATGCTCAGGCTCAGTTCGGCCGCGTGAGCCACACTGAGGACACGGTAATCGGTCACGGCGCGCAGCATCGGGTGATCGTGCACCGATTGATCGGCCATGATCAGAATGAGCGGCTTCCGATAGGCATATGCCCAGGCGCATTCCATTACGCTACCAATGGTTACGAGGTCGAGGTCAAGCAAATTGCAGACGATCAGATCGGCCCTCATACAATCCAAATGATCGCGAATCAGGATGCCGCGATCAGTGCATAGCGGGTCGCTGTAGATGGCGGATGGGCACAATACCCCTTGGGCGCGCAAGTGTTGTTTGCCCCGAAGTGGCGAAAAGCATTCGATGTGGGGTTCCACCAGGGCCTTGAATTCATTCCGCCACAGTTCAGATTGATCGTACGTTTTTTGAGCAATCGGTCCGGCACAGTAAATCTTTGGTCGCATTTAAAATAACACCTAAAATAACCAAGACCAAATTAGGCGATGCCGACCATGAGATGCAATACTATTTGGCTTTGCCTTTGAGATTTTTATTGATCTCGGCAGCCGCCATGTCCGCCACCTTATCCTTGCCCTGTGTCTTCTGCTCGTCGCTGTGTTCATCATCCGGATACTGGAACCAAATCCGATCGCCCTCGACCTTCTTGATCGCCTTGATCTTTTCGGGGCTGAAAATATCGATGATCATTTGGCGCGAAATCGTAATGCCTTGCTCGGTGCTGCTGAGACCTTGGATGGCCTGCTGCATGGTCATGAACGGCACGCGCTGATTGATCAATGGCACGATCATATTCGTGGCAGCTTGTTGCAGTTCGGGCATGACTTGACCGGGCGCTGGTTCCGCTAGCTCAAAGTCTTCAAAGAGGTCTCGAATGAACATCGGATTGCGGATGGGCCGCGCGACCCATCCTGCCCTTTACATCTTGCCAAGGTTCGCGGGGGTGACCACTTTGCCGGGCGGCTTCATGCCCATCACCGCTTTGCTCGGAGCCATGTTCGGTCGGCCGCCGATCGGCGTCATCGGCAATCCGGCCGCCTTGTTCTTTTCATCCTCGCGCTGTTGCGCCACCTTCTGCATTTGCTGATCCGCCGGGGTGAGCGGTTTGATCGGCTTGCCGGGAATGGCGGGCTGGCCCGGTGGGACTTGTCCAGCTAGCGCGGTGACCAATGTCGGGTCTACCTTTTGCCCCTGGCCCATAAGCTTGCCCATCAGTGCCGGAGCGACATCTTCCTCTAGCTTGGCGATCTTCTCAGCCGAATAGCCGATTTTCTTTAGAAACGTGCGGGCCTGGGCCTTGGTCATCCCACCCATGACATTGGCACCCACATCGGACATTTTCAGCGTCTTCAACGCGATGCTCTTTTGGTGTGTGTCGGGCACCGAAAGCTTTTCCGCTTCCTCAACTTTGGCTTTGGCTTTGGGCATTTTCTTGGCCATCTGCTTGGCGGTACCCAGCGCGTCATCGAGATCATCGGTGAAATGGCCTTCGCCGGGCTTGTAGCCTTTGTAGTTCACCACGTAATCTCCGGCCGCGTCCTTTTTCACGGTCAGCCCCAGGCCACGGATTTGCTTGTAGACGTCCGCCTGCTTGGCTTCACGCACGATGCTCGCCACATCACCGACATCGATCGAAAACGCCTTGGCGGTGCCTGTGGCGGCCTTGGTGGGGCTTCGGCATTCGGCTAGCACCCGGCGAAACACCGTGAGGATCATCCGATCCGGATTGCGGGCTTCGCGTAAACGATTCACGTTGCGCCGCACCCGATTTTCCATGGCAGGCATCCCGGTCACGACGCCACGCTCATGCGCATCCGCGATCTTATGGGTCAGCCGGGTGATTTCCTTTTTGATCGCATCAATCTCGCCAGCGATTTTCACATCGACATTAGACGGCATCTGCGGAAAATGCGTTGTCAGGCCCATTTGTAGAACCGCCTGCGGATTGTCCCAGACCATGGGCGACAACGCTTGATCCATCACATGCTGTAGAACATGCGTCAAGTCGTCGCGCACCACGCCCGCCATCGGTAGATGATGGATGCGATCAAGGATATCCGCGACCAAACTGGCGCATTCCGGCGCGAACGACTCAAATGACGCGCGCGTCATTTCAAAATCAGGATGTTGCATCGCGCTCTCGCGCAGTCTGCGCCCACGCCGTTGGGCGGATTCTTTCTTCTGCTCGCGTCCGGCAAAATTGCCACCCATCGGCTCTGCATCCAAAGGTCCGCCGCCTTCCGGGCCAGGAGCCCCATCCACGGGCGGAACATCGCCCTCGGCCCCTTCCGGAGGCAGCCCGCCATCGGGCGGCAGATCGCCTTCGGGTGCCTCGGCATCGGGCGGCGGCATGTCCATGTCCATTGCGGCATCACTGCCCGATTCACCATTGGCAATCCGCTTCAACCGCAACACTTCGTTGCCGATTGCGGTTTTGGCAGTCTGCACAGCGTTGACCAACTGACCCAATTGATCACTGGCCGTGTTGTTGAACTTCATCGCCGCGTCTGGACCGAACCGTTCCGCCATAGCATCTTGAATCGGCATCACATCGTCCGGCAACACCGAGGCGATCTTTTCGGCGGTGTCTTGCAACTTGGTGAGAATCCCTTGGGCCGCCGCCACCAGTTCGCTTTTTTCAAACGCGTCCTCAATCAGAAACGAAACGGTCTCCTTGACCGGTTTCGCCTTCGCGGCCTTCGGCTCGGCGGGGCGATTATGCCACTGGATATCCATATGCGTGGGTTTGCCCTCATGGGCTTTGCACGAACTGCACTTGGTGGCTTTCGGTCGCGCCGCAAACGCTGCTTCGGCGGCTTTTTCGCGAGACGGGTGCGCCGTCGTGATATGGAGCGGCTTGCCACTCTTGCCAGCCACTTGCGCCACGAAACCTTTTTCTGTCATTGTTTTTTCCCTTTATTTCTGCGCGGCCAAGGGTCGATCTCACGAAGCATTAACCGCATCGCTTCACTGATCAAAACCGCCTTCGCATAGTCTTCGTGCGCCAGTGCAGCCGCTTCCCCTAATTTCCAAAGCAGCATCTGCCGTTTCTCGTCATAGTGCTGGCAGACCATTCGCCGGTGCTGCTCAGACTGGATATTCAGACGCAGATCGAACCGTCGCTCGATCAAAGAAAGCAACGGACCTATCGTGTTATCAGCAGCGCCGCGCGCAGCCATGCGTTCTTGCCTCAGAAGTTATACGAATTTATTTATCACTGTCCTCGGCTGCGGCATCGTTTGCGGCAATCGCTGGATTTTCGGCTCCAGAAAAATCAGACCGTTTTTTGATCACAAACAGCATCTCATCCACGGCTTTGGCCCGGTTGGCGAGGTCGCCGATCAAAAAACCTAAATCCCCAGTAACGCCATGGCCTGGGCCTTGCGGAAATACCAATTCTGCGCTGCCAGAAAGCGCTTTACTTCGGTTTCGGAAATGAATTCCGCGAGCGCGGTGATCTCGGTGCCATCGTCAATGCAGAGCCAAATGCCAGGAACATTATCACGGGTTTCGATACAAAACGTCAAGACGCGATCCTCGATCATCATTAACGGCGGCATTCCGACATGTCCATCACCCGATCGCGCGCCCGCAGCGCCCGCCGAGTGGCATCACTATAGCGCGCTTCATAGATCGTCGCCTTCGAACGCGATGGATTGTTCTCCAAACGATACTTGAACCGGACCGCGTCATGCAACGCACTGGAATAGGCGTTCTCGGCTTGCATCAGTTCGAGCGCGACCGGCGAATTGACCTTGCCGCCACCATTGAAGATACGCACCAACCCATGCGCTGCCTCATAGAGCGTCAAATCACAGACGAGACCGGCATCTTCGCCGACCTGCGCCACATCATAGGAGCTACGCCGTCCCGATTGATGGACGCGTATCTCCCATTGCCCGATCCGGCTGCCGGTCGGCGTGCGTTCGGTCAGCATCGCCTCTTGTAACTCTTTGTCTTCATGCGTCAGCGTCTGGACATACTCGGCAGCATTATGAAACCGTTCGAGGATCAAGCGCATGTCCTGCGTCAGCGCCGCTTGTGACGGTGGGGTAAACCCGGTCGCTGGCGACTCCCATTCATCCGACTCCATAGCCGGATTAGCGCCATTCAACGCCTGCATGAACTTCGCCATTTGATCCCGTTCGCTACGCTCAACCATCACGCTCTCTCCAAATGTCATTTGCCGAAATAGTACGAAAAAATACTTTGCCGTTTTTCTTGAAATACCGCAGCAACCCGCGCGATACCATCAGTCTAGCCAACTCTTGTTCCCGTTCACCCAGGCTGTCATTCGCCACATCTTCTTCATCGGCCCGCGCCAATAAATCTTGTTCTTCCACATACACGGGGACTTGCAAACCGGTTGCTACTTCTTGATACCGCATGTTAACTATTCTTTATGTCCGCGTCGATCATGTCATCGGCCTCGTCCGATTGATCATCCCCTTTGACCCGTCTCTCGGTATCATACCGTCTCTTCTGCGCGAGCTTTTGGGCATGGATATTCGCCCGCTTGCTATATTGTCTGCCTGCGTGGCGCAGTCCGACTTTAAAACTCGTCAGGCCCGTCCGCTTGGCTTTGGTGATATTGTGAAGGACCTTTTCGCGATCTTCGTCGTCGGGATATTCGAAGCCGCGCTCGGTCTCGACAACCAACTTGTCCTTCATCAAACTGAACAACGCCCGTTCGGCCTCGGGACGGGTGCCTTCCAGCAAATCCTGGCTCCAATCGATCGCATCGATAATGCTTACACCAATAATCATAATTTCCACTTCCGCACGTCGTAGCCTTCGTTCATCTTGGCCTGAATGGCGACGATGCGTTGCCGGATCGCTTTCAGATCACCCAGGGTAATCTGCGGCAGGACTTCTTCTAATCTATCTAAGGCTTGTTCAGCGCAGGCCGCCGGGTTCATTCCATCCAAGTCAAGGGACTCGGTATCGCCCTGGACCGCCATCTCGGGCGCCGGTTGGGCGACAGATGACGGAAACGCCATCATCGACGGGTCAGCGGCAATTCCGGCTAGGCGCTGAATGCGTTGCAATTCAGGCATCCGGGTCATGCCGATTACCATCTCTTCGATCTTTTTCACCAGATGGACTTTATGCCGATCAACCATGTGTTTCTTTCCCTGATATTTGACCATCACCGTGTCTTTGGGGCCGTCGGTTTTGATCAGCGTCGCCTCGATAGCCCCGTCCTCGCCGTCTACGATCACCTCGTCACCGACGCCGACACTGCCTTTTTTTCGCTGCTTGTGGACCTTCTTTGTCTGACCGGCGTCAATATCGGCACCACGAAACAAAGGATTGACTTCTTCGTCCGACTCCAAAGCGCCGATTACATCCCGCGCCGCTGCTTCATCGCCGTTGGCCACCGCGTCAGACAGGGACATCAGATCATCGGCGCTCAACTTGTCGAGCAGCGCTTCAACCGCGTCTTTGTCGATGTCGAGCAGATGGGTCATCTGTTCGACAAAATCCGTGTCTTTTATGTCAGCTTGCATCAGGCAGCACCTTTACATCAATCGTGGTCCGAGGCTGGAGTTCGGTTGCGACCAGACGGGACACGGCATGCTGAGAAATGTCACTGCCGCGTTTGCGCCAGATGGTCTTGGTCACCGAGACCGAATGCTCGAACAGGTCCCACAGAACCATAATAATTCCTACTAAACCAATATTTAGAATGATTGGTCCCGCAACAAAAAAAGGAACCTTTGAAGGTTCCCTTTTCGTAGGCAGAAAGACGGAAGACGGTCAGGTCAGCGTCGAGCCGATCAAAACGGTCAAGGCACTATCGGTGGCAAACCCATAGTTGATGCCATCGGTAACAATGCGATCAATCAATTGCGGACCGCCAGGGACTGAGACGCCAATCGCTTGGGTACCCATCACCGCCGACCAGCCCAAGTGCTCGGTAGCCATGAACAGCACGAACGGACCCGCGCCAGTCACCGAACCCATGATCACGGGCTGGCCGCGCTCAGAGACGATTTCCAGCAGCTTGTTCAGAGCGCCTTGGGAAGTCACGCTCCCATTCGTTTGTGCCGCCGTGCGGATATCAACACCGGTCGTGATGGTGATGAACTCCATATGCGACGTAAGTTGCTCAAGACCTGTCGAAGAAACCCAGTTGGGGCGTAAAACTCCGTAGGTGAAGTCAGCCATAGTAATTATCCTTTCGGAATAGATGTTATGGCTTTATTTATGTGAACGCGGCAAAAACCCGCGCCGTTCCACACTTCGGATTGAATGGCAGCAGTTAATCCGGCCCGACAGAGGCAGCGGATGCTAAATATCTCGCTTGACAAACCTATTTTTTATGGTATCTTGCGTCAAGACGAAGGAACTCACCGATGACAATCAGCAGTCGCCGCTACCAAGAGATCAAACAAGCCGCTCTCGCCAAGCGCGCGGCGCGTGGCGCAGGCCAGCCCCAAGCCACCACCGTGGTCGAGACGGTTCAAAAGCCGGTGGCTTGCTTCGAGACCGCCGAAGCGATCATCGAGTATGCCATGAAAACCCATGGCGGAGCGCAAACGGCAAAATAATGCCATGAGATTTTGGGAGATCGCCCGGCCGGGCCAAAAAATAAAAATCCAAGCCACCACGCGGTTCATGAAGGCCCTTCCGGCATTCGTCCGCGAATACGATACTCTGGCTGGCAAATTCCATGATTTTATCGGGTTCCGAAAAACCCACCCGGCGACCGAACCCTATGGGCCGAAGGACAACAACTTCAACAATGCCGATCTGATCACCAAAATCAAACACGTCCACCTGATTCATGGCAAGGTGATCGTGTTCTATAAAGTGACAAATGATACAATGTCATTGTATGCCATTGTTAATCATAATGAATATGATCAGAAGAACGCGACCGCGCGACTGGTGAACTGGCTCAATAGTATGACGCAGGCGGATTTTGTCCGCTTCGATGACCAGCCAAAATCCTCCGCGCCCGTGATATCGGCTGGCCAAATTCAGGATATCAAAGACCTATTGTGGGAGATGGCGGCCGATCCAGACGCCAAGGATGATCTCGTGAAGGCCACCAAGGGTGATTTCAGTGGTATGATGGACTTCCTGACCAGCTTGCTGCCGGTCGAGGGCTCCGTTCTAATCGCCGCATTGGGCGGAGCGACTGCATTGCAGACGATGGTCACCCACATTTTGTCCAACATTGCGCCCGTAGGATGATCGGAGATCAGCGACGCAGCACCACGGGTTTGTCCTTCGCAGGCTTCTTGCCCTGATAAATCCCTCGATCGCCAGCGGAATCGAAGCCTGCCCCCAGCCCGCCCACCGAGGTCGCTACATTGGCTGCCCCGGTTGCGCCACCTGACGCTGCTTCTGTGACATCGGTGCGGGTTTCAAGCTCCCGCAGATGCGTCAGCAATTCACTCTGTGGTGCATACTTCTTGATCTGCACGATCAACTTCAAAATAATATCATGGCGTTCCCGGATGGAATTCTCCGTCCAGTGCATCACCAATCGGCGGATCGCCTTCAACGATGAATCAGTCACATGCAGCATGGCATCCAGACGATTGAATAGACGCTGAGTCCGATCCTGGCTATGCGAATGGCGCAGCCAGTCGCGGATCACGGCAGGCGAAATCGCAAGCTCGCCGCGATCGTTCAACGCATGCAGCAAGACGTAGAGATCGTTGCCGTCCGATCGCCATTGATCAAAATTGTTTGGCTGCCCAACCTTTTCACAGTAGGCGGCGGCCCATTTATGGGTATCGTCCTCGCAGACCAGCGCTTCAAGCACGAGGAAATACAAATACGCCGTGTGGGCCAGTTTCATCCGATCCCATTTTTCCAGGGTCTGGCGAGACGGAAACAACCGGCTTTCAGTCAAATCGGTGAGCAGCAGATAGGCCATTACATCGCCCCCAACAGGACATTGAGGGTCTTCCCGGAAATCGCGGGCACCGCTTTAAGCCATTGGCTGAGCGTCATCCCGCGCCGGAAGCTGTGTTGCAAGGCGGTGATCTCGGCCGGAGGCACCCGGTATTGCGTCAACGCCGTTTCAATCGCCTGACCGTTCACCTGACTACCGAGAAGCTGACGGAATGAGGTGCCGGTTTTTGATTGCGTTTGTTGCTGTTGGGCCTGTTGAGATGATCCTTGCGGTGCAGAGTTCTGCGGCCCGACGCCTGAGGTGTCCAGATCGCCCAACTTCTGCTGCTTCATCATGCTCATCGCCATCTGCACGAAGAATTTCTTCAATTGGCTGGTTGACAGTAAGGCCGCCTCCGACAAGCGCACCCGACCTTCTCCAAGCGATGCCAGTTGCGGTATCTTCTGCATCATCGCCGGGTTGGCTTTAAGACTTTGGATCAAGCTGCGAATGGACTGCATATCGGCGGGGGTCTTCGCCTGGGTCGATGCCTTGGCGATCGTTTGCAGCACTTGATTCGGGTCGAGATTGGAACTCTTCAACATCTGCGGCAATTGCGCCATAATCGAACGAGTATCGCCACTAGGGGCGGCCGATGTTGCCTGGGGAGGCTGCACCGGAGTGACCGGCTGTACGGGGGTCGCGGTATTGCCCATCGCGAGCGGCGGATACCGATCCCCGGTGTTGACCGGCGAACTGGTCTGCATCTTATTAATCTGCGCCGATTTATCCTGCTGGTTCTGCGTCGCGGTATTGGCTGTGCTATCGCCCATCGCGAGCGGCGGATACCGATCCCCGGTGTTAACCGGCGAATTGGTCTGCATCTTATTAATCTGCGCCGATTTATCCTGCTGGTTCTGCGTCGCGTCATCAACCTCCGGGCCGGTCGGCTGGGTAGCGCCTAACTGTTGCGGGCCGGTCGGCTGGGTAGCGCCTAACTGTTGCAGGTCTGTCGCCATTGACGAGGCCATGTTGCTGTATTGGTGCTGGATGAAATTCGCCACCTCATCGGCGGTGGCGGACACCCGCATCGAGCCTTTCCAAGCCAACCAGTTCTTGTAGAGCGCCGAGGCGACCCGGTTGGTGTTCTTATAGCCAGCGGCTTCGGGACCGAACCACGGACGTTCCAACAATAATTCAAACATTTGCATGTTACGGTCGGCCTTTCTGTTCGCGGATCGCCCGCACTCGCCGAACGAACTTCTCCTGGTCTTCGTACGCGATGGCACGGATCAAGCGCTTGGTCAGGTCGTCAGCCACCGGGGGTTCGAAACTTTCACGAATCAACCGGATCAAATTGAGCGCCGAAGCGATGACCTGTTGGCCCCGCGATTCGATGAACAACTCTTTGTTCCGCAGGGGGGCATAATCGAGCATTTCATCGACGATGCCCAAGAACTTCTTATCCAACCGCGTCTCCTTTATGACGGCCCAAAGTCTGCTCGATCATATCGGCAGCCCGTTGCATGCCCAGTTCGATGCCATACATCTCGGCATCACTGCCCTCGCCCATAAAAGCGCGCAGCTTGAAGACCACGGCCGACAAATCCTCAAGTAATGTTGCCGATGTCTGGACGATTGCTGGTTCGTCCACGGCGGCCTCGCAGGCCTGTCGCTCCGCCTCGATTAACCGTTCAGCCATCATGATGAAATCTCGCATTACCCGTTTGACTCGTCGTTGGTGACCTATTTAGGCAGGTTTCGCTACTCCAGAGTTGCGTTGCTGGTACGCGACCGATTCATCAGGTCGAACACTTTTTGACTCCATCCAGTTGAGGGAGCATCTGTCGTCGCTTCGGCCGGAGTGGGTTGCGGTTGGTTTCCAGACTGCGCCATGATCGTTTCATTTTGCGCCTGATGGGCCATCTCGGCAACCAATTCTTCCCGTGTCTTTGGGTGATCCGCGCCGGGCTTATTGCTGTAGTCACCAATGCGCATCGTATTGGCATTGTACCCAAGCGTAATCTTGTAACCCACGGCCGCCGAATTGCGCGTCTTTAGGAACGTCATGATCATTTCGCCCCGTTCCTTTAGATGCGATGGTGCGAACAGACTCATCACATTATCCGAGGTATTGATCTTGGAAATCCCGCCCGCCACGTGCGACTGATCGAACTCTCCCTGAACCGCTATCGATCCGCGATTGAGTTGTCCGGCCGACGCCCCGTAGGCATTCATCTCGTGCATGAAGGCCCGCAGTTCTTCCGACACGTATTTGTCTTTGATATGCAGATCAGAGACATTGATCTTGCCATCGTTGGGATACATCAGATCAAGATAATCCACCAAAATACCATCCGGCCGATGGCCGTGAATGATTTCGTACTCAGTGATATAGGCCCGCAGATGATTGGTGGTGGTACCCGCCTCTGGTAGCTTCTTGATCGTCAGCCGCCCCGCCCGTTTGCCGCGCATGCCGATGATCAAGGCGGCATCATCGATCGCACGAAAGACCTCCTTGGTTCCCCGCTCGGTCAGCATGGCATCGACGCGTAACGCGATCATGTCCTCGGACAGTTCCAGGGACAGATAGACCACATCATGGCCCGCCAAGACCCAGTTCAATGCCAGATTGAGCAGCATCAAACTCTTGCCGACCCCGCTATTGGCCAAGATCAGATTCAATTCGCCTCGGGTGAAGCCGCCATATAACTTGTCATCCAGCGCCTTGATCCCAGTACTGACGATGGCTGAATGATCCAGCATGCGCCGCAGCCGGGCCGCCGGGTCCTCGAAATAAGCGGTGCCCAGGTCCGACATGAGGCGAATGGTCATCGCCTCCTTCATCCGCCGCTCGATCTCGCCCGATTGGCCTTTGCGTTGCAGATCGATGCCATCGAGAATCACATTCTCCAAGGCACGATAACGGCAAAATCCCTCGAACTCGCTCAAAAACCAGTCGCGATTGCGCCGCCCTTCGGCTTCGTCGATGAGCGTGACAATGTGGCCGGTCTTCGCCTGAATCAACCCAGCCGAAGGGGCGCTGCGCTGCTCATCGGCGTAGAGCAAGATGAACCGGATCAGCGGCTGCAACTCATCATCGAAATAGGTCTCTTTGACGATGGTGCGGCAGCGGGCTAGCTTATCCGGATCAGAAATCAGATTTGCGATGTAATGCATCTGCAAATCGCCGTTGTAATCTGGCGCTTCTTTCAATTAATTTCCCATCAAAAATTCTGAGCGCTGCCGGATAATTCCGGGATGCGAACTAGCAGTTTCAATAACAGAACGAAAAGTATACAAGCGGCCATAGCGCGCCACCGCGTCAGCGGCATCCTTGATATCAGCCTGCCACCAATGCCGTCCACCATAATGCGGCGCCGCCACTGCCCAGCCATTGGCCACTGCAATCTCGATCAGCCGCAGTCCGGCGCGATCGCGGTCCGGCACCATAATGGGTTGCTTATCGGAACTTTTGATCCAGGCGAGTTGATAGTCATTGAGCGTGCCGCCCAATGCCGCAACCCCATCCAGGGCGATCGCATCAAACACCCCCTCGACAATAAACAGGTAGTGGCGATGGCTCGCCGACAACGCATCCGCATTAAACAGGAAGTTGTCCGGAACGTGTTTCAGATAGCGTGGCCGACTATCGTCGATGCAGCGGGCAATCCAGCCAACCAACCGCCGATTATAATGGCAAGGCACGATCAAGCGACGGTTCATCTCGTCTTGCGGAGTCCAGTAATAAACCCCGGTGGCGGCAACCTCGTCCCCACGGCCCAGCAAATAATGCAAGACCGCCATGTAATCTGCGTCCTCACAGCGATCAGCCGCCCATTCATCGAGCGTCCGGGCACCGGGTGGCATCTGCGCCCCGCTGAATTCCGGCGCCATCGCTATGTTGTATTGCTGGGCCAAAATCGGCTGACTGCCGATCAAGCGCCGAATCCGCTCGGCATGCAAAGCGATCTCTTTGACCTCACGCTCGCCGAACCCCAAACCCAGCATGAACTGCTGGATCAGCACCGGCATACTGCGTCCCAGCGTATAGGACGCGGCGGCATGACAATTGAAACAATTAAAAATGACGCTATTTGCTTGGATGTTAACGCCGAGACGCCGCTTCCGATCGGCACGCAATTCCCCGCGTGCTTGACAGAGCGGACAGTTGATGTTGATATAACCGCGCCGGGTCCGCGTCTTCCCGCCTAAGCGTCGGGCGAGCGGCAGGGACAGGAAATCGATGGTGAGAGCGACCATGTGCCCAATTCTACAATGAAATGATAGCAGCAAGTCATTTATCCAAACCAGCTAAAATTGGTCGGCTGTATCGGCCAGGGACCCGGTTTCACTCACAACACCCCCGAACAGATTTCCCCCAACGCCTGGGACCAGGACCTGCTGGATCGCGCCAGACAGCGTCATAATGGTGATCCGCAGCCAGAGATAACTGCCCTGGACGCTGAGTAAGGTAATGCCACTCGACGCGACCAATGGCTGGGTCACAATATCGAACCAATCCGTCATTTGCGGTTGGTTTTGTAGGGTACCTTGAATGGTGACGATCCCGGTAAATGCAACCGCATAGACCGCGAAACTTTGCATGCCGTTCTGATAGCCGAGTTGGGCCGGGCCGATGATCTGCCCACTATAGGCAATCCCGGTATTGATGAGAAAGCCCGCCGGGGTGATCACGGTTAATGGCTGCGGACCGGGCATCGGCCCCTCGGTCACCTCCAATGTGGAATATGGCCCGTAATTGCGGTCTGTCCAGAGCATCACTGTCGAGCCGTCGCCCCGCACCACCGTCAGGCTCCACCGTAATGGCCCAGTCGCCCAATCGACCGTCTCGTAAGCCAAAATGGTCAGTTGGAAAATCGCCGTGGGGGCGGTATAGGGCGTCAGTGAGCGCACCATGAGCACAGTCGAGGTCTGCGGATCAAGAATGGTGATATTAACGGTTTGAAACGTCGAAGTATCGGCTGGGTTTCGGTCAAGATTGCGAACACGAAACAGAATCTCATTCTGCACGCCACGCACTACGCGGAAGTCACTTCTGTCTGTGGAATAGTTTGAAAGGTATGACACCGTTCGACGTTCAATATGTTATTGAGACAATATTTACCAATGTCGCCTCGATTCCCGTCTACCGATGCTTGCGAGACAGTTGCGAGCGTCCGTAGCTATCGGTGTAGCCACCAGCCACCGCATAAGTCACATCGACGATCTGCGGCATCGAGTAAACCGACACCGGATGCCCGGCCGGGACAATCGGCCGCGCCCCAATCGACACCTGCATCGCCACCAGCGGCGCAGGCAATGTGGCAAAGATCGCAAATTGCAATTCACCGTTGATTGCCGCAATTACAATCGGCAGGGGCAGGGTTGCGCCGATGATCGCAAATACCTGCTGATAACCCAGCACGAGACCCGGAATGGCGGTGGCGAATGTCGCGAGCGGGTACGCATCGACCAATGGCGGCAAGAAATACCCGGTCATGCTGGTTGCGGTTTGACCCACGATTAGCCCACCCGTCACACTGATAACCGTGGTGACGGCCGTGCCGAATACACCTGCCAGATATGTCAGAGCGATGTGGCCCATCGTCCCCAAACCAGTGCTTGCCGCCTGTCCAACAATGAGGCTGGCGATGGGCGATACAGACCCTGCCGTAGCGCGGCTAGCGACCCCGCTCAGAGGCAGTGTGTCACGGGGCTGCATGCCACCCACCCGAGCCGTCGCCATGGCGCTAGACAGCCCTATAGTGGTCCCACCAGACCCGAAGGTGGAGATCGGGTGGGTCAGGCCATAGTCTGCCTCGCCAAACGCTCCGGCGATTTGGACACCCACCATGGTGGCCAGATTGCCAGCAATTGCCATGGCCGATTCGCCCAGCACCACACTGGGAGTGCTAAACGTGAGCGCGCCCACTTGTCCAAGCACCGACAGCCCAGCCAACACTGCCTGACTACTCAAGAACAGGCTACCGACATCAGTATCCGCTTCGGCACCGATAACCGCAACTGTATCCAGTGCGTTCAATGAACCCATCCGGCCCGTAGCGAACAGCGATCCCACATCGACCTGGGCGGCACCCTGCGCGATGGACCCAACCGCACCCGTGGCCAGGGTCCCGAGCATGCCGAGTCTGAGCGTGTCGAGCAAGCCACCCGATATGGCACTGGCAGCCAATCCGGATACAAGCGCGGTTGGCGCGCCGAACGGTGTGCTTTCGACCGCGAGGGCGGACAATCCAAGCAGAGGCAGCGTGTCAGCCAGACTGCCGATCCCACCCGTCGCATTGTCCCCAATCACCAAGTCCGTAACAATAATGGCTGCCGCGCCGAGACCACCGGTCATGAACTGACCTTGCAGGGTGTGGCTTGGGATTTGTGCCACCACAGCACCCGCCTGAGCCGAAGCCAAGACCCCAGCCATGCTGATCACCAGCATTGTGCTCAGGAGTCCGGTCTGACCGATCGAAGCGGAACCGACAAGGATACCCAGGCTGGTTCTGGTCAAAGCCCCCACTTGGCCGAACAACGGCAGCGCAAGCGCCGCTGCATCAGTCTCGGGAACCGACAGACCAAGGAACGCCTGGGCCGACGCGCCCAACATCGTAAATCCGATCGGCTCAGCAAGGACACCCAAATCAGTCGTGGCAAACACGGCTTGTGCAAGACCGCTCACAATCGAGCCAAGATTCGCGCCACTGACTGTTGCGATCGCCGCAGCGCCGCTCAGAGCGACCAGTTCGACCGAATGGAAGCTTGGTGATCCAAGGACTCCGGTGGCCACACTTTGCAGCGGGTTGATCGTATCGAGCGGAACAAGATTGCCCGCAGAACCGGTCAGGATGGTGGCATAACTCTGATAGTACAGACTGAAAACCTGCCAGACCACTTGGCCCTGGAACCCAGACGCGGCTTGCCCACTGAGCGCCTCACGGGCGAACAACGCAAGCGCCCCGATAGCGGTTTGGGCGGCGACACCATTCGGCACCCATTCAGTAATGGTCGCGATACCCACTTCACCATCGGCACTGACGCTGCCACTGGCGGCGATCGCCGCCAGGAACGTCGGATCGATCGACGCTGTGCCGAACGCCACAATGAGACTGGCATCTAGCACAATGTCGATCTCATCAACGAGATCGAGCGCAATGCCATTTGCCGAGACGCCATCCATCACGGCTTCATATTCGAAGATCAGGCTGCCAATTTCGCCATCACCCCCGGCATCGACAACATCAAAATCGGCCGCGTCGATCTCGCCACCGGTATCACCGAGATACCCCGTGCTGAACACGTCACCCATGAAGATCATGGTCGTGTTATCATTCGTCGCCGTGCCAATCGCGCCCGCAACGAACACCGCTGATACACTCATCGGGACATCAATGGTGAAGGCAAAATCGCTGATCTGGCCTGCGGCGAACACACTCATATCAGGCGAAACATCTAGCTCCGCGACCGGATGATGGCTACGAGCATCCGCCCACACGCCTTCGAGATTGACATTCGAAGCGATAACCCCAACCGCACCCTCGGCAAAAATAACATCGGCCGATTGCGCGGCGAGCAGATACTGCAAGTCGCCGATCTCAGCATCGCCAAAACTCAGCGTGGCATCGAGAACGATTTGCAGATCGGCAGGCGCGATATCGATGGCGCCCTGCGCGGCAATGGCCGAAGCGTCGAGCGTCAGGTCTATCTCCGTACCCAGCGAATGGATCATGCCACGGGCATGGGCAAATCCACTGGTCAGAATTATCGTTTCGCTAACGTCGCCGATTGCCGCATCGCTCGACTGGCCATTCAGGAACGCAGTCGGACTGATCAGGCCAACATCGCCTTCGGCAAACAGACTATCGACCAAACCGATAACCAAGGTGAAGGTGAAATCATTGGTATCGCCTTCCATCCATGGAATATCAAACTGATAGAGATTGACCCCCGGCGTGCCATCATTGATCTCGCCATCGCCAGATTGCCCAAGCGTGTCATCAGCATCAGTGGTGGTCGTGAGATCATCCACGAAACCCACGGCGAAGGCATTCGAAGACGCAACAGTAACCTGCTCGGACGCCAACACCCCAAGCACCACAGAGGCCGCAACGAATGGCATGGCGAATTGCAAGTCAGTGGTTGCAAGCGAAATCGCACCACTCGCCACCAGCCCACTCAAGGCTTCAGTCAATGCGGTAGTTACAATCCCAATCGCCGCTGTGCTAAACGGAACGATCGGGCTAGCGAAGCCTTCCGGTGTCAGGTCTCCGGTATCACCTTCAGTATTAACACCTGTATCGACAAGTCTCGTATCAACGGTCAGCAGACCTACCGCCCCAGCAGCCTCCTGGCCAACTGTGCTCGGGGTCTGCGAGATCGCAAACGATCCGGCTGTGGCAGTCGCATCAAAGCTGGCGATCACAAAAGCGTCCGTGATGATCGCATAGGCGCCTACTGCGCCTGACGCCGTATCGCCGCTCACACCAAAGAAGGTGCTGATCGCGGCACTCCCATTCGCAGCAGTCGCGTTCACCCCGGATAGGAATACCAAGAATGCGGTTGAAGCGATTCCAATCGCACTGATTGCCGATACGCCCAGCGGCTGAGCCGAAATCAAACGTGTATCGAACAGACCAATTGCCGAAGTGGCCGCCGCAAACGGACTGAGATCATCGACCTCAGGGATCGGCACTCCAATGGACGCGGCGCTTTGCACGCCACTGAGACCCACCAGGAAGCTGGTCGTCAGCAGGCCAGTTGCGCCTGTGGCGGCGCTGCTTCCAGTGACCGAAACGCGGCCGATTGTCAGGCCACATGCGGCGATGCCAAAGGCGCCAAGAATGAAGATCGGGTCCCTGGTGACACCTGTGCCATACACACCCGTCAAGGCAGCGGCCACAGCCCCATAAGCAGGCCCTACGGCACCGGTAGCAAAATCCGCCAGCGGATTGGCCGTGGCTGTTGTGGTAAACACCCCCACCACCCCACTGCCCGAAACTCCGAGCGGCACGGCCGATACCCAAGCGATGGCCAGTCCGACCCCGGTGGTGGCATTGACGCCCGCGAGTTGAATCTGAGGGATTGAAATCAGCAGACCAACCGTTCCAGTCGCAAATACCATGCCGCCTGTGGCATCGACCTCGTTGGAAAGCGAGCCCACTGCGCCTGAGGCTGCGGGTCCAGCGATGATCCCACCCGCATCAATGCGGCCAAACGGTATCCCAACCGCACCCGACCCGGCAACTCCCGTATCGACAAGACTGAGGACAGTGGTCTCTACACCGACCACACCCAGACTGGATACCCCAGTCAGCACACTGGTTTGCAGACCGGCTGGGGCACCGACAAAGCCCGCGCCAAAATCACCGATCACATTTGGCTGGACAGCCGGAA
>Ga0302319_10007993_pt1 | contig 20673 bp, 17 predicted proteins | sample Bog_T0_2_FD_203319 | JGI IMG/M metagenome (GOLD analysis project Ga0302319, IMG submission 203319) | Peat permafrost microbial communities from Stordalen Mire near Abisko, Sweden - Bog_T0_2 | ecosystem: Environmental > Terrestrial > Soil > Wetlands > Peat | place: Sweden: Abisko, Stordalen Mire... | reverse complement strand
AACCCAGGTCAGGCTCTCGGGGTGGCTGCGAAATCGAAGAGACCATGGTGGAGTTTATTTCATCGATCTGGCCGATCATTACGGCATCACTCAGTTGGTGGTCGAGCCGGGTTCGCCGACTTACGATCTGATTTCCGGGCTGCCGAAAGAGACCGTGATTCGCGTCGATGGCAAAGTGGTGGCGCGCGATGAGGCGGCCATCAATCCCAACATGATCACCGGCGAGATCGAAGTTCGCATCGCCGATGCCGAGGTTCTGGGGTCGACCGAACCTGTACCGTTCAGCATTTTTCCGGAACTGCAGGTGCCGGAAGATCTGCGCCTCACTTATCGCTTTCTCGATTTGCGCAAATCGAAAATGCATGCCAACATTCTGCTGCGCTCGAAAATCATTTCGGCAATTCGGCGGCGCATGGTGGACCTTGGCTTTGTCGAGTATCAGACGCCGACGCTGACCGCGTCGAGCCCGGAAGGCGCGCGCGATTTCCTGGTTCCGGCGCGCCGCCATCCGGGGAAGTTCTATGCGCTCCCGCAGGCGCCGCAGATGTTCAAGCAGATCATTATGGTGTCGGGCTTCGACCGCTATTTCCAGATCGCGCCGTGTTATCGCGACGAAGATGCCCGTGCCGATCGGTCTCCTGGCGAGTTCTATCAGCTCGATCTGGAGATGAGCTTCGTCACGCAGGACGACGTTTTCGCGGCGATGGAAGCCCTCTTCACCGGCCTGTTTGCGGAGTTCGCTCCAGGCCGCGTGACATCATCGGCGCCATTCCCGCGCCTGCCCTATTCGGAAGCGATGCTTAAGTACGGCTCCGATAAACCGGATCTGCGTAATCCCCTGGTGATTACCGATATCAGCCAGTTGTTCGCGGGCTCGACCTTCCGCGCCTTCGCGAGCAAGACGGTTCGCGCCCTGCGACTGCCGAAGACGTCAGACCGGTCCCGCGCTTTCTGGGACAAGCTTGAAGAACAGGCCAAAGGCCTGGGAGCGGCAGGACTCGCCTGGCTCATCGTGGAAGAAGGCGGGACGCTCAAAGGCCCGGTCGCGAAGTTTCTCACTCCCGAAAGCACGGGGCAGTTGATTGCCGCCACGCTATCTGAACCCACCGATGTGATCGTCATCGTGGCCGACACCGACGTGGCGAAGATTTGTAAGATCCTCGGGAATTTGCGCGACTCGCTCGGCAAACAACTCGGGCTCATTGAAGAGGGCGTCTACAAATTCTGCTGGATCGTCGATTTCCCCATGTACGAAGCCCACGAGGAAACCGGCAAAATCGAATTCAGCCACAATCCTTTTTCGATGCCGCAGGGCGGCCTGGACGCGCTGAACAATCGGGACCCGCTCACGATCAAAGCCTTCCAGTACGACATCGTGTGCAACGGCTACGAGCTCTCATCGGGCGCGATCCGTAATCATCAGCCGGAGATCATGTACCGGGCGTTCGAACTTGCCGGCTACACACGCGATGAGGTGAATTCGCGGTTTAAAGCCCTGATCAATGCGCTGAAATACGGCGCGCCTCCGCACGGCGGGATTGCCCCAGGCATCGACCGCATCGTCATGCTGCTGGCGGACGAACCGAATATTCGCGAGGTGATCATGTTCCCGATGAATCAGAATGCGGAGGATCTGATGATGAACGCTCCGAATACGGTGCGGCCGCAGCAGTTGAAGGAACTGCATATTCAGGTGGTTGAGCCGCCGAAGAAGGCCTGAGAATCTCGCGATGCCGATGAGGGTCCGCGAGGTGATCCGTTTACTTGAGAAGCATGGAAGGAACTACGCTCCAAAGGCAGCGATCGCCATTTCAAGCACCCGGACAAAGCCCTCTTGATAACGGTTCCCGGCAACGAGGGCAAGGAACTGGCGCCGGGTACTTTGAGCGATATGCTCAAAGAGGCAGGATTGAAATGACCGACCGGCGATACCAAAGAGGAGACGCGACGCAGTTTCCAGGAAGCTTTGACCGCACACTTTGAGGTCATGCGGGAGATTGGCGAACCCATCCCGCAACCAAATGCTTCGGTCGACTACGTGGAAGTAGCCGCATAGAGGCAGATCGGCGAAATTCCTCTCCTTCGGAGCGGATAAATTCCTCGCCGCCTCCGAGTTCCCGAAAGAGCTTTTTCGAGATTCCTCCGAAACCCCCTGGGAAAATAATCGATTCCCAGATAGCTTTGGTCTCGTTGGTTATGACGATAGGCAGTAGCTGGTCGCCGTCGAGCCCGCCGAACGATCAATAGCCGATGTTACCTCCGGCGATGACGATGCGTCATAGTGTGAATCATGCGTCTCAGTATTATTTCGCTCCTTTGCGCGGCAGGCCTTGCCGCACAGACTCTTCCGCCCGGTGTCGAGAAGAAAAGCTCGGCCGGGGGAATCACCGAATACGACTTTGCCAACGGACTTCGCGTCCTCCTCTATCCCAATCCCGCCAGCCCCAAAATAACGGTTAACGTTACCTACCTTGTCGGCTCCCGCCACGAAGGTTACGGCGAGACCGGTATGGCCCACCTGCTCGAGCACCTGGATTTCATCGAAACCACTACCGGACGCCAGATCAAGAACGAAATCGTGGCGCACGCCACCAACTGGAACGGCACGACGTCGCAGGATCGCACCAATTACTACGAGACCATCCCCTCCACAGATGCGGATCTTAAGTGGGCGCTCAGTCTCGAGACCGACCGCATGGTGAATGTGAAGTTCACCAAACAGATTCTCGATACCGAAATGACCGTGGTTCGCAACGAGTTCGAGCGCGGCGAAAACAGCCCGCAGAGCGTTCTGCGCGAACGCGTGGAAGCGACGGCTTATCTGTGGCATAACTATGGCAAATCGACCATCGGATCGAAGGACGATATCGAGAAGGTTCCGGTCGATCGCCTGGCGGCATTTTACAAAAAGTTCTATCAGCCGGATAACGCGTTTCTCACGCTGACCGGGCGGCTGGATGAGACGAAGACTCTGCAAATGATTGCCGATTCCATGGGCGCGCTTCCCCGTCCCACTCGCAAGCTCGATCCCGAATACACGGTCGAGCCGGCGCAGGATGGCGAACGCTATGTGGAACTGCGGCGCGTCGGCGAAGGCAAAGACGTCATCATCGCGTATCACGGCCCGGCAGCGGGGCATCCCGATTCAGCGGCTCTCCAGGTGCTCGCCGGCGTGATGAGCGGCGGCGGTGGCGGAGGACGTGGCGGACGCGGCGGCGGTGGTGGCGGCGCGGAGGGCCGTCTGGCGAAAGCGCTCGTGGATACGAAGATCGCGCAATCGGCCAGCATGAGTTTTCGGGGACAGCACGATCCCGGCCTGATCACGCTCAACGCCAGCCTCACCAACGATCAATCGCCCGACGATGCGAAGAAAGCGATGATCGCGGCGCTCGAGGATGTCATTAAAAATCCTCCGACAAAAGAAGAAACCGATCGCGTCACCACCGGGCTGCTGCGCAATCTGGAAAACAGCCTGTCCGATCCGCAGCAGATCGCTACCGGCGCTTTGAACGAAGCGATTGCCGAAGGCGACTGGCGCCTGATGTTCCTGCAGCACGACCGGCTCAAAGATGTGGGTCCGCAGGATGTGGTGCGCGTTGCGAAGGCCTATTTGAAGGCCTCGAATCGCACCGTCGGATATTACATCCCCGATGCCGCGCCGGATCGTACCGTGGTTCCGCCGACGCCGGATCTTGAAAACCTGCTCAAAGATTACAAGAGCACCGTCATGATTTCCCATGCCGAGGTGTTTGATCCCACACCGGCGAATATTGAGAGCCGTGTGGTTCGCTCAAAGCTCGCCAATGGCATGAAGGTGGTCGTGCTCCCGAAGAAGACGGAGAACGAGATGGTGACGGCAACCATTGAACTCCGTTTCGGAGACGCGACGACACTGGCGGGTAAACGCGAAGCCGCGGCATTCGCCGGCAGCCTGCTTATGGCCGGCACGAAGAATCACACCCGCGAACAGATCTCAGAAGAGATGCGCAAGTTGAACGCGCGTATTCAGGTGAGCGGCGGCGGTGGTGGGGGCGGGTTTGGCGGGCGCGGTGGTGGCGGCGGCCGCGGCGGCGGAGGCGGTGGGGGCGGAGTTTCGAGCGCCAATGCCAACATCACGGCGCCGGCGGCAAACTTCGCGGCGGCGATGAAGCTTGCCGTCGAGATGCTGAAGGAACCGGCTTATCCTCAGGCGGAGTTCGATAAAGCCATCACGCCTCGTTTGAAGGCGCTCGAGAACGCTCAGACCGAACCGACGCAGCTGGCGGCGGAAACACTGAATCGTCATCTGAGCCCCTGGAAGCCGGGCGACGTGATGTATTCGCCCACCCGCGAAGAGCAACTGGCCGACATGAAGAAGGTCACGCTCGACGACGCGAAGAAGTTCCACGACCAGTTCTATGGCGCTAATTACGGCGTGTTCGCAGTGGTGGGTCCGGTGGACCCGAACACGGTTAAGGCCGCAGCCCAGGAACTGCTCGGCAACTGGAATACCTCGATGGCGTACAAGCCGATCATTGCCGCTTATAAGCCCGTGCCCGCGATCAATCAGAAGATTGAAACTCCTGATAAAGCCAACGCCCAGTTCGAAGCCGGCGTGCGCGTGAAGCTGTCGGAAGACGATCCCGATTATCCCGCCATGGTGCTCGCCGGATATCTGTTCGGCGGGCCGATTACTTCGCATATCTCGGACCGCATCCGCAATCGCGAAGGTCTGAGTTACGGAGCCAACGCGCGCCTGGCGGTGCCGACAGAAGGCGATTCGTCGCTGCTTTCCGGCACTGTGAGCCTGAATCCGGCGAATGGTCCGAAGGTGGAATTCAGCTTCAAAGACGAACTTGTTCGAACCCTGAAAGACGGTTTCACCGAGCAGGAAGTGACGGAAGCGAAGAAGGCCTATCTGGAATCGCGCCTGGCCGGGCGATCGCAGGATGCCGCTCTGCTGACCAATCTCGCTTCGCACGAGCAGTTGAATCGCACCATGAAATGGGATGAGCAGCTGGAGACCAGGATTCAGTCGCTGACAGCCCAGCAGATCAGCGATGCTTTCCGCAAGCACGTGGATGCGGCATCGCTGACGATCGTGAAGGCCGGCGACTGGAAAGCCGCCAACGTTTATCAGTAAGGCTTCGCGGTGTTACGCTCATTTTCATGAGCCGCGTGCTGACCTGGATCGGGCGTTTTCTGTGGACGAATCTCAGATTCATTCTGTTTCTGGTCGTCCTGGAAAGTTGGCCTCTGCTTACCGGGACGCCGCTGACGATGCGGACGGCTTTGGCGCTGGCAGGTTTGTACGTGGTGTTGGCGGTGCGAGGGACAGAGAAGGCCAGCTGGCCGAAACCAGCGGAACGCATCTTCGTGCCCGCGGAAGCGGTACTGGAGGTTTCCCGCCTCACTGGCTATGAACTCCTCAGCCGCATGACGCCGTATCTCGGGAAATGGATCACCGTTTCGGGCACATTCGACGGCACCGGCGAATCGCTCCCGCACGATGCCATTCATCTCTCGCTCCTGCTCGACGATGGTCGCCGCTTCAACCTGCGATTCAGTACCGATCGCGCGGAAGATCTGCGAACGCTCCGCACCGGCCAGCGAATCACAGTTATAGGCGAGGTTCAGTTCAGCGGCTATTCACTGATGCCGGAGAACTGCGAGCTGATCAGCGCTGCAGCAGTGCGGCAATCTCAGGATGTCCGCCGTGCTCAGCCCAGCCGGCGGGAGTGCCTCCTCAGCGCGGCTCGATAACATCGGTTAGCGCGCCGCTATCGAGCAGCATCCTGACGATCTCGATGTGACCTCGATTAGCCGCCTCTTCAGCGCGGTTCGAGGCGTTTGACCGACGGGCTGCAGCAGCACGTCGCCCTGAGCACCGCGGCGAATCAGCCACGCGGCGGCTTCGGTTTGACCTCGAATGCAGGCGTACATGAGCGCGTCGTTCAACTGCTCGGGGTCGTGCAACCGCCTAAGGGCCTCCAGGTCGGCGAGTCCGGCCGCGTGGCGGAATTCCATCTTCGCTCCTCGTCTAAGCAGCGCCCTCGCGGTCGCAGGCGCGACGTTCAGCAGTGGATTGTCCAGGAGATCGCGACGAGACCAGTCCATCCGAGCGCCCGCCCGAATCAACAGATCGATGAGCGGCACAGCGACGCCGGCTTCCGAGGCCTGTTTACTTGTCAGCAGCAGCCTAATCGTTTCCGCGCCGGCCTTTGGACCGAAATCATGGCTCACCAGCACGCGGGCCACCTCGACGATGTTCGAAGGCAGCAGCCTGGACTGTTCGAGGTCGATACCCGAGGCGAATGCAATGGACTCCTCCTTTCTATCAGGCTCAGCAGAACGCGGCTTTCGCCGCGTGTCCATTTTACGGGTACCACTTGGCGGGTGCGATCTCCGGTTTCGGCTCGCCCGCTTCCACAATCCGCGCAATCAGCCGCTCGCGCAGCTTCGCCGAAATCTCTTTGGTATCGGCGCGCCCGGCCAGGTTCACGATCTCATTCGGATCGCTGCGCAAATCGTACAAATGGCGCTCTACGTAATGCAGGCTCCAGGGTTGAGCGGGGTCGGTCACCGTCGGGTCGAACACGCAATATTTCCACTGCTCGGTGCGAAGCGCGCGGCCCAGCGCTTCCTCGCGCATCTGAATATAAACCTCATTGCGCCAGCCTTCCGTCTCGCCGCGAACCAGAGGCATAAAACTCTTCCCCTGCATGCCGGGATCGACCGGCGCTTCCACCGCTTCGAGCAACGTGGCCGGTAAACTCACCGTGCTCACTAGTTGCTCGATCACCTTGCCGCCCTGAAAGCCGGGACCGCGAAACAACAGCGGAATGCGCGTCGAGGCGTCATGGCAGCTACGCTTATACTCGGCGTTGCGCGTGCGGAAATGGCAGCCGTGATCGGTGGTCATCACCACGATCGTGTTATCGAGCTGCCCCTGCGCTTTCAACTCTTCCATCACACGTCCAAACTGTTCGTCGATCCGCGCGATAATCCCGTAATACTCGGGCAGCTGCGACTTCCAGTCGCCCGGAAAAGGCGCCAGATCGCCCGGCACGTAGAAGTTGTTCTTATATCGATCCGCATAGCCTTTTGGAGCAATAAACGTGTTCGTCGAATTTTGAAAATGCGGCTCCAGATGCGACACAAACAGGAAGAACGGCTTCTCGTGCTTCTGCCGCAGGAACGCGACGGTCTGGTCGGTCAGCGCATCTACCCGGTATTCGTCTTTGAACTCGACCGCATCGCCTTTCGCATCCCACATCTTGCCTTCATAGGGGACCGACGTGTGCTCCAGCGCATTCGACGCCACCCAGAACTGGTCATAGCCGCCGCGCCGCGCCATGGGCACCGCTTCATCGCCCGTGCTCAGATGCCATTTGCCGATATAGCCGGTCTCATAACCGCGCCGTGAGAACAGCATCGGCAGGGTGGTTTCGTTGTCCTTCAACAGCATGCCGTTGCGAACCACGCCGGTTGAGGTCGGATACTTGCCGGTCTGCATCGAACTCCGCGCCGGCGCGCATACCGGCTGCGGCGTGAACGCATTGACGAAGCGCGTTCCTTCGGCGGCCATCCGGTCCAGATTCGGCGTAAGACCCATCGGATTGCCATATGCTCCTATGGAATCCCACCGCTGCTGATCGGTGAAGAAGACCAGCACATTGGGCGGGCGCCGAGTCGTCTGCGCGCGCAGCATACCAGCGCCAGCCGCGGCCACGCCCAAAAACTCTCGCCTCTTCATTTATTAAGCCTCACTCGCCACGCCGCCCAGTCCGAGGCGAATCGGATCGTTTTCCGGCGTGCCGGTTCCGCGAATGACTTTATCCAGCTCGAGAAACTTCTGGATGTCCTCGTTGTCGGAATGGTACATGTCCTTTGGCGGACCGAAGTACGCGACATGACCTTTGTTGAGAAACACCACGGCATCCGCCACCCGGTTCATCAGATCCAGATCGTGCGTCACCACCACGGAGGTCAGCCTGAGGTCTTTCTTCAGCCGCAGCATCAGCAGCGTCATGTGGTCGCTCATGATGGGGTCCACCATCGTCGTCGGCTCGTCGTAGAGGATGCATTGCGGCTCGGCTGCCAGAGCCCGCGCAATCGCCACCGCGCGCCGGTAGCCGGTCGAGAGATCGGATGGATATTTGTCCTTCGCATCCGAAATGTCCACCAGCTTCAGCAGACCATCGACCACGGCTTCCTTGTTGGCATAGTTGTAATCGTCGCGCTGCTCCAGCGAAAACAAAATATTCTCGCCGACTGTAAGCGAATCGAACAGGGCGCCGGACTGGAAAACCATGGTCACCTTGCGGCGGATGCGGTTCATCTCGGTCTCATTGAAATCGGTGATGTCTTCGTGCGCGACGATTACCCGGCCCTGGTCGGGTTTGAGGAAACCCATGATGTTGCCAAGGGTGACTGACTTGCCGACGCCGGACCGGCCTATGATCGCCACCGTCTGGCCGGTATCGACATAAAAATTAGAATCGACTAAAACGGGCTTGTCGAACGTCTTGTAAACATGGCGGAATTCGATGTAGTGCGGAAACTCTTCAGCCACGTCTATGCTCCGGGTTGTGCTCCGCGTGAAAACGCGCCAGGTCTTCGGGCGTGTTCAGGTTGGCGAAAGTTTCGCGGGCAGTCACTTGCACGTATCGTAGCGCGAATCCGTCGGTCTCCAGAAGCCGGAGAGCTTCGGTGACCCCGCGGATGCCCGATTCCAGCAATTCCCGCACCCTCGCGTGGCAGCGCCGGTGGTATACCGCGCACAGCGGTTCGATCTTTCCATCGGCGTGTTGGGGGATGGCGCAATCGCCGCCCGCTTCGAAAAGCGCCTGCAAATTACCGGCGTCGAGCGAGGGCATATCGCAGGCTGCGATCAGGTTCGCCTCAGCCGAAGTGGCGGCGAGGGCGGCTTCGATGCCCGCCAGCGGCCCTAGTCCGGGAAACGAATCCGGGACCACCCGAAGTCCCGAATTCGCGTACCGGTCTGGATTGCCTATGATGGCAACGGATCCGCAAACCTGGGAAAGCCGGTCGGCAACCCGCAGAAGCAGCGGCCGGCCGTCTATTTCGAGCAGGGCCTTATCGGTACCCATGCGGCTGCTGCGGCCGCCGGCCAGCACCCATCCGGCTCTTTGGCCTACCCGATTGTCCCGATTTGCCAATTTCCCCCGAATGGTACCATCGAAGATCAGTACTATATCAAGGAACATTCTGTTGCATTATTGTTGTATACTCTTGACTGTCATGACTGCGTTTGCAGCCTCGGTCGCCGAACGAACCACCAGCGTGGTTCGCGCGGACGAAAAATCGGGCCATTTGGTGAGAAGTGTGGCTGTTCAGCCACGCGTCGTAATGCCTGTTTCCATCGACCGAACCGAACCTGCCTCCACGGCCGAACCCTCCCGGCAAGAGGCCGCTGAACTCGTCGCCATGATCGACGCGATTGCCGCCGAGCAGGGAGTCGAAGACGCGCTGGTTCATTCCGTGATCCGCGCCGAGAGCAATTACAACGCCCACGCGGTTTCCCCGAAAGGCGCCCAGGGAATGATGCAACTGATTCCGTCGACTGCCCGCCGGTTCGGCGTCTCCAACATTTTCGACCCGCGGGAAAACGTGCGGGGCGGCGTTAAGTATCTGAAATTCCTGCTCGATTACTACGCCAACGACTATGTACGGGCGATAGCGGCGTACAACGCCGGCGAAGCTGCAGTCGATAAATACAACGGAATTCCGCCGTTCGCCGAGACCCGAAATTACGTCTATACCGTGGCGCGGAATTTGAAAACCGCGCGCGAACGGACGACTCAGGCTACCAGCGCGCCCACGCCTGCGCCTCCGGCCGAAACATACAAGCGAATCGAAGCGTCTGTTGGTTCTGACGGGAAAGTTTACTTCAGGACACCATAGATCATGTACAGGCGATGGCATCGGGCAGCAGCGGTTCTTCTCCTCCTGCCCGGCATCGCCGCAACAAAATCCGGCCTAATTCAGGTTACAGGGGTTCATTTCTGGACCCATCCGGACTTCACGCGAATTATGCTCGACGCTACCGGACCGTTCGAGGTGCGTTCGGAGCGGGCGTTCAATCCGGATCGGATTTTCTTCGATCTGCATGGCGCGGTGCCCCTGATCGACGGGCATCGCGTGGCCAACCGCCTGGTGGACGACAAGCTGATTAAGCGCATCCGCATTGCGGAAACCGCGCCTGGAACGACGCGGGTTGTGCTGGATCTCAGTTCCCCGTCGACATTCGAGGTCTCGCGGCTGGATAAGCCGGACAGGCTGGTGATCGAGATTCGCGCCGCCGGCAAACGGGAGATGCCGAAGCCACAAACCGTGACCCGCGTCGACCCGACGGAAGAGGCTCCAGCGCCTGCTCCATTGCCCTATGTAGCGCCGGTGAGACCTGGGTTTACTTATCCCGTGGCCTATGCCCACGCCCAGTTTCGCGCGCCGTTTCTGATGAATGACGCGCCGTTACTGCCGCCCGCGCCGTTGCCTCCGCCACGTTTACCGGACATGGGGATGCAACTGGCCATGCTGAAGGCGCCAAAGCGGGCTTTGATGGTGCGGACCGAACCGGAATCGACGACCAAAGTGATTGCCGCGACGCATCCCATGCCTTACGATGCGACGCCTCGCGCGTCGGAAAACGCCTCGAAATCGCTCACCCGCGCGCTCGGGTTAAAAGTGAACCGGATCGTGATCGATGCGGGGCATGGGGGTCAGGACCAGGGGACAATCGGGACCAACGGCCTGCTCGAGAAAGACGTGGTTCTCGATGTGGCTCTGCGGCTGTCAAAGCTGGTTCAATCGAAAATGGGCGCCGAAGTGGTGCTGACGCGGTCGGACGACACGTTTATTCCGCTGCAGCAGCGAACGGCTATCGCCAACGACCACAAGGCCGATCTTTTCCTTTCGATCCACGCTAATTCGTCCCCCTTGCCGAGCGTGGCAGGGACCGAGACTTTCTTTCTGAATTTCACCAACTCAACAGGCGCGCTTGACCTGGCGGCACGCGAAAACGCCGGTTCGGATAAGAGTGTGGGCGAACTGAGAGACCTGATTCAGTCGATTACGCTTAACGATAAGATCGCCGAATCGGAGACCTTCGCGCAGACGATTCAGAACGCGGTTTTCGCCCAGGCCGCTAAATCGAATGTGGTGGCGAAGAACCGAGGAGTGAAGCGGGCGCCGTTTGTGGTGTTGATTGGCGCTTCAATGCCATCGGTGCTGGCGGAGATTGGATTCCTCAGCAACGCACGGGACGAATCGAATCTGTCGAAACCGGAGTATCGGGAAAAGATTGCCGAATCGCTGTTGAAAGGCCTGCAGCAGTATTCGCAGTCTCTGAGCCATTTCGAAGTCGCGGCTAAGAATCAGGTCTCCGGGAGCAGGTAATACCGCAACAAAGGGACACGCGTACGTTCCGGGTGCTTAACCGTTTTGGGGGTTCCAGTGGTTACCGCTTCCTTACGGTCGCGGCTCGGAATGTTGTTATGGATTTCGGAGCACTTGCTGAGCCGCGCGCGTCAGCGAGCGGTACTATCTTTACGTAAAGTAAGCGAACCCCCAAGACGTTTATGCACGCGTACGTTGCTCTTTCGGATCGGTGTCCGGTCTCATTGTGCTACGATGAACAATAGTCTCTTCGCAGGCCCCGCCTTGCATTTTTAATCACTTAGATGAATCTTAGGTCTCTTTTTAGCCTCTTCTCGTCCGATCTGGCCATCGATCTTGGTACGGCCAACACGCTTGTTTTTGCCAAAGGTAAAGGCATTGTCGTCAATGAACCTTCGATCGTCGCGCTCAATAAAACGACCGGCGAAGTAGAGGCCGTTGGCAAGGAAGCCAAGGAGATGCTGGGCCGCACTCCAGGCAACATCGTTGCCATAAAGCCCATGAAAGACGGCGTCATCGCGGACTTTAAAGTCACCGAGAAGATGCTGAATTATTTCATCCAGAAGGCGCATAACCGCAAAGTTCTGGTGCATCCGCGCATCGTGATCGGCGTCCCCAGCGAGATCACGCAAGTGGAAAAGCGCGCCGTCATGGATTCGGCATACCGCGCCAAGGCGAGTGAAGTGCATCTGGTGGAACAGGCCATGGTGGCGGCTATCGGGGCGGGTCTGCCCATCACGGAGCCTTCGGGAAACATGGTCGTGGACATCGGCGGCGGCACTACGGACGTCGCCGTGATTTCGCTATCCGGGATCGTCTACTCGCGTTCGGTGCGGGTGGCGGGCAATGAAATGGACGATGCAGTCCACCAGTACCTGAAGCGGAAGTACAACCTGCTGATCGGCGAACGCACCGCCGAGGCGATCAAGATCGAGATCGGTTCCGCCTTTCCGCTCGATAAGCCGCTGACAATGGAAATCAAGGGCCGCAACCTGATTGAAGGCGTTCCCAAGACCATCACTATCAACGACGAGGAAATCCGCGAAGCCCTGCAGGACAATATCGCGACCATCGTCAACGCCATTCGCGTGGCTCTGGAGCGCACTCCGCCCGAACTCAGCGCCGATATCAGCGACCGCGGCATTGTGCTCACCGGCGGCGGCGCCATGATCCGCAATCTGGATAAGCGCATCCGCGAGGAAACCGGATTGCCGGTTTCGATTGCGGACGATCCGCTGGCATCCGTGGTACTAGGTACCGGTAAAATGCTCAGCGACTTCAAACTTTTGCGCAAGATTTCGATAGACAATTAAGACAGCGGCTCAGGCCGCGGGATTGCCGCCGAGATACTGTATGGAAACCCTCTTCTACCGGTACCGGAACATCACCGTGCTGCTAGTGGCGTTGTTTGCCCAACTGGTGCTGCTTGCCTGGCAGGTGAAGAACGATAAGGACGTGCCGCTGGTTCGGGTATGGGCGGTGAGTGCCGTGACGCCGGTGGCCAGCGTAATCGAAAGCGTGAGAAACGGGACCAGCGGGTTCTACTCAAATTACTTCGAGCTCCGTAACGCGCGGGACGAAAGCCGCAATCTGAAAACCGAGGTGGATAAGCTTCGCCTGGAGAATCAGCTCCTGAAAAACGAGCTCGAATCCGCCCACCGGGTGGAGGCGATGGCGGGCTTCCAGGCGCATACTCCTTCGAAGATGATCGGGGCACGTGTAGTGGGGACCACCGCGGGTATGGGCTCGAAATCCATCTTCATCGACCGCGGCACTTCATCCGGCGTTCGCAAGGGCATGGCGGTGGTGACGCCCGACGGCATCGTGGGGCGCATTCTGGCCGAATATCCTTTCGCCAGCCAGGTGATCACCGTGACCGACCCCTCGTTCGCGGCGGGCGTCGAATCGCAGAAGAACCATGTGCACGGCGTCGTGAAGGGCCAGGGGAACAACATCGCGAAGGTGGACTATATTCCGACGGGATTGAAAGTCGAGGTCGGGGAAGTGTTTTATACCTCCGGTGAGGATCGGATCTTTCCTAAGGGCATGGTGGTGGGAAAGGTGACCGCGGTCTCGGAAGGTGCGAGCTTTCAGGATGTAACGCTGTTACCCGCGGGTGTGGAAACGGCGCCGGAAGAAGTGCTGGTGATTATCGATCCGGTGCATCAGGAGATCCCGGAAGCGCCCTCCTCGGGAGCACCGGTTTTCCTCGCTCCGGATGTGCCGCCGGACAGCTCTCAGCGCTCCGAGATCGATCCGCATGCCGGCACGCAGGCGGATCAGTTGCTGGACAAGTACAAAAAGCTGGGCGAAGCGCAGAAGCATGAGTACGGCGATATCAACAGCCCGGTGCCGAATTTCAATCTGAAGTTGCCGGGCGCGACGGCAGGTGCGCCTGCTCCTAAACCCGTCCCTCCCGCTCCTAAACCCGCGGCGGAGGCCGCTGGCAGCACCACTGGTTCAGCCGGCACCGCGGCAACAGCTCCGCCCAAAGCGCGTCCGACAGTTACCCAACCGGGTCCCATCGCGACCAAACCGGTTCCCATCGTCACCAAACCGGCCATCGAGCCGCCGCAGGTTCCGAAGCCCTGATGGCTTACTCCAACGAACGGATACTGGTGGACGATGCGCGCCAGGTGAGGCGCACCAAGTACCCCTTGTGGGCTTTCTTTGTGGTGCCGCTGCTGGCGCTGATCGTTCAGGTTTACCTGCCGCAGTTCCAGACGCTGAAATTCATCTCCAATATCGAGCTGCCGCTGCTGGTAACCATCTACTTCGCGCTGATGCGGCGGTCGCAAATCCGGGGCCTGTCCATTGGCATGGCGCTTGGACTCGCGCAGGATTCACTGTTCTCGCAGCGCATCGGCATGTACGGCATCTGCAAGACGCTGGTAGGCTATCTGGCGGCCTCGATCGGGATGCAGTTCGACGCGGAGCACCCCCTGGTGCGTCTGGTGCTTTGCTTCGTGTTCTACCTGTTCCACCAGTTCCTCTACTGGATGCTGCAGCGCGCGCTGCTCGATCAGCCGGTGGTGTTCGACATCCAGTCGATGATGATCCTGGGGCTGATTAACGCGGTTATCGGCGTGGCTTTGTTTCACTTCCTCGATAAGTTTCGCAGTCGGGAGTAAGGGGCGTCGGTTTAGCGCATTCCGCTCCAGCGGGAAGAACAACAAAATGAAGATATTGTTCTCGGTAGTTTGCCGCTCACCGGCGCCGGAACTGCGCGTCTTTTCCCTCCGCTGCCGGCGGACGATTCCCGGACCGCAGTCCGCCAATGTTCGCGGCGAGCTGCATTGTTTTCGGCCGTCGGCTGATTCGCCCCGTCCGGTATCCGCATAAGCTGAAATCGCGGCGGCCCGAATCCGCTTCACACGGGCAGTAGACTGGAGGCGAAATGTCCCAGGTAACAGATCGTTACATCCAGGCCAATGAAGGCCGCTTTCTTGAAGAGCTCAAAGAGCTGCTCCGCATCCCGAGCATCTCGACTTTGCCCGAACACAATAACGATACTCACCGCGCCGCCGATTACGTGGCCGCTAAGCTGCGCGCGGCGGGCATGGAGAATGTAGAGGTAATCGAGACCGAGCGGCATCCGCTGGTCTATGCCGACTGGCTTCATGCGCCGGGCAAGCCGACGGTGCTCTGCTATGGCCATTTCGACGTTCAGCCGCCCGATCCGCTGGAGCTTTGGGAGACCCCTCCGTTCGAGCCTTCCGAGCGCAATGGCAATCTGTATGCGCGCGGGTCGGCCGACGATAAGGGCCAGATGTATTCGCACGTCAAGGCTGTCGAGGCGCTGCATACTGTGAACGGCAAGCTTCCGGTGAACCTGAAATTTCTGATCGAGGGCGAAGAAGAAGTGGGCGGGCTTTCGGTGGCGGAGTACGTGGAGAAGAACCCCGAGAAGCTCAGGGCCGATGTCGCTCTGGTGTCCGATACCGAGATGTATGCGCCCGGTTTGCCGACGTTGAACATCGGGCTGCGCGGGCTGGCGTATATGGAAATCGAAGCGCGCGGGCCGGCTCGCGATCTTCACTCCGGGCTCTATGGCGGCGCGGCGCCGAATGCGGTGTTCGGGCTAATCGAGCTGCTTTCGAAGGCGAAGGACGCAAGCGGCCGCATTCAAATACCGGGCATCTATGACGACGTGGAGCCGCCTTCCGCCGAAGAGAAAGCGAGCTGGACGCATCTGCCGTTCGATGAGGCCGAATACCTGGCGACAGAGGTGGGGGCGACGGCGCTCACCGGCGAGAAGCAGTATTCGGTCTTCGAGCGGACGTGGGCTCGGCCGACCTTCGAAGTGCACGGGATTGCCGGCGGATTTACGGGCGCGGGGGCGAAGACGGTAATACCGGCGAAAGCGGTGGCGAAGGTAAGTATCCGGCTGGTGCCGCGACAGGATCCGGAAAAGGTGGTGGCGGCGGTGCGCGAGTTTGTGGCCGCTCATACGCCGGCGGGGATTCAGTGTGAGGTGCGAGTGCTCAGCTCAGGGCCGGGTTTGATGGTGAATCCGGATCATCCTGCAATTCGGGTGGCGGCGAAGGCGTTCAGCGATATCTACGGGAAGCCGACGGTGTTCACGCGGTCCGGCGGATCGATTCCGATTGTGGGGGATTTTGCGACGCATCTGGGAATCCCGACCATCCTGATGGGGTTTGGGCTGCCGGACGACGGGCTGCATTCCCCCAATGAGAAGTACTGCATTCGTAACTACTTCGATGGTATCCGAACGTTGGCGCACTTCTTCGAGGAGTACGGTAAATAAAGGGCTTGCGTGCCCGGCGATATAGTCATATAATATGACCATGACTTCCGAGCATCAGTATAAACTCGCCGACGCCAAGGCCCACTTCTCCGCGATCGTCCAGAAGGCTATGATGGGCGAGTCCGTCATCGTTACCAAAGAGAATCGCCCGGTGGTGAAGATCGTGGCGATTAAGCCGGCAAAACGGGTCCCAGGAACGGGCAAGGGAATTCGGATGGCGCCCGATTTCGATCAACCGCTCGACGATTTCGCGGAGTATCTGTAGTTGCCGGTTCTGCTCGACACTCACGCGTTTCTTTGGTGGTGCGAGGATAGCCCCGAACTTTCGAAAAAAGCCCGCGCAACCATGACGGCGCAGGACTGTTTCGTCAGCATGGCGAGTTTCTGGGAAATCGCTATCAAGCTCAATCTCGGAAAGCTGCATTTGCCGGCGACGATCGAGAAGTACCTGCCGGATCAAATGTCGCTCAATGGCTTCGAGCAGCTGGAAATCAGTTTCCGGCAGATCGTCCGCTGTTCGTCCCTGGAACGGCATCATGGCGATCCTTTCGACCGCTTACTGGTTGCCCAGGCGCAGGAAGAATCTCTGCCGATCGTGTCGCGGGATCCAGCTTTCGACCTCTACGGCATTAAACGAATCTGGTAGGTCCTGCTATTATTCTCATCGGCGGAGCGCTTCAGGCATTGGCCTAAAAAGCCTCTTCGGGGTTACCCCGAGGTAACGTACTAACCGGCATTTCGTCGCGGGAGCGCGGGTGCGCCATGCGCACGTCCGCTCACGCAGGGTGGGACTCGCTGGAGCGCTTCGCTCGTTTATAAGGCATGACGAAATCGGCGCTGGCTCGAATTTTGGCACGGTGTCTGCTCGCGGCGGGACCCACGGCGAACGAGATCGTCGAGAAGGCGGCCATCACGCTGGGCCGTCCGTGGAAATGGCTTGGGCCGATGGCTCGCCGCTACGTTGAGGCTCAGGCGGGCGCGGTTCGGTTCCGGCAGCGCGATGCGGCTCGCTTTCTGCTCGAAGACCCCGGCTTTCAGCGGCATTCGCGGCGTCTTAAGATCGCGGACTGGCTGCATGAGACTCCGTGTATGCGGCCTGTCAGCGCAGCGGAGAACTGGAACCTTCCCGAGATCCCGACAGCGGGCGATTTGGCTCGCTGGCTGGGCGTGCACTCGAATGAACTGGAATGGTTCGCGAATCTCAGAGGCATCGGGTCCGGACGTCTCGCCCATTATCATTACCGAACGCTCAATAAGGCCGCGGGCGAGGTTCGAATTATCGAAGCGCCTAAGCCCGAGTTGAAGGAACTCCAGCGCTGGATTCTGCGCGAGATCCTTGAGAAGATCCCCACGCACCCGGCTGCGCATGGATTCGTAAAAGGGCGGTCGATTCAGACCTTCGTCGCTCCCCATACCGGCAAGCGCGTCGTTCTGAAAATGGATCTGCGGGATTTCTTCCCCTCGATCCCCGGCCCTCGGATTCAAGCCCTGTTTCGAACCATGGGCTATCCGGAAACAGTGGCTGATTTGCTGGGCGGAATCTGCACGAACGTCATTCGCGGAGACGTGCCGGAAATCTACCGCAGACCGCATCTGCCGCAGGGCGCGCCTTCATCGCCCGCTCTGGCAAACCTTTGTGCATGGCGGCTCGACTGCCGACTCTCCGGCCTCGCCCGGGCGATCAACGCCGACTACACCCGCTATGCCGACGACCTGGCATTTTCAGGCGATGCCGATTTCGAGCGCGTCGCAATCTACGTCGCAGCCATCGCCCAGGAAGAAGGATTCGCGGTTCACCACCGCAAGACTCGCGTAATGCACCAAGGAGTCCGGCAGCGACTGGCGGGTCTGGTTGCGAACGATAAAGTCAACGTCATCCGCAAGGATTTCGATCTGCTGAAAGCGACGCTGACCAACTGCGTCCGCCTGGGGCCGGAGAGTCAGAATCGCGGCAGCCATCCCGCCTTTCGCGCCAACCTCGAGGGCCGAGTCGGATTCGTCGAGTCGATTAACTCGGAGAAAGGCCGGAAGCTGCGCGGCATCATGGAACGGATTCGGTGGGAATGAGCTATAGGCTCTCTGTAACGCCTGCCCGCACAGCCGCTGCCAGCAGCGCTTCGTAAGTGCCTTCGGCGATCGGGATGCCCGACACAAGCCGCTCGCGCTCCATTCGCAGTTCGGGTTCGTTGGCCACCAGCACTTCGCCGTAACCGGCGGCGGGCGCGGCCGATTTAACTTCCTCGATCAGCCAGTCGATGCGGTCGCGAAAATCGGGCTGCATGCGCAGCACGTCAATCGCGATGAATGTCTGGCTGTTGCGGACTTTCCTGCCGCGCACTCTCAGGCCGCCGAGTTGAGTGCTCAAAGCCCCGCCGCCGATCACGCCGCACAGGATCTCCACCATCATCGCGAGACCGGAGCCCTTGTAACCCCCCAGAGGCATCAGCAGGCCTTTGTAGGCCGCCTGGGTATCGGTTGTCGGGATGCCGTCTTTGTCCATGGCCCATCCGGCGGGGATGGTGGGTTCATGGTTCGCATAAGCCTTGAAGACTTTGTTAGCCGCAACCGTTGTGGTAGCCATATCGAGGAGCCATGGGCCGCGGCGGCCCGCGGGAACGGCCATGCAGATGGGGTTGGTCCCGAAGCGGCCTTCCCGGCCCTGCCAGGGCGGTACGATCGGCGAAGCGTTGCAGAACGCCAGACCAATCTTTCCCGTCTCCGCGATTTTCATCGCCCACCACGCCGCAGCGCCGAAATGGTTCGATTCACGCGAAGTCACCATACCCAGGCCATACTTCGCCGCGAGCCGTATGGCGTGTCCCACGCATGCGGAGGAAACCACCTGCCCGAGTCCGTTGTGCCCGTCGTAGACCATGCAGGCGCCGGACTCGATGGCCACTTCACCGGTCGCCGCGGCATCCACATCGCCTGCGTGAATCTGATCGAGGTAGCTGACCAGCAGATGAACGCCATGGGAATCGACCCCGCGCAGATTCGCGGCCACCAGCGACTCGGCTACAAGACGGGCGTGCGCCGAAGGAGCACCGGCGGCGATCAGAACACGTTCGGACCAGGTGCGAAGCCGCTCCGCCGAAACGACAGGCATGTCAGCTGCGCAGCTCTTCGGCGATCTCAGCCGCCACGCGGCGCGCTTCCTGCACCTGCCCCGGCTCCAGGCTTATGGCGCCCACCCGCGCGTGGCCGCCGCCGCCGTAACGCTCGCAAATGGTCGCCAGGTTGTGGGTCGGCTCTTTCGGAGCCCACGGATTCGAACCCACCGAAATCTTAGTGCGGAAACTGGAAGGGCTCACCGCGACCGTGTACACACCGCTCGGATACAGATAGTAAGGGATGAACTTGTTGTAGCCTTCCAGGTCGTAACCGGTCAGGTCGAACGTGATCACGCCACCGGTTTCGGCGGCTTGTTCGCCAATGATCCGCACCGAATTCAGATGGCGCTGGTAGAGCGGCTTGTACAGTTCCTCGATGTCTTTCTGCGCGATGATCCGCTCCAGCGGCATGGACTGCATGTAACGAATAATCTGCTGAACCGTTTCCGAACCCTTCGAGCCTTCAATCACGAGCGTGAGCTTCATGGCTGGCGCGCCCAGCTCGACGGCAGTCTTCGGATCGGGATACTGAGCGCCGTCGATAATGTTGGCCCAATACACCAGATCGTCCAGATCGGGCGCGGTGAACTTCCATATTTCCTCGGCTTTCGTTCGAATGTAATTGGTGCAGGATTTAAACGAAGTATCGAACATTTTCTTCGGCGAGGGGTGTTCCTGAAAATGGCGCGCGTCCTCGGGGCTCAAAAAAGCGCTCTGGTGATGATCGAACCACCAGGTAAGTTTCGGATTATTCGAGTATTTGAAATCGACAATGGCGTTTTCGTCGCCGTCGAACAGGCTGTCTTCGAAGATCTGGCTGGCCCGGTGCGCCATGCCGGTATAACGAAATTCCGCGTCGGAATAGATGGTTCCGCGGATAAAACGGCTGAAAAATGCAGCCGACGCCGCGCCGTCGAAGCAGTGATCGTGATAGAGGACTCTTAAATGCATTCCTGACAGGGTGAAAACCTCCCATCGTGCCTGATCCTGACCGGAAATGCAACTAAAATTTTGAAAGAGGTCGGGGAAACCCCTGTCCTGGCTCGCGTGAATGTTGAATGGCGGGACGGCTGGAAGTGCGGAAGCCGCCGACAGTCAAAATTTTTCAGCGACGCAGCTGCCCGACGCATCTGTATAGTGTGAGTCAGATCATGAAGAAGTCTTTGCTCAGTATGTTGCTGGTTTCGACCGGTGTGATTGCGGCAGAAGCTTTGCCTCGGGTTGGGCAGGCGGCACCGGATTTCACGCTGGCTACCCAGGACGGGACGCGTATCAGTTTGCGCGATTTTCGCGGGAAGTGGGTGGTGCTCTATTTTTATCCGAAGGACAATACTTCGGGCTGCACGATTGAGGCGCATAACTTCCAGCGAGATATTGCAAAGTACGAACAGCGCC
>Ga0302319_10007992_pt1 | contig 20673 bp, 20 predicted proteins | sample Bog_T0_2_FD_203319 | JGI IMG/M metagenome (GOLD analysis project Ga0302319, IMG submission 203319) | Peat permafrost microbial communities from Stordalen Mire near Abisko, Sweden - Bog_T0_2 | ecosystem: Environmental > Terrestrial > Soil > Wetlands > Peat | place: Sweden: Abisko, Stordalen Mire... | reverse complement strand
ACTCGACAGCCGGCCGACGATACCGTTCCAGAGACACCCTCGGGTGGGAATGCCGTGTAGGAACAGAATCGCCTCTGGCATGTTTAGCCCGCTACCCGGCAAAACGCGCTGAACACGTTCCCGGCAGCTCGAAACAGCTTGAGCACGAAACCGAATAGGAGAGTGGACACAACGCCGGCTGGCCTGAGCCGTGAATAGACGGAGTTCAGAACCCAGGCAGGTACCGTGTACACCCGACCTGACGTGAGGACGCCAACCCGCCTGCGAATCGCCCGATCGTAAATTACTCGCTCGATGCCGCAGTTAAAGAACCTGCCTAAGTCGACAATCCGCGTGCTGTAGAGCGCCCCAGCCACTCGGGACAATCGCTTCCGGTGGCTGTGGCTGATAATCAACTCGGCTGCCTCGGCCGCATGCCTTAACGCCGCAGTCACGCCATTGGCGGTCATAGGATCCACCATGGAGGCGGACTCTCCCACAATCAACCAGTTCGGCCCAGCCAGTCCGCCATACACGCGGCATTGGAAAGACGTCACGTGAGGGGCGATCGCACTCTCGGCGGGTGTCAGTCCCGCAAGGCGTGGAATACGGACAAGGCGTTCACGGAAAATCTCCTCGACCGTGAGTCCCTGTTGGCGCTTCTCCTTGATCGCGTCGCTGGCCGCCACGTACCCTACGCTGACCACGGTCGGATGGATGGGGATCTCCCATATCCATTCCATGTAATGCGGCTGGCCGTCCATGTAGAGGGTGGTGCCTTCGCTCGACTCAGGAACGTTGAAATAGCTCCACATGGCGACTTTTCTCGGGCCATAGGCGTGGACCGGCAAGCGGAAGGTTCGGGGAAACAGACTAGCTTTAACGCCGGACGCGTCGATGAACCAGTTGGAAGAGATTCGCCGGCCCGACACCGTTGTCACCGCCGTCACCCTCCTTCCATCGCGCTCGATATCAACAACGCGATCCGTGGCCATTTCCACGCCTGCGTTCAGAACGATTTTCCGAAGTGCTTGGCCCAGTTGCAGCCGGTCCACATGCATCGTGCGTAGCTCGACATTGTAGGGAGGCTTCTCCAGCCACTCGCCCGGCTCATAAAACCGGCTGGACCCGTCCATCAGCTTCACCGTTACGTGGCGCTTGTAAGTGGCGATGTTCTCCCCGATCAGCCGTTCCATCGGCAATCCCAGGGTCTCCAAGAGGGCCGGCGCGGACCAATCCAGCGATTCACCCACAGGCGGATTCGATCCGGCGTCAGACTCGATGCACAACACACGACAGCCCGCCTTAGCGAGATGAACGGAAGCCGCCATGCCGGCCAAGCCGCTGCCGATTACCGTAACCTCCGCCCCATTCGACCCGTCCCGCATTCTGACGAACACGAAGCGTAACATCGTCTCCAGCTCGACGGAATAATTGAAATCCATTACGAGGACTGTCTCAAAGTCCGTGGTGTAGACTCGAAAAAGTAATAAGTGAAATGCACAGCTATATCGAACGAGTAGTCGATCTTCTGGATACTGACGGGAATCAGCTCTACAACCTGACAGTCGAGACTGCTCGGGACCTGCTCCTACGAAATCCAGCCGAGGCTGCACGGAAAATAGAAGGTTCGTTCGCGCTGATTGCGCGTCAAGGCCAGACAGTAACGATGGCGCGCTCGCTCGACCGGCCCATGCGCTACTTCCTGGCGAAGCAGCAAGCCGGACCGATCCTGATCGTGGCGGACCGTATCGATACCATCTACGAATGGCTTAAATCGCAGGGGCTCGAATCTCAGTTTCATCCCAGTTACACGCGCATGGTGCCGGCGCATCACGTCGTGGAATTGCAACTCATCGGTTGTCCCGATCCGGATCCGAAGTACACGCGCTTCTTCGATCCCCAGCCAGGCTTGCTGTCTGCTGATCTGGACGTCATCGGCCAAGCCTATATTGGCGCTCTCGCGGAAGAGGTCTCGCGATTCCTGCAAGCGATACCGGACCGTTCCCCAATTGGAGTGTGCTTTTCGGGTGGTGTTGACAGCGGCAGCGTCTTTCTCACCGCTTATCACGCAATGCGTAAGCTGGGCATGAATCCGGCGCGGTTGAAGGCGTTTGTTCTCGACCTTGGCGATGGCCCGGATCTGCAACAAGCGCGATCGTTCCTGGACTCGCTGGGCCTTGAACTCTTCCTGGAGGCGATTCAAGCCGATAGTGCCTCGCTCGATGTGCACGAGACGATTCGCCTGGTGGAAGACTACAAGCCGCTCGATATTGAATCGGCAACGATGGCAGTGGCTCTGTGCCGCGGGATTCGCACCCGCTATCCCGAATGGCGGTATCTGATCGACGGCGATGGCGGCGACGAGAATTTGAAAGACTACCCCATTGAAGAGAATCCGGAACTCACCATTCGCAGCGTTATCAATAACCCGATGCTGTATCAGGAAGGTTGGGGTGTCGGTAAGATCAAGCACTCACTCACGTATAGCGGCGGCCTGAGCCGTTCGTACACTCGCACTTACGCCCCAGGACGGCACTTCGGATTCCATGGCTTCAGTCCTTTCCTGCGGCCTTCCGTAATTGCCGTGGCTGAAGCTGTGCCGTTCATTGAGCTGACCAACTACGATGTCCCCAAGCTTTACGAACTGAAAGGTGAAATTGTAAGCCGCGGTATCCGCGCGGTGACCGGCCTGCAGATGCCGGTGTTTCCCAAGCGGCGCTTCCAGCACGGAGCCTTGCCCGTGACGGCGCTCCGCGAGCGTTTGCCCTTCCGTGAGGCCGAATATCGCAAGCAGTTCCTTGCGCTTTATTCGTGAGCATGCGCGACGCTGCTCGCAATGCGGTCGATCCGTCGCGACCCTATCTGTTCTTTGCGGAAGACGAGCGTTCAGGCGACGGCGAAATCGTCTCCGTCAACACTCTGTTCCTCACCAATCGTGAGTGTCCCTGGCAGTGTGTGATGTGCGACTTGTGGAAGAACACACTTACGGAGACAGTGCCGGTGGGGGCGATCCCCACGCAGATCGAGTATGCGCTCTCCCGATTGCCCTCTGCCCCTCACATTAAGCTCTATAACAGCGGCAGCTTTTTCGACCCGCGAGCGATCCCTCTAGCCGACTATCCTGCCATCGCCGAGCAGTTGAAGACATTCGACCGCGTCATCGTCGAGAGCCATCCCGCGCTGATCGATAAGAACTGCCTGCGCTTTCGTGACATGATCCCCGGGCGGCTGGAAGTCGCGATGGGGCTGGAAACCGTTCACCCCGAGATTCTTCCGCGCCTCAATAAACGCATGACGCTGGCGGAGTTCTCCTGGGCCGCAAACGTGTTGCGCAAGAATGCCATCGACCTGCGCGTCTTCATCCTGGTGCAGCCTCCCTTAATGCACGAAGCCGAAGCCGTGCCATGGGCGGCCCGCTCGCTGGACTTCGCTTTTGCGTGTGGAGCAAACGTGGCCACTCTCATCCCCACGCGTGGCGGCGACCAGTTGCCCAGCATCGCCACTTTGGAGGCGAGCCTGGAATACGGCGTAGGACAGGCCGTCGGACCTGTGCAGCGAGTCTTCGCAGATCTATGGGATCTGGAGCAATTCTCCACCTGCCCAGTCTGCTTCGAAGCCAGATCCGGACGATTGAAGCAGATGAATCTCCAGCAAATTATTCCCAATCGAGTGGATTGCCAAGCCTGTCGAGGACGCCCATGACTTATGACATCGCGGTAGTTGGCTCAGGATTTGCCGGCTCCTTGCTGGCCATGATTGCCCGCCGTCTAGGCCGATCAGTGCTCTTGATCGAACGCGGCACGCACCCGCGCTTCGCCATCGGCGAATCGTCCACACCGCTAGCCAATGTCTTGCTTGAAGAGCTATCCATCCGCTACGATCTTCCGCGCCTTACGCCGCTCGCAAAATGGGGAACGTGGCAAAGGACCTATCCGCAAATCGGCTGCGGGTTGAAACGCGGCTTCACCTTCTACCACCACCAGTTCGGCCGCCGCGCCGCCTCGGATCCGGACCGCCAGGATCAACTGCTAGTGGCCGCGAGCCCCCACGATGCAATCGGCGATACGCATTGGTATCGAGCGGACGTCGATGCATTCTTCGTTCGCGAAGCCCAAGCGACGGGCGTACTGTATCTGGACGAAGTCAAGTTAGAGAGCGCCTCCGAGCGTGCGAACGAAGTAACTCTGCAAGGCAGGCGCCATGGTAAACCTTTTGCCGCCTCCGCTCGATTCGTAGTGGATGGCACCGGTCCACGCGGCTTCCTGCAGCGCGCGCTTTCTTTACCCGCAGTTCCCTTGCCGGATCTTCCTCCTGGGCAGGCCTTATATACTCACTTCACAAACGTCCAGCGTTTAGATGCGCCGGGCGGCGAGCCGCCTTACCCGGTCGACGATGCGGCCGTTCATCATGTTTTTGACGGTGGATGGATCTGGGTACTGCGCTTCAACAACGGGATCACGAGTGCAGGTGTAGCGGCTACCGATCACGCTGCGGCTCGCTTCGGGCTTGGCGAAGGTGCACCGGGATGGCAGCGGCTCCTCGAATGCCTGCCGACGGTACGGGAGCAATTCGCCGAGGCTGTCGCCGATCGGCCCTTCATCCATGCTCCTCAGTTTTCATTCCGCAGCGGAGCGATTGCAGGCAGACGCTGGGCGCTGCTGCCGTCCGCCGCTGGTTTCGTGGACCCGCTGCTTTCCACCGGGTTCCCCCTGGTTCTTCTTGGTGTCTCGCGCCTGGCTGAGATATTCGAGAAGAATCAGAACCAATGGAGCGAAGCGTTGGCCACTTACGCGCGCCAAACCGAAGCTGAACTGCTCGCTACCGCACGCCTGATCGGCAGCCTGTACGCCACCATGGCGAACTTCCCGCTATTCGTTTCTCTCACGCTTCTGTATTTCGCCGCCGCCAGCTTTTCCGAAACGGCCAGGCGGCTGGGAAAGCCGCACTTGGCCAGTACCTTCCTGCTGCACGATCACCCCGACTTCCAAATTCATCCCCTCCTCGATCGTGCCCGGGCGGTTCGCAGCACGGAAGCGGCCCAAAGATTGAGCGACGACATTCTCCGTGTTATCGAGCCGTTCAACGTAGCTGGCCTAGGTGACCCGAGCCGTCGCAACTGGTACCCGGCAAACGCTGAAGACATGCTTCTGGCAGCCTATAAGCTAGGTGCCGAGCGGGACGACGTCGCACATCTCCTCGCGCGCTGCGGCTTCTAATCGATTCATATTATTGTTCAGGCGGGCCCGCTCGCGCTAAGGTATCGTTCATGCCGGATAACGGCCTTCTCATCCGGCTTCGACCGATTGCGTTTATTGTGGCGCTGCTGATTCTCTGGCAGTTCGCCGCCGGCCGCAGCTCCACACACCTATTGCCAGGTCCGTGGGAAGCCGCCGGCGGCATCGTCGATCTGGTGCGGCACGGACTCTTCCTGAAGTACGTAGTTGCCTCCCTCTTCCGCGTTACCTGGGGGTTCCTACTGGCAGCCGTCCTGGCGATTCCCCTGGGACTCACCATCGGCTGGTACCGGCGAGCGGAGATGGCGCTCAATCCACTGATTCAGATCTTCCGTCCGATTTCGCCGCTGGCATGGATTCCTATCGCGATTCTGTGGTTTGGGGTCGGAGACGCCTCATCCATCTTCCTGATCTTCTTGAGCTGCTTCTTTCCCCTGATTCTCACTGCCATCAACGCCGTGCAAAGGATACCCGCAGTTTACGTGAACGCCGGCCGCAACTTCGGTCTCAGCCCGGCCAATCTGGTTTGGCGCGTCCTGTATCCGGCAGTGCTGCCGCAATTGATCACTGGCTTGCGGATCACCTTGGGTGTGGCTTGGATCGTCGTGGTGGCGGCCGAGATGATCGCCGTCAACTCCGGTTTGGGCTTTCTGATCGTTGACGCCCGCAACGCCGGCAACCGCTACGATCTTGTGGTAGCGGCCATGGCCATTATCGGCGTCATCGGCCTGTTGTTGGATTTGGGTATGCGTTCGCTCGAAGGAGCGAAATCACTGCGCTGGGGTTATTCGGAGGATTAGTGACGGTAGCAGAATCGGTTATGACCGAGACGAAGTTGTCCGCGCAGCACGTTCAGATGGTGTTCACGCGCGATGGCAAGAGCACACCAGTACTGAACGACGTAAATCTGGAGGTAGGCAAAGGCGAGTTTCTCTGCATAGTGGGACCTTCCGGATGCGGAAAATCGACGCTCCTGAGCACCATCGGTGGTTTCCTGTCTCCGAGCAGCGGAGAAGTGAAGATCGACGGACAGGTGGTCAGCGGGCCGGATCCGCGCCGCATCTTTGTTTTTCAGGAGCGCGGTGTCTTTCCCTGGCTTACCGTGGAAGGCAACATCGAATTCGGCCTCTTCAAGCTCTCGCGATCGGAACGCCGGAGCCGCGTCGCGCATTACATCCAGATGGTTGGCCTGCAAGGTTTCGAGAAATCGTATCCCGCTGAACTCTCCGGCGGCATGAAGCAGCGTTTGGAAGTCGCCCGGGCACTGGCCGTAAATCCGGACATGCTGCTGCTGGACGAGCCGTTCGGGGCACTCGATTCAATTACCCGTCTGATCATGCGGGGCGAACTTCTTCGTATCTGGAGGGAAGAGCGAAATACCGTGATCTTCGTCACCCACGATATCGACGAAGCGGTACAGCTTGCCGACCGCGTGGCTGTGATGAGCGGTCGGCCCGCGAACATTCAACAGATCGTCAAAATCGATATCCCGCACCCGCGCGACATCAGTGCGCCGCGTTATCTGGAACTGCGTAACGGGATTCTGGAGCAGCTCGGTTTGGCGCATCAGGTATGAACTCTCTGGCGGAACCAAGAAAATGGGAACGATTTGTATGGCCGGTGCTCGCGTCGGCTTTGTTTCTGCTCTTATGGCATTACTCGGTTGTCTGGTCTAAGACGAAAGTGTTTCCGGCTCCTTTGGCCGTGGAGAAAGGTTTGGCTGAATTAGCACGCAAAGGTGTGCTGTGGGCCTATATGGGCGACTCTCTGCGCCGGGTGGCTCTGGGATTCGGCGCCGCCGCCGTGATAGGGATTCCATTCGGATTGACGCTCGGTTGGTATCCGGCGGTCAACCAAGTGGTTAATCCGGTGATGCAAATGCTGCGTCCCATCAGCCCCATAGCGTGGATACCAGTGGCGATCCTTCTCTTCGGTGTGGGCAACGTGACCGCGGTGTTTCTGATTTTTCTTGCCGCTTTCTTTCCGATTGTGGTCGCATGCATAAGCGGCGTTGCGAACGTTCCCGCCATTTACCGGCGTGCTGGGCGCAACTTCGGTCTTACGGCGCCGCAGCTCCTCGCCAGAGTTGTTTTTCCCGCCGCGCTGCCACAGATCCTGGTCGGTTTGCGAATCTCGCTCGGGATCGCCTGGCTGGTGATGGTCGCGGCCGAAATGATCGCGGTCGATTCCGGCTTGGGCTATCTCGTGATTGACGCCCGCAACTCCGGCAAACGCTACGATTTAGTGGTCGCAGCCATGCTTATGATCGGCATCATCGGCCTTCTGCTGGATCTCTGCTTCCGCCGTTTGGGCAATATCAAATCTGTTCGTTGGGGTTTCCGCGATGAGTCTTAGGCGCAAGATCCTGATCTACGGCTGTGGGTGGCTACTGTTGATCTCGGCCCTGCACGCCTACTTGAACGTGAACTGGGCCGCCGTTCTCAACGATTATCGGCCGCCGGCGAAGCGCAAGATCACCGTCGCATATATCCCAGTCACATGCCAGCTCACGTGTCCCGTGACCGACTACATTTCGAAGCTGTCCGACAGCGGAGAGATCTTCCTGCCTCGCCTGTTTCAAGGTTTCCCGGAGATCAAGGAAGCGTTGATTTCGAATCGGATACAGGCCGCCTTCATCGTCGCGCCACTGGCCATCGCATTGCGGGCCCAGGGCGTCCCCATTAAAGTCGTCTACCTGGGACACCGTTACGGTAGCGCCGTCGTGGTTAAGAAGAATGGGCCGGTTAAGACTTTCGCCGATATGCGCGGGCGCACGGTCGCCATCCCCACTCGCTTCTCCGATGAGCGCCTGCTAATCTTTCGCGCCATGAAGGCATACGGCATCAAGAAGAACGAGCTCAAGATGGTCGAGATGGCTCCGCCGGACGTGGCGGGTGCTCTCGCAGCAGGGGCGATAGATGGGTTTTCCATGGGCGAGCCGTTTCCATCGCAAGCGGAATTAGGCGGGTATGGGCGCATCCTCTTCCAGGCGCGCGAATACTGGCCTGACTATATGTCCTGCATTCTGGTGGTGCAGCAGAGCCTGATCGACAAGCGGCCGGATGTAGTGCAGGAACTGGTGGACGGCATCGCGCGATCGGGCCTGTGGCTCGACAAAGGTAAACCGGAGCGTGAAGATGCCGCCGATTTCGTGGGTCGTTTCTACTACAACCAGAAGCCGGCACTGCTGCGTTTTGCGCTGACCAAGCCGATTGACCGGGTAATGTACACGCCGCTGGCCCCACGCAAGGCGGATTTCGATCTGGTTCGCGACCTGATGATCGAGACCGGAGTGCTAGACAAAAAGATCGAGTTCGAAGACTACACCGACACCCGTTTCTCCGACGGCGCCAAGAGCCAAACGGCCTGGCGCTATGAAGCTGGCATGGGGACGGCGAGATAAGAAGAGGTTATACATGATTGTTCGACGGAAATTCATGCAGGGCATCGCCTATGGATTAAGCGCGGCTAAAGCCGGTGCCGAGGTTCCTACAAGAACTGCGAAATATGACATTGAAGGTTTTACTTGCGTAACGTGCGCGGTGGGCTTGGACTCGTTGTTGGCGGATCGGAAAGGGATCGTCAAGTCGAAATCTTCCTATCCAGACCGCACTTCCGTGGTCGAGTACAACCCCGAGATCCTGACGGAAGCGGAAATCAAGGGTTATATCCAGGAACTTGGTTTCAAGGCTCGCGGAGGCGCGAATTGAAACGGATTGGTCTCTGGGCGGCTCTTTTAATTGCCGTTGTCTGCAATATGGACGCTCAGCAACCTTCGGCTGACGCGGCGCCTGCGCCTTTGCACATCGGGTCCGTGAACGTTTCCGGCAGCATTATGGAGCGGTATGAATTTTGGGACTTCTTTCAGGGACCGAGACAGAGCAATTACAACTTCTCAGGAACTCTACTGCAATTGGCGTTCTCGCAGAACCGCTCCGGCTACGACTGGATGGTCGATTTTGCCGCGCCCGTGCTGCTGAATCTTCCGAACCATGCTGTCCAGCCATCGCCGTATGGGCAGTATGGGCTGGGCGGGTCGTATTACGCCGCCAGCAAGAAGGACACCAACGAAGCGGGCTTCTTCGTGAAACAAGCGTATGTCCGATTCAAGAGAGACACGTCCAGCGTACAGGTTGGCCGTTTCGAGTTTGCCGACGGGATGGAAGGCGCGCCGAAGGATCCGACGCTGGCCGCATTGCGGGCTAGTCGCATCCAGCAGCATTTGATCGGAACCTTCGGGTTCTCCGATGTCCGGCGTAGCTTCGATGGCGGACATTATGACTGGTCGTCGAACGGCTGGGACTTCACGGCCGTGGCCGCGATTCCCACGCGCGGAGTCTTCCAAACAGATGGTTGGGGCTGGGTGACGACGCCTTTTGCGTATGCGGCCCTCACCCGCGATTTCGGGTTCAAGCACAGCAATGGCGAATGGCGAGCGTTCGGCATTTATTACAACGACGACCGCTCGGTAGTAAAGACCGACAACCGTTCGGCCGCGGCGAAGGCGCACGACCTGGGCGGCATCAATATCGCCACATTTGGTTCGCATTATATTCAGGACGTCACCACCCAAGCCGGCGTTTTCGATGTGCTGTGGTGGGGCGCCGTGCAGACGGGCAAGTGGGGGCTCTTAACCCAGAAATCCGGGGCCGCGAATGGCGAAGCGGGGTTTCAGCCGAACGGATTCGGGCCGCTGCATCCGTGGATTCGCGGTGGTATGTTCTGGTCCAGCGGTGACGGCAATGCGACCGACGGCACGCACGGTACGTTTTTCGTGATGCTACCCACGCCCCGTATTTATGCTCGCTTCCCGTTTTACAACGAGATGAACAACAGCGACGCCTTCGCCGAACTCATCCTTCGCCCCCATAAACGAGTGACCTTTCGTAGCGACTTTCACGACGTATGGCTTTCGAACCGGCACGATCTCTGGTACGGCGGCGGCGGAGCCTTTCAGCCCTGGACATTCGGCTTCACCGGACGTCCGTCGAACGGACTGTCCTCGCTCGCCAAGGTTTATGATACCGGCGGTGATTTTCAGCTGACTCGACAGTTGGGTCTCGGTCTCTACTTCGGCTATGCGCAGGGCGGAGCGGTAGTGAAGAAGATCTTCCCTACGGGATACGATTCCAAGTTCGGTTATATAGAACTCGACTACGCGTTTTAAGCTCAATTTGGGACGGCGGAAAGTTGTCTCTCGACCAGCGGATCAGCTGCGTGAATCGGGATGGCGATTCTCCGGCGACTCGCCATCTGGCGATTGTTGCTGTCGATGAACCTATCGACCGCCACCTGCCGGCGTTCGTGATTGCAACTCACCAGCCTTCCTTCGGAGGGCCCAACGGGTAACCTGTTCGGTAAAGGTTTAGCGCGCCGCGTCACTTGACTACTAGCATGCTGGCGGCGATGCAAATCCCCGCCAAGGCGCCCACCACGGCTGCTATCCAAATCACTTCCCTTTTGGTGAGGATGGCCAGCGAAGCCAGTACGATGGCAATCTCCAGGAAAATTTCCCCAAAATGAAAGCGCAGCGCTTTGCGGCCCGCCAGATGGCTTTCATCCTCCAGAGCTTTGGCTTCCTTTTGGATCTCCTTCGTCTCTTCGTTGTAACGGTCGGCGTTCTTGGCGTAGGCCACAGCCTTGTCCGATTTCATCGCCGCCATCATGTCGCGGGCGATCTCGGATTCATAGCGTCGAATATTCTTCGCCTGGTAAAACGCCCACTGATCGGATGCCTTCTGTTGATTCAACAGTTCCTCGGTAGTTGCCAGATGACCCAGGACTGCCACGATCGCCAGGGCTGCGGCGACGGCGGCCATGGTGGCAGCCACTTTCTTGTCGAACGGATGTTTGGCATGTTCGACGTGTTCGTGTAATTCTTCCTCGACTGAGCTCATGGGCATTCCTCCTGCATGGTCGATACAGAGAAAATAACACGGCGGGCGCTCCGGCCACAAAACGGGTACCCTACAAAGGATGACTCTCAGATTCTTATTAGTCCTCCTCTGCGCCGTTGCCGCCCATGCGCAAGACCTCGCCCGCATGGAGCAGGTGATACAGTCCTACACCGGCGAACATCAATTCATGGGTTCCGTGCTGGTAGCCAAGGGCACGGAGATTCTCCTCAGCAAAGGATACGGATCGGCGGACTTGGAATGGGATGTCCCCAATTCACCCACCACGAAATTCCGGCTCGGCTCCGTAACGAAGCAGTTCACCGCGGCCTCCATCTTTCTGCTGCAGGAGCGCGGCAAGCTGAAGGTGGACGACCCGGTCAAGAACTACATGCCCGATGCTCCGGCAGCCTGGGACAAGGTCACCATCTTTAACCTGCTGACCCACACCTCCGGCATTCCCAATTTCACCAGCTTTCCGGAGTACCCCAAATGGGAGCCCTTCGCCACCACTGCCGCCGAAGCCGTCGCCCGCTTTCGCGACAAGCCGCTGGACTTCGCGCCGGGCGAGAAGTGGAGCTACAGTAATTCGGGCTATCTGCTATTGGGATACCTGATCGAAAAGATCACCGGCGGCAGCTATGAACAGTTCCTGCGGGAAAACATTTTTGTGCCGCTTCAAATGAAGGATTCGGGTTACGATTCCAATTCTGCCGTCATCTTGCGCCGGGCTTCGGGGTACGTTCCTGGAAAGAACGGTCTGGAGAATGCCGGCTACATCAACATGACCATTCCGCACGCGGCCGGAGCGCTCTATTCCACCACCGAAGACCTGCTGAAGTGGGAGCAGGGTCTGTTCGGCGGGAAGCTTCTAACGGCTGCGTCGCTCGACAAAATGACTATGCCGTTCAAGAGCGATTACGCTTGCGGGCTCTTCGTGGCCACCAAGAACCGCCGCAAGGCCATCGAACATGGCGGAGGCATCGAAGGCTTCAACACGCAACTGACTTACTACCCCGAGGACAAGTTGACAGTGGTGGTGTTAGCCAATTTGAATGGCCAGGCTCCTGGCGAGATTGCCGCTAAACTGGCTGCGGTGGCCCACGGGGAAACGGTGAAATCGACCTCGGAGCGGAAGGAGATCACGCTGGATCGGAAGGTGTTGGCGCCCTATGTGGGCACCTATGAGTTGATGGCCGGAACGAACATGTTGATCACATTGGAAGGTAATCAGCTATCGGAAAAATTAGGAGCCCAACCCTCGATTCCGATTTTTCCAGAATCGGAGAGTTCGTTTTTCCTGAAGGTGGTGGACGCACAGATCGAATTCGTAAAGGATTCGGCCGGCAAGGTGACGCAACTAGTGTTACACCAGGGTGGGCGAGACATGAAGGCGCGCCGGATCAGCGATCAAGCGGAAGCGCCTCTTCCGCCCAAAGAGGTTCAGTTGTCGGCGCAAACGCTGGCCCGGTACGCGGGGACGTACGATATGGCCGGCGGCGCCGAAGTGACGATGACCGTCGAGAACGGCCGCCTGATGACCCAAATCACCGGTCAGCCAAAGTTCGAACTATTTGCCGAGTCGGATACCCGGTTCTTCCTGAAAGTGGTCGACGCGCAGGTGGAGTTCTTCGCGGACCCGGCCGGCAAGGTAACTCACCTGGTGATCCATCAAGCGGCCACGATACCAAGGCTATGAAGAAATAGCGCTAAGCCGGAACGAATAGAAATCCACTTTCCGCCCGGCCGGAGACAATCCGCGTCCAAACCACCTTGGCGCGGCCTTCTCGCGAGGCGTGCTGGAAGCGTACCACTTCGCCACCGCTTAAAGCAGGGTAGTTGTGGCTGGCCCGAAAACCGGACTCGCTAATGTCCAGCATCTCGCCGCTGATGTCTTCGGCCAGGCCGTCCGAAAAGAAACGGACGCTGCCCTGGGCCGGGTGGCGCTCGTGTTTACGTCGATTGTGGGGGGAGTCTTGCATACAAACCTTACGCGGGGAATTCGAAGGATTCAGAGTCAGATTCCGGCTCGGACCGGTACAGTTTCAGTTTCCGGGTAAGGGTGCGGGCCGATATACCTAGCATGTCCGCCGCCTTCTGTTGATGGCCGCCGACACGGGCAATTGCACCGAGAATGGTCTCGCGTTCGATGTCATGCAATTGGAACTTCTTGGACCGGACGGCCGGGGGCTCGGCGAGTGGTGGCGATTGCGGCGCGAAAGGCGGAAGATCCGCCGCGCAAATCTCCTCGTCCTGGGCCAATGTCGCAGCCTGCAGTACTGCATTCCGCAATTCCCGGACATTTCCCGGCCACCAATGCTTCGTCAATATTCTTTTCGCTTCGTCCGAAAACCACGCGGTGGGGTTCACTGGCCCCAGGAAGAATTCGGCCAAAGGGATGATGTCCGCGCGCCGTTCGCGTAACGGCGGCACCGATACCGCAACCTGTGACAGGCGGTGAAAGAGGTCGCGGCGGAAGCGGCCCGCCGCGATTGCCTCGTCCAGATTCCGGTTCGTGGCGGCAACGATTCTCACGTCCGCAGTTACTTTCTTCGTTCCTCCCAGGCGGTAATACGGAACGCCGTCCAGCACGCGCAGCAGTTTCACTTGCATGCGCGGCTCCAGTTCTCCTATTTCGTCCAGGAACAACGTGCCCCGGTGGGCCAATTCGTACAGCCCGGGCTTGGGGCCGCCTGCCCCGCTAAAAGCGCCTTTGTCGTAGCCGAACAGTTCACTCTCGATCAGGTGTTCGGGCAATGCCGCGCAGTTCACGTCCACCCAAGGCTGGTTGCACCGCAGTGAGAAATGGTGAATCGCACGGGCCACGATCTCTTTTCCGGAGCCCGTTTCCCCCGTAATCAGTACCGCCGCTGAACTGCGTCCGATGCGCGCGGCAAGGGCCAAAGTCTGAGTCATGGCCTCGCTTACGACAACGGCTGGCATTCCCAGAAAGGCTTGATACTCTTCGTTCCGCGACGCCATGACAATAACCTTTTCGGCTGGTTTTCGGATTCTGTCGAATTCTCCTGCCGCAGTCCGATAAGATGTTGTGATCAGTTGGTTCGCCGCGACAACCCGTTTCCAGCTCCTTAGTCTGGGCATTTGGATGCTCTGCGGACTTCCCCGGTTATCCGCGCAGCGGTACAACTTCCAGTCCTACTCCGAGGAAAGCGGGCTCACCAATCTCTCGGTCCAGTGTTTGCTTCAAGATCACACAGGCTTCATTTGGGTGGGTACCGAGAATGGTCTATTCCGGTACGACGGCCACCAGTTCGTGGCTTTTCATCGGGACCGAAGCCTTCCCGATCTCATGATCAACACTTTACATGAAACAGCCGACGGCGTTCTCTGGATTGGCAGTAGCGCGGGCTTGTTCCGCCTGCAGGGCGACCTTATCCTGCCCGCGCTTCCGGCTATGCCCTGGGAAGTGCATTATCGCGATACCCTGGCATCCGGCCAGCACGGCCGTCTCTTCGCCGCCACTACGCACGGTTTGTTGATCGGAGATCCACCCCAGGCACCGGGCGGGCCGCGCGGCTTCCACTTCTATGCGAATCCTCAACTGGCACCCGGAACCGCGGTCTACAGCGTTTACGTTGACGCCGAGGACGCCCTTTGGTTCAGCTACGGGATGCAGTTGTACCGCTTGAAAAACTCGCAGCTGCAAGCTTTTGGGATTCCTGAAGGGGTCCCGTCCCAATCCTGGAAATCGATCCGGGAGGATCGAACCGGAACTCTCTGGCTCAATTGTCCCCGCGGCGCGTGGGCGCGCGCCCGCGGCGCCCCACGGTTCGTCGCCGTCGAGCCGATCGATGCTTCCAGCCGGGGATATCTGGACCTCAACGAACGCGGCGACATTCTGGTTCCCACGGATCGCGGTATTGCGCGCTGGGACGGAGAGCACTGGCAGTTCATGACCCGCGCCAACGGCTTGCCGGGCGATCGGGTTTCCTGTGCATTTAGCGATGCGGAAGGCTCACTCTGGATCGGTATGGGAGGTACCGGCCTGGTGCGCTCGCGCAGCTATACTGAATGGGAAAGTTGGACTACCGCCGAGGGGTTAGGGTCCGACCATATATGGGCGATACAACGGGATGGACGTGGCAAACTCTGGATCGGCACCAATGCCGGATTAGACGCGCTTCCGGGTAAAGCGAAATCGGCCGCCGGGTCCGCCAGGGAGAAACGGCCCGACAGCGCGGCCGTAACATCTTTCGCTCTTGGACCAAACGGTACCATGTGGGCGGGTACCTCCTCTGGTCACGTTCTCGAAATCGATACGGCCACAGGCAGCGTAAGTTCCTATGGAGCCGAATCGGGACTCGCCGGCACCAGTCTCCTGATTGTCCTCTCGCTGTTCCTCGATACATCTGGGCATCTTTGGGCCGGAACTACGGAAGGACTATTTCGGGCGAATGCTCGGGAGAACCCATTGCGCTTCGAACTGATTTCCACCAGTTCTGGTTCCGGCCGGGAAATGTTCCACCAGATCGTCGAGGACGATAGAGGAGCGATCTGGGCTGCCGGGCGCGGCGGATTAGCGCGGTGGTATGCCGGAAAGTGGACGCGATTTTCCACGCAGGACGGTCTTCGGGGCAAGCACATAACCACCGTAGCAACCGGACAGCCCGGGGAATTGTGGATCAGTTACGGAGAAGAGACGGGCGTTTCGCGCCTGCGATTCCAATCCACGGGAAAGTTGAGCATTGAAAATTTTTCGGTTGAGAATGCGCTGCACTCGGAACGAATTGCATTCATCGGCAAGGATCGGCGCGGTTGGATCTGGATCGGTGGCGAGCACGGCGTCGATGTGTTCAACGGCGCCGGCTGGCAATATTATGACCGGGCTCGCGGCTTGGTCTGGAACGATTGCAACTCGAACGGGTTCTTCGAGGATGCGGACGGCGGCGTATGGCTGGGAACCAGCCGCGGCTTGGGTCACTTCCGGCCTCGAGCCACGCCTTGGCCGCAGCCGCCCCCGCCGGTAGTGATTACGGCGGCCCGCTGGGGGGAACATGCGCTCCCGGCCAGTTCCGAGGTACCCATATTCTCCTACGAGGCGCAACCGCTGGTAATCTCCTTCGCCGCATTAACTTACATTGAAGAAGCCGCCGTGCAGTTCCGCTATCGCTTGGCCGGACAGGATCCCAACTGGGTGGAAACGAAGGCCCATGAAGTACGGTACCCAAACCTCCCCTCTGGAGACTATGTCTTTGAAGTCCACGCGCGTAGCGCCGACGGTGTCTGGAGCGCCACCACCGCCCATACCATGCTACAGATTCGTCCGCCGTGGTGGCAGACGTGGTGGTTTAGCCTCCTGATTTTCGTCCCCATAGTCGCGGCCGCGCGGCAAATTTGGCACTGGCGCACCGGGCAACTCGTAAAGCGCCAGAAGGAATTGGAGGCAGCGGTTCGCGACCGGACTCTCCAGTTGCAGGAACTGGCCAGTTCTGATGTCCTGACAGGTCTACGCAACCGCCGCGCCATATTTGAGTTTCTGTCCAACGAACTGGCGCGCGAAGAACGCAACGGTGGCACCCTGACTGTGATCATGACCGATCTGGATAACTTCAAACGAATCAACGACCGTTACGGTCATGCCGGCGGTGATGCGGTCTTGAAAGAGGCCGCGCTGCGCCTGAAATCCGGCATGCGCGTGTCGGACGCCGTCGGACGATACGGCGGCGAAGAGTTCCTGATTGTCCTGCCGAATTGCTCCGGAGATACCGCGCGGACACGAGCCGAGGAACTTCGGGAACTCGTCCAAAGCCAGCCCGTTTATTCGGATCTGCAAGAGATCCCCATCAGTTCCAGCTTCGGAGTGGCCTCCACCAGAACTGGGGCTTATGAGATGAGTCAATTACTGAAAGAAGCCGACGACGCCCTATACCGCGCCAAACAAGCGGGACGCAACTGTGTGGTAGTGGCGGAGACCAGTGATCTGAGGGTAGACGTCGCTTAAGTCTGTTGGTCAATCTCAACGCGCCAGCGTGAAGTTCACGTCCACAGTTGTTATTACTGCAACCGGTTCGCCGTTCAGTAGTACCGGTCGATACTCCCATTGGCGCACGGCAGTAACCGCCGCATCCGCAAGAATCGGATCGCCATCTACGATCTGGACCTGATCCACTTTACCCTCCTTGGTGATCGTAACGGAGAGATGTACTACGCCCTGAATTCCCGCCGCTTTGGATTCTTGAGGATATTTCGGCGTCACCTTTTTCACGATATTCGCGGCTTGCACGTTACCACCGACTCGTATGCGCTTCGTGCCTGTATCGGTGACTTTTACGCTGATGCCATCCGTGCCTGACTGCGCGGTCTGGACTTCAACCGATCCTGACGGTAGCCATTTATACTGCCACTTATACACCGCATCGAGAGCTTCCGGCCGCAGTTCTTCCGGTCCTCTCAGCGCCGTCGCATGCAGTAGCTTGCCGTCCGGGTCGAGCTCGATACCGACGGTGACGACGCCCTTATCTTGTACTCGAACTTCCAGTGACACGGCGTGTTGTTTAGCGCCGTCCTGTGACGATTGCGCTGCCTGCAATGGAAAAGTGTGTACGGCCAGCCAGCCCGAAGCCACCACCAGGGCGGCGAATCCCGCCAGCGAAAAATGCAAACGAATCTTGGACATTGGAATCTCCTTCAGCAAGGAAGCAACCCGGCTGCGCAGGTGCCGCTTCCGCAAAAATAGTGGAGCCGGAGCGAGGTCTAAGCCAGACCGCGCCGCGGCGATGGCAAGCAGCGTCTCCAGATACTGCTCGCGGGATTGGGTCAATTGAATTACTTCGCGATCCACCACTTCTTCACGCGCCAGTTGAATTTGGGCGATGGCCCACCACACCAGCGGATGAAACCACAGCACAACCCGGATCAATTCCTCCGCGGCCATGTACAACCAGTCGTTCCTCCGCACATGGATCAACTCATGGTAGAGCACCGCTTCGTTATCAAGCCAGCGAGAAGGCAGCAGGATCACCGGCCGCCAGATGCCGAAGGTCGCGGGACCCGGGATTTCTTTCGAAGTACGAATCTCCGCGCTGACACCCAGGCGCTTTCGATACGTCAGTTCGACCTCGGGATGACCTTGCGACCGCCGCCGGTAGGCGTGCAATCTCGCCAACCCAATCACGAACATCCCGAGCCTTAGCAGTGCGCCGGTCAGCAAAATGCCGGCCGTTGCCTCGCCCCACGGAATCTTCAAGCCCGCGCCGCTGGCAGGCTGCACCGCGGTTGACGCCCCGATCGTAATTTCTATCCCGGCATCGCCAACCCCCGGACGCCATGTCTGAACCAGCGGAAGCATCAGACCAGCCGCTAGAAGCAACTGCCAGCAGAATAGCCGCCACGCCGGCGCTCGCAGCTTCAACAATTGCAGCGCCGCCCCGCACGCGCCCAACAATATGCCGATCTGCAGGCTGTACGAAAGCAGATTCTCCAGCCATTGGTGTGCCATCTAGCGCTCCTTCCGGATCATCCGGGCAATCTCTTCCAGATCTTTCTTTTCCAGCCGCTCGTCTTCGATCAGATGCGCCAGCAGCGGTTCGGCCGATCCATTGAAAACGCGATCCACGAATTCCCGAACCATCCCGCGAATCACCTGCTTTTTCGGTTTCGTGGGACGGTACACATAGGCTCGATCCTCCTGCGTCTTCTTCAAGTACTTCTTCTCTTCGAGGATCTTCATCATCGTCATCACAGTGGTGTAGGCGATCTTCCGGTGCTCTAGCAAAGTCTCGTATACGTCGCGAACCGTGGCCCGTTCGCGCGCCCACACCACCTTCATGATTTCCAGTTCCTGATCGGTAAGAGTGCCGCTCCGGGGACGCATACTAATTAATTAGTACTAAAGCACCCCGCATGTCAAGGAAAATCTTTCCGACGCTTATTGGATCGCTGCGGTAATGGCGCTTTGAGTGGCCACTCCGTTGACCATTACGATCACCGGCTGCGGGCCCGAGGAGATTCCCGCCGGCACACTAGCATTCACCTGCATCACGCCGTTCACTTCATCAGGCCCAGGTCCGGCATAGACTACGTTCGCGGTCTTGCCGCCGATGCTAGCCGTTACCGAAAGCGTCTGTTTCCCGGCTCCCGCGGCAATCGAGCCATCGGTCGCGCCACCAACGATCGTGCCGCCCCCAGTCGCCAGGATCTGGATCACGCTGCCGGCCGCGGCCGGAGTCCTGCCCGTGTTCAGCGAATTATCCTGGTTCAGGATCAGACCGGGTCCCTGGCCGGTAGCGTCGGCGGCAAAAATAGCAGGCGCTGAAGGCACCACCGGAAGCGCTACCGTGGGTCCGAAGCAATGCCGTTGAACACGTATTGAACCATTGTCTGCTGTTTCCCGGAGACTTCATAGGGAACGATCGCGCTCGATTGGCCAGTCAACGCATAGATCAACGGTGCCGGTACGCCATCGAACAACACCTGTGTCCCGCCCAGATTCGTGGACACCAGTCCTTTCGAGTCCAGTTGCGCGCCAACCAGACTGGCCGGACCGAAATCCGCATGAAACAGCGTCACTAATTCACCGGGAGCGACGCCCCCGCCTTGATAGCTGGCGGCGTTCACGAGCGCAGTTCCCGTCAGGACCGGCGGGAGTGTCTGAAGTGTGCTCAGGATGCCGTTGTAAGCGGCCTTGGGCTGGTAATTCGCGTCGAACGGCAGCGCGGCCCCATACCCGGGAAATGAGGCGGGAATCCAGGAATACTCGTCTGTGAAGCCCCACGTCTGGAAGGCCGTGCAGCCGGGAGTTTGCAGGCACACAGTCAGGATGCGCTGGTAGGTCTGTGCCTGCGCCTGCAGATCGGCGGCGGTCGCGTTGCCGTTAGCGTCCACCGGAATGCGGACGTCCATTTCTGTGATGTGGACTTGCAATCCCAGCGCGGTGATTTGCTGGATATTCTCGGTGAATCCGCCGTGTCTGGATAGCCGGAGGTATCGATGTGCATCTGAAAGCCGACGCCGTTCAGCGGTACGCCGCGCGACACAAAATCGTGCACCATGTTGTACATGGCCTGGAACTTGGCACCGGGTGCTTCTCTGTTGTAGTCGTTATAAAAGAGCAGCGCGTTCGGATCGGCGGCGTGCGCCCACCGCAGCGCTTGCTCGATGAAGCCTGTACCTGGTAAACCGATCCCAGGCTGGTCGTACCAGATGCCGTCCTTCAAAGTGGTGCCGGTTCCGGTCGCAGAATCGCTGATCGCTTCGTTGACTACATCCCAGGCGAACACTTGGCCCTTGTAGTGGCTTACTACCGTCGTGATGTGATCTTGCAGAATCGCCGACATCTGGGCCGGGGTCGCGGTCTGCGCCAGCGTTGTCAGCCAGTCCGGATTGTAGACTTCCCAGCACAGGTTATGGCCTCGCGTCTTCATCCCGTGCGCCGCCGCGAAGGGCCACTAGCATGTCGCCGGGTTCGAAGTTGTAGGTGTCCTGCGCCGGATGGATCGGATTCCACTTCATGGCGTTTTCGGGTTCCAGCATGGTGTACTGCGTCCCCAGAGTCGACGCGTAGGCAGGCTCCAGCAACCGGTTGGGCTCGCCGAATTCATCGG
>Ga0302319_10007991_pt1 | contig 20675 bp, 22 predicted proteins | sample Bog_T0_2_FD_203319 | JGI IMG/M metagenome (GOLD analysis project Ga0302319, IMG submission 203319) | Peat permafrost microbial communities from Stordalen Mire near Abisko, Sweden - Bog_T0_2 | ecosystem: Environmental > Terrestrial > Soil > Wetlands > Peat | place: Sweden: Abisko, Stordalen Mire... | reverse complement strand
GCCCCCGGGTTCCCCGGAGGCGGCGCGCTTCCCGTCAACCCATCCCAACCAACCTTCAACCCAAACCCAGATCCAAATGGCTAAAGTAAAAATCAAACCCATCGGTGACCGCGTCCTCGTGCGGCACCTCGAGGAAAAAGAGCAGGTCCGCGGAGGCATCATCATCCCGGACAGCGCCAAAGAGAAGCCCCAGGAGGCCGAGGTCATCGCCCTCGGCACCGGCAAGCGCGACGAGAGCGGCAAGGTCCATCCCTTCGAGGTGAAGGTCGGCGACCGGGTCCTCATCAGCAAGTACGGCGGCACCGAGGTGAAGCTCGAGGACCAGAAGTTCAACCTGGTCCGCGAGGACGACATCCTCGGCATCATCGCCTGAGGCGCCCGCGGAAAACCAAATCTTAAAACTTAAAAATCAACTATCACAATGGCTGCAAAACAACTTCTCTTCGACGAGGCCGCGCGTCAAAAACTCCTGCGCGGCGTCGAGCTCCTCTCCCGGGCCGTCAAGGTCACCCTCGGCCCCAAGGGCCGCAATGTCGTGATCGACAAGAAATTCGGCTCGCCGACCGTCACCAAGGACGGCGTGACCGTCGCCAAGGAGGTCGAGCTCCCCGATCCCTATGAGAACATGGGCGCGCAGATGGTGAAGGAGGTCGCCTCCAAGACCTCCGACGCGGCCGGCGACGGCACCACCACCGCCACCGTGCTCGCCGAGGGCATCTACCGCGAGGGCCTCAAGAACGTCACCGCCGGGTCCAACCCGGTCTATCTCAAGCGCGGGATCGACAAGGCCGTCGAGGCCGCCGTCACCGAGCTGGCCCGCATCTCCAAGAAGGTCTCCGACCGCGAGGAGATCCGCCAGGTCGCCACCGTCTCCGCCAACTGGGACGAGACGATCGGCAACATCATCGCCGATGCCATGGACAAGGTCGGCAAGGACGGCACGATCACGGTCGAGGAAGCCAAGTCGATCGAGACCACCCTCGACGTCGTCGAGGGCATGCAGTTCGACAAGGGCTATCTCTCGCCCTACTTCACGACCAACGCGGAAAGCCAGGAGGCCGTCCTCGAGGACGCCTACGTGCTGATCCACGAGAAGAAGATCTCGAGCCTGCAGGACCTGCTCCCGCTGCTCCAGACCGTGGCCAAGAGCGGCAAGCCGCTGCTGGTCATCGCCGAGGAGGTCGAGGGTGAAGCCCTCGCCGCCCTGGTGGTGAACAAGATCCGCGGCACGCTCAATGTCTGCGCCGTCAAGGCCCCCGGCTTTGGCGACCGCCGCAAGGCCATGCTCGAGGACATCGCGATCCTCACCGGCGGCCGCTGCCTCACCGAGGACCTCGGGATCAAGCTCGAGAACGTCACGATGAGCGACCTGGGCCGCGCCAAGCGCATCACGGTGGACAAGGAAAACACCACGATCGTGGAGGGCGGCGGCAAGTCCTCCGACATCCAGGGCCGCGTGAAGCAGATCCGCCGCCAGATCGAGGAAACCACCTCCGACTACGACAGCGAGAAGCTCCAGGAACGCCTGGCCAAGCTCGCCGGCGGGGTCGCCGTCATCAATGTCGGCGCCGCGACCGAGGCCGAGATGAAGGAGAAGAAGGGCCGGGTCGAGGACGCCCTGCACGCCACCCGGGCCGCGGTCGAGGAGGGCATCGTCGCCGGCGGCGGCGTCGCCCTGCTGCGCTGCGCCAAGGTGATCGAGGCCCTCGCCATCGAGGGCGACGAAAAGATCGGCTCGCTGATCGTCCGTCGCGCCATCGAGCACCCGCTCAAGCAGCTCTGCGCCAACGCCGGCGTGGACGGCGGCGTGGTCGTCAAGGAGGTCTACGCCTCCAAGGGCAACCACGGCTACAACGTGGCGACCGACAAGTTCGAGGACCTCGTCAAGGCCGGCGTGGTGGACCCGACCAAGGTCACCCGCACCGCGCTGCAAAACGCGGCCTCGATTGCCGGACTGCTCCTGACGACCGAGTGCATGATCACCGAACTGCCGGAGAAGAAGGACGCGGGTCCCGCTCATCCCCCCGGCGGCGGCGGCGGCATGGACTACTAAGCCTCAGGCTCAGCCAAAAAATTCAAAGCGCCCCGGCAACGGGGCGCTTTTTTTCTGCAAAGTAGACGCCGCGCTTGTCGCGGCGGAGCAGAGCGAAGACGGATCCCGCCGCGTTCCTCATGAAGGTAGACGCTGCGTCCCCGCTGCGTTCCTCAAAGGAAAGAGGCGAAACGCCTCTTCTCTTCTACGGTGGACCCGTTTCCGCTTTACCCTTTTGCTCCTTCCATGGAAGTCATCTTTCTCGGCACCGGCACCTCCCAGGGCGTGCCGCTGATCGGATGCCACTGCGAGGTGTGCGCGTCCCCCGACCCGCGTAACCGCCGCACCCGGGCCTCCGTCCACGTCGTGATGGACGGCTTGCACGTGCAGGTGGATGCTGCGCCGGAGCTGCGCCTCCAGTGCGTGCGCGAAAACATCGCGAAGCTCGATCTTTTCATCCTCACCCACGGTCACGCCGACCATGTCGCGGGCATGGACGACCTGCGCCGCTTCTGCGACTTGAACGGAGGGACCGCGATGTCCGTTTATTCGACCGAGGAAGGCCTGGGCCGCGTGCGCGCCGTCTATCCCTACGCGATCCTGGATCGTCCCCTGGTTCGGGGTTATCCGGCATTCACCCTCCTGCCCATGCCGCCGAGACTCGATCTGCCCCAGGGGTCGATCGAATCCACCCCCCTTCCCCATGGCGGTGTCACCACCCTCGGGCTCGTCTTCACCGAGCGCAGCAGCGGAAAAAAGTTCGTCTACTACACCGATTGCAAAACGGTGCCCCGCGCCGCGATCGAGCTCGCGCGGAATGCCGACGCTGTCGTTCTCGACGGACTGCGTCCCGATTCTCACCCCACTCACATGAGCATCCCCGAAGCCGCCACGATGGCGCGCGAGATTGGGCCCGCCCCCACCTGGCTGATCCACCTCACCCACCTGACCGATCATGCCCGGGATGAGGCGCTGCTACCCGTAGGGGTTAAGTTCTCGTACGACGGCCTGCGACTAAGCATTTAGCAGGCGGCGTTGAGCACGTAGCATGGGCTTCCAGCCCATGTTCTTTGAGCTCATGGGCTGGAAGCCCATGCTACCTCAAACGCCTCGGTGGTATTTTATCATTCTGAACAACAGGTGATTATAAACTATTTTATGATCCGATTGAAAAAGTGCTTGATCAATTCATACTAAACTAATCTACATTTGATTATAACACGATTCATCACTCATCATGCAAACCAAACCAACCTCCATCCTGGCAGTCACCCTCGCGGCCTTCGCCGCCGTTCTCGCCCAGTCCCGATCCGTTCGGGCGGCCGACACCAACCCGCCGATCGTCTCAAGCCAGCCGGCGTGGCTGACCGACCTTTCGGTGGCGGACAAGGAGTCCTACGATGACAACGTCCTGGTGGTGTCCGGCCTCGGCATGCCGGAGCAATCTTCCTGGGTGAACACGGTGACGGCCAAAGTCGGGGTCGACTTCGCCCCCCTGCTCGCCGACGGGCCGGCCGTCCAGGCACTGACCCTGGCCTACCAGCCCGAACACTCCGACTACGTCAACGCCCAGTCGGAGACCTATACCTCCCACAAGATCAATGACCTGTTCAAGGGGAAGCTGGGCATTTTCAGCTACAGCCTGGACAACGCTTTCGTCTACGTGGACGGCAACAAGCTGGCCGAGACCTATGCCCTCAACCAGCTATCCGGCGCCGCCGCGAGCCAGGGCGACAAGTACCGCAATAACTTCACCCATTCGGTGCCCCGCGAACGCCGCAACCAGTACCAGGACCGCTACAACTTCCAGCTGCGCTGGGACAGCTCCAGCGTGTTCTTCCGCCCGGTTTCCTCGCTCACCTATTACAATCTCAACACCTATCTGTTCAACACGTCGAAGGCTCCCTATCTGGGATATCAGGACTACATCGACCGCTGGGATGTGAACGGCGGCGCCGACCTGGGCTACAAGGTCACCTCCGGTTTTTCCCTCCTCGTCGGCTACCGCGACGGCTACCAGCACCAGGACCCGTTCTCCCTCGGGATCAACAGCGACCAGCATTTCTCCTCGAACCACTACCAGCGCCTGCTCTTCGGATTTGAAGGCAAGCTGGGGCCGTGGCTGACGGTGAAGTACCTCGGCGGGCCCGACTACCGGGACTACAACCCGGACGCTCCGATCATCCACGACCGCACCACCCGGTACTACGGGGAGGGCCAGGCGACGGCGGTCCTGTCCAAGAATCAGTCGCTCAGCCTCACCTACAAGCAGTGGCTGTTCGTCTCAAGCACGGGCCTGGTGCCGTACGACGACATCTCCTACGCCCTGGTGTATCACGTGAACCTGACCAAGCAGCTCGGGTTCGACCTGGGTGGCAAATACCTCGAGGCCAACTACACCCTCGGGGACGACCTGGCCGGTTCCGCGCCCAGCCTGCGCGACGACATCGATTACCAGGGCTCGGTCGGCTTCAGCTACCTGATCATCCCCCACCTCACCGCCAACATCGGCTACACGTATGACAAGGGTTTCAACGGGCTCGAGACCCTGGCCGCCACTTACGACCCGGCCTACCGCGATTTCGAGCACGGGGTGTTCTCCGTCGGGTTGAAATACGGGTTCTAAAATGCCCCCCAACCCCAGCACCCGCCCGTTGTCGACCACCGAGCCCGATTGGGTCCCGCTGGTGCGGGCGCACGTCGAGAACCTCCGTTTTGGCGTGGTCCAGCTCGTCGTGCACGACGGCCGGGTCACCCAGATCGAGCGCACCGAGAAACTGCGACTGCCCGCCAAGGGCGATCCGTCCCCCCAGCTTTAACCCATGAAATACCCATCCGTCATCCTGCTCGCCCTGGCCCTCGCCTCCGCGGCGTCCGCCAGCACCATCGAACTGCTCAACGTCTCCTACGACCCGACGCGTGAACTTTACGCCGATTACAACGCCGCCTTCTCCCGGTACTGGAAGGCCAAGACCGGCGACGACGTCGTCATCAAGCAATCGCACGGGGGATCCGGCGCCCAGGCGCGCTCGGTGATCGACGGCCTGCAGGCCGACGTCGTCACGCTCGCGCTCGCCGCCGACATCGACGCGCTGCATACCCACGGCAATCTCCTGCCGGCCGACTGGCAGGCGCGCCTGCCGCAGCATTCGACGCCTTACACCAGCACGATCGTGCTGCTGGTCCGCAAGGGCAATCCCAAGGGCATCAAGGACTGGGACGACGTGATCAATCCCGGCGTGTCCATCGTGGTCGCCAACCCGAAGACATCCGGCGGCGCCCGCTGGGCCTACCTCGCGGCGTGGGGTTACGCCGAGCGGAAATACGGCAGCAAGGACAAGGCCAGGGATTTCGTCACGACCCTCTACCAGCACGTCGCCGTGCTCGACTCGGGCGCGCGCGGGGCCACCACCACGTTCGTCCAACGCGGGATTGGCGACGTCCTGCTCGCCTGGGAAAACGAGGCGTTTCTGGCGGTCAAGGAGTTCGGCTCGGACAAGTTCGAGATCGTCGTGCCCTCATCGAGCATCCTGGCGGAGCCGCCGGTCGCCTGGGTGGACCGCGTCGTGGCGCGCAAGGGGACCACCGACGTGGCCAAGGCGTATCTTGAGTACCTCTATTCGGACGAGGGCCAGGACATCGCCGGACGCAATTTCTATCGGCCGCGCAACGCGACGATCGCCGCGAAGTACGCCAGCGTGTTTCCCAAGGTCGATCTCTTCACCATCGACGACGTGTTCGGCGGCTGGACCGCGGCCCAGAAAACCCACTTCGCCGACGGCGGGGTCTTCGATCAGATCTACCAAAAATGAAGTTCCGCCCCCAGCTGCGAGGGCACGAATCGGCGGACGCCAACCCGTCCGCCGATTTGCTGCACGCGCATCTCAGCGCGGTCTACGCGCTGGCGCAAAACTCGAGCCACGTCTTCGCCTCCCCGCTGGGGCCGGTGCGGTTTGGCGCCCGCCACGCCTACCTCCCCCGCTTCGTCTTTTTCGGGCCGCATGCCTCGGACGAATCCTGGCGGCTCGCTTTTCTCGCCGGCTTCGACCGGCGGGATTTGCGCCCCGCCCACGCCGTCCTGGCGCTGGTCCAGCGGCTCGCCGCGCAGGCGGACACCGGTCACGGGCTGCACCTGACCTTCTTTCCCGTGGTCGACGCGGCCGGCGCGTTTCTCGGCGCACCGGATCGCGGGCTGGCCGGGCACCACTGGGGCCGCAGCCCGGCGCCCGAGATCGGCCTGCTGGAAAAAGAGATCCGCCAGTGCAGCTATCACGGATTCATCCGCGTCGAGACCGCGCCGCCGGGGGAGGAAGCCGCCACGATCCGCCTCTGGGGTTCCGTCGCCGACCACCTTGTCCCCGACCTGGAGCTGATCACCACCGAGGACATCGAGGCATTCCCCGTCCGTTTCGAAGTCGGCCCCGCCGGCGGGAATCCCGCCGCGGGCCCGCTCTCGGTCGCCGATGATCTGGCCGTCGCGCCGTTCGAGCTCGACCTGCGCATCCCGGCCTCATGGTCCGACGAGCAGTACCAGCACGCGGTCGGGGTCCTGCTCCAGCGCTTCCTCTGGCGTTACCGCGCTTTCCAAGCCTACGGTCAACACCTGTGAAGTCGACCAGATCTACGCCACGCCCTAGCCCGCTTCCCCGACCATGTTCCCCCACTTTTCTTTCCAGAAATCGCCCCGACTGCGCGCCCTGCTCAGCCCGGTCTTCAAGCTCGCCGGACACTGTCCGGCGCTGGTCGCATCCGTCGTCGGGGAGTTTTACAACAATGCCCGCGCCTTCGGTATTCCGCGCTTCCGGATCACCGGGTCCGACGCCGGGCACGAGCCCATCCGCCTCGGGCTGTTCGCCGGCCTGCATGGCGACGAGTTTGCCGGCTGCGCCGCCCTGACCAAGTTCGCCGCCGTCCTGGCCGGCAATCCCGAGCGGGCCGCCGGCTACGAGCTCACGATCTACCCGGTCTGCAACCCCACGGGTTGCGAGGCAGGCACCCGGGAAAACGCCGCCGGCCTGGACCTCAACCGGGAGTTCTGGCGCGGATCGGCCCAGCCGGAGGTGCGGATCCTGGAGGCCGAGTTGAGCGAGCATCGCTTTGACGGCATAATCACGCTGCATGCCGACGACACGAGCGAGGGGCTGTACGGCTACGCGCACGGGCGGGTCCTCAACGAGTCGCTCCTCAAGCCGGCGTTGCGCGCGGCCGAGGTGCTGCTGCCGTGCGACCGCCGCGGCATCATCGACGGCTTTTTCGCCCGCGAAAGCGTCATTTGCGACTGTTTCCAAGGTATCCTGACCGCCCCGCCGGAGCAGCATCCGCGGCCGTTCGATCTGATCTTCGAAACACCCGGCCGCGCCTCCTTCGACCTGCAGATTTGCGCCGCCGTCACCGCGCTCCAGTCCATCCTGGCCGAATACCGGGGTTTCATCGCCTACGGGCAGAATCTGTGACCGGCCGCGCTCCACGCTCCGCCCTGCCCGGCTTCGGGCTGACGCTTGGCTTTACCGTCGTGTACTTGAGCCTGATCGTGCTCGTGCCGGTCTCCGCCGCGTTCCTGCGCACGGCCGGGATGAGCCTGCCCGCTTTTTTTTCCGCTGTGTCCTCGCCGCGGGTGCTGGCCGCCTATCGGCTGAGCTTCGGCGCCTCGTTTGCCGCCGCGTCGGTCAACATGGTCTTCGGCCTCGTCGTCGCCTGGGTGCTGGTGCGCTATTCGTTTCCGGGCAAACGCATTGTCGACGCGCTGGTCGACCTGCCGTTCGCCCTGCCGACCGCGGTCGCCGGGATCGCGCTGACCTCCCTCTACGCGCCCAACGGCTGGCTGGGCCAATGGCTCGTCCCGTTGGGCGTGTCGGTCGCTTTCACCCGGCTGGGGGTCTTTGTGGCGCTCACTTTTATCGGGCTGCCCTTTGTCGTTCGCACGCTGCAGCCGGTGCTGCTGGAGCTGGAGCCGGAAATCGAGGAATCGGCCGCGAGCCTGGGCGCCAGCCGCGGACAAACCTTTCGCCGGGTCCTGCTGCCCGAGCTGGCCCCGTCGCTGCTCACCGGCTTCGCCCTGGCCTTTGCCCGCGCCCTCGGGGAGTACGGCTCGGTCGTATTCATCGCCGGCAACATGCCGATGCGGACGGAGATCGTCCCGCTGCTGATCATCACAAAGCTGGAGCAATATGATTACCAAGGAGCCACGGCCATCGCCGTGGTCATGCTGGTCGCCTCGTTCCTTCTTCTCCTGCTCATCAATCTCCTGCAAAAATGGAGCCGCCGGTTCCAGGCGATCTAAGCCGCCATGCCCGCCGCCGTCGCCCATACGCTCTCCGCCTCGGCTTCGCACCCGGCCGCGCTGCGCCCGACCCGGGACGCCGCGTGGGCGCGCCGGACCCTGACCACCGTCGCCCTGGTTTTCCTCACCTTCTTCCTCGTGCTCCCGCTCGCCGCCGTGTTCACCGAGGCCCTGCGGCATGGACTGTCCGCCTACCTTGCGGCGATTCACACCCCGGACGCGCTCTCGGCCATCCGCCTCACCCTGCTGACCGCGGCGATCGCCGTCCCCGCCAACGTGATCTTCGGGGTCGCGGCGGCTTGGTCGATCGCCAAGTTCAAGTTTCGAGGCAAGAGCCTGCTCATCACCCTGATCGACCTGCCCTTCGCCGTGTCGCCCGTGATCTCCGGCCTGGTCTACGTGCTCGTCTTCGGCGCCCAGGGCTGGTTCGGGCCGTGGCTGATCGACCACGACATCCACATCATCTACGCCGTGCCAGGCATCATCCTCGCCACCACCTTCGTCACCTTCCCCTTCGTGGCGCGCGAGCTCATTCCCCTCATGCAGTCGCAGGGCACCGACGAGGAGTACGCCGCGGTCACGCTCGGCGCCAGCGGCTGGCAGACCTTCTGGCGGGTGACCCTGCCCAACATCAAATGGGGGCTGCTCTACGGCGTGATCCTCTGCAACGCGCGCGCCATGGGGGAGTTTGGCGCGGTCTCGGTCGTGAGCGGCCATATCCGCGGCGAGACCAACACCCTGCCACTGCACGTCGAGATCCTGTATAACGAATACAATTTTGTCGGCGCGTTCGCCGTCGCCTCATTGCTGGCGCTGCTCGCGCTCGTCACCCTGGTGCTGAAGGCGCTCGTCGAGTGGCGGCACAACGCCGCCCCGTCCCCCGAGCGCTAAGTCCATCCCCCTCCGCGATGAGCATCGACGCGCAAAACATCCGCAAAGCCTTCGGCTCCTTCACCGCGCTGGACGGCGTCGATCTCCATGCGCCCGCCGGCAGGCTCGTCGCCCTGCTCGGCCCGTCGGGATCCGGCAAGACGACGCTGCTGCGGATCATCGCCGGCCTCGAGTACGCCGACGGCGGCAGCGGGGCCATCCTCTTTGACGGCGAGGATGTCACCGCGGTGCCGCCCGGCCGGCGCAAGGTCGGATTCGTCTTCCAGCACTATGCCCTCTTCCGGCACCTCACCGTCTTCGAAAACGTCGCCTTCGGCCTGCGGGTGCTCCCGCGTCGCGAGCGCCCGGACAAGGACGGAATCGCGGAGCGGGTCCGGCGCCTGCTTGAGCTGGTCCAACTGCCCGGCCTGGAAAGGCGCTATCCCAGCCAGCTTTCGGGCGGCCAGCGCCAGCGGGTGGCGCTCGCCCGCGCGCTGGCGGTCGAGCCCAAAGTCCTCCTGCTCGACGAGCCCTTCGGCGCGCTCGACGCCCGGGTGCGCAAGGAGCTGCGTCGCTGGCTCCGCCGGCTGCACGACGAAATCCATCTCACCACGCTCTTCGTGACTCACGACCAGGAGGAGGCCCTGGAGATCGCCGACGAGGTCGTGATCATGAACCAGGGGCGGGTCGAGCAGACCGGCACCCCGCAGTCGGTCTACGACCAGCCGGCCTCCCCATTCGTCTATCAGTTCCTCGGCAACGTGAATGTGCTGCGAGCCCCGGTGGGTGCCGACGGCGGCGGCCACCTCGGGGGAATTGTCCGCGACGGCCACATCTACGTGCGCCCGCAGGATGTCGCGGTCGCGCCGCACGCCTCCGGAGGCGAGGGTCTCTCCGCCGTGCTCCGCCACATCCATGCCGCCGGCCCGCAGGCGCGCCTCACGCTCGAACAGGTCCAGTCGCACGAGATCATCGAGGTCGAGCTCTCCCGCGCCGAGCTCGAAAACCTCGGACTTAACGTCAACGACCTCGTCCGACTGCGGCTGCGCCAGTCCCATTCCTTCGACAATGGCTACGCCATCTGAGCCCCGCCCTTGAGGACCACCACGGGAACATTCGCGAGACCAGGGGAGCCGCCGGTGCACACGTTCGCCGTCATCGGGGGGGGCCTGAGCGGGTCGCTCGTCGCCATCCACCTGTTGCGCCAGGCACGGCCGCGCACGCGCGTAGTGCTGATCGAGCGGCGCCCCCCGCCCGGGCGCGGGATGGCTTTTGGCACGGAGTGCCGCGAGCACCTGCTCAATGTCCCGGCCGGCCGGATGAGCCTGTTCCCCGACGACCCGGAGCATTTCCTGCGGTGGGCCCGGCAGCGCGGGCCGGAGCTGGGCGGCCCGGCGGATGCCGCCGCCGGCGATTTTCTGCCGCGCTGGCTGTTCGGCCGCTATGTGACCGAGACCCTGGCAACAGCCGCGGCCGCCGCTCCGCCCGGCGTCGCGCTGGAGTCGGTGGCCGGCGAGGCGGTCGACCTGGAGGAGACCGGCGGCGGCGCGCGGATCATTCTTGCCGATCGGCGCGAATTCGACGCCGAGGCCGTGGTCCTCGCACTGGGAAATCTGCCGGGCGAATACCCGATCAAGCGGTCCCTGCCTTTCTATCGCGGCCCCCGCTACGCCCACGTTCCCTGGCATCCAGGCCTGATGGCGAACATCGCCAAAGACGACGAAGTCCTTATCGTCGGTGCCGGCCTGACCGCGGTGGACATCATCGTCCAGCTCGACCAACTCGGGCACCGGGGCACCATTCACGCGCTTTCGCGCCGCGGCCTCCGTCCCCTCCCCCACCGGGCCGGTCCGGAGTACCGGGCCTTTCTCGCCGGCGAGGAACCGCCCCGGACCATCCGCGCTGCAATGCACCGGCTGCGGGCCGAGGTGCGCCGCGCCGCCGCGCAAGGCGTGGACTGGCGGCAGGTTGTCGATGCGATCCGGCCGGAGACCCAGGCGACCTGGCGCGGCTTTGCCCTCGAGGAGCGCGCGCGATTCATGCGGCACGTCCGGGCACACTGGGAAGTGCACCGCCACCGACTCGCCCCCGGCACCGCGGCGATCCTGCAGCGCCTCGAAGAGGCCGGCCGGGTCCGCCACCTGGCGGGCGCCCTGGAGCGCCTCGTGGACATGCCCACGTTCGCCGAGGCGGTTTACCGGCGCCGGGGCACGGACGAGCTGCTCACCCTGCGGGTCGCCAAGGTGATCAACTGCACCGGCCCGCGCACCGACTACTCGAAATACCAGCATCCGCTGCTGATCAACCTGCTCGCCAGCGGATTGATCGATCACGACCCCCTCGCCCTCGGGATCAACGCGCTGCCCGCCGGCGAAGTACTCCGCTATCGCGCCGGCCCGGTGGGATGGCTGTTCACCTTGGGCGCGCCGCTCAAGGGAGTGCTCTGGGAGTCAACTGGCGCCGCGGAGATCCGCGTCCAGGCCCCGGCGCTGGCGGAGCGGATGCTCGCCGCAACCCCGGCCCTTCTTCCCCAAACCTGAAACCCAAAACCCAATGATGCCATGAGCGAAAACATATCCGCAACCGCCGCCGGGCCCACCGGCGACTCCCCCCGGCCCCAGGCGCCTGATGGCTGGCGCGAACTCCTGCGCAAGGAGGATTGGTGGTCGGTCTGGCTCGGCCTGGCGGTCGTGCTGATCGCCTACGCCCTGTTTGCGCACGGGTCGAACCTCGGCTGGATCGCCGTCGCCCCGACGAAGTGGGACACCCTCGCCCAGCTGCGAGCCCAGCTGGCGGCGAACGCCGGCCGGTACGTCGAGCAGTTCGCCGTTTTCCTGGTTGTGCTCACCGCCATCGCCTCCGTCCTCGGGCAGAAGGCGAAGGCCTTCATTCCGTCCTTCATTCTCGTGTACGTCCTGTCGGGCGCGGTCTTTGCCGCCGGGGCGTGGAGCCAGGCCCAGCGCTACAACCTGGAGCCTCCCCTGCTCGCCCTCATCATCGGCCTGATTCTCTCGAACCTGCTGCCGCTGCCGCGCTCGCTCGACGCCGGATTCCGGGTCGAGTTCTACATCAAGCTCGGGATTGTGCTGCTCGGCGCCACCCTGCCGTTCACCCTCATCGTCTGGGCCGGTCCGGTCGCGATCCTGCAGGCGGGGATCGTCTCGATCATCACCTTCCTGGTGATTTTCTTCACCGCGCGAAAGCTCGGGCTGGAAAACACCCTCGCGGCCACCCTCGGGGCCGGCGGAGCGGTCTGCGGCGTTTCCGCCGCGATCGCCGTCGCCGGCGCGGTCCGGGCCAAGAAGGAGCATCCGCCCATCGCCATCACCCTGGTCGTCCTGTGGGCCATCGTCTTTGTCTTCGCGCTCCCCCTCGCCTCCCGCGCCCTGCAGCTCCCCGCGGGGCAGGGCGGTGCCTGGATCGGGACGTCGGAATTCGCGGACGCGGCGGGCCTGGCCGCGGCCCAGTCCTACGGCGGGCTGGCCGGCCCGGCGACGGGCATCGCCGGCACCGCCAACCAGGCGCTGGCCGCCTACACCCTGATCAAGGTGGTGGGCCGGGACGTGTGGATCGGCATCTGGGCCTTCGCGCTCGCGATCATCTCGGTCACATACTGGGAAAGCAGGGAGACCGGCCTGCCCCCGGACGCCAAGCAGATCTGGTGGCGGTTCCCCAAGTTCGTGATCGGCTTCCTCGCCGCCTCGCTCCTGGTCACGCTGATCGTCCGCCACTACTCCCTCGCGGACTACACCAAGCTCGTCAAACCGGGATTGGTAGCGCCAATCACCGCGCTGCGCACGTGGGCCTTCACCTTCAGTTTCCTCAGCATCGGTCTGACCACCCGCCTGCGCGAATTCGCGCCCGCCGGCGGCCGCCCCTTCCTGGCCTTCGGCGCCGGGGTGATCGTGAACGTCGTGGTGGGCTACGTGCTCTCGGTCCTGGTCTTCGGCCACTATTGGGCCAACCTGCCCCGATGACCTGGCTCTTCCGCCGTCGCTCCCGCTCCCCGGGAGTGGCCGCGCCGCCCGCCGGACGCTGCCTCGACTGCGCGCACTTCCGCAACGATGCCGCGGCCCTCGAGCGCGCGTTCCCCGGCCTCGGGTCGATGGGCTCGGCCCGGGCCGACGTCCGCGCCAACGACGGCCTGTGCGCCCGCCATGGCGTCTACCTGTCCTTTGCCGACGGGTGCTCCCAATTCAAACCGGCCGCCTTATGCCCAAAATACAATTCTTGAATACCTACCATCTCACTGTAGATTGCCGGGTTTCACATGAAGCTTTCCAAGAAAGGCGAATATGCGCTTCGGTCGCTCATTAACCTCGGTTTCGCGGCTGAGGCAAAAAGGAAACTGGTTCAGGTCTCGGAACTGGCCGAAAGCGAGCAGCTTCCCGTAAAATTTCTCGAGCAAATCCTGCAGGCGCTCAAGGAAGCCGGCTATGTGGCGAGCGAGCGGGGGAAATTCGGCGGATACCGCCTGGCCAAGCCGGCGCGCAACATCATGATTGGCGAAGTGGTCCGCCTCATCGATGGCCCGCTCGCCCCGATTCGCTGCGTCAGCCAGACGGCCTATGAAAAGTGCACCTGTCCCGATGAAGCCCACTGCGGCCTGCGCATGCTGATGCTCGACGTTCGCAACGCCATCGCCGGCATTCTCGATCGCTATACGCTCGCCGACGTCGTCGGCATTACGACCCGCAAAATGCACCGCGACGGCATTCCGCTGCCTTTCTCTCCCGATGACGGCACCACGGCGCCCCCGGCCCGGGTTCCGGCGCGGCTCGCGCGCCAGCTCGCCCGCCGGGCGACCGCGCGCCGGCTTTCCCCGACTGAGGGCGTCGTGCAGCACCTGCTCGGTGACTATACGATCTGACCCTCCTCAAACCCCCATATGATCAAACCCCTTCGATTGCAAAAATTCCTGGTGCTGGCCCTGCCGCTCCTGGGGATCGCCAGCATTCGCGCGGAAGACATAGTGCTGCGCGTCGGCTATTTTCCCAATGTCACCCACGCCCAGGGTGTCATCGGCGCCCAGACGACCCGCGAGGGCCACGGCTGGTTTGAGCAGCGCCTCGGGCCCGGCGTCGCGGTGGAGTGGTTTCCCTTCAACGCGGGGCCCAGCGCGATGGAGGCGATCTTTGCCGGCGCGATCGACCTGACGTACGTGGGCCCCAGCCCCGCGCTCAACGCCTATATCCGCTCGGAGGGCGACGAGATCCGGGTGCTGGCCGGCGCCGCCGAGGGCGGCGCCGCCCTGGTGGTCGCGGGCCACGGGCCGATTCACGCGCCCGCGGATTTCCGGGGCCGCCGGATCGCGACGCCCCAGCTCGGCAACACCCAGGATGTCGCGGCGCGCTCCTGGCTGAAAAAACAGGGCTTCCGGATCACCCTCACCGGCGGCGACGTGATCGTGCTGCCCGTGGCCAATGCCGACCAGCTCGGACTCTTCCAGCGCGGCCAGGTCGACGGGGTGTGGACCGTCGAGCCCTGGGTCTCCCGCCTCGAGCGCGACGGGGGCGGCCGGATTTTCCTGGAGCAGAGCGACGCGGTGACGACCGTGCTGGTCTCCTCGGTGAAGCTGCTGCGGACCCGCCCGGAACTCGCCCGCCAGTTCCTCGCGGCGCATGTCGCGTTGACCGCGTGGATCGCGGCGCATCCGACCCGGGCCCAGCAGCTGGTCGCAGCCGGCCTGACCGCCGCCACGGGGCGCCCGATGCCGGTGGCCCTGGTCGCCGCGTCCTGGCCCCGGCTGCACTTCACCGCCCGGATCGATCCGGCCCAGTTCGCCGCGCTCGTGGCCGACGCCCAGAGCGTGGGCTTCCTCCGCGACGCCATTCCGCTCGGCCGCCTCTTCGCCCGTGCGCCATGACGCTCCCCGATGAATTTCGGAACGAGGCTCCCTCCAAGCTTTCGGTCCAGAACGTGAGCAAGCGGTTCCGCACCGGCGCGCACAAGGTGCAGGCCCTGGACAACGTCTCGCTCGAGGTCGGCGAGGGGGAATTCGTCTGCCTGGTCGGGCCCAGCGGTTGCGGCAAGACCACCCTGCTCAACATCATCGGCGGGCTGGAGCAGGCCGACGCCGGCGAGGTGCTCGCGGATGGCAAGCCGGTGACGGCCCCCGGCCGGGACCGCATGATGATGTTCCAGGAGTCAGCGCTCTTCCCCTGGCTCGACGTGCGCGGCAATGTGCTCTTTGGCCTGAAGCTCAAGCCCGGGCTGCGGCGCAAGGAGCGGCGCGAGCTCGCCGAGTTCTACCTTCGCCTGGTGGGCCTCGAGCGGTTTCGCCGCGCGCATATCCACGAGCTGTCCGGCGGGATGAAGCAGCGCGTCGCGCTGGCCCGCTCGCTCGCGCCCAACCCGCGGGTCCTGCTGATGGACGAGCCTTTCGCCGCGCTCGACGCCCTCACCCGCGAGCAGCTCTACGGCGACCTTCAGCACATCTGGCAGGAACGCAAGAAGACCATCATTTTTGTCACCCATAACGTCCGCGAGGCGGCCTGCCTGGGGGATCGCGTCGTGCTGTTTTCGCCCCATCCCGGGCGGATCCGGGAGGAGTTCAAGATCGACCTGCCCCGCCCGCGCGACATCAACACCGTGGAGCTCGCGCGCCACGCCTCGGCCATCACCGCCGCACTGAAGAACCATGCGCGCGACGAGCCCCGGGAGGTCGCGGAATGACGCGCTTCGGCAAGGCGGCCCTGTTCTTCGCCGCATTGCTCCTGCTCTGGCAGGGGCTCTACCTGGAGCATATCTGGTCGCCGGTGCTGGCGCCCTCCCCGTTCAGCGTCGCCCGCTACCTCGTGGCGGCGGCCCGCGACGGAACGCTGGGCGCCGCCACGCTGGTCACGCTCAAGCGGCTGCTGGTCGGCTACGCGGTCGGCATCGGCATCGGGCTGCCGCTCGGGCTGCTCACCGCCCGCTTCGACCTGCTGCGGGATACCATCGGCCTGGTCGCGCTCGGCCTGCAGGGCCTGCCCAGCGTGTGCTGGGTGCCGCTGGCGCTGCTCTGGTTCGGCGAAACCGAGGCGGCGATGTTCTTTGTCGTGGTGATGGGGACGCTCTGGTCGGTCATCATCGCCACCGAGACCGGCGTCCGCAACATCCCGCCGATCTACGCCCGCGCCGCCCGCACGATGGGCTCGCGCGGATTGCACACCTGGCTCCGCGTCATCCTGCCCGCGGCGCTGCCGGCCGTGGTCGGCGGGATGAAGCAGGGCTGGGCCTTCGCGTGGCGCTCGCTGATGGCGGCGGAGATTTTTGTCACCGTGCTGAGCGGCTTCGGCCTCGGGACCCTGCTACAGTACGGCCGCGAGCTCAACGCCATGGACCAGGTGATCGGCATCATGTTCGTGCTGCTGTTGATCGGCCTGCTGGCCGACAAGGTGTTCTTCTCGCCCTGGGAGCGGATGCTCCGCCGCCGCTGGGGCACGGCTTCAAAATGAATCGCCCCGCGGTGAAATTCCCCTATATTTCAACCCCCAACCACCATGGCTAAAATATACAACGACATCACCGAGACGATCGGCAACACCCCGCTCGTCCGCCTCAACCGCACTGCGGCCGCGCACGGCGCCCAGGCCGAGATCCTGCTCAAGCTGGAATTCTTCAATCCGCTCTCGAGCGTGAAGGACCGGATCGGCGCCGCCATGATCGATGACGCGCTGAAGAGCGGGAAAATCAACCAGAACACCATCCTGATCGAGCCCACCAGCGGCAACACCGGCATCGCCCTGGCTTTTGTGGCGGCCGCCCGCGGGCTCAAGCTGGTCCTCACCATGCCGGAGACCATGACGATGGAGCGCCGCCGGATCCTCAAGGTCCTCGGGGCGCGCCTGGTGCTGACCGAAGGGCCCAAGGGCATGAAGGGCGCCATCGCCAAGGCGGAGGAACTCGCCGCCAAGATCCCGAACAGCTTCATTCTCCAGCAATTCTCCAATCCGTCCAACCCGGCGGTGCACCGCCGGACCACGGCGGAGGAAATCTGGCGCGACACCGACGGCAAGGTGGACATCATCATCTCCGGGATCGGCACCGGCGGGACCATCACCGGCATCGGCGAGGTGCTCAAGCCCCGCAAGCCGTCGCTGAAAATCATCGCCCTGGAACCCGCCGGTTCGCCGGTGCTCTCGGGCGGCCAGCCCGGCCCGCACAAGCTGCAGGGCCTGGGCGCCGGCTTCGTCCCCGCCATCCTCAACACCAAGATCTACGACGAGATCATCACGGTGAAGGAGGACGACGCCGCGCCCCTCAGCAAGCAGGTGAACAAGCTCGACGGCATCCCGATCGGCATTTCCTCCGGCGCCGCGGTGTGGGCCGCCATCCAGGTCTCCAAGCGGCCGGAGAACCAGGGCAAGCAGATCGTCGCCATCATCCCCTCGTCCTCCGAGCGCTACCTCTCCTCCTGGCTTTTCGCCGACATCAATGTGGAGAGCGACTCGATCGACGACCTGCTCGCGCCGGCCAAGGCCTGATCAGGCGGGCTTCACCTGGATCTTCGCGGCTTCCGGCAGGCCCAGCGTGGTCTCGCCGGCGCCGACCTCGCAGCGCACGACCCCGCTCGCCCGCTCGCGTTCGCGCACCCGCACCCGCGCGCCGGGCTTGAGCCCGGTGCGCTGCACGAATTCCAGGAAAGTCCGGGTCTGGTCCAGGATGCGCTCGACCCGATAGGCCTTCCGCGGTTCGCCGGTCGCGAGCGTGACGCTCTTGGCCCGTCCGGCCGCCGGCAGCCCGGGATTGGGGATGGGGTCGCCGTGCGGGTCGGCCGCGGGCCACCCCAGCAGCTCGTCGATCCGCGCCAGCACACGGTCGGAGATGGCATGCTCGAGGGTTTCCGCCTCCTCGTGCACCTCCTTCCAATCCATCTTCAGCACCTGCACGAGAAAGGTCTCGACCAGCCGGTGCTTGCGCAGCACCGCCAGCCCGTGGGCGCGTCCCAGCGTGGTCAGGCGCACCCCCTCGCGGGGCTGGTGCTCGAGCAGGCCCTGGGCCGCCAGCGCCTTCACCATGGTGGTGATCGTCCCGGGCGTCACCCCCAGCGCCTCGGCGATCGCCCCGGTCGTCACCGTCGCATCCCCGCCGGCGGACCGCATCAGGATCGCCTTGAGGTAATTCTCGACCGTGCTGGTGGGCATGGCCGCAGTAAACCGAAAATCATTTTGAGGACAATGGTATTTTTACTTTGACCCCTCAAAGTATGTATTTCTAATTATCGCAATCGTGCCCGCCACTCCCGACTCCCGCTCCGCTCCGCCGTCCGCCCCGGCCGGCCCGCCGCCGCTGAGCGCCGAGGATTTCAAGCGCGCCGGCGACCGCCGCCGGGTGAACGCCAACCGGGCCGCGCCCCGGCGCCGGCCGTGGATGCTGCTCTGGCTGCTGATCGGCCCCGGCATCCTCGTCATGCTGGGCGAGAACGACGGGCCGAGCATGATCTCCTATGCGCAGACCGGGGCCATTTACGGCATTGGATTTTTCCTGCCCTTCATCGTCCTGACCTTCGTCATGGCCTTTATCGTCCAGGAAATGACCGTGCGGCTCGGCGCCGTCACCAAGCTCGGGCACGCCGAGCTGATCTATACGCGCTACGGCCGCTTCTGGGGTTTCTTCTCCATGGCCGACTTGGTCCTGGGCAATCTCCTCACCCTCGTGACGGAGTTCATCGCCATCCGGGCGGGCCTGGGCTTCTTTGGCGTGGCGCCGGAGGTCGCCGTGCTGGGCGCGTTCCTCGTCGTCGGGGCGGTGGTCCTGACCCGGCGGTACTGGACCTGGGAGCGCATCACCCTGGGGCTCGCGGTCTTCAACCTGATTTTCATCCCCGTCGCGGTCATGGCCCACCCGGCCGCGCCCGCGGTCGTCCATGCCTTCCTCACCTGGCGCCCATTGCCCGGCGGGGTCAACGCGCAATTTGTCCTGCTGCTCATGGCCGACATCGGCGCCACCGTCACACCGTGGATGCTGTTTTTCCAGCAGAGCGCGGTCGTGGACAAGGGCCTGACGGCTGAGGACATCGGGCACGGCCGCGCCGACACCGCGATCGGGGCCGTGGTCGCCGCGGTCGCCGCCATCGCCACGGTCCTGGCGGTGACGCCCCTGTACAGCCACCATGTGGCCGCCGGCAATTTCCAGGGAGCCGAGTTCGCCCAGTCCCTGCGCCCCTACGTGGGTCGGGTGGGCGCCACGCTGTTCGCCCTCGGCATCTTCGAGGCCGGCCTGGTCGCCGCGATCACCATTTCCTCCTCATCCGCGTACGCCTTCGGCGAGGTGCTGGGCCACCCGCACAGCCTGAACAGCTCGCTGCGCGAGGGCTGGCCCTTCTATGCGGCGCTCTTCGCGGCCGCTGGAGTCGCTGCCGGCCTGGTGCTGATCCCCCACGCGCCGCTGGTCTTCATCGTGCTGATCGTCAATGTCATCGCCACCCTGGCCATGCCTCCGGCCATCGTGTTCCTCCTGCTCCTGGTCAACGACCGCGAGATCATGGGTGAGCATGTGAATACCCGCCTGGCCAATGTCTTCGGCATCGGGGTGACGATCCTCCTGGTCCTGGCCGGGCTGGCTTACGGGATCACCACCGTCCTGCCCCAACTGCTTCCCACCTAGCGACCATGAACCTGCCCGCACCAGACTCCGATCGCGAAGCACGGCGTCACCCCGTCGGGCCGCCCGGGGAGGCCTGGGTGCGTGAGACGCTGGAGCCGGAGCAACTCGCCAAAGCCCCGCCCCGCTTTGGGCGGGCCAGCCTGAGCCGGGGAACGGTGCTGCTCCTTTGGGCCCTGCGAATTTACGTGGTGCTGATGACCTGCCTGGTCGGCCTGCAGATCTGGCGCGCCCTGCACGCCGACGGCTAAGGCGGCCGGACGCGCCACCTACTTGGATTCGCCGCCGAGGGCGGCCTGCAGTTTCCGGATCTTCGGGGCGATGACGATCTGGCAATAGCCCTGGTCCGGGTGCTTGTCGAAGTAGTCCTGATGGTAATCCTCCGCCGGCCAGAACTTGGTCAGCGGAACGATCTCGGTGGTGATCGGGTCGCGAAAGCGTTTTTGCGCCCCGGTGCGGGACTGCTCGGCTGCCGCCTTCTGCTCCGCGTCCGCGTAGAGGATGATGGACCGGTACTGCGAGCCCAGGTCATTGCCCTGGCCGCCGACCTGGGTCGGGTTGTGCACGCTCCAGAAATAATCGAGGAGTTTTCCGAGGGAGGTCTGCGCCGGATCGTAGTCGATCTTGATCACCTCGGCATGCCCGGTGGTCTCCGTGCAGACCTGCTCGTAAGTCGGGCTGGCCGCGTCGCCGTCGGCGTACCCGCAGGTCACGTGCGCGACCCCCGGCAGGAGCTTGTAGGCGGCGTCCGTGCACCAGAAGCAACCCCCGCCCAGGACGATGGAACTGGTCTTGGTTTCAGCCATGGTGGACGCAATGAAGAGCGGAAGCGCTTAGGCGCAAAGTAAAAACGTCATTCGCCGAAATTAGCCGCCGTCGCCTCGAACGCCGATTTTCTTCGGCGTC
>Ga0302319_10007990_pt1 | contig 20675 bp, 7 predicted proteins | sample Bog_T0_2_FD_203319 | JGI IMG/M metagenome (GOLD analysis project Ga0302319, IMG submission 203319) | Peat permafrost microbial communities from Stordalen Mire near Abisko, Sweden - Bog_T0_2 | ecosystem: Environmental > Terrestrial > Soil > Wetlands > Peat | place: Sweden: Abisko, Stordalen Mire... | reverse complement strand
AGTTCCAAGCGTGGGAGGGCGGCGGCGAGTACAACGTGGCGCGTGGATTGCGGCGATGTTTCGGGCTGAAGACGGCGATTGTGACCGCGCTGGCAGACAATCCGGTGGGCCGGCTGCTGGAAGACATGATGAACCAGGGCGGCGTCGACCAGCGGCATGTGCGGTGGGTGAAGTACGACGGCGTGGGGCGGACGACGCGCAATGGGATCAACTTTACGGAGCGTGGGTTCGGGGTGCGCGCGGCGCTGGGCTGCTCCGACCGCGGTAACACTGCGGTGAGCCAGTTGAAGCCGGGCGATATCGACTGGGATGCGATCTTCGGAAAAGAGGGCGCGCGGTGGTTCCATACCGGCGGCATCTTCTGCGCGCTGAGCGAGACGACGCCGGAGGTGTGCAAGGAGGCGATGACCGCAGCGCGCAAGCATGGGACGATCATCAGCTACGACCTGAACTATCGGGATTCGCTTTGGAAGTCGATTGGCGGCAAGGCCAAAGCGACCGAGGTGAACCGCGAGCTGGCGAAGTATGTGGATGTGATGATCGGCAATGAAGAGGACTTTACTGCCGCGCTGGGCTTTGAGGTGGAGGGCGTGGGCGACGATCTCGGCGAGCTGGACAGTGGGAGCTTCCGGCGGATGATTGAGAAGGCGTGCGCGACGTATCCGAACTTCAAGGCGGTAGGAACGACGCTGCGTCACGCCAAGACGGCAAGCGTGAACGATTGGGGCGCGATCTGCTACTACGAGGGCGCATTTCACGAGGCGAAGCCGCTGCCGGACCTGGAGATCTTCGACCGCGTCGGCGGTGGCGACTCGTTTGCGTCGGGGCTGATTTACGGGTTCCTCAACGAGAAGGGTGCGGACTGGGCGGTGAACTGCGGCTGCGCGCATGGTGCGCTGGCGATGACCACTCCTGGCGATACGACGATGGCGACCTTTGATGAGGTGCAGCGCCTGATGAAGGGCGGCGGAGCGCGGGTGCAGCGATAGAGGCAAACGCGGAGGCCGCAGAGGGCGCGGAGGAAAGATAAGGAGAATGATGCGTAAAGCAGATGTTCTTGCGGAGTTAAAGAAGATTGGGCTGGTGCCGGTGTTGCGCGCGGCATCGGTGGAGAAGGCGCTGGCGCTGGCGGCGGCCATCGCCGACGGCGGCGTGACGGTGCTGGAGATCACGATGACCGTGCCCGGCGCGATTGAGGTGATGAAGCGTCTGGCGAAGGACCGGCCGGACATACTGATCGGCGCGGGGACGGTTCTGGATGCGGAGACGGCGCGGATGTGCATTTTGGAGGGTGCGCAGTTTGTGGTGAGTCCGGCGCTGAACCTGGGGACGATTGAGATGTGCCATCGCTACTCCATTGCTGTGTTGCCGGGTGCGCTGACGCCGACCGAGGTGGTGACGGCGTGGCAGGCGGGCGCGGACGTGGTGAAGGTGTTTCCGGCCAGCGCGATGGGCGGAGCGAAGTACCTGACTGCGCTCAAAGGTCCGCTGCCGCACGTGGAGTTGATTCCCACGGGCGGCGTCTCGCTGGCGACGGCGAAGGAGTTTCTGGAGGCGGGAGCGTTTGCGCTCGGCGTGGGCTCCGACCTGGTGGACGCCAAGGCGATGGCCGAGGGGCACCCGGAGAAGGTAACGGCGACGGCGAAGAAGTATTTGGAGATTGTGCGGGAGTTTCAGAGAGCGTAGGGCACCCGGGTGAAGCAGATTCCCTTAGGGAATGACAAACAAGAAAAGCAACAGCCTAGAGGCCGTGGGCGGCGCGGGTGGTCCAGAGCAGCGGTTGGCGGATGGGGACGCTGGCGGCGAGAGACTCTGGAACCGCGGTGGGAAGAGAGCGGAAGAGATCGACATACTCCGGGCGGTTGAAGGCGCGGCCGGCAAAGAGCAGGCCGGGGCGTCGTAGCGGGACCTCGCGGAAGGCTACGGCGTCGGAGACGCCGGGCCACTTAGCGCGGTCAGCGAGGATGGGAAAGAGGAAGGCGGCGGCGTTGCGCAGGCCGACGCCGTCAACGAGTTCGTAGTGCCAGACGTCGTCGAAGGGCGAGCTGAGCATCTGGCAGGCGCCGGTGAGCAGGTCGAAGTTGAAGAGGGTATTGCGCAGCGGGTTGGGCGTGGCCATCTCTTGGGGGAAGTGGCCGTCGGCGGTGATCTGGTTACGCAGGGTGGGCGTGCGCAGGCGGTGGCGGCACTCGTCGAGGACCTTCTCGTTGTGCTGGGAGCGAGCCAGCGCAGAGACGACGAGCAGCCAGGCGGAGGCGCGCTGGTCTTTGGTGTCACGCGCGATGACGAAGGAGTGTTCCGTGTTGAGCCAAGCGAGCAGGTCGCTCAGGAAAGCATTGACGGCGGTGAGCGTGTCGGCTGGAAGAACGTCGACGAGGAAGCGCAGCGCGACGGCAATCTCAGCGAAGGGGACGAGTTCCACGACGGACTCCGATGGCTGTCGCGAAAGCCGCGTGGAGGGTCCAACCAGAAACAGATGCAGCAGCACTCCGGCGCGCTCTGCGTAGGCCGAGTCCTTCGTGAGAAGGAATGCCGCTGTAAGGGTGGAGAGAGTCGCAGAGAATCCGAGCAGACTGAACGGCTTGTAGGCCAACGCTGCGGGGGCTTCGGCGAGGATGTGCGGGCGCTCGATCTCGGCAACGCTGTCCAGCGCGGTCTGCGCGGGGAGACGGGTCGCCGCAAGCGTGGCCGCGGCGGCGAGGCTGAAGCGGCGGCGTGTCAGGTGGTGTTCCATCTTCGAGCTATGAGATTACGGGCGATGAGAAAGAACAAGCAACGGCAACAGCTTCAACGCGGAGGTCGCGGAGATTGCGCGAAGGTCGCGGAGGAAAAACAAGCAACGGCAAGGGCGCTCACGCAGAGGGCGCGATGGTTGCGCGGAGGGTGCAGAGGAAGACCTCACTGCGGCGGGAGTTGCGTGATGTCCCACCCGCCGCCGAGGACTTTGACAAGGAGGACGCTGGCGTCCATGCGGCGGCGCAGGATGTCGATGTCGTTGCGCTCGTTGTTCAGCGCGGTGGTCTGCGCGGTGATGACCTGCAGGTAGGTGTCCACGCCACCGACGTAGCGGTTGTTGAAGATGCGTTCGGACTCCTGCGCCGAGGCGGTAGCGGAGTGCTGCTGAGTGGCCTCGTCAGCGAGCACGCGCAGCGCGACGAGGTTGTCCTCCACCTGTTGATAAGCGGTGAGCACGGTCTGGCGGTAGGTGGCGGCGGCGCGGTCGTAGCCGGCGAGGGCCTGCTCGGAGACGCCGCGGCGTCGACCGGCGTCGAAGAAGGTCTCAGAGAGGGTTGGCCCGAGTGAATAGACGAGGCTGGAGGCGTTGAAGAGGTTGGAGGCAGCGGTGCTCTGCAGGCCGACCGCGGCGCTGAGGTTGAGCGCGGGAAAGTAGGCGGCGCGGGCGATGCCGATCTGTTGGTTCGCTTCGTCGGTGCGGCGCTCGGCAGCGGCGATGTCGGGACGGCGCTGGAGCAGCTCAGAGGGAAGGCCCGGCGGCAGCGGCGGCGGCGTGGCGGTGAGCGGAAGTGGGGACGCTGGCAGCGAGAAGGACGCGGGCGGCTCGCCGATCAGGATGGCGATGGCGTGCTCGTACTGCGCGCGGCGGATGGCGACGTCGGCGGCCTGCACCTTAACGTCCTGTAGCTGGGTCTCGGCCTGAGTGAGGTCGGACTTGCCGGCGACGCCGCCGACGAAGCGGTTATTGGTGATGCGCACGGCTTCCTGGTACTGCGCCACGGTGTCATTCAGCAGCTTCTGCTCGGCATCGGCGGCGCGCAGTTCGAAGTAGTCCATGGCGAGCTCGGCCTGGAGAGAGAGCAGCGCGGTCTGGCGGTCGGCGGCGGTGGCCTGCGACTCTTCTTTGGCGGCGGAGACGCTGCGGCGTACCGCGCCCCACAGGTCGATCTCGTAGTTGAGTTCGAGCGGAAGCAGGAGATTGGCATCGCCGTTGTTGGCGTTGGCGGCGTTGAAGTAGGGCTGGTTGGCGGAGTCGCGCAGTCCGCCGACAAAGGGGGCTGTGCCCACCGTGGGATACAGATAGGAGTGCTGGATGCGGATGTTGGCGCGCGCCGCGCGGAGATTGGCGTCTGCGATCTTGAGGGTCTGGTTGGCGGCGGCGATCTGCGGCTCCAGCGCGTTCAGGCCGGGGTCGTTGAAGAGCGTCCACCAGGCGCCGCGCGGGATGGCGTCGGCGGGTGAGGCGGGCTGCCAGTTGGGGTCGGTCTCTTTAAAGGCCGGTGCGGTGGCGGCCGCGGGCACGTGATATTTGGGGCCGACCATGCAGCCGGTGAGCTCAGGTAGGAGCAAAAGCAACGGCAACAGCGAACGCAAGGGTCGCGGAGGAGAAACGCAATGGAAGCGGTGGAAGATCCCGTTCATTGGCCTCCCGTGGGGTGGTTGGCGATCTGCACGGACTGGCCTTCGGCGAGTGAGTCAGAGGGATCGAGGATGACCTGGTCGCTGGGGCTGAGACCGGTAGATATCTCCACCGACTTGCCGTTGTCCTTGCCGATGGTGACGCGCTGCAGGTGGACGTGGCCGTCACGCACGATGCCGACCTGCATACCTTCCGAGCGGAAGAGCAGGGCGTTGGAGGGGATGGAGAGTTCGCGGCTCTGCTGCGGAATCCTGAAGTGGGCGAAGATGTAAGCGCCGGGCAGCAGCTTGCCGGTCTGGTTGTTCACATCGACCTCGACGTTAAGGGTGCGCGAGCCGGAGTCGATGGCGCCGGAGTTGCGCGTGACGGTGCCGATGAAGGTCTGTCCGGGGTACTCGTCCAGGGTGAGCGAGGCAGTGTCGCCGTTGTGGATGTCGGGGGCGTAGACCTCCGGCACGGCGACGAAGACGCGCAGCTCATTGACGCTGGCGATGTGAAAGAGTTCCTTGGCGGTGTTGCTGGTGGTGGAGGAGCCGGAGTTGATGAGGTCGCCGATGTCGGTGTTGCGCTGGGTGACGATGCCGCTGTAGGGCGCGTAGATCTTCTCAAAGGACTGGAGCTGTTCCAGGCGGCGGACGTTGGCCTGGGCGGCCTCGACGGCCGCGCGTTTGGCGGCGGCGCCGGAGACGGCGACGTCGGTCTCCTGCTTGGAGACGGAGTCGGACTTGAGCAGGTTCTGGTAGCGCTCGGAGGTGGTATTGGCGAGGGTGAGGTCGGCCTGCGCGCTCTTGAGGTCAGCGCGGGCGACCATGAGCTGTTCGTCGAGCTCGGGGGTTTCAATGGTTGCCATGAGCTCGCCCTTGGTGACGTGCTGGCCGATGTCGACGTACCACTTTTTCAAGTAGCCGCTGGTGCGGGCGTAGATGGGTGTGTCGTCGAAGGCCTGGGTATTGCCGGGGAGCTCGATCTCAGAGGTGGCACCGGTGATGCTGGGCGTGACGACAATGACCGTGGGGACGGCACTGGCGTGCGTGGCGTTTTCGAGGGAGTGCTCATCCGCGACGCGGGCGAGGAGGCGGTAGGCGATGCCGACGACTACGACCAGGAGCAGCACGATCGCGGCGATACGAACGCCGGGTGGGATATGACGCGGCGCGGGCAGCGCGTGTCCGGCGTCCGGATGCGGCGCGGAGTGGGGAGGCGCTGAGCCGGGATATTCGCTGGAAGGCGTCGTCATTTCGGTGTCGTAGCCAGAGGGCTTGTAGTCGGGCAAGGTCTTGAGTTCTCCGGAGGGTACGCAGGGTTAACCGTGGGCGAGTTCTTCGGTGAGTTTAGAGGGTGGCGTGGCGTGGGGACTGCGGTTGCGGCCATGCAGAAGGGCAAAGACGGCGGGAACGAAGACCAGAGTTGCGATGGTAGCGAAGGTGAGGCCGCCGATGACGGCGCGACCCAGGGGAGCGTTCTGCTGGCCGCCCTCGCCAGCGCCGAGGGCCATGGGCACCATGCCGATGATCATGGCGAGCGCAGTCATGCAGACGGGGCGAAAACGGGTGGCGCCGGCCTCCACTGCGGCGAGCACGGCGTCGCCGGTGGCGGCGAGGCGGTCCTTGGCGAAGGAGACGACGAGGATGGAGTTGGCGGTGGCCACACCCATGCACATAATGGCACCCATGAGGGCGGGCACGGAGAGCGTGGTGTGGGTGAGGAAGAGAAACAGCACGATGCCGGAGATGGCTGCAGGTAACGCCGTGATGATGATGAAGGGGTCAAGCCAGGACTGGAAGTTGACGACGATGAGCAGGTAGACCAGAAGGATGGAGAAGACCAGGCCGAAGAGCAAGCCGGTGTAGGAGCTTTCCATGGTGTCCACCTGGCCGCGAATGGTGACGAAGTTGCCCTTGGCCAGGGCAGGTTCATTGGCATGGACGATGCGCCGCACCTCAGTGGCGACGGAGCCGAGGTCGCGGTCCTGCACGTTGGCGTAGATGTCCAGCACGCGGCGCACGTTGTAGTGGCTGATGATGGGTGGTTCCGTGCTGCGCGAGATGCCGGCGACGTCGGCGAGGATCTCAGGCGTCCTGGAGGTCGCGGAATCGATGGGGATATTCTCCAGATCCGCGAGAGACTGGATTTGGTACTGCGGTGTCTGGGCGACGATGGGGTAGCTGACACCGTTCTTGTAGTTAAGAAAGAACTGTGGCGTGAGCTGCGTGGAGCCCGAGAGGATGTTGAGCGCGGAGGCACCGATATCGCGCTCGGTGAAGCCGGCCTGCAGTGCCTTGGTTCGGTCCACGGTGATGTTCAGCTCGGGAGAGTCGTTGGGTTGCTGGAGGCGGAGATCGACCAGGCCGGGGACCTGACGCAGTTGCTGCAGCATGGCTCCTGCAACGCGGCGGTTGCCGGCGTCGTCTGTGCCGTCAATCTGGATATCGATGGGAGAGGGAAGGCCGAAGTTGAGAATCTGGGTGACGATGTCCGAGGGCAGAAAGTAGAAGGTGACGCCGGGGAATTCTTTCGGCAGCCGCTGGCGCAACGTGCGCACAAAGTCCGCCGTGGGCGAGTGTTCGTGTTTGAGTGAGACGAGGATGTCGGCGTCGCCGGAGCCGAAGAGGCCGCTGGTGGCGTGCTGGGTGTTGAGCACGGAGTAAGGCAGGCCAATGTTGTCCAGGATGTTGTCCATCTGCGCGGGCGGGACCGTGGTGCGGATGGACTGCTCGACGAGGTCGCAGAGGCGCGCGGTCTCTTCAATGCGCGTGCCGGTGGCCGCGCGAACGTGCAGGATGAACGACCCGTTGTCCGTATTGGGGAAGAAGTTGCGGCCGAGCACCGGGATGAGCAGCAGCAGAACAACGCAGCCGAGCAAGAAGAGCGGGATGAACAACCGGCGCAGGTCCACCAGGCGCCCTAGCAGGGACTCATAAGAAGAGCGGACGCTCTCAAAGCCGCGCTCGAATGCTCGCTGCAAAATCGCCAGCGGGTTGCGCGAGGGCACGGCGTGATGGTCGTGCTTCCTGAGCAGGTACATCGCCATGGTGGGGACCAGCGTGCGGGAGAGCGCATAGGACGCCAGCATGGCGAAGACCACAGCCTCTGCCAGGGGCACAAAAAGATAGCGCGCGACACCGGTGAGGAAGAACATCGGCAGGAAGACGATGCAGATGGAGAGCGTGGAGACGAGAGCAGGGACGGAGATCTGCGCGGCGCCTTCGAGGATGGCATCATGCAGTTCGTTGCCCTCTTCGAGATAGCGTTCGATGTTCTCGATGGTGACGGTTGCGTCGTCGACCAGAATGCCGACGGCGAGGGCTAGGCCGCCGAGCGTCATGATGTTGATGGTTTCGCCGAGCAGCGATAGGACGATGATGGATGTGAGAATGGAGAGCGGGATGGAGACTGCGATGATCAGCGTGGAGCGCCAAGATCCGAGGAAGAGCAGGATCATCAGGCCTGTGAGCGCAGCGGCGATGACGGCCTCGCGCACCACACCGGATATCGAGGCGCGGACGAAGATGGACTGGTCGCCGATAGGGGTGATGCGAAGCGTGGGCTGGTTGACGATCTGCTTGATGCGCGGCAATAGGCCCAGCACGCCCTGGACCACCGAGAGCGTGGATGCGGAGCCCGACTTGAGGACGGTAAGCAGCGCACCGCGATGGCCGTCCTGGCGGACGATGTTAGTCTGCGGGATGCTGCCGTCCACGACGCTGGCGACATCCTTGATGTAGATGGTGGCCCCATTCACTTGTTTGATGGGAAGGTTGGCGAGGCCTTCGATGGCGACAGGCGCGCTGTTGAACTTGACGTCGTACTCCAGTGGGCCGATCTTGGCGGTTCCGCTGGGCTCGATGACATTCTGTGCGTTGAGTGCGGTGATGACGTCCACCGGAGAGAGGCCTTTGGCCTGCAGTCGCTGGGGGTCCAGGTTGATCATGATGGACCGCTGCTTGCCGCCATACACGTTGGGCACAACCACACCGGAGACGGAGATCAACTGTGGCCGGATAAAGTTCAGGCCGATGTCGTTGAGCTGTTGCTCGGAGAGCCCATCTCCCGAGAGTCCAAGCTGCAAAATGGGGACGCTGGAGGCGGAGAAGTTGATAATCTGGGGCGGCTGAATGCCGGGCGGCAACTGCTTGAGAAAGTACTCTGAGGCGGAGGAGACCTGGGCGTTGGCCGTGTCGAGTGACGCACCGGGCTGCAGATAGATCTTGATGATGACCTCACCGTTGAGGGTGGTGGACTCGACATGCTGGATGTTGTCCACAAGCACGGTGAGGCCCTTCTCATAGGGTGTGGTGAGGCGGCCTTCGAGTTCTTCCGGGGAGAGGCCGGTGTACTGCCATGCGATGGAGATGACCGGGATATTGATGTTGGGGAAGATGTCCGTGGGCGTGCGCAGGATGAGCACCGGCGCCGCGATCACGATGAGGATCGCGAGGACGATGAAGGTGTAAGGCCGGTTGAGCGCCAGCCGGACGATCCACATGCGAGGTGCCCTCCGCAGATCAGGGTCTCTCTAGTATTACGCGAACGGAGGGAGCATGGTCGCAGGGCGTGATGCGACTTGCGCGATAACCGCAAAGAAATGCCGATGATGGGACGGCAGGTCGTTGGAGAAAAGGCCCACGGACAAGCTGCCGTGGGCCTCTATTTCAAATGGTTGCGGGTTAGAAGAGGAACTGCAACGACATCTGGATCTGGCGGGCGCTGCCGATGGTGTGGCTGACCACGCCCAGTCCGAAGGGACAGTTGTAGAAGCTGTTGCCGACGGTGCCGGTTCCGTTGGCGCTGCAGGTGCCCGGCAACACCGGTGTGCCTTGTTGCGGGAAGGCGTTGTAGTACTGGTTTTGGGAGACCTCGTTGCCGGGTACGTCCAGGCTGGCGGTGTTGGTGAGGTTGTAGACGTCAAAGGTGTACTTGAGAGCGTAGCGTTCGGTGAAGGAGGTCATCTTGACCAGCGAAGCGTCGGCGCGCTTCTGGAAAGCCTGGCGGAAGATGTTGCGCTGACCGGTGGTGAAGCCGGTCTCAAACGGATCGTTGGAAGGGATGCCGCCACCGGAGGAGCCGGCTGCGAGGACCGGGATGGTGAAGCAGTTGGCCTTGAGGGCGGCGCCGAGGTACATTCTGCCGGGAAGATAGTAGGCACCCGAGTCGCCGGTGAGCGCAGACTTGGGGCTGCACTTGGAGTAGTTGAGCGGGACGATGGGGTTGGTGATGCCGTTGCTGGTGCTATAGAAGACGCTGCCTATGGCGCCGGTGAAGTCGATGACGCTGTAGGGCTGACCGCTCTGCAGAACAGTAAGGCCGACCAACGACCAACCATCGACGAAATCGCCTTCGATGGTGTGCTCTTTGGCCAGGTTGGGGAGCCGGAAGATGTAGTTGAAGTTGATGACGTGGGTGCGGTCGAAGTCAGCGGAAGCATAACCATCGCGCAGGTTAAGGGGGTTGTTGCCGTTGTAGAAGAGGCCCAGGCCGGACTGCTCGTCCAGGGCGTGGGAGTAGGTGTAGGAGGCGCCGATCTGAATGCCTTTGCTCATGCGCTTTTCAATGTGCGTGGTGAGAGCGTTGTAGGCGTCGACACCGGCGGCCTTGTAGTCGATGGACTCGGCGGCGTAACCGATGTAGGGAACGCGGTGGTCGACGTTGCCGCCCTCGTAGTCTGCGTCATACGGATTGCCGTTGGGCAGGTTGATGGGAGCGCCGCCGCCGGGAACCTGCACCTGGTATCCGTAGGAGTAGCTCTCACCGTGAATCTTGGCGGCCGGGGTGGCGATGCCGGGTTGGTTGAAGGGCACCGGGATGACCTGATGACGGCCGAGGTTTCCGACGTAGCCCATCTCAATGGCGAGATCGTTGCGCGGCTGCCACTGGATGTCCAGCGTGTAGTTGTAGGTGTAGGGCAGCTTGTTGGTGCGGTCGTATACGCCCAGCGAGACAGGCTGGCCGCCGTTATTGATCGCGGCGAGGTTCGGCAGATATTTGCTGAGGTCGGAGGACTTGGGGCTTGCCGAGACGGGATTCAACAACGTCGAGGTATAGGGATTGGCGAGGTTGCCCGTGGTGGCCGTGGGAGGCAAGGTGGGTGGAGCGTAGGGATCGTTGGCGGCCCCGACTCCGTTGGCTCCGCAGGTGGGAATGTAATAGCTGTAGAGCGTGTTGACCGGACAACTGGAGGCGGTGACGAAGGGCAACTGCTGGTTCACGCCGAAGGGGCCGCCGGTGACCGTGCCGATGGCGTAGCCGGGCGAGAAGTAGCTGAAGAGTTCGCCGCGGTCGTAGTACATGCCCATGCCAGCGCGAACCACGACTTTGCTGTGGAACATGGCAGGCTGCCAGGCCGCGCCCACGCGCGGGGCGATGCCCCACTGGCGGCCCGTGAGGGTGGTGTTGCTCACACCCGCGGTGCCGTTAGTGTTGTTTCCGGCGATGATGAAGCCCGGGTTGGTGATGGTGTCCGAAGTGGAGTTGTAGTTATAGAGTGTGGGTTCAAAGTTGAACAGGCGGCCCTGCTTCTCGGTGAGTCCGCCGTCCCAGTCATAACGAAGGCCTGCGGTGAGGGAGAGGGTCGGCGTGACCTGGAACTTGTCCTGAACGTAGGTGCCGAGCTGGTTGCTGCGGTAGTAGCGGCTGGCGTTGCCCTGCAGGAACGAGCTGACGTAGAAGCCGGTGGAGGAGCTTCCCGGAGTGACATAGCCCTGTGCATAGGCGCTGAGGTCGTCGGTGGCGACGGTGCCGGTGTTGGTGCGGTGATCAATGGTATTGAGCTGGGTGTAGCTGTAGATGGCACCGAAGCTGACGGTGTGCTTGCCGAGCGTCCAGATGGCGTTGGCGGATGGGGAGAGACGGTTCTGGAAGACACCGACGTTGGTGCCCTGGCCCTCGGCGTTGGGGCCGATGTTAAGCACGCCGGTCGAAGAGACTCCGGCGTTGCCGGCCGCGTTGCCGAGGACGTTATAGATAGAGACGCCGGGGAAGTAGTTGGATCCGAACTCGTTGATAGAGACGGTGCCGAGCGTACCGCCGGGGATGGCCTTGGGACCAAAGGGCTGCTCGTTATCGGCCCAGTTCTTCTCACGCAGGAAGCCGAGGGTCTCGGTGGTGCTGAGGTTGGACTTGACCAGGTAGGTGTTGTTGATGGAGAAGACCTGCGCGCCGGAGTCGAGGTGCTCGGTGAAGCCCGGGACGCTGGAGTAGGCATAGGGCGCCAGCGTGGGGTCGTGCTGGTAGTAGTACTTGAGCGCGATGGTGTCCTTGGCGGTGGCGTTGTAGTCGAGGTCGGCGACAAGCATGTCGGCCTTGAAACGGCCGGTGCCGGGAAGGACAGCGTCGTAGGGATGGCTGGGGGAGAGATTGTTCGACCCGCAGACACCCGCGTTGCAGTCATTAGGGACCAGCCACTTGCCGGGCTCTCCGGCGAGCGAAGGCGAGTTGAAGAGCGCGAGAGCGGTCTTGTCAATGTTTCCAGCGGCCAGACCCGAGCCGAACTGGTTGTTGACGATGTTGGCAAAGGTGCCCGCGGTGCGGGTGGTGTCAGAGAGTCCGACCGGAACGTTGAGGAAGCCGGTGCCGATCTCGTTGTCCGAGACGTGGAGGTGCTGGTAGGCGAGGAAGCCGAAGAGCTTGTCCTTGATGATGGGACCGCCCAGCGTGCCGCCGAGGATGTAGCGGTGCAATCCTGGATTGGCCAGGCCCTGCGCCACGATGACGGGGTCATTCTTGAAGAAGAAGGGCGAAGCATTAAGCCAGTTGGTGCCGCGATGTCCGTAGAGGGTGCCGTGGTAGGCGTTGGTGCCGGAGCTGGTGGAGAGATCAATGTGCGCGCCTGAGGTGGATCCCTGCTGGGCGTCGTACATGGAGGCGTTGACGCGGACCTCGGAGATGGTCTCCGGGGCGGGGGTGGGGATGGCGTTGCCGATGGAGAGATAGACCGAAGCCGCCGAGACGATGACGCCTCCGGCGCCTCCGCCGGAAGAGCCCGTGCTGTTGATCACGCGGGCGGAGTTGACCTGGCTGGTGGACTTGCCGTTGAAGAGGTTGCTGGCGTCGACGCCGTTGAGCGAGAAGCTGTTGGAGGTGTCGCGCTGGCCGTTGGCCCAGATGGGCGCGTTGCCCAGGCCGGAGTTGGCGCCGCTGCCGCCGGGGAGCTCCGCATTGACGCCGGGGGATAGGATGGCCACGCCGGTGAAGCTGCCGGTGGGCAGCGGGATGGCCTCAATCTGCGCCTTGTCGAGGACGTAGCCGTTGGTGGTGTCGACCGCGTTGAGCAGCGGGTTCTCGGTGACGGTGACAGAGTCCGTGGCGCCGCCGACGGTGAGATTGGCGGGCAGGGTGACAGTGCGGTCGGCCTGCACGACGATGCCGGGGATGCGCTCCGAGACGAAGCCTTGGAGGGTAAAGGTGATGGTGTAGGTGCCGATGGGCAGGTCATTGAACTGGTAGGTTCCCTGGCCGCTGCTGGCGGTGGTACGCACCAGCTTGGTCTCGTCGGAGACGGCGGTGATGGCTACGCCGGGCACGGCCCCGCCCTGGGGATCGAGCACCGTACCGGTGATGCCGCCGAGAGTCTGCTGCGCGGCCGCGGAGAGTGTAATGCCGAACGCGGCGGTTAGGACGAAGGCGGATACGATGAGCTTGAGTCCGATGAGCTTGCGCGATAGATACACCACTGCGATGCCTCCAAAGTGAATGGAAATCATTTGCCTGTTCTGCGCCTTCAGGACGCTCTATTTGTTAGCCGCGAGGCCGTTATGTTTGAGGCAGGAAGTAGGGCCCGGGTTCGGCTCAGCAAGCGGGGGTGAGCCGGTGGACGTGTGCTGGAAGGCCGGCGTGAGGGTGGTCCAGGTACAGAGGAACCACGGCGACGACTCCAGGGGTGAAGCTGCGGAACCAACGAGACACACTACGGTTGCGATTCGGACGGCTTTGCAGATGAATCCTATTGGGGATTCAGGTTGTGTCCGGGCGGGCCGGACGGGAAAACCAGGTTAGTCGTTGACCGATGCGAAGAGCATAGACCAACTTGGGCCGGAGTCCAAGCAAAAATTCACGCTGCTGTGAAAATCAGCGGGGTGCAGACTGCTGCTGTTGTAGAGGCGCGAGCAAGCGAACGATTCCCGTGCCCCAATGCTCAAGACGCGGACCCCAGCGGGGAAGTAGCGTTAGACTGGGTGGAAACAGTCCTGTATTACCGCGATGAGTAGCAAGTTAGCGGCAAAGATGCGGCAGGGCGGCAGGAAAGAGCCGATGGAGCAGGCGAACCTCGACGGTCTACACGCGGTGCTGGACCGCGTGGTGGAGTTTGTGGCGACGGTGATTCCGTGCGACTCCTGCTTTGTCTATGTGCTGGAGCGCGACAAGCTGGTGCTGCGCGCCTCGCGCAATCCGCACGCCGATGTGGTCGACCGGCTCGGTCTGGCACTGGGGCAGGGCATCACCGGGTGGGTGGCGGAGCACCGCGAGCCGGTGGTGCTGGATGCGGGAGCATCCGCGGACCCGCGGTTCATCCCGTTCAAGAGCCTGCCCGAGGACGAGTTCGAGGCGATGCTGAGCGCGCCGATCCTGTGCGCCGGCAACGTGGTGGGTGTGATCAACCTGCAACACCGGTTGAGCTACCGGCACAGCGAGCAGGAGGTGCGCTTGATGTCGCTGATCGGCTTTCTGGTAGGAGCGGAGATTGAGCGCGCGCGTCTGGAGGCGGAGAACCTGCAGCTTTCCGCGCGGCTCGAGTCGCGCAAGGCGGTGGACCGCGCTAAAGGCGTGCTGCAACGCGACCTGGGGTTGACGGAGAGCGACTCCTACCGGCTGATGCAGCGCGAGAGCCGGCAGCGGCGCAAGTCCATGCGAGAGATCGCCGAGGCCATTCTGCTGGGTGAGGAACTGAAGCGGCAGAGCGCATGAGAGAACGAACAGGCGGTGCCAACGCGTTGCCCAGAGAGGCATCCCGAAAGGCGTCTGCCCAGCGACTTGCCGTGGGGCGGCGAAGAAGTAACCTTTAGTCACCACCTTACTGGGTAGGTAACCCCCAGGAGTCCTCATTGCAAGTTGAGGATAAGTGGTGTGTACTGAATCATATATTTATTCAACCGCGTTCCAGGCTTCTATTCCTGGTTCTCCTGGAGATTTCGCCATGCGTCCGAAGAGCCCTGTCCAGACCTTGTCTGGGTTTCTTGGTTGCCACATTTTTTCCGTCAAACAAACCAAGACCCGGTGGGTGGTGGCTGCCGTCGCTATGGTGGCGATATCTCTGGTGTGCTCTCCAGCCTTTGCGGCGGGAGCGGCAACGACGACTACGCTGACCATGACCAGCGGGGGCGTGACGATCGCTTCGGGCGGGACGGTGACGGCGCCGGCGCAGTTGACGCTAACGGCCACAGTCTTAGCGGGCGCAACACCGGTCACCAAGGGCACGGTCAATTTCTGCAACAGCACGGCTGCGGTGTGCTCGGACATCAACCTGATTGGGACGGCGCAGATTACAGCCGCAGGCACAGCCAGCTTCACCTTTGTGCCCGCGATCACGCCGCCCAATACGGCGACTCCTCCGGTAACGACTCCGCACAGCTACAAGGCAGTCTTCCTGCCGACGGTCGCGGACGCCGGCAGCAGCTCAGCGGCGTCAACCCTGTTCGTGAATGGCACCAATCCCACGACCTCCGTGCTGACGGAGGTGCAGACATCAGTGAATCCTGCGCCGTATGTGTATACCCTGACCGACACGGTGACCGGCAACACCCAGGCGTATCCCACCGGCACGGTTACGTTCTATGACACCTCGGACGTTCTTACGCCTGCCAGCGCCGGTCCGCCGCCGGTTCCGGCCGTTTATCTTGATCTCGGAACCGCGCCCATCGTAGCCGGGTCGAGCAGCTTCGTGTTGAAGCCGCAAACGCCGGTGACGACTTCTAACCTGCCTCGCTATGAGGCTGTGGGTGATCTGAACGGGGACGGCATTCCTGATATTGCGGTTTCCGATTTCGGCATCAATCCGACGACCAACACCAGCACGGTGGACATATTCTTCGGTAAGGGAGACGGGACCTTTACCGCGGGTCCGTTGCTGCATGTGAGCGCCGGAGATGGGCCGCAGTTCACTCTGCTGGCCGACTTCAATAACGACGGCTGCCTCGATGTCGTCACCGAGTCCTACAGCGCGAACACGCTCTACCTGTTCCTGAACACGAAGACCAACGGTGTGTGCACGGGCACCTTCGGCGCTGCTCTGCCGTTCACCAACGCCGCAATCTTTGGCCCGGGCGGCATCGGCGTGGGCGACTTCAACGGGGACGGCAACCTGGACATCGTGGTGGCCAACAACTCCAGTGCTTCCACCAACCCAAGCACCGGCGCTACGTCGAACATCTTCTACGGGAACGGCGCGGGCGGCTTCACGCTGGGAGGAAATCTTACCCCCGGCGGCACGATCAATCCGCAGTTCTCCGCCATCGCGGACTATAACGGCGACGGCTTTCTGGATATTGCGGTGGCCAACAACGCCACCAATACGATCAACATCTACCTGAACAGCGCGACGACGCCGGGTACGTTCACGCTCCATACGACTCTGAACACGCCGGGTGGAAACATCATCATCCTGCCTGCGGACGTAAACAAGGACGGCAAGGTCGATCTGGTGGTGTCCAGCGGCAGTACCGCGACACCCATCAACGTCTGGATAGGGGACGGTACGGGCGCGTTTACTGCGGCAGCCAATCCCCCGACTGGCACTGCCTTCTTTTCCTCGATCGCCGTGGCTGACTTCAACGGTGACGGCAACGTGGACATTGCGACCACGACCAGCAGCCCCACGGCACCGGGTGTCGTATCTACGCTGCTGGGCAATGGAAATGGGACCTTCCAGGCGCCATCCGCATCGCAGCCCACGCAGGGCAACGATACGCTGACGCTGGCGGTGGGCGACTTCAACGGGGACGGTTATTCCGACATTACAGTCGCCAACTTCTCCAGCAATAACCTGATCGACTACCTTGCGGGCTATCAGACGGTCGGAACCGCAACCGCGAACCTGCCCGGTGTGACCCTGTACGGCGCGACGGTGAATCCGCATCTGGCCGATGCGGTCTTCCCAACGGACTCGGTCTACACCACCAGCACATCGAACACCGTGCCGCTCCAGGCGAACATTCTACCGGCGACGGCGCCGGACGAGACGTTGACGATGACCGCTACGCCGGTGACCACGGACTTCGGCCAGCAGGTTGCCCTGCAGGCGAAGTTCGTCTACATCAACCTCGGACCGTCGTACCAGCCGAACGGCGAGACGGTCACGTTCTACCAGGTAGCGACGAATGGAAACCTGACCTCGCTGGGAACGGCGACGTGGGGAACGGTTGCGAGCCCCGGCTGCTCGACCGTCACCGCCGGCACGCCATCCGTGACGACCACGACCTGCACCTCGACCGTGCTGAACACAACGACCCTGCCGCTCGGTACGGACACCCTGGAGGCGAGCTACAACCTGACTGCGCCACCAGCTTTACCCATGGTGCCCGCAACCAATGGAGCGGACGCCAGCTTCACCGGCCTGATCTCGCCGACGGTGAAGGTGACGGTGAGCCAGGTCCCGGGCACGTCGGACACCGTGACCGCGGCTCCCAACCCGACCGCGTACGGGCAGCCGACCACCCTGACGTTCTGCATTCCGGTTGGAACGGGAGCCAACCTGGGCGCGAACGTGCCCTCAGGCACGGTGCAGTTCAGCTATGGAACCCCGGCAACGAACATCAATGCGCCTGTGACCATCGGGACCACGCCGACCAACGAGACGGTCAACGGTGTGACGACGAGTTGCTATGTCGCGCAGACCACCACAACCGCTCTGCCCACGGGTAACGATACCGTCACGGGCACCTTCACGCCCGGTGCAAACTCCGGTTACGGCCCGGGAGCTCCAACGACGGCCGTGACGGTGGCTAAGGCCCCGATAACGAACCCGACGGATCCGCTACTTAGCCAGTCGTTCACGGCTGTCCCGGGAACACAGGTGTTTGGGTCACCGGTGGTGTTGACCTATACCATCCCGGTCGCTGCCGGCAACGCTCCGCCTGTTGGACCGGTTGCCTTCACGGATGGCACACTCGCCCTGGGTTCCTGCGGTAGCGCAGGGTCACCGCCGGCTTTCTCCGCCGGAACCACGTTTGTCTTTGCCGGGGTCACGTATACCAACTACTCCTGCTCGACGACGACCTCGGCGCTGCCCGTGGGGAATCCGGATACCGTAACGGCCACCTACACAGCCACCGACCCGAACTATGCTGGTGGGCCCACGGGAGCTTTGACAGCTCCGGTCATTGTGACTGCGGGCACCGCGGCAGCAACGCTGTCCGCTGGGCCGAATCCTGCAACGTTTGGCACCACGGTGACCATCACCGAGACCCTGGCGCCGATCAACGGCGTGTGCCCCACGGCACCTGTGAGCTTCTATAGCGGCGGCACGGTGACCGGCGGCGTCAACACTGGCGGAACATTGATACCCACCACCGCCGGCACCGTCAATCCGGCTACCGTGGTGGCGACTCCGGCGACCGGAACCGCGACCAGCTGCACCGCATCGATTCAGACCAACTCGCTACCCGTGGGAACCACCACTGTGACGGCGACGGCCCCGGCCAACGGCAGCTTTGCCGCCGTGAGTTCCGGACCGCTGCCTGTCGTCATCAACCAGGATGCGGCGGCCGACACGCTCGCCACGACGCCGAACCCCTCGACGTTCGGTCAGCCGGTCACTATCACGGATACGATCCCCAATGCGCCCAATGGAACGGTGCCAACCGGCACAGTGCAGTTCTACGACTACACGACGCCGATTGGCACACCGCAGCCCGTGACGAATGGCGTTGCGACCTTGATTACATCGACCCTGCCGGTTGGCACGGATTCAATTACGGGCGTTTACTCCGGCGATACCAACTTCGCTTCAGTGACATCCAACGCAGTGAACCAGGTAGTCAACGCCGTCGCCACCACGCCGACGCTGTCCGCGGCGCCGAACCCCACCACCTTCGGGACGCAGGTGACGATCCAGGAGACGATCCCTGTAGTCAACGGTACGGCGCCGACCGGACCGGTGACCTTCTACTACGAACTGCCTGGTTCTACGACGCAGATTCCCATCGGCACTTTCAACCTGACGGCAACCAACGGCGGCGTGGCTACGGCCACAACGACCACTCTGCCGGTGGGTGTAGACAACCTGTACGCGAGCTACGCGGGCAATACGAACTATGCGGCGGTGACATCTGGGCCCGATGCGGAGACTGTCAACAAGGCCATCGGCCCTGACACCCTGGCGGTAGCACCGAATCCCCAGGTCTTTGGTTCGACCGTCGTTGCGACCGATACGATTCCGACGGTCGGCGGGGTTGCTCCGACCGGAACGGTTACTTTCTACGATAACGGCCCGACCGGCACCAACCTTGGAACCTTCCCTGTGGTGAACGGTGTGGCCACTCTGTCCACCACCACGCTGCCGGTTGGAACCCAGCCGATTACGGCGGTATATAGCGGAGACAGCAACTACGGCGTTATCACCAGCAACCAGGTGAACGAGGTCATCACCGTCGGCAGCACGGTTCCGGCGCTGTCCGCGAACCCAAATCCCACGACGTTCGGCACGCAGGTAACTTTGACGGAGCAGATTCCTGGTATCAACGGAGTAACGCCCACGGGTACTGTCACCTTCACCTATGTGGCTCCGGGCTCGACGACGGTCGTTACCATTGCGACCAATGTGGTTGTGAAAAATGGTGTTGCGACGGCTACCATCTCGACGCTCCCGATCGGAGTGGATGCGGTCACGGCGGTGTACTCGGGTGATACGAATTACGCCACAGCTACCAACAAGACCAATGTCACAGTCGGTTTGGCTGCCGGCGCGGACACCATTGTGGGTGCGCCGAACCCAGCGAACTCGGGCACGGCGGTGACCTTTACCTACACCGTGCCAGTGGTTAATGGTGTGACGCCTACAGGCACCGTGACCTTCTACAACGGCACAACAGCCTTCACCGGCACTACGACTCCGTTCAATGCGGCCGGCCAGACGACGATCACCACCAGTGCGCTTCCGGTGGGCGTGCTCACCATCACCGGCAAGTACCCGGGTGACAACACGTATGCCGCTGGGACTGCCTCGACGACGGAGACCATCAACGCAATCATAGGTGGGGATACAGTGACGGCTGCGCCGAATCCCACCACCTACGGCGCTCCGGATGTGCTGACGTTCTGCATCCCCGTAGTTGCCGGAGCAGGAACGCCGACGGGAACGGTGACGTTCAGCACCGGTGGCACCACGATTAATACAGCGGTGACGATTGGTACGGTACCCACCACTGTCAACGGCACGAGCTGCTATGTGGCGACGACCACCACCAGCAATCTGCCGGTCGGTAGTCCGACGGTGGTCACTGGGACGTATGCTCCCGCTGCAGGTTCGCCCTATGCTGCTGCTGCGCCTACGGCCAACGTGACGGTGGCTCCGGCTCCGGAGTCCAATGACAGCATCAAGGCGACTCCGAACCCGCAGACGGTGGCGTTGCCTGTGACACTGACCTTCTCCATACCGGGAGCTGTAGGGAATGCGGCCCCAACGGGATCGGTTACGTTCACTTCCGGTGGCGTCACGCAGGGAACTGCTGCGGTGACGTTCACTCCAGGTGCGACGGTCAACGGCATCACGACCTACACGGCGACCACGACCACCACCACGCTGCCGGTCGGCACGGATACGGTCACGGGCACCTATACCGGCGACACGAACTACGCCGGCGGGCCGCTTTCGACACAAGAGACAATCAACGCCATCACCGGCGGGGATACCGTGACGGTTTCGCCAAATCCGACGGTCTTCGGTAACCCGGTTACGATCACCTTCTGCATCCCGGTGGTCGCTGGTACCGGATCGCCCACGGGAACGGTGACCTTCTCGGTCGGTGGCACAACCATCAATACACCGGTCACCATCGGGACGACGCCCGTCAATGGCTGCTACGTGGCCACGACGACGACCAGCGGTCTGCCGGTGGGTGCTCCCACGACGGTAACGGGAACCTACGCACCCGGTCCCACCTCGCCTTATGGACCAGGAGCGCCGACAGGGACGGTCACGGTCGGGCCGGTCAACCCAATCTCGGTCATCACGTATGGGCCGACGTCGCCGACCTGCAGCGTGACGCTGGTGACCCTGACGGACACGATCACTCCGGTGAACGGCGTGGTTCCCACGGGAACGGTGCAGTTCTATGCCACTGTGAATGGGGTCGTGACGCCAATCGGGACT
>Ga0302319_10007989_pt1 | contig 20676 bp, 20 predicted proteins | sample Bog_T0_2_FD_203319 | JGI IMG/M metagenome (GOLD analysis project Ga0302319, IMG submission 203319) | Peat permafrost microbial communities from Stordalen Mire near Abisko, Sweden - Bog_T0_2 | ecosystem: Environmental > Terrestrial > Soil > Wetlands > Peat | place: Sweden: Abisko, Stordalen Mire... | reverse complement strand
ATTCCAAATTCTCAGATGCCGACTTACAATTCTCCTACTGACTCATTTCCACATCTGCAACCTTTGATGCAGATTGGTAAGCTATTTCAAGCTTCCGCAGCACGTAAAGTTAACGAGAAAGATTTCACTGGTGCCTATGCAGATTTGGACAAAGCGATGGATGTTGCAGATTGTCTTTCACGCGGAAGCGGTCTGATCCATCGCTTGGTGGAAATCAGTTCCGAAGTCACGGCATTGAGGTCTATGCGGTTGATCGCTCTACAGAATGACATAACACCCACAGCCACGCGCGAGACAATCCAGCATCTTCTCAAGATCGACAAAGAGATGGAGCCTTGGGCTGAAGTTTACAGGCAGGAAGGCCAGGGTATCCCCACATTAGTCACCATGTTTTTTGATCCTTCAGGCCCTGCTATCCTGAGTATTTCGGGTACTGGAAGTGATCCCAAAAGGGCGGAAAGGGACGAATCTGAGATGCGGCTTCACCGTCATGCGCGCGATTTTGGGTTTTCGCCGGAAGAAGTAACTGCACATCTTCAGAAAGTATACGCCCAGCTCATTGACATTGCGGAAAAACCCTACTCTGTCGAGCGTTTGAGAAACTTCGATGCGGTATTTGCGCCTCCGCTTGATTCACTGGATTGGAAAACGACTTATGACCCGATTGGATATTGTTTGGCAAAATGCACCATACCAATCTTCTCCTTGGTAAATGCCCGTCATTATTGGCGCGTCGCAGAACTGCGTGCAACAGAGATCACACTTGCGATCCGTCAGTTTGAACAAACGGAAAAGCATCTCCCAATGACATTGAATGAGCTTGTTCCAGGTTATCTTCCCTCAGTTCCGCTCGATCCATTTGATCACAAACCTCTGCGTTATATTTTAAAGGCTGGCAATAAATGGATCGTTTATAGTGTCGGCCCCAACCAAAAAGATGAAGGTGGACTTGTCGCTGAAAAGCGTCCGACTAAGTACGACATGCCGGGAGATCTGGTTTACTCCAGCACGGAGTTTGATGACGAAAAAGCGAAGCTGCTGAAGAATAAGTAATCAGAGGAAACTAGGCGTCAGGCTTTAAATCTTGATTGATCGAGGAACGTCGCGCCGCAAACCCGCGAATCACCTCCGGATAAAGCTCGTGCTCCGCAACCTGAATTCGCGCATGCAATATTTCCGGCGTATCGCCAGCCAGGATCGGCACCTCGCTCTGCGCGATGATCTTGCCGCTGTCCATCCCCGCATCCACGTAATGCACGGTGCAACCCGCCGCAGTCTCTCCCGCCTCCAGCGCCTGTTTCCATGCCGCAATGCCGGGAAATTTCGGCAGCAAAGAGGGATGGATGTTGATGATTTTTCCGGCAAATGCATCGAGCATCGGTTGCTTGATCATCCGCATGTAACCCGCCAGCACCACGAGTTCCACGCCGGCGTTTTTCAGCAATTGCACGACCTGTTCCTCGATCTCGGGCTCCAGCTTCGTCTTGAATTTCCCGGGCGGCACATGCACCGCCTTGATGCCGTGGCTCCTCGCGAGATCGAGGATTCCCGCGTTCTCCACATCGGAGATCACGATGCGTGCCTCCGCACGCAATTCCCCGTCCACAATCGCCTCCTGGATCGCCCTGAAATTCGAGCCTTTGCCCGACCCGAGCACGCCTAGCCTGAGTTTGGATTTCATTCCTTCTCCCCGTATTCTCCCGGTTCCATTTTTTCAAAAACAGCCGTGGTCGATTTCCCGGGGACCAGCGACAGGATTTTCACGTCGGCCTTGATCTCCCTCACCACCACGAGTTCCTCCTGGTTGAGGCTGTCGATCGTGTAATCGCCCCCCTTCGCGTAAATCTGCGGCCTCGTTTCCCGCAGCAGCCCGATGACCGTGTTCCCCTTGAAAACAGTCACGTAATCCACACAATCGAGGGCGGCAAGGACCTCGGCCCGATCCTCCTGCGAGTTGATCGGTCTGCTTTCCCCCTTGAGCGCGCGGACCGATGCATCACTGTTAATCGCGACGAGCAGCGCATCTCCCAGTTTCCGGGCCTGTTGCAGATACCGCACATGCCCCACGTGCAGGAGATCGAAGCAGCCATTGGTAAAAACAAGCTTCCGGCCAGCGAGGCGCATTTCCTCGCTGATACGCAACAATTCATCGCCGGACTTCACTTTTTTCGAAGGCATATGGCCTACCATGAACTATTTCCCCACGGATGAAAAGAGGATCGACGTGCAATCAAATCCCCTCATAAAAACGCCACACTGCATCCAGCCACCCCAAGCCCTTGGCCTGATTGTATAAACACAATCTCGCGCAGTCGGAATACGATATCGATATGCACTTCATTCAAGGAGAATGCGGATCCGGCAGAAGGAAAAATAGACATAAAATGACTTTCTTTACAAAAAAGCCTCTGTAAACTAACATTCAGCGAAAAAATACCTTGCGTTTCACAACGAATTTTGCCATAATCAGTAAAGATGAAGAAATAGAATTTTCTCATCATGAACGCCGTTGTGTCCTCGGGGGTGACTCATTCGCCAAAAGGCATTTTGACCAAACGAACCCAAGTTATGGACGACCCTCTGAGTCTTGGCGCTCCTTAGCTTGCCCGCCAAAAAATTAAACCAATTCAAGGTAAGCCAAGCGCAGCGAGACAACCTTGCCATCTGAAAATTCTATAAAATCCAAGGTAATCAAACCAAATCAAACCAGAATGGACTTAAAAAATGAAAGTCTGTAGCGGCAAACACCACAAGCTACCGACCTATACCGGGTTAAACCGGCCTAAAAGTCTCAGCAGTGTTGAGGTTGCTCATCGAATTTCTGAAAACTGGAAACTTTAAAAAAGCGCAAACAATGAACGAATCCAAGCCGCCGGATGCGAGACTTCTCTGCTTTGAAATTCGTCATTCTTTCGTCATTCGTCATTCGAGCTTCGTCATTTTCACCCCCAAAGGGTGAATTTATCCGGCTTAATCCGGGTAAATCCGGGTAAAAAGCCTCAATGCAACTCTTTAAACCTCACAAAACCTTAATCCTGCTTTTCATTAAGGCGGCATTGTGACAATGGTGTCATAATTTTCATCCACCCATGAACGACCCAAGATTCGACAAACTCGCAAAGCTGCTCGTCACTTATTCGACAAGGTTAAAACCCGGCGAAAAAGTCCTCATCGACGCATTCGACATTCCGGCGGAAATGACCGTGGCCCTGATCCGCGCCACGCGCGCCGCAAAGGCGCTTCCATTCGTGCAGAATCATAACGCCCGCATAAGCCGTGAAATGGCGCTTGGCGCGTCGGAGCCCCAGTACGATTTCATCGCCCGTCACGAACTGGCGCGCATGAAACAGATGGATGCCTACATCGCGGTGCGCGGCAGCGAGAATATTTCCGAGATGTCCGATATCCCGAGCGCTCAGATGAAGCTCGTCTCGAAAAAAATGAAACCTGTCCTCGATCATCGCGTAAAGAAAACGCGCTGGTGCGTGCTCCGCTGGCCGACCTCCTCGATGGCGCAGCAGGCGGGCATGAGCACGGAACAATTCGAGGATTTTTTCTTCGACGTCTGCACCCTCGATTACGCAAGGATGATTCCCGGCATGAAGGCGCTCAAGGCGCTGATGGACAGGACCGATCTCGTGGAGATCCAGGGGCCCGGCACCGATCTGCGGTTCAGCATCAAGGACATTCCAGCCATCATCTGCGGCGGAGAGCATAACATCCCGGATGGCGAGGTCTTTTCCTGCCCGGTGAAGAATTCCGTGCAGGGCCACGTCACTTTCAACGCGCCCACGATCTACCAGGGCATCGGCTTCGACAATATCCGGCTGGAGTTCAAGGATGGCCGCATCGTCAAGGCTACGGGCAATGAGACGGAGAAGCTGAACAAGATCCTCGACTCGGATGCAGGCGCGCGTTTCATCGGCGAGTTCTCGCTCGCGTTCAACCCCTTCATCCTGCACCCGATGCGCGACATTCTCTTCGACGAAAAAATAAGCGGCTCATTCCACTTCACTCCCGGGCAGGCTTACGAGGAGGCCGATAACGGCAATCACAGCCAGATTCATTGGGACATGGTGAACATCCAGCGCAAGGACTACGGCGGGGGCACCATTCTTTTCGACGGCAAGGAGATTCGCAAGGATGGTCTGTTCATTCCCAAGTCGCTGCTGTCCCTGAACCCGGAGAATCTCAAATGAGGCTTTCACGACTTCCAGCCCGAATGTAAATGGAAAATCTCTTTCGAGACAATTTTGCCGAAAACGATGTTGCACAGATCCTTGCGGCATCTCCTCTGCGGCAGCCCCTGCCCGCAGCGGGCGCACGGTCGTGGACTGCGATCGCGCAAAATCCCCTGGCTCTTCAGTGGATGCCTCTCTTCAGCATGCAAGCCGAGGCGGAAATCGGAGAGAAGCTGCCGGAACTCACCAACGCGGATTACCGTGATTTCCACGCAACCGGCAACCGGCTCCATTTCGAGTCCATTTATTTCGAGAGGCGTAGCCGGCTCGGCCGCGCAGCGCTCTGCGCCCTGCTGGACAAGGATAACCCCGCGTGGCTGGAATCCGTGAAACAAAAAATGCGCGAGATCATGGAGGAGTTTTCATGGGCGCTGCCTGGGCACGTCAATTCCCCTTCCGGCAAGGATTCGATGCATATCGACATCTCCGCGGCGGAAACGGCCAATCTCATGGCGGAATTGATCACCACTTTCGGCCCGGCGCTCGGTGCCGATCTCATTGCCGAGGTCCGGATGCGCCTGCACATCCAGTTTTTCGAAAACTATGTGAACCGCCACGAGGATCTCCACTGGACGCACACTCCCGGCAACTGGAATGCCGTTTGCCACCGGGGGGTCATCGGCGCCGCGCTTTGCGTGGAGGAGGATCTCGTGATGCTCGCGCGCATGTTGATGCTCGCAAGAAAATATCTGCCCGTTTTTCTGAGCGGATACGGTAACGACGGGGCGTGTTCCGAGGGACCGGGCTACTGGCAGCATGGGTTTGGCTCGTTCTGCATGCTGAACGAGCATCTGGAAGTCCGCACCAACGGGCAGCTCTCGCTCATCGAAGGCGACGCAAAGATTCCCCGCGTGGCGCGCTACGGCCCCCTCGCTTCACTTCCCAATTTTCATTTCGTGAATTTTTCCGACAGCGAGCGGAGCGGTTATCTCAATCCTTTTCTGCTCGCTTATCTCGGCGAACGGCTGCGCGACGAATATTTTAATGCACATGCCATGGTGAATTATCAGTATTTGCTGCAACTCGGAATCACCCTCGATTCCCAGCGCGCTGATTTCTTCCACCTCACCCGGCTTTTTCTGCGCTGCCCCGCCGATCTTTCGCAAACAGTCAGCCTCGAATACGAGGACGTCTTTTTCAAGGACCTGGCAGTGGTGATCGCCCATGGATGCGATTCAAAGGAAAATTTCTGGGATTTCGCGGCCAAGGCCGGAACAAACAACGAGCACCATAATCACAACGACTGCGGCAGTTACATTTTAAACATCAACGGCGTCCCGATGATCATCGAAATCGGCGCTCCAGAATATACGAAGGATTATTTTCGCGAGCGCCGCTACGAAAATCTCGCCGCCCGTACACTCGGGCACTCGCTCCCTATCGTGAACGGTTACGAGCAATCCGTGGGCCCGCATTATGTCTCCAGGGTATTGAATGCGGATCTGGAACCGGAGCGCGTCCAGTTCAGCATGGACATTACTCGCTGTTACCCCCTTGAGGCTGGCTGCGTTGAAGTCGTGAGGAATTTTCTTTGGGATAAAAATCGCGGCGTGCTGGAGGTCAAGGACTACTACGAACTGTCAAAAAACCAGTCCTTTGAATCAACCATCATCACCGACAGGAAAGTAACGATCAGGGGAGCTGAGGCCATCCTGGAAGCGGAGGGGTGCATGCTGCTGATCACACTGTCGCCGGACACGGAATTTGTGGAGATCGAGGAACACGAATATCGCGATCACTCCGGCTTTGAACGCAAGGTGAAACGCATCATCCTCCAGCCTCGCTCGGTGGGGGAAAACCGCTTCATCGGTTACGAAATCACCGTCGCCTAGGTCACCGGATCCGGCGAGACAGAGTCGGCAATCCACTGGAGATATGCGGGCAAACCCGCGACGGGATTGAGCGCAATGATTTCCGGCACTTCATAGGGATGAAGCGCGCGCAGCCTTTGCTCAAAATCCGCGTAGCGATTGCGGGTGGTTTTGAAAATGACCATCACTTCCGCATTCGATTCGATCCGGCCCTGCCAGCGGTAAGTGGATTCGACCTGCGGCAGTATGTTCGCGCATGCCACGTAGCGCTCCTCCACCAATATGCGCGCGACCTTGCGGGCCGTCTCAACGTCGGCAAAGGTGCTGAAGGCGAGGAGTGCTTCCGTTGACATGAGAAATAGCAATCAGCCGATCTTTTCACCTAAAGAACGATCGATTTCGAATTGAAGATCCAAGTCGATTTTCTTTGCAACATAGGCGGTGCCATTTTTATTGGGCACACTAAGCCGGAAATTCTTAGCTCGAAGTTTAAACGGAATTGCAGTCGCAAGATGACGGCAAAATGCCAGAAACTCAGAATCAACCCATTCAAATGGAAAACAGGCATCCAGGCTCATTGACGAAAGTCTTGAGAGCCAGACCGTGGCGCTGGACCTTGCTTGATGATCGTGAAGATAGTGACCTGTTTCCTGGAACGGTAGCTTTTGTCTGGAGACAGGATCGATCCAATGGAAGTTATATGTAACCGTTAGTTGGGCGGGACCAATATAGTGTTTGGGAAGCGGCTGGCTCTCGCAAAGAAATTTTACAAAATCGTCCACTTTTTCAGGCGTGACCAGCCAATCCCAACAATACTCTTCTCTTGTGCCAGAGCACCACTGTCTGCGTTCGCCAGGCCCGAAACGTTTGGTCGCACTTCGCAATAGATCGTCAGAGCAGTAGGATTCGCTGGCAGCAGGATTCTCGAATACTGTGAATGATGCAGAGAACGGGCTCGATGCATCGGTGCATGCAGGGACGAAATGCCGCACAGAATTCCAGACATCTGATATATTTTTCGACCGGACGGCAGGAAAATCCTGATCCTTGGGATTTATGTAAATAATCTGTGATCGCATCGAAGATTATCCTGCCCCCAAGCTCGCTATGCAGGAACTGCCGCCCGCTGCCTGCAGATCCAGCCGCCGCCGAGAACGCGGTCGCTATCGTAGAAAACGGCGGCCTGGCCGGGCGTGACCGCCTTTTGCGGTTCGTGCAGGCGCACGTGCGCCGTATGGTTCCCTCCGATCGTCACCGTGGCGTCCGCGCCCGCATGGGCATAGCGTATTTTTACATTGGCCTCAAACGGCTCCGAACCTTGATCGTACCACAAGGAATTGCTGATCTCGAATTCATCGGTCACCAGATCCTCCGCCTCGCCTACAACCACACTGCTCGTGACCGGATCAATATCAATCACGTAGAGCGGATGAGGGGAACCACCTGGCAGCCCCTTGCGCTGGCCTATGGTGAACATTTCGATGCCGTCGTGCTCTGCGATGCGCCTGCCGGTTTTATCGTAGATGCCGCCGGGGTGAAATTCGCCCTCGCCCATGTGCGATTTCAGAAACGCCTTGTAATCGTTGCCGGGTACGAAACAGATTTCCTGGCTGTCCACCTTGTCCGCAACTTTCAAACCGATCTTGCGGGCAATATCGCGGATCTCAGGCTTGGACATCGCGCCGAGCGGACAAAGCGCCCGCTGAAGCTGGGGCTGACGCAGGCTGAAAAGGAAGTATGACTGGTCCTTGCGGGGATCGCGTCCTTTGCGCAGCACGGCTCGTGTGGTCGTGCCTGAAGCAGGGTCGGTGTGGTGATCGATGATCGCGTAATGCCCGGTGGCGATGTAGTCGGCGCCGAGGGAGCGGGCCTTTTCCCAGAGGTTGCCGAACTTCAATTTCTCGTTGCACATCACGCAGGGATTTGGAGTGCGCCCCGCCTGGTACTCCGAGGCAAAATAATCGATGACCAGCTTTTCAAACTGGTCGGATTCGTCCACGACGTAATGAGGAATGCCCAACGAGTGAGCGACGCCGCGCGCGTCCGCGATTGCGCTGGGACCGCAGCATTTGTCCTCGGCGCGGGAGATGCAGTCCTGCGGCCAGACCTTCATCGTCACGCCGACAACATCGTAGCCCTGCTCCTTGAGCAGGTAGGCGGCGACGCTGGAGTCAACTCCACCGCTCATGCCGACGACTACGCGTTGTTTGGGTTTGTTCATAAATCGAGGGGCACAAAATTCCCCCAATGTGATGCGAAGTCAACTTAGAATCGAACAAGGCGCCGGGCCGCTTTTGGCGGGGGTGCGGGGTAGCAGACGGTTGGCAAGGGTTGATTAGCCCTGCCATTCGAGCGAATACGGGAACCGTCAGCGGAGCAGGCGGGCGAGGTTTTCGTCCTCCCATTTCTTGGATTTGCGGTAGTAAGGGAACTGCCTCTCGCGTTTGCTGAAGGCTTCCGTGTGGACGAGACGGCGGCCGCTCTTGGTGTATTCGTCGGGCACGAACGCGTGGAGCATCTCGTGATAAATGACGTATTCCAAAAACCAGGTGGGGACGAACGAAGCGTCCAGCATCGGATGAATCCTGATCACGCGATCCTCCTCCTGGATCGTGCCAAACACAAAATACTCCTTCGGCGGCTCCTTGCGCTTGCGCCCCCATGTGATCGTATATTTTTTGAGGCGGTTGCCGAAATATTTGCCGTTGATCTTGTCGAAGATTGCGCGGAGATCAAAATACCGGCCCTCATGACGAAAAGGGAGCTGCCGCTGCATGGGAAGCTTCGGACAGGAAATCTTGCGCTTTCGCCTTGCCGTTGGACGTGCTTTTTTCATGAACGTGCCAGAACGTTAGCGGCAGATGGGCGGCTGGCAAGGATTAGCTCGATTCCGGCAAAGATTTTGATTTTGAGTCCAAGATTTGCTCTATTTTCTTCACCCGGGCAGATAGTTTAGGGAGTCTATTGATATTGGCGATTTTTTCCTTCTGTTCCTGCATGGGAACCGCCGGAGAACCGAACCAGACCTCCCCGGCAGGGATATTCTTACTTACGCCCGACTGTGCGGCCACAATGACCTTGTCCCCCACCTCTATATGGCCCACCAGCCCCACCTGGCCGGCCAGAGTGACGTAGTTACCCAGACGCGAGCTGCCTGAAATGCCCGCTTGAGAAACAATCATCGAGTGCTTGCCGATAATAACATTATGGGCAATTTGCACCAAATTATCTATTTTGGTGCCTTCCTGAATCCATGTCCTGCCGAATCGGGCGCGGTCAATGGTGGTGTTTGACCCGATTTCCACATGGTCGTCGATTTGGACCGTGCCTGTTTGCAGGATTTTGACGTGCCTGCCGCCTGAAAATTCGTATCCAAATCCGTCGCCTCCTATCACAGCGCCGCTATGGATCACCACCTGGTTCCCAATAGTGATGTTTTCGCGTATGGTGACGTGCGGGTAGAACTTGCAACCCGCGCCCACAGCCGTTCTGTGGCCAATGTAAACGTGGGCGCCGATCACTGTGGAGTCGCCGATCCTCGCGCCGTCCTCTATCACCACATAAGGCTGAACCGAAACGTTTTCACCCAGCACGACGTCCTTGCCGATCACGGCTGTCGGATGGACACCGGGTTCAAAAATCACCGGTGGCAAAGCAAATTCCGCCAGGATTTTTTCGAAAGCCTGCGCCGGATTTTCCACCCGGATTTGTATGGCGGATATTTCCGCATCAAAATCCAATGGCACGAGCGCCGCGGAAGCCTTGCAGGCTTTCAGCGCGGGCAGATACTTTTTGTTTCCCAAAAAGGTGACCTGCCCACCGGAGGCGTCCGCCACGCCAGCAACGCCGTGGATGCGCGCCTTTGCGGCATCAGCGCCGCCGCCTACAACCTGCCCATTGACGAGCGCGGCAAGTACTTCAACCGTGTAATCACGGGGCATTACTGCGGTTTCTGGGCGTTGGACTTGCAGCATCCGGAACCGGGGTGGTGGAAGCAGCAGCAGCGCCAGTATCCTTGCCCTTGTTCTTGTTGAGCTGAGTGATGATATCGTCACTGAAATCCGTGGCATCCCGCGCGAAAAGAACGACCGGCACCCCGTTCAAGCTCGTACCGGACCTGTCCAGCACGTAATCGTAATTATCGCTCTTGACCTTGTCCTGGATCAGCTTGGTGATCTCGTCAACAATGCCGTTGCGCATGCGCACAGCCTGTTCCTGCAACTGTTTCTCGCGGGTTGTGCGGAACTCGGTGATTTCACGCTCCAGGTTTTTGGTTTCGTTGATCTTGTCGTCGCGTTCCTTGGCTTTTTCCGCCTGCTTCTCCTTGCTCAACTCCGATTTCTGGAGGTCTTCATTGAGCTTGTTGATGATGTCGAGGTTTGCCTTGTAGGAATCCATGCGATCATCGAGATCCTTTTTCGCCTCGGCGCGGGCTTCGTTGATGCGGGCTTCGGCGTCTTTAGTCTTGTAGTAGGACTTAAATACCTTGTCCATGTCCACCGTCCCAATCTTGACCTGCGCATGGGCCGGGATGGTAGATGCAATAAGGGTGAGAACGAGGGTGCAAAGGAGAACTGGCAGTTTTTTCATAAATATGTCTGATAGGTGGATAGGGTAGGTAAGTCTTTGTAAGACCGGATAAACCGGGATTCGTTCAAAATTGGTAGCCGACGTTGAAATTGAATTTGCCGCCGCCAGAGGAGAAACTGTCCTTCTGGATCGGAAATCCGTAATCAAGACGCACCGGACCGATGGGCAGATCGAGCCTGACGCCGAGACCCACATCGGAATTGACGTCACCGGTGGTGAAGCTGTAGTCACCGGCATTCACGAAGCCCACATCATAGAATACGGCGCCACGAACACGCTCGATCACAGGGAATGTGTATTCCACGGTTGCCCGCGCCATTGTGTCGCCGCCAATCGGGTTGCCAAATTCGTCTTTTGGCCCCACGTCGCGGTAATTGAAGCCGCGCAGGTTGTTTGCGCCGCCAAGGTAAAGCCTGTCAAAAATCGGCACCGTATTAGCGCCACCGAATCCCGCCACGGTGGACACCTCGCCAGTGAGGGTGAGGATCGTGTCACCCGGCATCAGGAAATATTTGGCTCCCAAAAGGTCGAATCCGTAATCCTTTACATCGCCACCCAAGCCGGACGTGTAGGCCGTAAAGTCGATATGCTCTCCCTTTCTCGTGAGGAACAGGCTGTCACGCGTGTCGTAGGAGAAGGTTGCGGAAACCGAACTTTTTAAATAATCACCCTGTGCAGCGATCAGCGGCGCGGAGAAAAGTCCCGTGCCGGACAAACCGTAAATCGTGATCTCCTCCAGCTTGTAATCAACCCGCACCGAGGTGTATTTGCCGAGGGCCTTGCGCGCATTGAGATCAAACCCGTATTCACGCTGGTTGTAAACATTGCTCGAGTAATTATCCTCATGGAAGAATATCTCGCCACCCACGGACAACTGGCGGTCCATGAACCATGGCTCGGTGAGGGAGATAACGGCGTCTTTCCGCTCCGTTCCGATCTGCACGCGGGCGCGGAATTTCTCGCCACCGCCCGTAAAGTCGGGCCAGTGCGTGATGTCGAAGTTGCTCTGGGTGACTTCCACAAAACCAAGCAAGCTGTCGATGGAGCTGAAGCCCGCGCCGAAGTTAAACGAACCGGTGCGCTGTTCCTCGACGAGCACATTCAAATCCTTGCGGCCGGGAATGGTGGTATCCGAAGGGTAGGTATCGACGCGTGAGAAGTATTTCAGGTTTTCCAGGCGGGCCTTGCTGGTATCCACAAGCTGCGTGTTGTAAAGATCGCCGGGCGTAACGGCCAGTTCGCGACGGATCACCTTGTCCTTCGTGCGCGCATTTCCGGAGATATTGATCTTGTCGATGTAAGATTGCGTGCCTTCGTCGAGGTTGTAAGTCACATCGATCTGCAGGTTGCCTGCGGAAGTGGTTTCGCTATTCACCTGCAAATCAATATAGCCGCGGGAGCCGTACAGATCCTGAATCGCCTTGACGTCGTCGCGAACCCTCTTGGGAGAAAATATCCCACCGGGGCTGGTTTTCACCTTGGCGCGCACCTGGTCCACCGGGAATACATTCGCGCCTGCTACGTCGACATTGTGGACATGGTATTGCTGGCCCTCGACGATATGATAAACGAGCGCCACCTTGTCGCCCTTGATTGGCACGACGTCGGGCTGCTTGATGTCCACATCCACGTAGCCGTGGTCCTGGTAAAATTCACGCAGGCTGATTACATCCGCATCGATCTTGTCGTTGTCCACGCGGCCATCCTTGGTGATAAAGGAAATGAGGTTCCGCGGCTTCATTTTCATTGCCTTGCGCAATTGCTTGGGCTTGAAGCTGTTATTACCTTCAAACCGGATTTCCGCGATGTTTTGCCTGCCGGTTTCCGACACGGTAAAAGTCACCTTTGCGGAACCGAGCGCTTCATTCGGATCGACCTTGTAGTCCACCGTCGTATTGGCGTATCCCTCGTTCTCGTAATCCTCGAGGATCTTCTGCCTGTCCGTTTCCAGGTTGGCCTCGTTCATGGTCCCGCCCGGCTTGGTCTTCACATCTTTGCGCAATTTGGAGATCTTGAGCTTGGTCACCCCCTCGAACACCACCTCGCTTACCGTGGACTTCGTCTGGACGACGACGATCACCTTGACTCCATCCTCCACTTTTTCACCGAAGATACGGACGTTGGTGATGTTGCCGGTATTGTAAAGGTTGCGGATATCCTCCTCGACCGCCTGCTCGGAATAAAGTTTCCCGACCTTCGTGCGCATGTTTGCGATGATGCGCTCCTTGCTCACCGAAGGAGGCCCGGCATATTGGATCTCGATCGACCGGACAATCGGAGGAGGGGGCATTTGTGGAGCCGCCGGCGCCTGCGCGCGCGCATCAAGGGATGCCAGCAAAATGACAAGCAAACCGAACACAAAAAATGTTTGTAACCTGAATTTCATAAATCGAATAGGCAGGCACCCGTCAAATAAGAAGCCGGGCACAGCGGCGTATTTGATGGATAATTAACCGGGAAAGGTCAAGCAGTGATTTAGGGCCAATTTGTGACGCTTCCTTAAAATGGGCGGGAAGCGTTATTGAAGAATGACGAAGCCCGAATGACGAATGACGAAAGAATGACGAAGCCCGAAGTCTCCGCGGGCCAAGGATCAATTCAACAGTTGATACCAGTTGTTGCGGCGGTGGGGTTCGTAGCCGGCCTCATGGATGAGGGATTCGATATCCTCTTTTTGCAGGCGGAAATGCGCACCGGCGCTGCTGACGACGTTCTCCTCCATCATCACGCTGCCGAAGTCGTTTGCGCCATATTTGAGGGCGATCTGGCCGATCTTGGGGCCCTGGGTGACCCAGGAACTTTGCACGTTCTCGAAATTATCGAGGAAAATGCGGGAGAGCGCCTGCATGCGGAGGTATTCCGCGCTGCCGACGGGCTGGGCCTTAAGCACCGTGTTCTCGGGCTGGAAGGTCCAGCAGATGAATGCGGTGAAACCGCCGCTGGCATCCTGCTGGTCGCGCAGGCGCTGCAAATGCTCGAGGCGGTCGTCGATGGTCTCGACGTGGCCAAACATCATCGTGGCGCTCGAGTTCAGGCCGAGGTCGTGGGCAATGGCCATGACTTCGAGCCACTGGTCGGACATGCATTTCAAGGGCGAGATGCGCTGCCGCACGCTATCCACGAGAATCTCGCCACCGCCGCCGGGGATGGAGCCGAGGCCGGCTTCCTTGAATTTCGAGATGACCTCGCGGAGCGGCATGTTGAAGACTTCCGCGAAATGGTTGAACTCGGGAGGGCTGAAGCCGTGGATGTTGATATGTGGAAATTTTTCCCGCATGTGGGCGAGCAGATTGAGATACCAGTCGATGTCGAGCTTTGGATGGTGCCCGCCCTGCATGAGCACCTGGACGCCTTCGTTATCGGAAAGCTCCTGGAGCTTCCGGTCGATTTGATCGAGGGAAAGGACGTAGTGGTCGTCGTCCCTTTCGGTGCGGTAGAACGCGCAGAATTTGCAATAGACGTTGCAGACGTTTGTGTAATTGATGTTGCGATCGATGATGTAGGTGACGATTTCGTTGCCGCGGTCGTCGAAGGCGGATTCCCTGGCGCGGTTGCGGCGGATGTTGGCGAGCTCGCCGAGTTCGTTGAGCGGGGCATGATAGAGCGCACGGGCCTCGTCGCGAGTGATACGGTCGCCGGCGATGACCTTGCCGGCAATGGAGTCGTCTAGAACTGGTGCAACCATGCCGTGAGATTACGACATGAATTTGCGGGGGGCAAACATGGATTTTTAATGGAGGAGTAAAAGTGAGCGACTTCGGAGCAGCGCTATTACATAGGCATGATTACAACAGCGCCGGAGGCGCGACGGAATTAAAGCCCGGAGTAAAGCCCCGCGAAACTCCGGGATACTCCACGATAAAAAATGCAAAAACCCCTGACAAGGGGTGACGGAATCCCCTACGATCAAATCAATGGGAGCTTCCTACTGCAATCTCCTCTATCACATTGTCTTTTCGACGAAGAATCGTGAGCCTTGGCTTGCGCCATCAATCCGCCCGAGAGTGCATCAATACCTTGGAGGTGCGATCAAGGACGAACAGGGCATTGCGATGATTGTCAATGGGACGGCGGATCACGTCCATCTATTGGCCAAATTGCGGCAGGACAAGGCTCTCTCCAAATTGATCGGTGAACTCAAAGCCAATTCGTCGGGGTGGATTTCCCGCACGTTTGAAAGCGCTACCGGTTTTGAGTGGCAGGAGGGATATGGGGCATTCAGTGTCAGCCAGTCACAGGTCGCGAAAGTTTATGCCTACATCGAGGGGCAGGAGAAACATCACAAAGCCACGTCATTCCTGGAAGAGTATAAGATGTTATTAAAGGCGCATGGTATGGATTTTGACGAGCGTTACCTTTAATGACGGTTTTATTCCGCCACCCCTTTCAGGGGTTCATTCATTTTCTATCGTGTTTTACCCGGAGTTCCGCGAGGCTTCACTCCGGGCTTTAATTCCGCCGCGCCTCCGGCGCTCTACAAATGTTTCTTTCGAAGAGACGGCGAACGTATTAAGAAGGCATTGCGTGGTTCCTTCCCTGATTCTTACGAACAATTGATTTTCAACAGGTTTTCCGGCATAAAAAGCCACATCAGAATCATATTACATTTTGTTTTTTGTTTCGTACTGCTCGCAAGCGTTATGGCTGAAGTCGAGTTGCCAGACGGAAATGTCGTGGGCGGACGCTCTCCAAAACGAACGTACCTCATTGACGATACTGGTGATTCTGTAAGCCACGACCGTATAAACCGTATTTCTATTGCACGCAGCGATCATCCGAACAGATTTTACAGCATTTACACATATCCACGCTTCGCCGACCTGTATTTTTCCCCTGACGAGCGTTATCCCGTCATCAACGATCGGAGTGGAAGCGGTTGGATAGAATGCGCTCTGCTTACCCAGATCGACAAGCCGCCGTATTTAGTCAATTCGCACAAGATCGACGAGGAATGTTGGAAATTATTCTGGTCTTTGCACAAGAACGCCAAAAAGATTCTGTACGACCATAGATCGACTTATTTTTGCGAACGGCTGGATGCTTCGCACATTGTTGTCGGCTTGCAGGGCAATCACTCTTTCCCCGACCCAGGCTCACAAAAGTGGTCTTTGGATGGGGGTTGGCACTGTATCTACGACGTCGCCCACGACAAGGCGTATACCAGCAAGTATGCGGATTCCAAAAACAGCCAGTGTGAATTTAAGATCGATGGCGGGCAGAAATAGCGACGATCCTGCAAAATGAATCCAGATATCGTTATCGTGAAGAATGCGCCGCTGAGGGGTGAGGAGGTGGAGCGACTGCGCCGGGAGGTCGGGTGGCAGCCTTGCTCCGGGTTGTATGAGGAAGTATTGAGGCGATCTTATGCACACTACAGCGTTTCGACTTCACAGGGGCTGATTGCTTTTCTAAACGTGCTGAGTGATGGCGTTTCCTACGCGTTTCTGACGGATCTGGTTGTGCATCCGTCTGCACAGAGGCGGGGGATCGGTATGGCGGTTTTACAGCGGGCTGTGGCTGATCTGTCGGCTGATGGTGTCCGATATGTGCAGGCGGTGCATGATCCGGGACTCGATGCTTTTTATTTGAAGGCGGGGTTTTCCATTATCCATGCGGCGAGCATTGCCGTGTGGAAAGAGTGAATTGCTTTTTATTCATTTGTGTTCGCGGTTACCCGGATTTCCGCAGCCCCTCCGGGGCTGAGTCGAGTTTTATCCAGAGTTCCGGCGGCTTGCGCCACCGGCTAATTTCCGAAAAGCCTCCGGCTTAAAGAATCTGAAACGGAGTTTCCGAGGGGGGAGCCCATGGCATTAATTCCGGCGCTATAGTTTCTCCGAAATGAAGGTCGCCGTGTTCGCGATGAAAACCACGGGTGTTTTTCCGAGGTATTTCTGCGACTCCGGGGCGGCGGTTTTACACATGCGCGAGCACAGGTTGCATTGGGAGCTGACGAGGCTGGAGCCTCGAAGACAGTTGCGCTCCCAGGCCGGAGCCTGGGAGCGAGGATGTGGAAAAGCCTCCGGCTTAACTATGCGTGGGCTAGCGCGTGATGATTCGCCTCCTTGACCTGCTGCTCCCAGAGGCCGCGCTGGTCCTTGCCGAATTCCTTGACGCCGTGCGTGGCGTTCGGGCCGGTTACGATTGCGAGGCGGTTGTCATTGATGATCGCCTCCTCGCGCATGAAGTGCAGGGCGAGGCCGGCGCGTTCGTGGTCGGTGTTGTTTCCGGTGGTGCAATGCGGCACGGCGTAGTTGAAAAACAAGACGCCGCCGGCGGGCAGCTCGATGGGGACGGCCTTTGATTCGTCCACGACGCACTTGATATGGTGATTGCTGCCGGCGTCACGCTCGTGGGCGAGCAGCTCGGCGTCGCCACGGGGGATGACCTGCATGGTGCCGTTATCGACATTTGCGGCGTGGACGGCTGTCCACATGCCGACGCCCTGGCGGCGGTCGCGGATACGGAAATAAGCATTATCCTGGTGCCATGAGGTGCCTTTGCCATGACGGCCGGGCTTGAGAAAAATCTGGTCGAGCTGCCAGATGAAAGGATCGCCGATGAGCTGCCGGATGGATTCCACCACCTTGGCCGCAAAACCGAGGGAGCGGAAAAGGTCGCTCTTCGGCGCGATGGGACAGATCTGAAGGTTGACCCCGGCGGTGGATGGCGTTTTGCCGTCGCCCAAGGTCGCGACGTTGTTCAACAGCCCCTCTTTCTTGAAACGCTCGAGCTCGGCGCGCATGGCGGCGATCTCGTCCCTGTCAAAAAATTCCGGGGCGGTGGTGTAGCCTTCGTTGCGGTACTGGTCGAGTTGTGTGGTGGTAAATTTCATAGGTTTGGGAAGTGATGCGGCAATCTAGCCAAATCCAAAAAAGTTGCTTCCGGAATCATACACCGGTAAATATTGAACAAATGCATGTCGAACCCTCCCCCATCAAAGGCCTCCATTTCCATGGCAAATGGGAGGGTGGGAAGAAGAAGCAGCACCGGCTTGGGCGGCACAAAAATCCCGGCCTTGAGATCGTGCTGGTGTCGAAGGGCGAGGTGGACTGGGTGGTGGAGGGAAAGCAGGAGCGGGTGATGGCGGACATGTTGTTTTACACCCTGCCGTGGCAGGAGCACGGGGGCGCGGAGGAGTTGCAGCCGAGTTCCGAAATCTCCTACCTCTGCGTGGCGCTCGATGCGCCGCATGTCACACCGCGGAAGCGTTTTGGCTTCCATCCCGCATTCGGGTTTACCGCGGCCGAGGAGCGGGCGATTTCCACCGCACTGGCCGGGGACAAACCGCACGCTCTCCCGGCGAGCGAAGAGGCGGTGTGGCTGATGTCGGTCTTTTTCAAGTTGACCGGTGAATCGGGCCCGCTGGCGGCGGCGCGCATCCGCGATACGGTGAAGCTGTTGATCGCCTCCGTCGCATGCGGGGCGATGTGCGGGCGCAAGGAGGAATCCACGGTGCCGGAGGCGGGACGCCGGGTGAGGAAATTTGCCGGGGTGCTGGCCGGACGCCACGCAGAGCCGTGGACGATGGAATCGATGAGCCGCGCCTGCGGGCTCGGCCGCACGCAATTTGGCCTGCTGATGAAAAAATACACGGGGGATACGCCGGTGACGCACCTCAACCGCATCCGCATCCGTGAAGCGCAGAAGCTGTTGCGGAACACGGGGAAATCGGTCACCGACATTGCGTTTGAGGTGGGGTTTAATTCCAGCCAGTATTTCGCGACGGTGTTTAAGGAATTTACCGGTATGAATGCGGCGGCGTGGCGGGAGGCAGAGGGAAAATAGATCCCATAGGACGGATAGGACCTATGGGACTTATATGGGGAAGCGCGTAATCTTAAAGCCGCTTACTTCTTCGCCAGCAGCCTGTCGCAGATCTCGCCGATCAATGCGGGGCCGCGATAGACGTAGCCGGTGTAGATTTGCACGAGCGCGGCGCCGGCGTCGAATTTTTCCATGGCGGAATCGGCATCCATGATGCCGCCGACGGCGATGATCGGCGTCTTACTGCGAGCGGTGATGAAGCGCAGGATCTCCGTGGAGCGGGCGCGCAGGGGAGGACCGCTGAGACCGCCCTGCTGGTCGAGCGCGGCGGGGACCGAGGAATGATCGATGGTGGTGTTTGTGGCGATAATTCCCGCGATTTCATGCTCCTGCACGAGCGCGAGAATTTCCTCGATGGCCTCCCACTCCAGATCGGGGGCGATCTTTACGAGCAGCGGTTTCCTGTCGGTATTGCGCCGCTGCATGTGGCCGAACAATTCATCGAGCGCGGCCTTGTCCTGCAATTTGCGGAGGTTCGGCGTGTTTGGCGAACTGACGTTGAGAACGAAGTAATCGCCAAAATGCTGGAGCCGCTCGAATGAGAGCAGGTAATCCGCGGTGGCTTCCTCGAGCGGCGTGACCTTTGATTTGCCGAGGTTGATGCCGACGGGGATGGTGGGCCAGTGGCCGGATTTTTTCAAAAGGGCGAGACGTTGCGCGACGGCATCCGCGCCCTCGTTGTTGAAGCCGAGCCTGTTGATCAATGATTTTTGCCCGGGGAGCCGGAAGACGCGGGGCCTGGGATTGCCGGGCTGCGCCCGTGCGGTGACGGTGCCCGCCTCGAGGAATCCGAATCCCATGGCCTGCCACGCGGGGAGCGCGACCGCGTTCTTGTCGAAGCCCGCGGCGAGGCCGACCGGGTTTGGAAACTTCAACCCGAAGACCGTCCGCTCAAGGCGGGGATCGTGCTTCGTGGAGATGAGTTTGAGCAAAGGCCCGCTGCGGGCGACTCCAGCGAGGAGGCTTATCGCCAGTTCATGCACAGCTTCCGGTTCCATGGAGAACAAGGCCGGGCGGATGAACTTCTCGTAAATTGCAGCTGGGATCTTCATCAAATTTCTGAAATGAAGAAAATCAGGAAACGGGGCGCACTTGAAGACATTTCCGCGCCGGATGGAAAAAGAATGCGCGACCGGATGCGCGTTTTTATGCACGCCAAACCGCCCGGAGCGCTGTCGTCACAATGTTCAACAAGGCGTGAGGCCGCTATGGCGTCGCTGCCGGTGCCGGCACGGGGGAGGCGGAAGTGACCACGGTAACCGCATCCGGTTTCACGACGATGGCGTATTTCTCGATCGCGAATTTAAAGCCGGTAAATTCCCCCATATAGCGCATCACCTCGGTGAATGGGATTTTTGAGAGGTTGAGCGTCACTTTTTTGGAATCGACCACATCCTGAGGGGCCTGCACGACGAAGCTGACATCCGTGACGCCCTGCCTGGCGGCGCTTTGTTTCAAATAATCGAGGGCGGTCCCCAAGGTGGCTTCGTTCAGCTCGACATGGGGAAGGATCAATGCCGCGAGCTGTTTTTCGCGCAGTGCGCTGGTCTCGCCGTTGCTCTTTTCCTGCGTGTTGATCATCCGCATGTAGTTTATCGCCGTGACATTGTGAGGATCGAGTTCCAGCTCGATTTTAAACAACTGCTTGGCAGTATCCATGTCCCCCCGCAAATAGGCCCGCTGGGCGTCGCTGAGGGTATCGTGGGCATCGTGGATGTTTTGCGCGTTCTGGGCGCCCAGGGTGCTCTCTGGCATAGGCGAGGTTTTCGCGCTTTGTGCGCAGCCATACCGCGTGGACAGCGCCAAGGTAACCGACAGCAAAACAAGGGGGAATGTTTTCATGGACTAACATTGCCCCAAAAGTCGCGATAAATCAATGAGGAGTATCCACTATGGGGGATTGCAGGGCGACGGCCCGCGATTACTTCCCGGGGATCCGCTTCAACTCGTTGTCCTCGTCGGTGGCGAGGAGCATTTTTTCGTCGTCGATGCCCACGATTTCCTTGCCTGCAAAAAAGATGAGCGGATGCTGCGCCCAGAAGCCCGCGAGGTTGATATCGTTCAACTCCAGGGTGAGAGACCGGTAATCGACCCGCCATGCGCCTCGCCCCTTGTTCACAAAGCCGTGGCCGCGCCATTTGGAGGGATCGTCGGCGTTGAGTTTCACGTACACGATGCCATCGGGCCTGAAGTCGAACTCGTAGGTCGCG
>Ga0302319_10007987_pt1 | contig 20677 bp, 21 predicted proteins | sample Bog_T0_2_FD_203319 | JGI IMG/M metagenome (GOLD analysis project Ga0302319, IMG submission 203319) | Peat permafrost microbial communities from Stordalen Mire near Abisko, Sweden - Bog_T0_2 | ecosystem: Environmental > Terrestrial > Soil > Wetlands > Peat | place: Sweden: Abisko, Stordalen Mire... | reverse complement strand
GTCCCCTACACCGGCACAGGCCTCTCGGCCTTTGACGCACCGTCGGGCACCAACAACGGGCTCTACTCTGCCCGCCAGATGCAGGTCTCCGCCAAGCTGTTCTTCTAACCCCTCGACCCGCTACAAGCGAACGGCCCGGAGAGGACTCCGGGCCGTTTCTCATTCCGCTTTAGGGAGCCTCTGCACAAGTCTTCGTCTTGAAAGGGCGGGACTTCAGTCCCGCCGTGAGCCCAGCGATGGCAATGCGGCTTTAGCCGCGGAGGGAATGCTGGTGAGTGATCAGAGCTTCCTTAAGACTGGCCTACGGATATTGTCCCCTGTATGTAGACAGTGTACAGAGAGACCCACCGCTAAGTCTTTATTTATGCGGTTCTTACAGGAAAAGGGGTGGGGGGAGGGGGCCGGATATATCCAAAAGATATATCCGGCCACAAGGCCCTCAGGTCTGCTGTTCGCCATTGATCTCCTTGGCGTCTGAAAGCGTGACCTTGATGTTCAACTGCCGCTGTCCGCGGTAGACGGTCACGGTGACCACATCGCCAGGATGGTGTGTGGAGAGCGCGGCGGACAGATCCTGAGCGGTGTCGATCTCTTGGCCATCGAAGCCCACGATGAGGTCGCCGCCGATCATCACCGGCGTATTGCCTGCGTACATCCGCTGCGTGCCTCCGCGGATTCCGGCACGCTCAGCGGCGCCACCGGGCAGCGTCTTCTCCACCAGAATGCCCGGAACAGCGGGCAGACCCAACTGCTCGGAGTCTCCAGGCCCCAGCGGTATGGTGACGATGTCCAGCGATGGCCGGCGCGCGTGTCCGTACTTGGCAAAGTCGTCCAGCACCGCCTTGGCCGTGGCGATGGGAATGGCAAACCCAATACCCGCAGACTGGTCGGCGCCGCCGTTGGGATTGGAGGCGATCAGGGTGGTGATCCCGATGACCTCGCCGTGCGAGTTCAGCAGCGGGCCGCCGGAGTTGCCGGGGTTGACCGAAGCGTCGGTCTGGATGGCGTCCTCGATCTTGTTGCCGCTGGGCATGCCGATGGAACGGATCGCGGAGATGATGCCGCGGGTCATGGTGCCGGAGAAGCCAAACGGGTTACCGATCGCATACACCCGCTGCCCGACCATCAGGTTCTTGGAGTCCGCCAGCGTGGCCGGCTGCAGGTCGGTCGCTCCGCGGATCTGTAGCAGAGCGATGTCGTGGTTCCGGTCCGCTCCGATTACGGTCGCCTTGTAGCGCTTCTTGTTCCACAGCGTCACCTCCACCGACTGGGCATTGTCGATGACGTGGTTGTTGGTCAGGATATGGCCCTGCGTGTCCAGGATGAAGCCCGAGCCCTGGCCCTGTTGCGGTACCGGTTGATAAAAGAAGTTGTAAGCCACCTCGGTGGAGGTGATGTTCACCACGCTGGGCAGCGCCTTCTTATAGACGCCGATGTTTTCCTGCTCCTCGGCGTCGAAGGCTGGCGCGGCCGCGGCTTCCGTAAGCGTGAAGTTGCCCACGGGGCCGTGAAGGGTAGACTCGGTGGTTCCGGTCACTTGGCCCAACCCCCGGTGCATCAGCCCGGCCAGCGCGCCCACCGGCATCAGCCGGGTGGTCAAGTAGTAGAAAGAAAAGAGGATCAGCAGGACCAGCAGGACAGGACGCAGTTTCATTGATCGGCACCTTCGCCGGCGCAGAGGCGCACTTGTTTGATTTTAGACGCGTCTTGAGGTGCCTTTCGAGCTGCAAATGGGCATCTTGAGCTACATTTGAGCGCACTCCATTTCAAGAAGCCGCTTTTTGCGCTTCAAGCCCCAGCGGTAGCCGGTCAGCTTCCCGTCCGAGCCGACGATGCGATGGCAGGGCACCACGACGGCCAGCAGGTTCGCTCCACAAGCCGTTCCCACGGCGCGGACAGCCCGCGGTGAGCCGATGGCCCGGGCGATCTCGGCGTAGGTGCGTGTCTGGCCGCGCGGGATGGCGAGCAGGGCCTGCCAGACGCGCTGCTGAAAGGCCGTTGCGCGCACGTGGAAGGGCAGAACAGCTGCTGTGGGGCTCTCGCGCAGGCGGCCCAGCACGAAGCTGACGGCCTCTCCGAGGCCTTGGTCGTCGCGTCGCATCACAGCCTGCGGAAAGCGCTCGCGCAGCTCGGCGGCGGCCTCTGCGTCTGAGTCGGCAAAAAGCACAGCGCACAGCCCGCGCTCGGTGGTGGCCACCAGCACGCGGCCCAGCGGCGAGTCGGCGACTGCGTAGCGAAGGCTCTCGCCCGCGCCGCCGGCCTTCATCGCGGTGGGGCTCATGCCGAGCATCTGGTCAACGGCCTCATAGAGGCGGCTGGAGGAGCCGAAACCAGCCTCGTAGACGGCGTCGGTGATCGGAGACTTCGAGGCGAGTTTGGGCGCGCGCACCTTCTCGCGGAAGCGCTCCCTGCGCTGCTCGCGGGCGAACTCGCCGGGCGTGACGCCAAGCACGCGCTTGAAGCCGCGCTGCAGCGCAAAGCGCCCCAGTCCGGCGGCGGCGGCCAGGTCCTCCAGCGAGGTGCGCTCACCGGCACGACGGCTCAGAAGCTCGGCTGCCTTCGCCACCGCGGCGGCCTGAGGATCGGCCTTCGGCGCAGCGAGCGAGGGCTCGCAGCGCAGGCAGGCGCGGAACCCGGCGGCCTCGGCCTGCGCGGGCGCGGGGAAGAAGCTGACGTTCTTGCGCTCCGGCCGGCGGCTGGGGCAGCTCGGCTTGCAGTAGATACCGGTGGATTTGACTGCATAGACGAACTGGCCGTCCGCCGAGGCATCGCGTGCCAGCACCTGCTGCCACGCCCTGCCGGCGAAGACCGCCGCCGCTTTGCCGTTGTTATGTTTCGCCATGATCTTGAATCCCGCCGCTTGCGCGGTCGCCCAACTCATCGTCGCCATGACCAGTATCGTGCATCCTGGCGGCGGAGGCTCACACTCCGCGGATTGCGGACGAACTTGTTTCAGTTCACCACCGGCTTGTCGCGCCGCAGCATGTAGCGGTCGATTATGGGCAGCACCAGCGGCAGCAGCACGATGACGGCCAGCAGCGCGGCTCCGCCGTCGGTATAGAGCATGGCGCGCAGGCCATAGCGGTCATGCACCCAGCCGTCCAGCTTGGTCATGCTGCTGATGGGGATGTTGGAGGAGGCACTGAGTACCGCGATCATTGTCCCTGCGAGCGCATTGCCCGGGCCAATGATCTCCAGCTCCAGCGCGGTCAGCGCCGTGTAGTTGAAGCCCTGGAAGAAGTTGTAGGCCAGCAGCCCTGCGGCGAAGATCACGACCGTGTGCGGCAGAAGGCCCAGAAAGAGAGTCGCCGCCGCCGCGCCCACGCCGGAGAGCAGATAGATCGACCGCCGCTGAAACCGGCGGCACAGTGGAATCGCCAGCAGGCAGCCGATCGAGCAGACGAGCGCGACCGCCGGGCCGTTGAGCGCGGTCACAGCTGTCTCCGACGCAGCAAAGTCCTTGCCCAGCGAGGAGAAGAGGTTGGTCAGCGCGAAGCACACTGGTGAGAGAAAGATGAGCAGCCCCACCCACACGCGGCCCTCCTTCACCACGCGGCGCAGGTCGCGTCCCATGGCGGCGAAGTTCGCCGCCAGCCGGCCCTCCGGCTGCGGAGGTGCGGGGAAGCGCAGCAGCAGCAGCGTGGGCGCCAGCACGAGCAGCGCCAGGCAGGCGGCGGCGAACGGCAGCGGCATAACGCGCACCAGCACCACGGCCACTGCGCCAAAGACACCGGCGGCGCCCAGGTTGGCGATGTTCAGCCATCCGCTCATGGTGTCCACCTCGGCGTCGCCGACGATGTCCGGCGCCCACCCCTGCACCGAGGTGGAATACAGCACCACCGCCAGGCAGCTCAGTGTAAGGGCCGCGGCGAAGACGGTCAGGTTGGCGACCGACAGCACCGTCACGCCGAGCCCCAGCGCGGCCAGCGCCGCAAAGACGAACGCGTAGGTCCGCTTGGTGAAGTGGACGTCCAGCAATGGCGAGAGCAGCCAGCCCCAGAAGGTCGGCGAGAAGGCCACGAAGGAGATGGTGCCGATGCGGTCCACGGACACCCCGCGCGAGACCAGCAGGATGCCCATCGCTGTCGTGATGAAGCCGTAGATAAAGCCGGTCGGTGCATTGGCCAGGCCCATCGCCCATACCGGAAGTCTGCGCACGTGGCTGGCTGGCATGGAGTTACTGTATCGCAGCACTGCGGCTCGAGTCCGTTACACTGGGGCGAAACGATTTCAGGAGCCACACATGCGCCTCGCTGCTCTGTTTGTTCTTGCTGCCACGTCCGTTGGCGCTCATGCCGGAACCGCTCCGGACCCCCGCCTTGCGGGCAGTTATCGTCACAACGAAGCCGGATGGACCTACGTGCATCTGGCCGGCACGCCCGAGCAGATCGGCTTTCAGCACGGCACCCTGCTGGCGAAAGAGATTGAGGACAACGTCCACGTCTATGCGGTGGAGGCACCGAATCTCTACCAGCGCTACTGGAGCTTCTTCCGGGAGGCCGGGCGCGCGGTGCTGTGGCCGAAGCTCGATCCGGAGTATCAGGCGGAGCTGAAGGGAATCGCAGAAGGCCTCAAGGCGCAAGGCTCGAAGGTGGACCTGTGGGACGTGGTCGCCATCAACGGCGACGAGGAGTTGACCGGCTACTATCTGCCGTGGCTGAACGCGAAGGAGCACAAGCCGAATCCACCTGCGGCAGTGGCTCCCGGCAAGTGCAGCGCCTTCATTGCGACGGGCTCGGCGACGAAGGACGGTAAGATCGTCATCGCACACAGCAACTGGTCCAGCTACGCCGAGGGCGAACGCTGGACGGTGGTCTTCGATATCGTTCCTGCGAAGGGCAATCACTTCCTCATGGACGGTACGCCCGGCGTCATCACCAGCCAGGATGACTTTGGCGTGAACGCTGCCGGTCTAATGATTACCGAGACCACGCTGCCGCAGATCGTAGGATTTGACGTGAACGGCGTTGCGGAGTTCGACCGCTCCCGCAAGGCGATGCAGTATGCCGGCAGCATCGATGAGTACGCGGCCATCATGCGCGCGGGCAACAACGGCGGCTATGCGAACTCGTGGATGGTAGGCGACCGCAAGACCGGCGAGATTGCCTATCTCGAGCTCGGGCTGCACCACACGCCGCTGACGAAGAAGAAGGACGGCTACTTCGTCTCGTCCAACTTCGCCGCCGATCCGCTGCTCATCCGTGACGACACCAGCGGCTTCGATCCGAAGAATATGTCCAGCTCCATGAACGCGCGCCACGTCCGCGCCGAGGAGTTCGTGCAGCAGCACTACGGCAAGCTCGACACCGCACTGGCCGAGGCCTATCTCTCCGATCACTACGACAGCTATGAGAAGAAGGTGGACATCGGTAAGCGCAGCCTGTGCGGGCACGAGGAACTTTCGGCGGAGGGCGAGAAGGTGTGGGACAACCCGCCGTTCTCGCCTTCGGGAGCGGTGACGGGCAAGGTGATGGACTCCGACATGGCGGCGAAGCTCAGCTTTACGGCGCGCGCCGGGCATCCGTGCGGGGAAGATTTTGTGGCCGCGCCGTTTCTCGCCGCGCATCCGGAGTTCGCGTGGCAGAAGCCGATCCTGCATGACATGAAGGCTGGCCCGTGGACCACGTTTTCGGCCGGGGAGTTTGGGCCAGCGTCAACGGTCTCGAAGAACTCAGTCCGCTAACGCCAGCTGCGGGGCATCGGCGCGAAGCGAGAGAACGCGCCCGGAATGTGGTGAAACTCCACGCCGCTGTCCAGCAGGTAGACCGAGAGCACATCAAACCGTACGCTCACCGACGCGCGGTGCGGCGCGGGCAGTTGCAACAGGAATGCGTGCGCCATCTTCCGCAGGATGGTCTGCTTGTGCGAATCCACCTGCACCTCCGCGGGGTACAGATCGCGGGCGGTTCGGGCCTTGACCTCAAAGATCACCAGCGTGTCGCCGTCCCATGCGACCAGGTCGAGGTCCCCGGGTTGGCGCTCGCTGCGCCAGCGCCGCGCGACGATGGTGTAGCCGAGGCCGCGCAGGTGGAAGAAGGCGGCGTCCTCGCCGCGCTCGCCGGTGAGCAGGTGCGGGGCGATAGTGCGTTTGCGGTCCGCGCGGGCGCGGAGCGTGGTGTAGACGCGGCGTTCAAGGTCCAATGTGAGCGAGGCAAGCCCCATGCGGAAAGCATAAACCTGACGCGCGGCTTAGTACCACAGCCCCACGACCTGGCCGCAATAGGACTTCGCGGCAAGTTCCCGCACGAAGAGGTCTGCAACGTCCGGCGGGTAGATGAACTTGTTGCCGCCGGGAAATACCAGCGACGTTTTATAGCCGCCGCGGCGCGGACCGTCCTTCACCCAGGGACAGCCGGCGAGCATCCAGTCCAGCCCGGAGTGTATGACCAGCGCATACGCTCCGTCATGGTCGCGTATCGCATTGCCCACGGGCGTGAGCCGCAGGATGAAGGTCGAGATCTTCCCGATCAGCGTCTTGTTGGGCATCTCGGCGGTGCCGGTGACGGCAAGGTATCGCGGCGTTCCAGCGGCCTGAGCGGCTGTCAGAATGGAACGCGCGGCGTCGGTCACCAGCGTGGAAGGCTTCAGCGGATCGCCGCCGATGGCGACCACGATGGCTTCAAACCCCTTGCGCAGCGCGGCCTCGACCTCGCTGGAATCGAGTACATTGCCCTCAACGACCTGCACCTGGCCTGCGCCGACCGTCAGGCGGCGGGCGTCACGCACGAAGGCAGTGACCTGATGTCCGGCGGCCAGCGCCTGCTCCACGACGCTCGATCCGATGCGACCGGTGGCTCCAAAGATCATGATTTTCATGCGGGCATCATAGCGCGAGGCAACGGTGGAAAATAGCCGCAGACTCTCTGCGATATACTAGGACGTGCACACCACGCACAAACCAAACTCACAACTGAAGAGGTCGCGGCCATGTCGGCAAAGTACATCTTTGTGACCGGTGGAGTGGTGTCGTCGCTGGGCAAGGGCCTGGCTGCGGCGTCGATCGGGTGCCTGCTGGAGGCGCGCGGACTGCGGGTCAACCTGATGAAGTTCGACCCGTATCTGAACGTCGATCCGGGGACGATGTCGCCGTTTCAGCACGGCGAGGTCTTCGTAACCGACGACGGCGCGGAGACCGACCTGGACCTCGGGCACTACGAGCGCTTTACCCACGCGAAGCTGTCGCGCGACAACAACCTGACCACCGGCCGCATCTACGAGCAGATCATTACCAAGGAGCGCCGCGGCGACTACCTGGGCAAGACGGTGCAGGTGATTCCGCATGTGACCAACGAGATCAAGAACGCGATGCGCAAGGTCGCCGCGGACAATGACGTGATCATCGTGGAGATCGGTGGGACGGTCGGCGATATTGAATCGCTGCCGTTCCTCGAGGCCATCCGCCAGATGCGCCAGGAGATGGGCCGCGACAATACCTGCTTTGTACATGTCACGCTGATCCCGTGGATCGCCGCCGCGCAGGAGCTGAAGACCAAGCCCACGCAGCATTCGGTGAAAGAGATGCTGTCGATCGGCATCCAGCCGGACATACTGCTGTGCCGCGCGGATCGCGCCGTGCCACGCGAGATGCGGGAGAAGATCGCCGCCTTTTGCAACGTGGAGACTGCCGCTGCAGTGGTGGCTCGGGATGTTCCGAGCATCTATGAAGTCCCGCTGAACCTTGCTGCAGAGGGTGTGGACGCGCTGGCGCTGAAGTATCTGCGCATCGAGACCAAAGAGCCCGACCTGTCGAAGTGGCAGGAGATTGTGCACCGCGCTTATAACCCGAAGGACGAGGTCGAGATCGGCATCGTCGGCAAGTACGTGGAGTACGAGGACAGCTACAAGTCGCTGAAGGAGGCGCTGGTTCACGGGGCTCTGGCAGAGAACCTGAAGCTGAAGGTTACTTGGGTGGAGGCTGAGGGGCTCGAGGTGGAGCACTATGAATCGCAACTCGAAGGCTTTGATGGCATCCTGGTTCCGGGCGGCTTTGGCAAGCGCGGCATCGAGGGCATGTTGAATGCCATCCGCTACGCGCGCGAGAACATGGTGCCGTACTTTGGCATCTGCCTGGGCATGCAGACCGCGTGCATCGAGTTTGCTCGCAACGTCTGCGGGCTGGCGAGGGCGAACTCTGGCGAGTTCGATCCGGCCACGCCGCACCGCATCATCTACAAGCTGCGTGAGCTGATCGGCGTAGAGGAGATGGGCGGCACCATGCGGCTGGGCGCGTGGGACTGCGTGATGCTTGCCGACTCGCTGGCGGCGAAGGCCTACGGCAAGACCGAAATCAGCGAGCGCCACCGGCATCGGTACGAGTTCAACCGCGAGTATGAGGCGGTGTTGACCGGCGGCGGCCTGCGGCTGACCGGGACTACACCCGACTCCACCTACGTGGAGATTGTTGAGATTCCCGGCCATCCTTTCTTCCTCGGGTGCCAGTTTCATCCTGAGTTCAAGTCCAAGCCGCTGGAGCCGCATCCGCTCTTCCGCGAGTTCGTGAAGGCCAGCTATGCCAATCGCATGTCCAAAAAAAACTCCGGGAATGTAATTGCAGCCGAGGTGAAGGCGTAAGGTTGCAGGAGAAACGATGGCCAGAGAGTACGAATACCGGGGTGATGCGCGCAGGTCGGGATCTTTCCTGAGCATCCTGCTGGCGTTGCTGCTGGGCGGTTTGGCACTCGGCCTCTTTGTGCATCACGCCCGCTCCGGGATGGGCGGCAGGTTGGCTGCGATGATCAGCGGCCGACCGCTGATGGTGGTTTCGGCGGGCCAGGTCGTGGAAAAGATTCAGCGGCTCAGCCGGCTGGAGACGGTGGTCTACTCCCTGGACACCGTGGAGGAGAGCAGTGAGTCCAACCCAGTGCTGCCCGACGCGCTGGCCGGGGACAAGCTGCTGATGATCGTGCATGGCCAGGTCATTGCCGGCATCGACCTGGCGCAGCTCAAGCCGGAGAGCGTGGAGATAACGGAGGCCGGCGGGGTGCGATCCATCCGGCTGACACTGCCGCCCTCGCAGGTGTTCTCGACCAGCATTGACGACCAGAAGTCCCGCGTCTATGCGCGCGATACGGGGATCTTCGTGAAGGCCGATCCCAACCTGGAAACCGTGACCCGCGCCAAGGCCCAGAACGACCTGCAACAGGCCGCGCTGACGGACGGCATTCTGGATGCGGCGACCACGAACGCCCGCGCCACTGTGACTGCCATGCTGGGAGGCCTCGGGTTTGAGCACGTCGAGGTCAGATAAGAAGCCAGTTCCAAGCGACTCCACGTCCCTCCGCAGCGTCCAATCTAGAACCTGCGGGCAGGGGCGGAGGACGAACCCATGAGCGCAACTCTGTCCGTGCCCGTTCCTTCTTCCGGGACGCCCGCGCTGCAGCCCGCCTCGCTCGTCGCGAGGAAGCCGGCTTTGCCCGCGCTGACCGGGTTACGCACTCTGCTGGCGCTGACTATTCTGCTGTTCCACTTCACGCCGAGTGGTCTGACGTGGGCGCGGCATCCGGCGGTCTCGCTCTATCCGCTCATCGATATCGGCTACGTCTTCGTGAGCTTCTTCTTCCTCATCTCCGGCTTTATCCTGGCATACAACTATGAGGGCCGGTCGCAACCGGTGAACGCGGCGGATTTCTGGATGGCGCGGTTCTCGCGGCTGTATCCGGTCTACGCGCTGACTCTGCTGATCTCCATTCCCATGCTGCTGACGGAGTGGACGGCGCGTCCGCGGGCCCAGTTTTTTGAGGGCACCATCGCTACTCCGCTGCTGCTGCAGGGGTTCTTCCCGACCATCGCGACTTTCTGGAACACCGTGAGTTGGACGCTCTCCTGCGAGGTGTTCCTGTACCTGCTGTTTCCCTGGCTGCTGCGGGTGCGCTGGCCGCGTGGAGCCGGCAAGCTGCTGGCGCTGCTGCTGGGGCTGTGGCTGGTGGGTATGGTGCCCCACGCCATCTATCTGCTCACCAACCCGGACCACCTGCCCCACATGGCTGACCGCTACAGCCAGGGCTACTGGCTGGATACGCTGAAGTACACGCCGCTGCCCTACCTGTGCACGTTCCTGGCGGGGCTTACGCTGGGCCGGTTGCATCCGGTGATTTCGCTCCGCCCGCTGGGCCGGGTGGCCCTGGGTGTTGCAGGGTTCGCGGCGGTGGGCTATGCGAGCTACCACTGGACCCAGCGGCTGCCCTACATCCTGGTGCATGGCGGGCTGTTCACGCCGTTGTTTGCGGCCATCATCCTGGGCCTGGCCGGGCCCAGTCCGCTGGCGAGCCTGTTTTCCTGGAGGCCGCTGGTGGCGATTGGGGCCTCGACCTACTGCCTCTACCTGCTGCACTTCAACGTCTTTTTGCTACTGCACAGCCACCACGTTCCGGAGCGGCTGCACGTGGCGCGGTTTGATCCGTGGATCAGCTACGTGTTCATCGTGCTGCTGGCGCTGGCGGCGCGGCGCTGGGTGGAGCACCCCTGCCAGGTGGCCATCGGCGGATGGTGGAAGCGGCGGCGGGCTGAACGGTGCCCCCCTCCCCCCTTTTCCGCTAAGAACCGCATGAATAAGGACTTAGGGGTGGTTCCCTATGTACATTGTCTACGTACAAGGTACAAGTCCTGATTTGGCTGAGCCCCACCCTCTCAACCTTTCCCCACTATTCCTTCCATTCTAAATGCTATGTCAAGACCCAAGCGGTTTGTTCAACGCCGCGGCTCGGGGGCAGGGGGACGCCGATGCGGATGCTGAGCGAGCCGTTCGCCGGGTTCACCGTCTCCACTCATCCTGCGAACCCACATCTCAAAAAAGACCGAGATGTGGGGCACCCAGAGGTAAGGAGTGAGCCAGATCTAGGCCACCCGCCGGCGTTCCAATCCACGCGTCATGCGCCACACTCTAACATCCTGCAAACCCACATCTCAAAAAGCCGAGATGTGGGGCACCCAGATGAGAGGTGATGCAGATGTGGGCCACCCGCCATGGCGGCATCCTAACCGATGGCATCCGCACCCCACCCGTGACCAAAGGCTCGTCACGGATGGGGCACCCGCCGTATGGGTGGGCCACCCGCCTGCTGTTTGTGGAGGGTGGTGAGGTAGGCCTGCTCGAAGTGGCCGATGGCGGCGCGGTAGCTGGCGGGGTCGTCCCAGACGGCTTCAGGGTGGGCGGGGTTGGCGCGGGCGAGTTTGGCGAGCATGTCAAAGTAGATACCGTGGGCACCGAGGAAGATGTCGCAGGGCAGCGCGTGGAGGATGTCGAAGGTGTGCTGGAAGTCGGCGGCGATGGTGGGGGTTGTGGCGGGGTGGCCCGGGGTGGAGGCGAGGCGGTAGTCGATGGTAGTGGCCCCTCCGACGATGACGACCTGTTTGGCGACGCCGTGCTGATGGGTGGTGAAGGTCCAGGTGGTGCAGCCGGGGGTGTGGCCGGGGGTCTTGTGGGCGGTGAGGATGACGCCGCCGAGTGTCACTGTGTCGAGGTCATGGAGGACGCGGTCAACGTGGGCGCTGGGGTAGCGGTCTTTGGGGTAGAGGAGGTCAGTGGCTCCGCCGGATTGGACGGTGGGGACGTCGGCGTCCATGACCATGTATTTCGCGTGGGTTTCGCGGAGGATCTGGGCGCTGCCGCCGGCGTGGTCGGAGTGGGCGTGGCCGATGAGGAGGATCTTGATGTCGGACCAGTGGAAGCCGAGCTGCTCGACGGCGTGGCGGATGAGTGGGGGCGAGCTGCTGAGGTTGGAGTTGATGAGGATGTCGCCCTGCGGGGTGGTGATGAGGTAGGCGGCGAGGTCGCGGGAGCCGACGTAGTAGAGGTTGTCTGCGATCTGGAAGGGTGGGAGAGGCGTTGTCCAGTCGGGGTGGGCGCTGGCTTGGGCGTGGAGGAGTGGGGTGAGGAGGAGGGTGAGGAGGAGGTGGCGCATGGATGGGGTGATTTTAGCGAGAGTTCGGTTGGAAAGGTCTTGGCGAGTTAGAGGCGGTACGTTTGGCATCCTGCATCCCACCCATGAACGGTGTAGCTGTTCATGGATGGGGCACCCGGCTTGTGCGATCTACTTCGATCCAGCCTCCGGTCTGGCGGCGTGATAGTTGTATAGGTCCTTTCCGTCAATGCCAATATAAGTGGCCTGGCGAGCGATCTGAACCCAACCGCCTGAACCGGAGTTTTGCCAAACGTTGGTGTAGCGGCGAATGAGGGGCTTTCCAGCCGCGGGACCGTTCGCCATGACGACATCCTCGTATCCGATTTCAATGGCGACGTCGCCGGAGACGGTGAAGGACTCGGTATGCCCCTTGATAAAGGTGTACTTGAGTTCGTCGTGGCGCATGGCGTTGAAGACCTGCTCGCGATTGAGGACACTGTTTCCTGGGCTGTTGACGACCATAGAGGGTGCCCATAACTTCGCGAGGGTGTCGAAGTCCGAGTTGTGGATGGCGAGCCCGACCGCCTGTTCGTTCGCTTCAATCTGGTGGCGAATGGCCGCAGTATCGGGTGCCGAAGTTTGAGCGGTCACGGAGGAGACGAAAGAGTGGGCGAGGACCGCGGCGAGGACAGTGAGTGATCTCATGCAGATTGGTCTCCAAAGGATGGATGGATGATTTCCTGATTTAGAACCACTGTCAAGCAGTTTGCGGAGGAGTCTTCGGGGTCGAAGTTCGAGACAAGGATGCGCCGCGCTGTCGCCGGCGGAACGACAAAAGCAAAAGCGTCTCACGCAAAGGGCGCTAAGGGAGCGGAGTTGCGGGGAGGAACTCCAGTTGGTGTCGAGTCGCGAGCTTGTGAGTTAAGAACAGACAACGACAGAAGCAGGTCCTTCGCTGCGCTCCGGATGACAATGTCGGATGGCTAGGCGGTGACCAGCGAGCCGAGCTTTTCGCCCTGGACGACCTTGAGGATGTTGCCACGCTCGCGCATGGAGAAGATGATCATGGGCAGGTTGTTGTCCTTGCAGAGCGAGACGGCGGAGATGTCCATGACCTTGAGGCCCAACTGGATGATGTCCATGTAGGTAATCTCATCGAACTTGACGGCGTTGACGTCCTTCTTGGGGTCGGCGTTGTAGATGCCATCGACGGAGGTGGCTTTGAGGAGGACGTCGGCGTTGATCTCCATGGCGCGGAGGCTGGCTGCGGTGTCGGTGGAGAAGTAGGGGTTGCCGGTGCCGGCGGCGAAGATGACGATGCGGCCTTTTTCCAGGTGGCGGATGGCGCGGCGGCGGATGTAGGGCTCGGCGACCTGATGCATCTCAATGGCGGACATGACGCGGCAGAAGAGGCCGGTTTTTTCGATGGCGTCCTGAAGGGCGATGGCGTTGATGACGGTGGAGAGCATGCCCATGTGATCGGCGGCGACGCGGTCCATGTGGATGGCCTGCTCGGCGACGCCGCGGAAGAAGTTGCCGCCACCGACGACGATGCCGATCTGGCAGCCGGAGCGGGCGACCTCGGCGATCTCCTCGGCGACGGCGTTGATGAAGATGGCATCGACGCCGAAACCGCTGCCGGCGGCGAGGGCTTCGCCTGAGAGTTTGAGCAGAACGCGCTTGTACATACTGATCCCCAGTGTACAGCGGAGAGGCGAGGGTTCAGGGTCCAGGGTCCAGGGTTCAGAAAGACATGGGAACTTCGCGGCGGCCGCCGGCGTAGGATACTTTGCGATAGTGCGTCTGAGTGCCGAGTCGCCGCGAGAGGGAGTGCAAGAACCATGCAAAGCAGGATTGTTGGAACCACGATGCCGGTGCTGGAGTGTCTGCTGACTCCGGGCGAGAGCCTGATCTCCGAGGCCGGCGAGCTGAGCTGGATGACCCAGACGATTGCCATGACCACGCACACGCAGATGGCAGGCGGCGGCGGCATCTTTGGGGCCATCAAGCGGGTGGCCGGCGGCGGCACACTGTTTATGACCGAGTACACGGCGCAGGGGATGGCCGGTGAGGTCGCGTTTGCGGCGAAGATTCCCGGGCACATTCTGCCGCTGGAGATTGGCCCCGGGCACGAGGTGCTGATCCACCGGCACGGATTTCTATGCGCGACGCCGCAGATCCAGCTGGGCGTGGGCTTTCAGCAGTCGCTGGGCGCGGGCATCTTTGGGGGCGATGGCTTTCTGCTGCAGAAGGTCTCCGGGCTGGGTACGGCGTGGCTGGAGCTGGGCGGCGAGGTGGTGGTCCGCGACCTGCAACCGGGCGAGACGCTGCGCGTGCATCCGGGCCATGTGGGGGCGTTCCAGTCCAGTGTGAGCTTCCAGATCACGCGGATTCAGGGTATACGGAACATGTTCTTCGGAGGCGACGGCATCTTTCTGGCGGCGCTGACGGGGCCCGGGCGGGTGTGGCTGCAGACGCTGCCGCTGAGCAATCTGGCGCACGCGCTGGAGCCGTATCTGCCGGCCGGACGCAGCGATGCGGGCAAGATAGGAGCGGCCTCCGTGGTGGGCGGAATCGTGGGGTCCATGTTTGACCGCTGATTTTCAGTGGGATGCACGTTCGCCTGTGGTACAACTTGGCGTGTCGCAGCGGCAGTTTTAAAACTGCGCGACCTGACAGGAGTTTTGCCATGAGCGACGAATTAGGTACCACTGCACCATCCGCCGAGGGCCTGAGCGATAATGCCGCCGGGGCGATTGCGTACATCACGATCATCCCCGCGATCCTGTTTCTGTTGATGGCACCCTACAACACCAAGCCATTTGTGAAGTTCCACGCCTGGCAGAACATTGGACTGCTGGTAGGGTCCATCGTCCTTTACATCGCTGTGCTGATCGTGAGCCTGGTGCTGGTCTTCATCCCCTTTGTGAAGTTTCTGGTTCTGCTGATCTATCCGTTGTTCGGGCTGGCGATGCTGGCAGTCTGGATTCTGTGCGTGGTCAAGGCGTCGCAGGGCAGCTTCTTCAAACTGCCGTTGGTCTCGGCGTTTGCCTCGAAGCAGTCTGGCTACACGGTCTAACCTGAGTTTCCATTCAGCAGGGGCGTCGCCCGGCGATCTCCGCGCGCAGCAGGAAGTTGCGCGCGGGGATTGCGGTGGTACGGCACAGCAACGTAGACTCGCTGGCATGATGCGACTCTGTTTTCTCTGCAAGTCGGTTGCGGCGGCAATGCTGCTGTGCGTGTGTGCTCCTGTCTGCCTAGCCCAAGCCTGGGCCAAGGCGGCGTTGGAGAAGAGCCCGCGGCACGGCGAGTATGTGGTGATTCCCGAGGCTGGCGGGCGCAAGCTGCAGGCGTTTGTGGTGTATCCGGAGATCAAGGAAAAGGCACCGGTGGTAGTGCTGATCCACGAGATCTTCGGCGAGAGCGATTGGTTCAAGGAGATGGCGGACGAGCTGGCCGGGGCGGGCTACATTGTGGTGGCGCCGGACCTGCTGAGCGGCTGGGGGCCAGTGGCGGCGGCGGGTGCTGCGATGGCTCCGATGGCAGGGATGAGTAGCGATGACCACTCGCACATGACGCCGGCTGCGCAAGGATCTGCGTTTACGGCAGCGATGCCGGGCGGCACGACGGCGTTTCCGCCGGACCAGGTGACACGCGCGGTGATGGCTCTGGACCCGGCCGAGGTGACTACGGACCTGGACGCTGCGGCCGACTACGGCAAGAAGCTGCCAGCGGCCAATGGCAAGCTGTTTGTGGCGGGGTTCTGCTGGGGCGGGTCGAAGAGCTTTCTGTATGCGACCCACCGCAAGGACCTGAGCGCGGCGTTCGTCTTCTATGGCACGCCGCCACCCTCCGCGGAGATGAAGAACATTACCGCGCCGGTGTACGGGTTCTATGGGGAGAACGATGCGCGCGTGACGTCCACGGTCTTCAACGCCACGGTGGACATGAAGGCGGCGGGCAAGTTCTATGATCCGGTGGTGTATAACGGCGCGGGCCACGGCTTTATGCGGGCAGGTGAGGCTCCGGACGCCAATGCAGCTAATGCAGCCGCGCGGGCTGAGGGCTTTCGCAGGCTGGTGAAGCTGCTGGGCGGCGTGCGATAGTGTCGGCGGCGATTGCAAGACGATGCAGACTGCCGGGTATAGCAGCGATGCTCTGGCTGGTTGCGTGCAGCGTGGCTGTGGCGCAGAGTCCGCGGCATCTGGTGTGTACGCTGGCCCAGGAACATGCGCAGCACCGGGACTGGGTGCAGCAGGCAGCGGGAGGCTGGGTGGAGAGCTCTTCCGACGGAGGCAACACAAGGTTCACCGTGACCGACAAGAAGTCCATGCTGCATGGTGTGAGCGGCGAGACGATGATTGATCCCGGCCGCAGCAAGGTGTTTATCCCCGCTGCTGGAGTCACGGGTCCGTACGCGAAGGTGATGTACTTTATCGATCTGAGCGGAGACACAGGAGAGTGGCAGGTGCTGGGCTTCTTCACCGAGCAGCCGTAGAGGCAGCGGGTGACCGTGTCCAGAGAGATTTGTGAGGCTGAAGTGGAGACGGGTGCAGCAGTGCAGTGGAGACGGCGGTCGTTCCTGCGGCTGGGTGCGATGGCTGGCGCGGGGATGTGGGTAGGGCGCGGAGGCTCCGCGCAGATCGCCGGGACGCGCTTTCCGGACAGCGATCCGAAGTGGGCGAAGACCTGGGAGGCGGCGCTGGCGGTGCTGGCGGGCAATGTGAAGCGCGTGCCGCGCTATGACCAGCCGGTGCTACTGGAGGGCGCGGTGTATCCCGGCATCTGGCAGGAGTGCGGGCCGCTGGAGGGGTTGGTGTACTCCACGCTGAGTGCGTTTGTTGCGCCGATGGAGGGCCAGCCGACGCCACAGCAGATTGCGCGCGCCAACCACATGGCCTTCTTTGCGCTACAGCACGAGGACGGACAGCTTCCCGCGAGCGTGAAGATGACCGAGGCGGGGTATGGGCAGATCCAGATGGTGGTGCCCATTGCGGCGACGGCGTGGGAGCTGGCGCAGCAGACGCACGACGATGAGCTGCTGCACACAGCCTATGCGGCATGCAGCCGCTGGGACGCGTGGCTGCGACGCTATCGCAACACGCGCGGCACGGGGCTGGTGGAGGGATTCTGCACCTATGACACCGGCATGGACAACAGCATGCGTTGGAAGGGGATTCCCAATCGCTGCCCGGATGCGGACGCGCGCAAGTGCCCGCCGCTGGCTACGATGCCGCGGCTGTGTCCGGACCTTTCTGCGACGGTGTATGGCGGGCGTGTGGCGCTGGCGGCGATGGCCCGCGCGCTGGGCAAGAAGTCCGAGGCCGCGCAGTGGGAGCATAACGCAGAGACGATCCGGCGGCTGATTCTGGACAAGCTGTACTCGCCGGAGGATGCTGCGTTCTACGACCTGGACGCGCAGGGCAACTTCGTCCGCGTGCGCTCCGTGGTGATCGCGCGGGTGCTGGGGGAGCATGTGCTGAAGCTGGAGCACGCGCAGGAACGCGGCATCTTTAGCGACGTGTGGGAGCGGCAGTTGCACAACCCGAAGGCCTTCTGGGCTCCGTTTCCGTTTCCTTCGGTGGCGATGGATGACCCGCTGTTTGTGCGGCCGATTCCGCGCAACAGCTGGGGCGGTGCCACGCAGGCGCTGACCGCGCTGCGCACGCCGCGCTGGATGCCGCACTACGGCAAGCAGGCCGAGCTGGACCACCTGATGCGGCAGTGGGTGGAGGCGATCAGCCGCTATACGGAGTTCCGTCAGCAGATGGACCCGCTGACCGGCGACTTTACGCGCGCGGACGCCAGCGGCTACTCGCCGGCGGCGCTGGTGTACCTGGACTTTATGCGGCGGCTGTCGGCAAGGCCGTAGACGCAGGGCCGAACGTATGGCAAAATTGCGCGGTAGCAAATTCTACGCAGATACGGGAGGCGTAACACATGCATTTTCTTTGGTGGATTCTGGTTGGTCTGATCGCGGGCTGGCTGACGGGCAAGATCATGAAGGGCTCAGGCTACGGCGTGATCGGCGACATTGTGATCGGCATCCTGGGAGCACTGGTGGGCGGCTGGCTGATGGATAAGTTCGGCGTTGGGCCGGGCGGCTTTTGGTTCACTATCCTGGTGGCTACGCTGGGCGCGATTCTGCTGACGTGGCTGTTTCGCCTGGTCACCGGCAAGTCCTGAGCAGGGGAGCGCGGGCACACGTGGGATTCCGGTGCCCGCGCTGCGCGCGTTTGCGTGGATGCGGTGCGCGGAGCATTGGATCCAACGGGCCCAGGGATGAAGCACTCCACCGATCTATCTCTTGAGGAGACTTATGAAGAAGGTTTTGCTTTGCGCATGTATGGCTGTGTTGTTGCTGGCGGCTGCCTCCCCGTGTCTTGCTGCGTCCCCGTGGGACGGCACATGGAAGCTGAATGAGGCCAAGAGCAAGATGACCGGGGCCACCACCACGCTTACCGAGTCCGGTGGCATGTATACCGTGGACACCGGTTCCTTTAAGTTCAAGTTTGCCTGCGACGGCAAGGATTACACGCTGATCGCCGACCGTACCATTACCTGCACCGGCGGCCCCAACAACTTTACCGAAGTGATGAAGATCGCGGGCAAGCCGTTTGAGACCACCAAGCGGACGATCTCCGCCGACGGCAAGACGATGACCGAGGTGAGCACCGGCACGCGGCCCGACGGCACCGCCTTTACCGACACCGAGACCGAGATGCGCGTGGGCCCGGGGACGGGGATGGCTGGTACATGGAAGTCGACGAAGGTGAAGGACAGCGCACCGGGGTCGTTCATGCTGAAGGTGAATGGCGATGTGCTGCACTTTGACGACACCGCTTACAAGGAGGTCTCCGACGCCAAGCTGGACGGTACACCGGCGCCGATCACCGGCGGAACGGCTCCGGCGGGACTGATGGTCTCCAACAAGCTGCAGAACGGCGGCGTGTTCAGCATCGTGACGCTCAACGGCAAGGAGCTGAGCCGCGACATGATGACGATCAGTGCTGACGGCAAGACGCTGACCGACGTGGTGTGGACGGTGGGCAAGGAGTCCGAGAAGCGCAGCTACGTCTACGACAAGCAGTAAGCAGCGCGAACCGAAGTGAGGAGGCCCGGACGAATGTCCGGGCCTTTGTTTGTATCCTGTATCCAAGCAGAGACGGAGGACATGCGGATGGTGATTGCAGTGTTGCAGGGGTCGGTGCGCAGCGAGCGGATGGGCGACCGGGCGGCGAAGTGGGTGTTGGCGCAACTGAGCGCGCGCGGGCATGAGGCCGTGCTGGTGGATGCCGGTGCGCTGTGCCTGCTGCTGCTGGACAAGATGTGGAAGGAGATTAAGGACGGCCCGCCACCAGAGTATGCGGAGCTCTACGCCAAGCTGGCGCCGCTGGCCGCGCTGTATGCGCGGACGGACGGCTACCTGATTGTGAGCGGCGAGTACAACAACAGCGTGCCGCCGGCGCTGTCCAACCTGATTGACTACTTTCTAGAGGAGTACTCGTGGCGGCCGGCGGGGATTGTGTGCTACTCGGCGGGGCCGTACGGTGGCGTGCGCGCGGCGATGCAGCTGCGCGCGCTGCTGCCGGAGGTGGGCATGACGTCCATTCCGTCGCTGTGGCCGATACCCACGATTGCAAAGACGCTGAGCCCGGAGGGCGCGGCACAGGATCCGAAGTTCAACGAGCGAGCGAAGAAGTTCTTTGACGAGTTTGAGTGGTATGTGCGCGCGATGCAGGCGGAGCGGGCGAAGGGCGTGCCGTATTAGCCGGAGATGGTTACTGCTCCCGAAGGGCCGTCATAGATCATGCGGTAGTGACGGAGAAAGGTGCGTCCCAGGAGCGCACTGTGAGGCTGACCACCGGACTGTAGGTTGACGCCAGCGAATGTTCCATAAAGGGTGCGGTTGAGATCTGGGACGTGAATCTGGGCGAGATACATATTGGCGAGGTGCTGGCCGCCGACACCTGCTATAGGCATGCGGTCGACGACTGGCAATCCAAGTTCAACGGCCAGCAGGTTGTCGATACAACTGGTAGTTGCCCCGGTATCGACCAGCGCCTGAACCGATTGTGGATCGGCACTGGGTGCCGAAGCCGTCTTGGACGGCACATAGTTAGGATCGAAACCTATATCGACGAGGAGTGTCGGGCCGACATTGACAATCAAATCGGAGCCATGTGCGTCACCGACAACATCGTCAAATCCGCAGCGCGCCTCAGCCATGGACGGGATGGTACATCACAGAAGCAGGGAGCACGACAGGAGGTGCTCCGATTTGGCGGATGAGGTAGGGTCCACGGCCAAACTTCGCTACGGCTGTCTAGGCAGCCTCGTCGAAGCTGGCAAAGGTGCCAACGAGTTCTTCCTGATGAACCAGCACCCACTCTCCCATATGCTGGGATTCGAGGCTGGGTCGCATGGTATCGAAGGCCAAAATCTCTGTGTCCAAGGCTGCCATGGCAAGATTCTAATACTGCGGTCGTTTCGTGGCTATAGTAGGGCTCCGGTGGAGCGGCTGATGCACTTCGTTACCGCGCTGGAACATGATGTGGTGATTGAGATTCGTCCGCGCAAGAAGGCGAAGGGTGAGGCGAGGGTGATGGTGGTGAGCGCGGCGTAAGCACCGCTCATGCGCGATGAGACTGCGCATGAACGGGCTCCTTGCTCGTAGCGCACGAACCTTTCAGGGGTAGGCTTAGGGGGCTCCGATGTCCGTTACTCTCAAACCGACCTTGATTTGGCAACCGTCACTATAACCTTTGAGGCCGCTTCCACCAACGCACCCAGTTCCTTTAGGTCGAATTGGGACGTGGGGGGGGGGACATTAGGCA
>Ga0302319_10007986_pt1 | contig 20679 bp, 20 predicted proteins | sample Bog_T0_2_FD_203319 | JGI IMG/M metagenome (GOLD analysis project Ga0302319, IMG submission 203319) | Peat permafrost microbial communities from Stordalen Mire near Abisko, Sweden - Bog_T0_2 | ecosystem: Environmental > Terrestrial > Soil > Wetlands > Peat | place: Sweden: Abisko, Stordalen Mire... | reverse complement strand
CCTCCGTGGCAGCCGCAATCTTGCGAGGCTCCGGAGCGGGTTTCGGAGGAGGCGGTACAAAGGGCCGCGAAGGCAGTCGAACGGCGGGAAGTCCGGTTGACAGCGGCGACTGCGTGACCAGATCCCGCGAGTCGGGCGGGGCTTCGATCTTCGCTTGAGCCGGCGGCGGTTTCGGGGGAGCTGTCGGCGGCACGTAGGCGCGTGGCGGCAGGGAAGTGGCGGGCAGTTTTGCCGCCTCCAGTTGCGGGACGGGCGTATCCGGCGCCTCGGGCGTATCGATCTTCGCCGGATCGGGCCGAACGAGATCGGGCGGAGTCGTGAACTGTTTCGGCGGCAGCTTGACCGCGATCAGGTTCTGCAGCTCGAGGGGCGGCAGATCGACCGCTGGAACCGGAGTCAGCACCACCTGATCGCGCTGCGGTGCGTTCTTCGGCGAAGAAACGATCGTCTGATTCGCCTTGACGGCGGCGCGCAGCGGCTTGCGCGCTTTCGGTGCGCCCTGCGGAACGATGTTGGGCAGTTCGCGGAATTTGTACCAGACAATCCGGTCTTCCTTGCCGGCAAATGCCTGCTGGTATTCGGAGGGCGACGGAGGAGGAAGCGAAGGGAGGCTGATGGGCGGCGTATACATCAGACCGAAGAAGGCGGCAACGTGGAGTCCCAGCGAAATGGCAAGCGCCCGCGCCTTACCGCGTTTCGGCGATAACGATACCTGCGGCGGCTGCCAGACGACTCTCACCTGCACACTCTCAGACCCCGGGCCGCTTGTGCCCCGAACCGTTGGTCGGTGCCTTCTTCTGCATGTAGGCCACATACTGGCGGCGCGGTATGTAGTCGGTGACGAACTGCGTGAACAGGCGAAGCCGCTGCGGTTCCGAACGGCTTTGCAGCAGCAGGCTGCGGAAGTCGAGATCGTCGATGCTCTCGGCGAGGTGGAAGCTGAGATCGTGGCCGGTGCGTTGCCGCGGGGACGCGTCGTCGCCGACCTCGCGCTGCAGCCGCTCGTGAGCTTCGAGCGCGCGGTTCACCAAGTCGCCGGGAACCGGCTCGGTTTGTTCGTCGCCGAAGTACTCGACCTCTCCGCGCAGGTAGGCCTTCTCGTCGTCGAGCGAGACGATGCGGAAACGCCGGCGGCCGCGCGTGACGACGTCGAACCGGCCGTCGGGATACCGGTTGACGACCGATTCCACCGTAACCGTGCAGCCCGTGTTGGCGATGCCGTTCTCGCGATCGGAGCCGGACTGGCGCTCGATGGTGCGCACAATGCCGAACTCCGTGCCGCCGACTTCGGCCTCGCCGACCATTTCGCGATAACGTTCTTCGAAAATGTGCAGAGGAATGGATGCGCCCGGAAACACGACCAGCTGGAGCGGGAAGAGCGGGAGCAGGCGCGCCATGGTTCCATTATCGCGGTATCGCGGCTGCTATTGCAGCACGGCACGCGGGACACGTTGTTAGAATTGCCACGAGAGTGCATGTACCGGAGATTTCACAGCGTTTTCCTGACGGCCGCGATCTGCGCCCTGGCGCAGGATACGGCGAAGACCGGCAACTCGCTTTCGAATACCGGCGAACCCATGAAGGTTGCGTTCGCCTGCGCCGAAAAGGATCTGGCCGCGGCGGGCATGACGTGCAGCGACGACGATCCTTGTCCCGTCTATCTGGAACTGAGCGGAATCTCGGGCGCCGGCAAGAGGCTGTCGCTGGCCGGTAACCTCCACGGACCCTCTTCGACGCTGGCCTCCGTGCTGCTGGCGAGCGACGACAGCGGCGCCAGCTGGAAGGAACCGGCGGGCCGGATTCAGGGCGCGGCTCTCGATCAGGTGCAACTCATCGACGCGCTGCACGGGTGGGCGGCGGGCGAGACGCAGGTGCCGCTGGCGCGCGATCCGTTCTTTCTGATTACCGCGGACGGCGGCGCCTCCTGGAAACGAAGGCCGCTGATGGAAGACGGCGGTGCCGGCGCGGTGCAGAAGTTCTGGTTCGATACCGCCGATCATGGCGAACTGATCGTCGACGGGGGACGAACGGCGGAGGGCGGGCGCTTCGCGTTCTACGAATCGCACACCAGCGGCGATAGCTGGAGCGTCGTCAGCAAGACGGCGCAGATGCCGCGCTTGCGGAGAGCGCCAACGGTGGAGGATGTGGATTACCGGCTCAGTGTCGACAACCGGAGCCACGCGTACGTCGTCGAGAAGCGCGACGGCGAAAAGTGGAACCGCGTGGCGTCTTTTCTGGTTCAGGTGGCGAGCTGCGGTTCGCCGCCGGTTGTTCCCGTTCCGGAGCCGCCGCCAGCCGAGGCGCAATCCGAGCCGCAGGCGCCGGAGTCGCCGCGCCATGAGAAATAGTCGGGCGGCGCATGGCGACCTCGAGGTCTTCCGCAATCTGTACGTCTCGATCGCCGAAGAGATGGGCGCGGTGCTGCGCCGCACCGCTTTCAGCGCCAACATCAAAGAGCGGCGGGATTACTCCTGCGCCGTCTACGATGCCGCCGGCAGGACCATCGCGATGGGCGATCACATGCCGGTGCATCTGGGGGCGATGCCGCTTTCGGTGCGGCATGTACTCGATATGTTCCGGCTGGAGCCGGGCGATGTGGTTGTGGTCAACGATCCGTTTCGCGGCGGAACTCATCTGCCGGATATCACCGCGGTATCGGCGGTCTTCCCGGCCGGGAGCGGGAAGCCCGAATTCTACGTTGCCAATCGCGCGCACCATGCCGACGTGGGTGGCATGAGCCCTGGCTCCATGCCGCTGGCGCGGGAGATCTATCAGGAGGGTATCCGCATTCCTCCCGTGCTGCTGATGCGGGGCGGCAAGGTGTGCGACGACACGATGAACCTGATCCTGGCCAACGTGCGCACGCCGGATGAGCGGCGGGGCGACCTTCTCGCGCAGACCATGGCGAACCGTCGAGGCGAAGAACGGCTGTGCGAAATCGTGGCGAGGTACGGAGCCCCGCGAACCCGGAAGAACGCCGCCGCGCTGCTCGATTATTCCGAGCGCGTGACGCGCGACATGCTGCGCGCGATTCCCGCGGGCGACTATCGCTTCGAGGACTTTCTCGACGACGACGGCGTCAGCGGCGATCCGGTGCCGATCGTTGTCTGCGCGCGGATACAGGGCGATCGCGCGGAGGTGGATTTCACGGGATCGAGCCCGCAGGTGGCGGGTCCGATGAACGCGAATTATGCGATCGCCGTGGCGGCCGCGATGTATTGTTTCCGGTGTCTGATCGGCGCCGACGTTCCGTATAACGCCGGGCTGTTGCGCCCGATCCATGTGATCGCGCCCGAGCGCAGTGTGGTTAATGCAGGGTTGCCGGCGGCAATGGCGGCGGGCAACGTGGAGACTTCGCAGCGCATCACCGATGCGATCCTCGGGGCGCTGGCGCAGGCTCTGCCGGATCGGATTCCCGCCGCGAGTTCGGGCACGATGAACAATCTCAGCTTCGGAGGATGGGATTCGCGGCGCGGCAGACCGTTTTCGTATTACGAGACCATCGCCGGGGGCATGGGCGCGTCGGCGCGCGCGGATGGCCGGTCCGCGGTGCATACGCACATGACGAACAGCTGGAACACGCCGGTGGAGGCGTTCGAACACGAGTATCCGGTGGAGGTGGTTTCGTATGCGATACGCACCGGGTCGGGCGGCGCGGGCAAACACGGCGGCGGCGACGGCATTGTCCGCGAACTGCGGTTTCTGGAAGAGACCGATGTGACCATCCTTTCGGACCGGCGCAAGCGCAGCCCTTATGGACTGGCGGGCGGGCACAGCGGCAAGCCAGGGAGCAACGAGCTCACGGTGAACGGCGAGACTAAGAAGCTGCCGGGGAAAACGCGCGTGATGGCCGCGCGCGCGAGTGTGCTGCGGATCTCGACTCCGGGCGGGGGCGGCTTTGGCGACCCGGCGTCGTGAACTGATCTGTGTCACGGCGCTGGCCGTAATCTTCATGTGCTTCACGTGGCGCAGCGCGACCATGTTCTTCAGCGGTGACGACCTGATGAACATGTACAAGGCCTGGACCACGCCGACGCTGAAGATCTGGAAGGCTCAGGCGCTGTCGTGGATGCCGCTGTACCGGCCGCTCGGAACCGCGGTGTACAGAGTCTTCTATACGGTCTTCGGGTTTCATCCGCTGCCGCTCTACATCTTCAGCTGGCTGCTGCTGATCGGGAACGTGTTTGCGGCATGGCGTTTCTTTCGGGTGCTGACGCCGTCGGTTTTCGTGGCGCTGGCCGCAGTGTCGCTGACTCTGGTTCACGGAGGGTTTCAGGATCTCTATCTCAGCGCTGGCACGATCTACGACCGCCTGTGTTTCCTGTTTACCGTGCTGGCCGTGATCGTTTACGCGCGGGCGCCCAGGCGGGTGGCGTTGCTTTGTGTTCTTTGCCTGATGGCGATGAATTCGAAGGAGAGCGGGGCGACAGTGCCGGCGATCCTTTTCTGTTACGAGTGCATCTACCGTCTGCCGGGTGTTTGGCGTGAGCGGAAGGTGTGGGAGTGGGTGCGGTCGATTGCGCCGTTCTATTGCCTGCTGGCCGGGATGGAGGTGGCGTTCGTCGTCGGCCGCGTTCACGGCACTCAGGATCTGAGCGCGAATCCGGCTTATCAGCCGCACGGCGGAGTGCCTTTCTGGCTGTCGAACGTGGCGGAGTATCTGAATATCCTCGTGTACCACGGTGTGCATTTCACCGGCGCGACGGCCGCGGTGACGCTCGTTGCGATGCTCGCGCTGGCGGCGATGCTGCGCAATCGCGCGATGCTGTTCGGGTGGCTGTTTTTCGCCATCGCGATTACTCCGGTGGCGGTTATCTCGTTTCGCCAGGGCTATGTGCTCTATGTTCCGGTACTGGGCCTCGGACTTTACTTCGCTGAGCTCATCGGGCTTGCGTTTGCGCGGGAACCGGCGAGGCTGAGTTACTCGCGGATTGCGGCTCTGGCTGCTGTGACAGCGATTTTGATGTGGATTCACGCGACTCACTGGCCCAGCCCGTGGGTGGTGCGCGATTCGCCGGAATGGCGTCTGACTGAGAAGATGCGCCGCGACTATCCGACGATGAAACCGGGCGCGAAGTTCCTGTTTGTAGACGACTACCGTTCGGGAAACGGCTACGACCTGATGTTCAATCTGCGGCTGCTGTACCACGATCCGCTGATCGAAGTGGCGCGAACCAGCGGACCGGCCGACCAGCAGCCCGACCGCAGCCGGCCGCTGAAGTTCGACCACGTTTTTACGGCCGCGATGGATACGTATGTGGAACTCGACCGGCGCAATGTGGAGGAGTCGATCAGGCTCAACATTCTGCACGATTATTCGCCGGGGCGAACTTTCGACACCGAACGCGCCGACCGCGCCGGTTATGTGGTTTCGGGGTTGCTGACTTCGGGCCAGGGCGGCGGCGGGTGGTGGACGACGCGATCGGCGAAGCTGAAGTTCGATGTCTATCCGGCGGATTCGACGCTGACGCTGAAGTTCTTCGTGCCGCACAGCGTGGCGGCGGGGAAGACGCGGAATCTTTCGGTGACGGTTGATGGCGACGCGGTGGGGACGGTCGCGCTGACGCATGAGGGCATGAACGAGGTGCGGTTTGCGGTGCCTGCGAGATCGATCAACGGCTCGGGGTTCACGATCCTGGTGCTGGATGTCGACGATCCTTATCGGGAGGGCGAGCAGGAGTACGGGGTTGTGCTGGTGCGTGCAGGGTTTGAGTATGTGCGGGGATGGTGAGGCGGATGCGCTACAGTGTAGTGCATGAAGACGGAAGTGTACAGCTGGCGCGTGTCGACGGACGTGAAGACGGGTCTGGAGCGTGAAGCGCGCCGACGCGGGGTCTCGCTGGCCGCAGTCCTCGATATGGCCGCGGAAGAGTGGCTGAAGAAGGGCGCACACGGGAACGACGACGACGAGGAGCAACGCCGGCTTCAGCAGGCTGCCCTGAAGTGTTTCGGATCGATCGCGGGCGGCGATCCCCTCCGGGCGGAGAATGCAGGGCGCGCCGTTCGGGAGCGTCTGCGGCGGCGTTATGGCCGCTAACGCGCTGATCGATACGGGCGCCATTCTCGCGCTGCTGGACAGAACGGATGGCTGGCACCAGCCTTGTGTGGATGCGTTTCAGCACCTCCGGCTGCCGCTGATTACTTCCGAAGCGGTTCTGACAGAGCTGTTTCATCTTGTCGGCGGCGACAGGAGGGAAACGGAGGCTGCGTGGAAATTCCTCCGGTCGGGGGCTGTGGCGATGGCGGAGATCGGGGATTCGGAGCTCCCGGATGTTCAGGCTCTGATGTCGCGCTATTGGGACCGCCCGATGGATTTCGCCGATGCGACTCTGGTGTACCTCGCGAGGCGGGAGTCGCTGGCGACGATTTTCACGGTGGATCATGCGGACTTCGAAACGTACCGGATCGAGGGGAAGCGGCGATTTCGGGTGGTGCCGGTGAAGCGGGTGTGAGTTGGGGAGTGCGGGACGACGTCTTCACATGAATTATCACGGGATGCCGTATGGCGGTAGCTCCAGGCCGATTGTTCGGGATGCCGACTACACGTCCACGTGGATCGTAGAGGCGGTCCATCGGACTCGCTGCTGTTACGCAAGACAACGAATTCGAAATCGATGGGCGCGGAAGGAATGCCTCCTCCTGCCCGCACATAGGTGGGTTCGCGCGGCAGAAGAATCGAAGTAGTAGTGAAGCCCGGGTGTGATGAAAGGCCGTGAGGGACGCGGAAGCCGGAAATCCGGTCAGCGGGTGTCTCGTCAGCATCGTCGGCGGATTATGCTTGGGCTTAGATAGATGTCGAAACGAACTGATTTCGCAAGAGAACGTCGGAGCCAAGGGCGTGCGATAAGCAACTCCGTTCACGAACTCGTGGAGCTAGCTATAGCTAGCGTTTAGCCTCCCAGCGGCGTGCACGGGAGTCGAGGCGGCCGCCTCTGGGCTCACCAATGCGGGCGGCATCCTGCCGTTCCGTGGCAGATGAGTCATTCAATGACCCACCTGCGGTAGACTGGTGGAGTGGCGAAGAAGGCCGGGCGGCGGCTGTTTCGGGAAAAAGTCGTCGACGATACGGTCGTCCTGAAGCCGCCCCGGCACGGAGCCAAACTGCGGGAATTGGCAGACGGCCGATGGCAAAGTAACGAAGTACAATCCCGCGTATATCAATCATATGGGTCTGCCGGGTGGACAACGGGCGAGTGCTCGGCCACGACAATGGCCACGATGGCCACCACCGGCACTTCATGGGGAACGTGGAGCCGGTTGAGTATAACGATTATCAGTCGGTTGCGAAACGATTTCAGCGGGAAGTGCGCGAGCTTTGGAGACGGGAGGAAGGGGAAGCGGGAAAATGAAAAAGACGATCAAGCGCGTTGAACGAATCGGCACGGGCACTGCCGGCGCTTTTTTCAGGAGATCGTCGGCCCGTGCGCAAAAACTGGATCGCGGCGGGAGACTGCTTCCGGAGATGCGACTGACCTTTGAAGATCCCGCCGATTTGCTTCGGGTGCTGACGGCCGAGCGGGTTCGCGTTCTCGACGCGGTACGAAGGCGTCCTGCGCCGGTTTCGGAACTGGCTGCCGTTCTCAAGAGAGATCGGACTGCCGTGAGACGGGATGTGCGGATACTGACGACATTCGGACTGGTGAATACTCATGAAGAAGCGAACCCCGGTCACGGACGCAGAAAGATTGTCGGGCCGGTTGCCTCGAAGTGCGAGCTTGTGACGACCATCTGACGTACGCATTAGCGGGCGGGTCCGCTGCCCGTTGGCCTGTGAGTTCCAGGCGGACCTTGTGTGGATGCACCAAACCCGGACCTGGAGAGGACTCGGCATTCGGGGCAACGTGCAGGACCATCCCAGCCCTATAAGTATCCGGACCTCGCCGCCGAATCGTGAGGTAAAATCGAAGCACGCATTCTTGCGAGAGGTGAAGGCGTTATGAAAGCCCAACCGTCAGCACGCGCCGGGGCGTCCCGACAACCTGCCGCAGCCCGTTCAGCCAGTGCGGGAAAATCCGCCGGCCAATCCTTACTTGCCGATAACCGCCCGGTCGCGAGCGCCCAGCGTAAGCTGGCCAGGGGGATACACTCCAGCCCCTATATCGCCGCTCAGCGGCAACGGATACTGGGCATGTTCGGGGATGCCGTGCAGCGCAAGGGTCCGCCGGATAAAGAAGAACTTCTGCAGGGCAGGTTCGATTCGATTCAGCGTAAGGCGCAGGACGACGAAGAGCTGCAGATGAAGGAGGCCCCATCGGGAAATACCGGGCTACCCGGCCGCCTCCGGTCCGGAATCGAATCCCTCTCGGGCATGTCGATGGACGGCGTCAAAGTGCATTACGACTCGTCGCGGCCCGCGCAACTCAACGCGCTGGCTTATGCGCAGGGCAGCGATATCCACGTCGCGCCGGGACAGGAACGACACTTGCCGCATGAAGCGTGGCATGTGGTCCAGCAGGCACAGGGCCGCGTGAAGCCGACGATGCAGATGAAGGACGGGGTTCCGGTAAACGACGACAAGGGTCTGGAACATGAGGCCGATGTGATGGGGGCCAAGGCGCTGGCAAATCCCGCGCAGCGTCGGGAACCATCGACAGCCCGGTCCGGCCGGTCGCCGGAGTGAGAGCGATGCGGCCGGGGTCACGGGAGCATCGCGAACGTCCGTAGTGGCTGGAAGTTCACGGCGGTTTGCCGCGATCCGGGGCCCGACGCTACTTATACTCGATTCCCGCGACTTCGCCAAACACTCCGGCTGCCGTGGACGGTTTGTAGCGGATCGCAACGGCGCGCGGCTTCTGCACGCCGCAGTTGAAGGTCGTTTCGCCCCCTTTCACGTCGATTCCGTTCGGATCGGCGATCAGCATGACGCGAACCGTTCCGCTGTTCTCCTTCACCTGGAGCTTCAGCTGTTTCCCGAGGCAATCGACGCGCGTCAGGGTTCCGTTCACAACGGGAAGATTCGGGTCGTCCCACCATGCGACCACCGGCGCGTTGCCGGGCTGTTTCGGATTCTGCGCATTCGCGCGCGCTTCGAGAGCGGTGATTTCCTTGCGCGCCTCGGTCTTCAGGCGTTCGATTTCGGCGGCCTTCGCGGCGGCGTCGCGCTTCTTCTCGGCCGCCTCGTCGTCGAGGCGCTGCTGTTCGATCGCGCCGCGCGCCTTCAGGAATTCCTCGCGCTTCGCGGGATCGGTGGTGGCCTGCGAGGCGGACATCCAGGCGCGGCCGGCTTCCGCCCATTGCTTCTGCCCTTCGTTCAGACGTGCGTACGACACCCACCAATCGACGTTGTGCGGCTGCAGTCCGAGCGCAAGCTTCCATTCGGCCAGACGCTGTTTCGGATCGTCATACTTGTCGCCTAATTCCCAGTGCGCGGGAGCGTACTTCGGGTCGATCGTCAGGGCCTTTTGCAGAACCTCGATGGCGACGTCGTAATGGCTTTCCGACTTGGCGTAGGTTGTGAGGGCCACGACGTTGCGCGACCCGGCCTTGTACGCCTCGGCGAAGTACTGGCCGGCTTTATCCTCGTCGCCCGCGCGCAGAGCCAGTAATCCGAGACCCTCGTTGGCTTCGGCAGTGTGCTTGCCGGCTTTCAGCAGAGCGATGTAGGCGGCCTCGGCGCCGGGGCCCATCAGATCGGCGCGGGCGAGTTGGCCATCGTCGGCTGTGAGCACGGTAGTGACGAAATCGCGATCCGGATTCAGGGCGCGATTCGGCGCCTGAACGGCCTGATAGATTCCCGCGGCAAAATAGGCGTCCACATCGGCATTGAACTTTGCCACGTCTTCACCGAGGCTGCGGATGGCGCCACTCGAATCCATACCCGTCGCGAGATTGTGCAGATAAATGTGGGCGCGCCCGGCGGTATCGGGTTGAGTGATCAGGCGATGGAGCAGAGCCCAGTCGCGCGTGCGTTCGTTCGCGGGCGGCGGCGCGCCCCACATGACGTGCACGGCGTTCGATGTCACGGTACTAAAGAACGTCTCGAGCGCCTGCTCGGTAGCGGGGGGAATACCGGTGAAATTGGTTTCGAGGAGACGGCGGGTGAGTTCGCGGACCATCGCCGGGGGCAACTGGCCGCTGGCGACGGAGCACGCCATCAGGTGGTCGCGGCCGAGGTGCATGCCATCGCATGCCTGGGCGGCCATTTCGCGGGCGTCTTTGAACACGATGATGCGCAGCGGCGGGTCGAGCCGCAGATCGGGCTGGCCCATGGCGGCGCCCAGCGCATAACGGAATTGCTCGAACTGGCTGAGGGACTGGATGGCGGGCGTGCGGCCATCGTCGCTGATCGATTCGAAAGGACCGAGTTTCGCCCGGATCCACTGATCGGCGGCCAGCAGAGTGTTCCCGTGCGCTGCAAGGAGCGCCGATAAACAAGCGGTTAAACAAGCGATCCGGCCCGCCCGCGTCCTCATTGGTAAAGTATATTACGGATCGCGTATGCTCCAGGAACTGATCCACAACGCACGGCGGCGTCTGCTTTTCAACGAGGCGCTGAAGCAGTTTGCGGTAGCGGCGGCGCTTGCTATCGGCGGGCTCGCCCTGTTGCTGACGCTCGGCACGCGCTACGTGGAATGGTGGGTGGTGGCGCTGTTCGCGCTGGCCGTAACGGGCTGGGCCGCGGCGAAGCTGCGCAAGAGGCTCCCGAGCGATTATGCCGCCGCCGTCTGGCTGGACGATAAGGCCGGACTGCAGGATTCTCTTTCCACCGCACACTACTTCGCGAAGAAATCCCGCGCGTTGACCCCTGCGGCCGAGGCGATCCTTCTGGCGCAGCGCGGACAAGCCGAATCCGCTGCCGGCGGCGTGAACGTCGCGGCAGCCGTCCCGTTCCGCTTCCCGAAGGCGCTGTACGGTCTGGCGGCGCTTCTGCTGGTCTCAACCGGGCTGATCGGCGTGCGCTACTTTTACGGCCACGAACTCAATCTGAACGCGCCGATTACCGAGGTTATGTTCCAGGATCTGGCGGCGGTGAAGCCGCCGAACGCGGCGAAGCCGGGCCGCAATCCAAACAGGAAGGATGAATACGACGAGGCCCGGTCGCTGCTGGCCAAGCTCGGGCTGGGCGCCAATCTGGACGAAAAGCCGGATGAAAAGCTGGACGAGGCGCTGGCCGACGCGCTGAAGTCTCCCGAAAAGACACCTGGCACGGGACAAGACGCCAAACCCGATCAGAACCAGGGCGACCCGCTGGACTCTCCGGAAAACAAGAACGACGGGGCGAAGAACAACGGCTCGCAGGGAGACAACAGTAACAAGATGCCGGGGCAGAACGGCGACTCGCCGGGCCCGAACGGCGCGAAGAGCGGCGAGAAGGCCGAGAAGTCGCTGCTGTCGAAGCTCAAAGATGCCATGGACAATATGATGGGCGCGCCCAGTCCGCAGAGCGACAAAAAGAGCGGCGCCAGTCAGCAGCAGTCCAAACCTTCGAGCCAGTCGCAGTCTTCGCAGCAGCCGGGCGAGTCGGGCGACGAGGACAGTAAGTCGGCGGCGGACGGAGAGGCCAACGGAAACGCCCAGAAGAGCAATTCTCCGGGCCAGACCAGCGGGAATTCCAGCGATAAGCAGGAGGGTCCCAGCGCTGCGGGCTCGGAAGACGGCGAGAAGGCGATTAAGGCCGCCGCGCAGATGAAGGCGATGGGCAAGATCAGCGAGCTGATCGGCAAGCGGTCGGAGCAGGTGACGGGCGAATCGATGATCGAAGTGCAGTCGGGCAATCAGAAGCTGCAGACGGCGTACAAGGACAAGGCCGCCACGCATGGCGAAGGGACGGGCGAGGTCAGCCGCGACGAGATCCCGCTATCGGTGCAGGCGTATGTGCAGGAGTACTTCCAGCAGGTGAGAAAGCCGGAAGGAAACGGGCGCGGGGCGGCGAAAGCGCCGGCCAAAGACAAAAAGATTCCGGCTGCAACCAAATAAGCGGACTTGCGGACAGGCTTTCCAGCCGTTCCGCACCGCAGGGGAGTTTCTCTCCAGACAGCGTGCGACGTGGCCGCACGACACAGCCCGGCGTTGTTGCCGAAATCCTTGACGCCCCACGACGTGCAGCCCGCGCGCTGGTCAGTCTTCATTCGCCAGCAGCTTGATATAGGCCTCGTAAGCGATGCCTCGGTCCTCGGCGATCTTTCGGGCCGCGTCCAGGTCTTCTCCGGTCAACCGGAGGGCGGCTGGCAGAAGCTTCCTCTTGTGGCCCTTTGTGATGACTTCCCGCGGGGGAGCGGTCTTGCAGTCGCGCATCGCGGCACGCAGACCCGCTTCAACGTCCGCACGGTGCTTTTCCCACCAGGCAGCCTCGGCTCTCTCGCTGTGGAACGACGGGACGACTGTTTTTGGCTTGGGCACCGGCGCTAAGCCGCAGGCTGCCAGGGCTTGTGGACGGGCGTCTGATCGCGTCCCTCGACCCGATCGTACAGGTACTTATTGGAAACCGTGCCGAGGGCCTCGTTATAGAGGCTGGTGAGGCCGAGGGCTTCGCGCAGATCTTCCTGGAAGTCGTGAACGGCCGTGAGTTCTTCGGCCAAAGCCGGCTTGCTCTTGCCGGTGGGGGTGCGGAAAAACTTCTGGTATCCGCCATCGGTCAGCGTGCCGATCTCGGTACCGATCACGACGCCGGGACGCTCGACGATGCGGGGCACATCGCCCTCGCCTGGCCGCGCGATGCAGGCAATTCCGTTGCGTTCGATGCGCGTGCCGCCGCCGGCCGACTGGACGGTAAAGCCCGCAGCCCGCGCTTTCGCCAGGTGATCTTCAAAGCTGAGGACTTTCGGGCGTACGTGACGGAAGAACATAGATACGGCCATTATAGTAGCGGCCGTTCATCCGGGCAAACGGGATGGCGGATGCAGGCATCGACTGGCGAGCCCCGGCGCGAACTTTAGCTGAGAAATTCACCCTCCCGCCGCCACTCTTGTTCCTGCGCCGCATATCATGCACGACTACGACATCGCGCTCAAGAGCCTGTTGCGCCGATTGACCGGCAGCGTCCTGCGGGATCTGACCGGTTTCACCGTCACGCGCTGGCACAACAACGAACTGCCCGCCGTGCAGAGCCGCCGCGCCGACATGCTGGGCGAAACCGCCGACGGCACGCTGGTCCATATCGAACTGCAAAGCACGAACCAGGCCGGCATGGCGCTGCGCATGCTGGAATACGCGGTGGCGATACACCGTCAGTTCCGGCGATTCCCGCAGCAACTGGTGCTGTATGTCGGGCGGGCGCCGCTCAGGATGAAGAGTTCGATCGGGGGGCCGCATCTTGCATTTTCGTGCAGAATGGCGGATATCCGGTCGCTGGATGGCGAGGCGTTGATTGCCAGCAGCCATGTGGAGGACAATGTAATTGCGGTCCTCGCGCGGCTGGGCAACGAGCGCGAAGCGGTGAGACGGATTCTGGCGAGGATCGCGCAATGCGAACCGCAACGGCGCGCGGTGGCGTTGCGGGAACTGACGCTGCTGGCCGGGTTGAGAACCGTGGCGCCGGTCATTGAAAAGGAGGCGGAACAAATGCCGATCTTGAACGACATCATGGATCACCCCGTACTCGGGCGGGAACGAAAACTGGGTATGAAACTGGGCCGCGAAGAAGGCCGCGAAGAAGGCCGCGAAGAAGGCCGCGAAGAAGGCCGCGGAGAGGGCGGGCGGTTGATCGTCCTGGGCCAGATTGGCCGGCGATTCGGCCCCGTGTCCGCGGCGGTAAGAAGACGGATAGAAGCCCTGTCCGAACCTGAACTGCAACAGATGTCCCTGCGCCTGCTCGACGCCCGCAGCGTCGACGAACTGTTGGGATGAACGTTCCCGGCTCGCGGACTCATGGACTATGCCAATTCTGAACGACATCATGGATCATCCGGTGCCGGGACGTGAGCGGAAGAAGGGCATGAAGCTCGGCTTTGAGATCGGCTATCAATTTGCCTCCGCGCCCGACCGCGAAACCGGGTGCCGACGCGTGAGGAGAATCATCCGGCGCGTCGCCCGAAGGCGCTTTGGACCGTTGCCGCCTCGGCGAAGTTGCGTATTGACGAGTCTTCGAAGTCCCGGCTCGACCGTATCGGTTTGCGGCGCTTGACTGCCCGCGACCTCGACGAACTGCTGCGTTGAACCCGGCGGCCGCGCCTCACTCAAGGGTGCGGGCGGACAGGCACCCGGCACGGTAGCCCCGTTTGCCTTACAATAGGAATTCAGCATGCGAACACTTTTCCTGAATCCTCCCTCCTTCGAAGGCTTCGACGGAGGCGCGAGTTCCCGTTGGCCGGCGTCGCGGGAGATCGAGTCTTACTGGTACCCCGTCTGGCTCTGCTACCCCGCCGGAATGCTGCCCGACAGCAAAGTCGTGGACGCGCCCCCGCAGGGCGTTTCCATCGAGCAGACTGTCGCGATGGCCCCTGAATTCGAACTGCTCGTCCTGTTCACGTCGACGCCCGGTTTCGACGTCGACGTGAAGATTTCGAAGATGATGAAGGACTGCAATCCCAACCTGAAGATCTGCTTCGTGGGACCGCCCGTCACCGTGGAACCCGACAAGGCGCTCAACGCCACCGACGCCATCGATTTCGTCATTCGCCGCGAATTCGATTACCAGATTCGGGACTATGCCAATGGCAAGCCGATCGAAGAGATCCCGGGCGCCAGCTTCCGCAAAGACGGTAAGATCGTCCACAATCCGGAAGCGCCGGTGATCGAGGATCTGGATGCCCTCCCCTGGGTCACGAAAGTCTATAAGCGCGATCTCGACACTACGCGCTACAACGTTCCGTTCCTGCTGAATCCGTTTCTCTCGTTCTACACATCGCGCGGTTGCCCGGCTATGTGCACGTTCTGCCTGTGGCCGCAAACGCTTTCGGGCCATCGCTGGCGTCTGCGTTCGAGCGACGATATCGCAGCCGAAGTGCAGTACGTGCTCAAAGAACTCCCGCACATCAAAGAGATTTTCTTCGACGACGATACGTTCAATTACCGCAAGGAACGCACGATCGAACTTTGCTCGAAACTGAAGCCGCTGAACTTCACCTGGTCCTGCACGTCCCGCGTCACCACCGATTACGACACGCTGAAGGCCATGAAAGAGGCCGGGTGCCGGCTGCTGATCGTCGGCTATGAGTCGGGCGACCCGCAGATCCTGAAGAATATCAAGAAGGGCGCGACGATCGACATGGCGGAGCGGTTTACCGCCAACTGCAAGAAGCTGGGCCTTGTGATTCACGGCGACTTCATCGTCGGCCTGCCCGGCGAAACGCACGCCAGCATCCGCAAGACGATCGACTTCGCCAAGAAACTCGACACCGAGACCATTCAGGTTTCGATCGCGCATCCGTATCCAGGCACGGAGTTCCACAGCTACGCGGAGAAGAACGGTTTAATATCGCTCGGCAACATCGTCGACGCCCGTGGCAACCAGTTGCCGAAGGTGGTTTACGAAAATCTCAACGAAGCGGAGCTGATGGACTGGACGGAGCGCTTCTTCAGCGAATATTATTTCCGCCCGAAGGTGGTCTGGCGGATGATTCGCAAGGTGATTTTCCATCCCCAGGAGCGGAAGCGGCTCTCGAAGGAGGCGCGCGAGTACTTGTCCCTGCGTAAGCGCCGGAAGAAGTTTATTGCGGAGCAGCGGGAACAGCACCAGCCAGCGGTTTCGGCGCATGCCGGCGATTAGCTGCACAATACGGGACGCAGTGCACGGCGCTGCCGGGAATGCCGCGCGGCTTCGCTCCAAGACGCGCCTGTTCACCGTCATCGTCGTCGTGAGCAACGTTACGGGAAACTCGGCGCTGACCCACGGCATGAAGCAGTTGGGCGATATCGGCAATTCTCCGCTGTCGCTGATCGGCGCGTTGTTTCATCCCTGGGTCGCGCTGGGAGTCGCGTTGCTGATCCTCTGGACGCTCACTCACATGGCGTTGCTTAGCTGGGCCGACCTGAGTTACGTGCTGCCGGTGACCGCCATTGGTTACGTACTGACGGCGCTTTGCGGCGAGTTTCTTTTGGGCGAGACCGTCTCCATCGCCCACTGGGGCGGCATTCTGCTCATCACGGCGGGCGTGACGCTGGTGGGAATGACGACGCCCGCGACAACGTCCGGCGCGGCCGTGGAGCAGATCACGTGATCAAGTGGCTCCTGGTCCTGACCCTGATTGCGTCGACCACGATCGGCGACGTCGCACGGTCGCGCGGCATGAAGAAGCACGGTGAGGTGCGCGAGTTTCACCCCGGCGCGATCACCCAGGCGCTGGTGACGCTCGCGCGCAACCAGTGGGTGATTCTTTCCACCTGCGCCATGGCCGTCTCGTTCTTCACGTTTATGAGACTGCTCTCGATCGCGCCGGTGAGTTTCGCGGTCCCGGTATCCGCCGCTACTCTGATACCCGAAACGATTCTGGCGCGGCTGTTCCTCGGCGAAGTGGTCGACTGGCGCCGCTGGGCGGGCGCGGGCCTGATCGCGGTGGGCGTGGTTTTGATCTCCCGGTGATTCCGGCAATACTGGTCTGCTGCGGAGCCGTTTATAACCTGCTCGCCATTGCGGGCGCGATTCGGTTCCGGCGACGGGTGCGGATTCCGGATTACCGTCCGGCGGTCTCCATTCTAAAGCCGGTGCGGGGAAGAGACGCCGGGTTCTACGAGGCTATCCTTTCGCACGCAGTTCAGCAATACCCGGAGTTCGAACTGCTGTTCGGCGTCTCGCAGTCCGACGATCCGGTACTGCGCGATATTGCCCGTCTGAAACGGGAGCACCCGGCGATTCCGATACGGGTGATCGGGACACGGAACGATGCGCCGAACGGCAAGGTGGGGTCGCTCGAGATTCTGGCGCGCGAGGCGAAGTACGGGGTGTTGCTGGTCAATGACGGCGATATCGTCGTCGAGCCGGACTACCTGGTCCGGGTGGTGAGCCTGCTCGAAGATCCCGGCGTGGGCCTGGTCACCGGACTGTATCGCGCGCGTGGTGGCTCCATCCCGGCGGCCATGGAAGCTCTCGGCATTGTCACGGAGTTCGCTCCGAGCGTCCTGGTCGCGCGGTTGCTGTCATCCAGCGGATTCGCACTGGGCGCGACGATGGCGTTTCGCGCCGAGGACCTGGCCGCGATCGGAGGGTTCGCGTCTATCCGCGACTATCTGGCGGACGATTACCAGCTGGGAGCGCGGATCGCGGCGCTGGGCAAGCGGATCGCCATGTGCGATTCGGTGGTAGTCACCAACCTGGGCGCTGGTTCCTGGCGCGACGTCTGGAAGCACCAGGTGCGCTGGTCGCGCACCATTCGCGTATCCCGGCCAGCGGGCTATCTCGGCTACCTCGTGACGCAGGCGACGTTCTGGTGCGTCATTACCGCTTTCGCCGGATACTGGCGCGTTGCGCTGGCGGGCGAGGCGATTCGTTTGGTTGCTGCGCTGGCGGCAATGTGGGCGACAGGCGCGGGGGATCTCTATCGCATTGCCGCGGTGCCGCTGCGCGATTTGTTCGGTTTTGCGGTCTGGTGCGGCGGGATGGCAGGCAGCACGGTCGAGTGGCGCGGCCTTCGCTTTCATCTGCGAAGCGACGGCCGCATCGACCCGGTCTGATGTTGGAGCAAGTGTGGGGCTGGCGATCTCGCTGCCCGCCCCTTCAGAAAATCGCCGAACTACTTCGCGGCGGCGTAGCGCTTTTCGACTTCGGCCCAGTTCACCACGCTCCAGAACGCGGCCAGGTAATCCGCCCGCCGGTTCTGGTACTTCAGGTAGTAGGCGTGCTCCCAGACATCGACGCCCATCACAACCGGCTTGCCTTCCATCGCCGGCGTGTCCTGATTCGGCGTGGAAGAGATTTCGAGCTTGCCGTTCGCGCACGTCAGCCAGGCCCAGCCGGAGCCGAAACGCGTCATACCCGCGGCCGCGAATTTTTCCTTGAACGTGTCGAAGCTGCCGAAGGTGGCCGCGATATCGGCCGCCAGATCGCCCGACGGCTGGCCGCCGCCCGCGCCCAGAATGGTCCAGAACATGGAGTGGTTCCAGTGGCCGCCGCCATTGTTGCGGACGGCCGTCCGGATGCCTTCCGGGACGATGACCAGGTTGTGCGCGAGCAATTCCTCCAGCGACTTATCCGCCAGTTCCGGCGCGGATTCGAGCGCTTTGTTCAGGTTGGTGACGTAAGCCTGGTGGTGCTTACCGTGATGGATCTCCATCGTCATTTTGTCGATGTAAGGTTCCAGTGCGTCGGTTGCGTAGGGAAGTGCGGGAAGCGTAAAAGCCATGTTTTCTCTCCTTAAGAATTCTCGAATGCGTGGGCCAGCCGGAACATTTTCTGTTCCTCGAAATGGTTGCAGAGAATCTGCAACCCCACCGGGAGCCCGGCTGCATCGTTTGTGCTTGCGGTACGGCAGGGCACGCTCATGCAGGGGATTCCCGCCAGACTGCCGGTAATGGTGTAGATGTCGGACAAATACATCGACACCGGATCGTTCACTTTCTCGCCGATCCGGAACGCCGGAAACGGCGACACCGGCGCGACGACGGCGTCCACCGACTGAAACGCGTTGGTAAAGTCCCGTGCAATCAACGCCCGGACCTTCTGCGCTTTGAGATAGTACGCGTCATAGTAGCCGTGACTTAGCACGTAGGTGCCCAACATGATACGACGTTTCACCTCGTCGCCGAAACCCTCGCCGCGTGTGTTTCGATACATGCCGCTGAGCGTGGTGGAATCCGCCGAGCGGAATCCGTAGCGGACGCTGTCATAACGGGCCAGATTGGAGCTGGCTTCGGCGGTGCAAATGATGTAATAAGCCGCGATGGCGTAATCGGTGCTCGGCAAGCTGATGTCCCGCACTTCGCAGCCAATATCGCGCAACTTCGCAACAGCTTCGTGAATCCGGTCGGCGGTGTCTCCCGTCGCATGTTTCATGTATTCGACGGGCAGCCCGATCTTCATCCCGCGCACGTCGTTTCCATCCAGCCCCGCCGCATAATCGGGCACGGGCGCGGCGGCGGAAGTGGAATCCATCGGATCGCGTCCGGCCATTACCCCGAGCACGGTCGCCGCATCGCGAACATTGCGAGCAAACGGCCCGATGTGGTCGAGCGAACTGGCAAACGCCACCAGTCCGTAGCGCGACACGCGCCCGTAGGTCGGGGTCACGCCCACTACACCGCAAAACGACGCGGGCTGCCGGATCGAGCCGCCCGTATCGGAGCCGAGCGACACAACCGCGGTCCCCTGGGCAACCACGGCAGCCGAGCCGCCGCTCGATCCGCCCGGCACGCGGTCGAGCGCCACCGGATTCCGCACCGGGCCGAAGTAACTGTTCTCGTTCGACGATCCCATAGCGAACTCGTCGCAGTTCGTCTTGCCGATGACGACGCCGCCTGCAGCCTCGATCCGTTCGACCGCCGTGGCATCGTACGGCGGGATGTAATTCTCCAGCATCTTCGACGCGCAAGTGGTGCGGACGCCCTTCGTCAGGATGACGTCTTTGACGGCAATCGGAACTCCGGCGAGCGCGCCGGCGTCTTCACCGGCGGCGAGTTTGCGGTCGACCTCCGCGGCGGCGGCGAGGGCGCGCTCCGGACAGAGCAGCAGATACGCGTTGGTTTTCGGATTCTCGCGTTCGGCAAATTCCAGGGCTTCGCGCGCCACTTCGACGGCGGTGAATTCCTTCGCGCGCAGGCCCTCGCGGATGGATGCGATGGTGTGCATGGTCACCGCTCGATCACCCTCGGGACTTTGAAGCAGCCGTTGCCGGAAACGGGCGCGTTTTGAAGCGCGAGTTCGTTATCGAGGGGCGTGCGTTCGACGTCGGCGCGCAGCGTGGAGTAGTCGTCGGCCCCGAACAACACCTGCGCCATCGGCGACACGCCTTCGGTATCGATCCCGGCCAGCACTTCCATCTGGCCGAGGATGCCGTCGAGATCGTGCAGCATGCGGCCGACTTCCTCGTCGGTGAGGTCCAGATTGGCCAGTGCCGCGACGTAGCGAACGTCTTTTTCCGTTAGTCTCATTACAGTCGGGGCGCTGGCGCTAGGCAGTCAGGCGGCGGCGCGAATTCCGGTAAATACGGCGCAGTCCGGGATCGGCAATGGCGTCGGCTTCATCCGGTTTCCCGAGCGCGGGCGGCGGCGCGGCGGTTTCGCGCTGCGGCTCCCGGCGCGGCGGGGCGACGATAAACTGAAGATGGGAAACGATTTCCGGGCCGATTTCCTTCTCGATATTGCGCAGGATCTGAAACCGCAGCTTCCAGAGGCTGTCCTTCCAGATTTCGTCCTCGACTTCGACGACGAGGAGGTCGCGCACCAGTTTCACGGGCTTCGTCCGCACCGCCAGACGCTTTCCGACGGCGCGTTTCCACGCCCCGCAGGCGATACGTTCCGGGCTGGTCATCGCGGCAGCGCCTTTCATTCCGGCAATGATCCGGCCAGCCTGATCCATGGGGTGAAATTGATGATACCAGAAGGGGGCGGGACGGGCGGCGGGGAATGCTACCGTCGGGCGCAGAATTGGCTTGCAAACCACTGTAAGTGTGGGGTTTGCTATAATCCAGTGTCCTGTGATTCAGGACGACCCATGAAGTGTTGGTACGTTTACGTCGACGTCTCCTTAACCCCAATACCGTTCACTTAAAACATTTCTGTGATATTCTGTTCTAGAGCGAAGCCTCTCCTGGAGGTCACTCATGAACATAACCACAGTGGAATCAGGCACTCTGGCATCCGTTGCGTACG
>Ga0302319_10007983_pt1 | contig 20685 bp, 20 predicted proteins | sample Bog_T0_2_FD_203319 | JGI IMG/M metagenome (GOLD analysis project Ga0302319, IMG submission 203319) | Peat permafrost microbial communities from Stordalen Mire near Abisko, Sweden - Bog_T0_2 | ecosystem: Environmental > Terrestrial > Soil > Wetlands > Peat | place: Sweden: Abisko, Stordalen Mire... | reverse complement strand
GCCACGGGCACCTGCTGGTAAACGGTCGGCGCGTCGACATCCCCTCCTTTTCGGTGCGCCCCAACGACGTGATCGAAATACGCGAGAAAAGCAAGAACAACACGACCATTCTGGCGGCCCGCGACTCTACCGCGCACGCCCCCTCTCCCAACTGGTTGGAACTCGATCGAGACAATCTCAAAGCGCGTGTACTGCAGGCCCCCAAGCGCGAGGATCTGGTCCAGATTCAACTCAATGAACAGCTGATCGTCGAACTGTACTCGAAGTAGGACGAAGGACGAAAAATTCTATGTTTAAAGGTTTTCAAAAGCCGAAGAGGTTAGTTGCCAACACCGAAACGCTGACCGAGCGCTACGGTATGTTTACGGCCCAGCCGTTCGAGCGTGGATTTGGATCCACCATCGGAACCGGCCTCCGCCGCGTGCTGCTGAGTTCGATTGAAGGGGCGGCTATCACGGCCGTCCGGATCGAGGGCGTGGCGCACGAATTCAGCCCCATCCCTGGAGTGGTGGAAGACGCCACCGACATTATCCTCAACCTGAAGCAGGTGCCGTTCAAGATGTTGGGCGAAGGCACACGCATCGCCCGCCTGCGCGTGGACGTGCCGGGAGAAGTGATGAGCAGCCAGATCGAGACGGACTCTGAAGTCGAGGTGCTAGACCGCAACATGCACATCGCGACCATCGGGGAAGGCGGCAAGCTGAACATCGAAATGCGGCTGAAGTCGGGACGCGGCTATGTTTCGGCCGACCGCAACTACGATGAGGATCTCCCGCTCGGCTACATTCCGATCGACTCCGTCCATTCGCCGGTCCGCAAAGTCAACTTCTCGGTGGAATCGGCCCGTCTGGGACAGATGACCGATTACGATAAGCTAACCATCGAAGTGTGGACCAACGGGGCCATCTCGCCGCAGGATGCGATCGGCCAAGCCGCGAAACTGCTGAAGGATCACATGGCGATCTTCATCAACTTCGAAGAGCTGCCCGAAACGGCGGAAGAGCCGGCCGAGCGCGCCATGAACCAAATGAATGAAGTGCTGAACCGCTCCGTCGAGGAACTGGAACTCAGCGTTCGTTCTTACAACTGCCTGAAAAACGCCAACATTCAGACCATCGGGGATCTGGTGCAGAAGAGCGAAGCGGAAATGCTGCGGACCAAGAATTTCGGGCGCAAATCCTTGAACGAGATCAAGGAAATCTTGTCTAACCTGGGGCTCGGCTTCGGGATGAAGTTCGATGCCCAAGGCCGTCTGGTGGCTCCGGTCGGCGGCGTTCAGCCGTTCGTCGCTCCGCCGTCCGACGGCGACGACCGCGACTTCGACGAGGTGGCCGAGTAATGCGCCACCGAGTTTCCGGTTTTAAACTAAAACGCAACCTGGCCTCCCGCCGCGCCCTGCTGCGCGGGCTGGTGACCAGCGTCATCGAACACGAACGGATCATCACCACGGTTCCGAAGGCGAAAGCGGCCAAACCGATCGTCGAGCAGATGATCACGCTAGCCAAGAAGGATACGCTGCACGCTCGGCGGCAGGCTGCGCAATTCCTGGAGACACCGGCGTCGGTGAAGAAGCTGTTCGACAAGCTGGGCGCTCGCTTTGGACAGCGCCAAGGCGGCTACACTCGGGTGGTCCGGTTAGGCTGGCGCAAGGGCGACGGAGCCGAGCAGGCCATGCTGGAACTGGTGGGTTCGGAATTGGTGAAGCGCGCCGCGGACCGCGCCAAACGCCGGGAAGAACGGCTGGCGGCAGTGAAAGAAGGACGCGAGGGCGGGGAACCCGAAGAATAGCCTAGCTCCTTAGTGCGACCGTAACATTAGAATAGGACGGGCTCCCGGCTCGTCCTATTTCTTTTTTGGGCATTACCCTCGCTTCTCTCTAAGGGTTACGACCTATTCCCGATTCCCCTTCGGTTGGGGATGATTAAGTAAGCTGCATCGATGCTTACCACCGTCATTGTCTGTCCGAACCAACCCCTTTTGGGCCAACTGAAAGACATGCTCACCAACAGCATGAATCTGGCAGTGGCGCGGACTTACAGCCATTATCCGTCCGTACTTGAGATCGCGCAGTGCGTCCGGGCCAACCAGCCGGATCTGGTGTTCATCGGCATGGATATGCTGGACAGCGCGCTTCAGATCGTTACTGCTGTACAAGCTGAGTTCCCGGGGTTGCCGCTAGTCGCCATCGATCACGGCTCGGACCGGAACGGCTTCATCGCGATGATGCGGGCGGGTGTCCGCGATTGTATTTCACCGCCGTTTAATCGGGACAATCTGAAAGCCACCATCGCCCTGGTGGACAGCATCCTGCAACGCGGTCGGCCGGACTATGGCCTGTCGGACCGGGTCTACTCGTTCCTGCCGGCGAAGGCGGGAGTGGGCTGCACTACCGTCGCGATGAATACCGCCTTTGCGATCGCCGGCGTGTCCCGCCACCCGACGCTGCTGGTGGATTGCGACCTGCGCGGCGGCATTGTGAGATTTCTCCTGAAGCTGACGAATCATTTTTCACTGCAGGACGCCGCGCAGGCCGCCAATGAACTGGATGAGGATCTGTGGACGAGGCTGATCACTCGATTCGGGTCGCTCGACGTCCTCCATGCCGGGGTTATCGATTTATCTTTCAAAATCGAAGCCACCCAGGGGACGCAGATGGTGGAGTTCTGGCGGCGGATCTACAAGACGGTTTGTCTCGACTTCTCGGGCGATCTGGACGCATTTTCGATCGACCGAATGGCGGAGTCGAAGCTGGTCTTCCTGGTGACGACACCGGAGCTCACTTCGTTATACCTGGCCAAGGAAAAGGTGCGGGCGATTGAGCCGCTACAACTCGGAGACCGTCTGAAGCTGGTGCTGAACCGCAGCGAAAGCAAGAGTCCCCTAACGAACAAAGAGATAGCGGATTTGGTAGGCATGCCGATCTTCATGTCGTTCACCAACGATTACCAGGCGGTGAATAACTCGATCCACGCCGGGACGCACATACAACGCGATTCGCGGTTAGTCGCGGAATTCCAGAATTTCGCCAAGTCGATCACTAACGACGGCCCAATGGAAGGCCGGGAAGCCAAGGGAGGCGAGTTATCCCAGAAGATCGGCCGCCTGTTCGGACGCGGCCCGTCGGTCAAGCACGCCTAAACAGCCAAGCCCCTAGCGCCGCCGCCGCGAGGCTGACGCCCAATCCGGCCAGCGCATCCACCGCGTAATGATAGCGGCCGTAGACGGTTGCAATCGAAACCAAAACCGCATAGATCAGCATGCCCCATCCCACACGGCGGCGATCCGGCAGATACATGAGCATGGCCCAAGCCGCAGAAAATGCGGAGGAGACATGCGCGCTGGGGAAGACACTGGAATGGATTCCATAATCGCCGACCAGGAACAGGTTCAAACGGCGGAGCAAGGTGTTTGCGGCAGGAAGGTCCAATCCCGGAAAAACAGCGCGCGGGGGCGATGAGGGGAAGTAGGGAAATAAGCCATAAGCCGCTACTGTGCCGACGACGTAGACAAACAGCACCTTGCCCATCGCCGCGCGGCGGTGAAGAATATACAGTATGGCGACGCTGAAGGGTCCGACCGCGTAAACGAGCAGATAGCTCAGCTCCAGCAGGTTCGGCAGCCATGGCCCCGCGCGCTCGATCAGGAGCTGCAGTCCTGAGTCGTGCAGCAGCACGCGGTCCCAATGAATCCAAAGCTTTTCCAGATGATGGTCGGAGTACTTGGGCGTGAACCAATCCATCTCCCGGTAGGCCGTGAGAACCAGAATCAGCGGTATCCAATCGCGCGCATAGCTGATGCCCCTGCGTAGCCGGGGATGGTCCTCGGCGTAAGCGAGCGCCAGGATCAGGACCAGGACTCCGGCCGCGATCAGGAAGGGGACGCTGCGCAACTGGGATCGCAAATGGAAGCCAGGCGAGATGGCCGCGATGTACACGAAGAAGGAAATCAGCGCCCACTCGCAGGCTCGCAACCTACGGCCGGTGGAATAGGCAGACTTGGAAGCTACCTGAGGTTCCCGGTCCGGCTGAGTCATTGTGCAGAAATGTGCAGTTTTTCAGGGCTGAGGCACAACGTACGCTTTGTCGGCGCTGAGGAGTTCGACGTGGTGCAACTCCGTACGCAGCTTGACCGGCTCCAGGGACGGCTTCTTATCGGGCTTGGCCAGGAACGTCAGCAGGTATTGATGCTTCAGTTTCTCTCCCAAGTCGTCGAGGTAGGGCGCGAAGGAAACGGGGTTTCCGAAGCCCTGCCAATAGGCCTCGCCGCCGGTCTCCTCGGAGAGCTGCGAGAGATAGTTCTGGCCCCAGTTGATGCGCCAGTAGCTGTGACCGGCATGACCTTCGCCGCGATAGTAGATAGAATAGACGACCACTCCGGCGCGTTGCGCATCGCGGATGGCGTCGTCCAGGTAGGGATCTTGCGGAGGCGGGCCGCCCAGTAGATCGACGCCGTCGGTGACCATCAGCACTTCGCGGCGTTTGTCGGTCGGAGGCCACTTCTTAATGAGTTCGGAAAGCGTGATGTAGGGACTGGCGTCGATGCCGGGCGTCCCGGTGGGCAGCCTGAGGGCGTCCATGGCCCGAGTGTGATCCGCCGTCCAGGTTTGGGCCATGTTGGCGCTGCCGTTGCGCATATAGGCGACGGCGATTTCCGTGGAAGCAGGCAGGCCGATGATGAACTTCTTCAAATCGCCGAGTTGCGTGCCCAGGCTGGTGTTGAGGCCATCGTCGATGAGTATGGTGAGTTGGAGACCGGCGCGGTCGCCTTCGAGCGGCACCCAATCGCGCACGGTGGCGCGGGTCTTTCCCTGGTACACCATCACGTCAGCGCCCTGAATGGTGGGGATGCTCTTGCCCTCCGCCGTTACCACCAGGTGAGAGGGAACTCCGTCGCTGTCGGGATTCTCGGCGCCGATTGCCGAAAGGGAGCCCGCCAGCAGTAGGGACACACCGATTACCGCATTTCTCATAAGCCCTCGATCTCCTTATATAGAGGGATGCGCGGGCGGGGCGAGTTGTTCCGAAATCCTGTTTGTGTAGACCCTGTTTGTATAAGCATAGTTGTGCCGCGACGCTGGGAGGGTTGAAGCAGATGGGCCGGGATCGGGGTTGTGAGGCCCTAGTCCCGGCTTGGGTGAATGTTGCGGATGAATCGATTGCCGACGAACCGGCAAGCGCTCCCAATCACGGTTCGTTTCACCGCCAAGAAAAACGAATCCATGCCCAGGGCGCGCCCGGCCGTCGCGCAGGCGGCGCGAGTGGAGCGCCTGTACAAAGTTGACCGCCGTATGGTTGTGGACGAGTGTTTGCGTGACCCCTGGGTCACGAATCGGCTTTCCTACTCGCAGGGGAGGCAAGGAAGGGTGTCGTCTGGGATGTTGAAGTACTTGAACAACAGCTGTCGCGCCATCGCTCTCACCGCCGCCCCGGAGTTGCAGCCTCGCGGGGCGAGTTCGTCGATCGCCGCCTTCTCGCCGCCAAGCGCGTTGACGGTGTTTTCCCTACTCGTCCAGGACCGAGACATCTCCGCCAGGATCGCTGCCTCCGATATAGCTTCCACGCGAATAAGCATCGGATTCGAGGAAGATCTCCCGATACACTTTTAGAAAAGTCAGCCATCCGCAGAGAGGAATGACTTCACCCACAACAGGGGAGTCGGCGTATCCATTCTCCGGGATCACTATTCCAGGCTTAAGAAACAGAAAAGTTAGGGCTTCCTCGGGATTGGTCCAGCGTCCAAGCTCTTTAGCAATCGCCGGTGAGAACCTATGTAAGGGGATGGCCGTTAAGGAATCAACGCCGCGCAAGCGAATTATGCCGTTCTCGGTCCGCAGGAGCCAAAGCGCTTCATGATTCAGAATCGGCTCGCCGACACGACTGTTCACCATGCAAGCTGGCGAAAGGGCAAACCCGACGGCATGGACTGTGGCTCCGACTTCAATTGCATGTTCGTTCGCTTTTAGAACCGAGTCTACCGCCAATGTGATCTCGCAGGCGAACGGGCGCCCGTGTGCAGGGCCCGAGCGCCCTGGGTCCGGGTGACGAAGGTCCGCGTCTGAAATTCGCGTGGCCGAGGTCAGTCTCCCGACGACGATTGGGTTGGCGGAGAGCAACGGTTGTGCGAGGGGCTCTGGCCGCTGACCCCACGCCCCGATCGTTGTAAGTAGGGCCGAGGTCGCTGAGAGTCTGAGCATTAATGCGGGCACAAACCCAACTCTACCCGATCAGCCCACGCTTACTGCCATTGCAAGCTCCACGCTCCTGCGATACGCTCTAAGCATGCATGATGACCTATCCCGCCGCAACTTCATGAAGAAGTCGGCCACCGCCGCCATTCTCGCCGCCCCCGGCGTCCTCCCCGCGTTGGGACAAAACTCCAAAGTCCATGTCGGCTGGATCGGAGCGGGCGGCCGCGGCTCCTATTTGCTCGACCGGATGAAGCAGGGGAGTTCCGACCTGGTGGAAGTCACCGCGGTTTGCGATACCTACTCTGGGAGGCTGACGGCTGCCAAGGACAAGGTCCAGACGCTATGGAATAACAGCCCCAAGGCGTATGAAGATTTCGAGCAATTACTCGCGGACCCGAACGTCGACGCGGTGGTGATCGCCACTCCGGAACATCTGCACTATCAGATGTTTATGGCGGCGCTGAAGGCCGGCAAGAACATTTACGTTGAAAAGCCGCTCGCGCACACCATCGAGCAGGGGCAGGAGATGGTCGCGGCAGCGGAGAAATCCGGCAAAATTATTCAGGTCGGCACGCAGAATCGCAGCAATTCGCTTTATCAGAAAGCCAAGCATATGGTGGCGGATGGAATGATCGGCGACATCCACTATGTGCGCGCCTTCTGGTATCGCAACTCGCTCGATGACGATCCGGCCTGGCGCTATAAAATTCCAGCGGATGCCAACCCGCAGAACACGAACTGGCCGAAATTTCTGGGATCGGCTCCAGAGCGCCCCTTCGATCTGCAACGCTACTATCAATGGCGGTTGTATTGGGATTATTCAGGAGGCATTTCTACGGATCTGCTGGTGCATCAGACGGATATTACGAACTTCGTCTGCGGCAAGACGGTTCCCTCGACATGCATGGCATCGGGCGGCATCTACCGCTGGACCGATGGGAAGGACGATCGGGACGTGCCGGATACGTTCAGCGCCATTTACGAATATCCGAGCAAATTCCACATCAACTATAGTTGCTACTTCGGGAACGATCATTACGGTTACGGCGAGAATTTCATGGGCAATGAAGGTACCATTGAAGTGCTCAACCGGCAGATCTTGAACTTTTATCCGGAGAAGTTCCATGGGAAGGCTCCCGCCGGCGTAGCGGCTCGGCAGGAGGTTCACATCGAGTTACCAGGCAACGACAACAAAGCCGTGGAAGCCCACTTAAGGAATTGGGTGGATGCGATGAACGGTAAAGGGAAAGTGATTGCGCCGCCGGAGATTGGGCAGCAGGCGGCTATTTCCGGGCATTTGGCAACTCTGTCGTTCCGTAATCAGAAGAAAGTCGTGTGGGACGAATCGGCACAGACTTACCATTTCATCGGTTAGGCCCAGCATCTACCGTGCGCGTCAGCAAGCCGTTATTTCGAGCGGGCGACCTGGTGGGTGCCGGCCCGCGCGTTCTTGGCCGGCTCGGCCGTTAGGGTCTCGATCATCTGACGCCAGTACGGCTCCTGCAGCAACTTCTCGTCGCCGATCGCCGGAGTCTGCGAACGAATCATCCCTTTGCGGTCGATCCACACAATCTGCGGAACCACGGTGCGCATAATCGGGGAGAAGTTCAGGTAGTCCAGGACCTTGTCGCGGTCGGAATAAGCGACCGGAAAGGTGACCCTAAAATTCTTAACAAAATCCGGCACTCTCATCTTGGACATCTCATCCCAGGCCACGGCGACCGGTTCATATCCCTTCGATCCGTACTCCGCGTACAGCTTGCTGAAGACGCCGCAGGCATGCTGGCAATGGGGGCAGGTGGTGTGAACGAAAAGCAAGCTGACGACTTTTCCATGGTAGCTGCTCAACAACTTTTGCGTCCCGTCCGGGAAGGTCAGGACAAACTCTGGGGCCTTGCGGAGCACTTGAGGATCTTCGGCATGCACAAAGGAAGACGCCAGCAACAGCATGGAAACGATGGGGATGAAACGCACCAGGGAAATCTCCTTATCGAACTAATTTTAGTTTAGCGAAGATTTTAAGCCTTCGATACTCTCTACCACGGCGCCCTTGCGGGTCACCCGAAAGAAGCCGGCGTCGTCTTTACCGGCCAGCGTGTTTTCGCTCTCGCTGGAGAGTTCGAACGTTTTCGATTTACCCTTCAGGACCAGGCGATAGAGCTTCAAGAAATCGCCGGCCTTTTGCGGCGACTCCCATTGCGACGCGAACGCCAGCACCGGATACTTCTCCTTTTTCTCCTCGAAGAGAACGAACTGGCTGCCGCGGAGAAACGGATCGAGCGCATTAGCCTGCTCCTCCGTTCCGTACTGCGTGATCAGCACGTGGTAATCGAATTCGCCCAGCGTGCCGTCCGCCAGTTTGCGAAAAGCCTTTGGCTCGGGAATGGCGGGAGCGGGAGGCAACACCGGGTCCTGTTTGTCGAGATACACCGCCGGATGCATGATCTGCCGGGTGCTGACCGGAGGCCTGCGGAAGACTTCGGCGAAGGCGGCCTTGCCGTTCTTCCGAAACACGGCGTCCTGGAATAACATGCCGGCTTTATACGGAAACACCAGCGATTGGCGAATATACAAGGGCGATTTTGAAAACACCGGATATTGCGGCCCGGTTTCATCCACGGTGTCGCTCATAGCCTGGATGGTCTGCGGTGGCACGTCCGCGCCTAATCCGGCGCGCATGTGCAGGTAGGCGGACATCAGCCAGGTGGCTTGCCCTTCCATCACGGCCATCCGAGCGGTGGCGGCGTCGTCGCTTTCCGTGTCTTCCTTGATGTATTTCTTGAGATTGAAATTCTGGTCGGCCAAGGCGTGGCCCAACTCGTGCGCCAGCGCCATCAGGCCTGCTTCACCGGCATCGCCTTCCAGCAGGAACAGCTTCTTCTTTTGATAATCGTAAAAGGCGGAGGCTTGCTCGGTCAGCAGATCGACGGTCTGCTGGCGGAGATCGAAATCCTGGGGGACCAGGCCGAGCATTTTCAGAATCAGCGATTCGGCTTTCAGATCGTCGGGTTTGATCGATTTATTTACGCGGCTCTCCAGAAACTTGCGCAGGTGTTCTTTGTCGATCACCGCCGAGGGGACGGGATGGGTGAACTTGAGCCCGGTGATCTGCTCCAGATCGCGGCTGATTTCGCCGATTTCGTCGAACAGCGGGGTAGTCGCGGGTTTCTTCGCGGCGAAGGCCGGACCGGCGAGAAACGCGAGGAGTAAAGCAGCAAGAGGTTTCATGCGAGAATAAGAGTTTCCATGGCGAACGAAAAAACCTACGCAGCCGAGTATTTGGGAAGCGGCACCTTCATTATCAGCAAGCCGAAGCGGAAAGCAATCAAGGTCCGGCAATCCCGGCTGAAAGCTCCTCGACGCGGCGCCCGCAAATAGCCTCTGAATTCGTCGATGCGGATCAGCGAACTACGGTTGCATCCGGTCGCGATTGCGGATGCTCCGCTGCGCAGTTCCTACGGGTTGCATGCTCCGTACGCGCTGCGCACCATTGTCGAACTCAAGACCACCGATGGGCTGACTGGGATCAGCGAGACCTATGGCGGCAACGGTCCTGTGGCCGCGCTTGAGGCCGTGCGCGAGCAGGTCGTAGGCATGGATCCTTTCGATCTCACGCGTTTCCGGCAGACGCTGGCCGCTGGTGTACCGGCCGGTGATCGGAGCCAGACCTACCTGGTGCCTGGTGAAAATCCGCTGGATCGGCATACCCGGACATTCGCCGCGATTGAAGTAGCCTGCTTAGACATCATTGGGCAAGCGGTTGGTAAACCGCTTTGCGATCTGACCGGAGGACGCGCGCGCGACGAGGCTCCTTTCTCCGCGTATTTGTTCTACAAGCACGGCGGCGGGGGAGGGTTAGGGGACGACACTCGCGAGGATGAATACGGGGAATGTCTCGACCCGGCGGCGATGGTGCGGCAAACCCGGCAGATGATCCACCGCTACGGCTTTCGGGAAATTAAGCTGAAAGGCGGCGTGCTGGATCCGGCGGTTGAGATCGCCACCATTCAGGCTCTGCGCGAGGCGTTCGGTCCGGCGTATCCGCTACGGATCGATCCGAACTGCGCCTGGTCCGTTGAAACTTCCGTGCATGTGGGCGAATCGCTGCGACGCGAACTGACGGATGGCGGGTATTTAGAAGACCCCACCGCGTCGCTGGAAGGTATGGCGGAAGTTCGGCGCCGGTTATTAGGGCGGGGAATTGAGACCCCGCTGGCCAGCAATGTAGCCACCACGGCGTTCGACCACGTGCCCCGAGCCTGGCAATTAGACGCCGTCCAAATCGTACTGTCCGATCCGCATTACTGGGGCGGGATCCGCAATCAGCAGCGGCTGTCGCATCTATGCAAGGTGCTGGGGTTGGGGGTGTCGATGCATTCGAATAATCATCTGGGCGTTAGCATGATGATTATGGCGCATGCCGCAGCGGCGTCCGAACATCTTACGCATGCCTGCGATACGCACTATCCGTGGCAGACCGAATTGGATGAAGTTGTGGAAGGCGGACGCGTACCCATCGTCAATGGCTGCGTAGTGTTATCGCGAACGAAGCCCGGATTGGGGGTCACGCTCGACTACGACCAGCTGGCGCGTGGGCGCGAGCGATATGAGAGGTTGCCGTACCGCAAACGCGACGACGAGGCGGAGATGCGGAAGCGGATCGATCCAGGGTGGAAACGCGTCTTGCCACGCTGGTAGGCGTCCCACACCGCTAAGGCGATTCGGGCCGTGCCTCAAACGGCAGTCCGTTCATCAGATGATCGGCCGGAACCTCCGCTGAGGCGGTACCGGACTCCAATTGCCTTTCGATACGCCGAGCCAATTCCAATTGCCCGTCGATTGAAAGTAACGCGCTCGCCGGATGCTCCAGCACGCATCGTTCAAACACACGCGCCGACCGCTCGCTACGGAACGTCGGCACCATCATCTGCACTTCGTCGCCATCGGATAGCGCAATAAACCAGAAATGCATCAGCACGCGCGAATCGAAGAACTCATATACACGCGTGGTGCGCCCGGAAACGGAACTGCGCGAGGGAATCGAAACCGGCATGCAGACTCTATCGTACGTTCGATCCCTCTCGCGCGCGCATCAAGATGGTACTGGTTGAGTTGTAGAACCCAGGTACCTGCCGTTTCACGCCGTAGCGCTGGTACTGCTAGTCAGAACTTGCAGGAGTTGCTCCCCGTCGGGACTGCCTAAGCCGGTACATGCATCCCATCCAGGACCGGCCTGGTAGTCGCCGTTATTGCCGGACGTAATATCGTGAAATCCCGCCGTACCGGCCGCTTCGGAATAGAGCGCCGGATTGACGAAGCCGGCGGCCTTCCCCGTGGACGCATTGATCAGCGCGATTAGGGCGGACCACAGCGGGGCCACTGCGCTGGTACCTCCGAATACTCCGCTGGTTCCATCCACCAGAATCTGGTATCCCGTGTTCGGGTCGGCGTCGCCGGAGACATCCGGCACGCCCCGTCCCGCGAAACTACTGGCATTTACCGAAGGCGGAACACCGGCATTGGCCTGATAGGAAGGCAGCGGAAACACTTCGCTGACGCCCCCACCGGTCGCGCCGCCGGTTGAGCCGTCGTTCCAGACCACTTCACTGGTGATGGCCCCTTTTGACGACTCCAGGCGCGTGCCACCGCAGGCCAGCACGTTCGGGCTGGATGCCGGAAAGTCTACATGAGCCATCCCATCGGTGACGCCGTCGCTGGAGCCGCCATCTCCGGCCGCGATGCAGACTGTCACGCCCAACATGCCGGCGTCCTGGAAAGCCTGATCGTATGACGTTAAGGCTTGACTGGTCCATGTCGATTCCGCTCCGCCCCAACTGATCGAAATCACTGCGGGATTGTTGGCGGTATCGTGAATCGCGGTGGTGATTGCATCCAGAAAGCCCTGATCGGTATTGGGCGCGAAATACACCACGATGTTCGCGCCAGGAACAATCGAGCCGATCACTTCGATGTCCAACAACACTTCGCCGTCGGCGCTATTGGGATCGCCTACGGGAGAGTTGGCCGCGCCGTCGACGGAAACCGAGGTGACACTCGGCGTGTTAGCGAATCCCAGATTATTGAAATACGTTGTAAGGTCGGACGACGAGAATCCACCGCCGAGTTCCACGATTCCGATGGTCTGGCCCGTGCCGTCGCCGGCCGGATAATCGTACAACGCGGAGACTTGATTGGGCGTATAGGACGTGTTGGCGTGGTGTCTGGCTAATGGTCCGGCGAGCGGTCCGGAGAATGATTGGCGGCGAAATCGGGCGCGCGCTTGCGGCCGTTCGTCCAGCCCAAACACTCCTTCCACAACATTTTCTAGTGTGGCGGGAATGTACAGCACTCCGGTGCGGCCTCGAAATCTTCCTTCCGGCGATTGGAACATCTGCAGTTGCGTCGCGAATGCCTCGCTGACGTGCGCCACCGTGCCACCCAGACGTACGCTACGGCGCGCCAGATCGGTCTCCATGATAGTTAGGTCGAACATGCGTGCGAACGCCTCGACCTGTTTTATATCGGCCGGATCGGCGCCGTACTTCGCGGCGAACTCCTCCCGGCTGATGGGCTTGCTCTGGTGATGGTGAGGCAGTTTGGCTCGCCGCCGCACCATGACCGTTACATCGATAAAATCGTGAGGGTTGGGAATTCCAACCTGACTGGCATTCGCAGGAAGCGAACGCTCACTCCCGAGTAGGGCTACGCGTTGAATCGCCATGCCTACATTCTAGTTCGCAAATTGGAAGGCGGAGGCGTAACCTGTCATCTCCAGATAGCCCGCGCCTGCTAGCGCCTTACCTTGTTTCGTTCCCGCGGCTTCAATTGCGCCTTCCCAATAAACGGGCGATGCCTTCGATTTGCCGGTTAGTTCCTGATCCGCCAACTGCGTGTGAAGGTTCAGTTCTAGCGCGAGCCCTGAGACGCGAATCTTCCATGCGGTGGGATAGCGGGCGCCGGAGGCTGGGCTGGTCCAACTCTGTCCGGGAGTTAGTTCAAACGCATCACGCGTCAGATGCGTGGTCCGGCCTTTAGCATCGACGTACGTGCCGGCTGAGTAAGGATCTGCCGACCCGTCTTTCCGGCGCATGCGATACAGCATCAACTCCGATCCATCCTCCAGTTGCAAGCTGAACCAATCCCAGCCACTCAGATTGGCGGCCATCTGTTCGGTGAAGAACTCGTGATCCATCCACGCCAGCCCGTCCACTTTATAGGACGTTCCTTCCAACGAGAGACGGCCCTGCGTGTCCAACCGGGTCTGGGAGAAGTAATGCGAGGCGTGCCCGGTGCCTTCCGATTTCTGGCTAATCCCGTCGATTCCGTGTATCACCGCAGGTTTCAGTGGCCGCAGGGTCAAATCGAACTGGAATTGTTCCGCGATCGCTTGTAGGTGTTGCGATCCGCTGGCGGACCACGAAGCTTGCCAGTTGCCGTTCCATACGCGAGCCTGCGTTTCATCCGCGCCTGCGAGGCCAGGTCCGGAACGATTCAGGCGCTCGGTATGAAAGAAGCGCTTTCCATCGATATCGCTTAAGGCCAGATGCGCGAGCCAGACATCGCGGGCGTCCCAAACATTCGTGGGTTTTGTGTCACGGTCGATCCCCTGACGGAAGAAGGTTAGTTCGAAGCCGAAGCGGCGGCCGTCGGCGCTGTGTAAATTGCCCGTGTAATACCACCATTCGGTTCGATATTCCGGATGGTTGAAGAAATCCCGCGGGAATTCGTAGTGGTATCCAGGTAAAGCGGGACGAAACGGCATGATCGCCAGCAGCATGGTGGTGATCGCCGCGCGTTTTGAGTTTATGGCAGCGCCGTGCCGGGGCGACGACCGAATCTGGTTTTGGAGGTTGGCCATGCGGTCGTGCAGCCAAGACGAGCATACAAATTTCACTGAAACCAAAATAGCAGCCAAGCCAAGGATTTTCTGCGTCGGGACGGCGTCAGCGTACCTGCAGAGACAGGTAAGATCGATGGATTAAGCATGGTCGCCCCGCCACCTGACTCCCGAATCGGCCGAGGCATAATCAGAAATCCCGTATCATGGTTGAAGGAAACGACATTATGATCGCGATCGACAAGTTGACCGATAGCGAATTCGATACTGTGGCGCTTGAAATTCTCGGGCGCGAACTGGGGCCGGATGGGTTAGCGCGGTTCCTCAGGCTGAATCGTTCCGGCAGTGGTGATTACACCGCAGAACGAAGTGAATGGCCGCAAGCCTTATCGGTTGACGAGATTGCGCAATCCATTTGGGGCAGGCGAGTGAAGGCTGTCTGAATCTTCGCGGGGCTATTCCTCATGGACCACCTCAATCGGGTTCAACCGTATCGCGATCCGAGCCGGATACAAGCCCGCCAGCACCGTCGCTCCATAGACTACCGACAACGAAGCCAGCAGCATGGCCACCGGCCAGTGAAACTGAATGGTCCATCCGAACGATTGTTTATTAATCACATAAATCAGTAGTAATGACAAAAATACACCTAAAATCAATCCCGCAATATTCGACAGTAATCCTAACAATCCGGCCTCGAATAAAATAATTCGCCGCACTTGTCCCACCGCGCCGCCTAAAAATCGCAACAATCCGAATTCGCGGCGGCGGTCGATCACCAGGGCCAGCAGCGCTCCGGCGATCCCCATCACCGCCACGAACACGGCGATCGCTTCCAGCGCGTAAGTGATGGCAAAGGTCCGGTCGAAGATGCGAATCGCTTCCTCGCGCAGTGTGCGATTCGAAAATGCCAATACCTTGCGCCCGGCCAGGGCCGCTTCCACGGCCCGGCGTCCTACCTCCACCCGTACCCCTGGCTTCAGATAAACCGCGACGTTCGACGGCGCAGGATCGGGAAGATACTTCAGCAGCGTGCTGCGATCCACGATGACATAGCCGCGTTCGCTCGAATAATCGTAGTAAACACCCACTACCTTGAGGCGAACGCGGCGGCCTGCCAGCGGCAGTTCCACAAAGTCGCCTCGATGCACATGGTGCTTATTCGCGAAAGGCTCGCTAACGATCGCGTTGTCGCCACTGGTCAACTCCTCCGTTTCCTTGCGCGGATCTTCACCCGATAGAAACGGACGCCGACTGTACTTCGCAGCGACGGCCGAATCGCCGGCTCCCAGAATTGCAGGCCAGCCCTGATAGTAAATATCGTAGGCACGGAACGGATCCACCGCCGCCACCTGCGGGAGTTGCCTCAAGCGCTCGATCACATCGGCCGACATCGTGGGATGGCGATCGGTGGCTTGCGGCACGGCCGGCCGCAGGTAGATATCAGCTTGCAGCCGGTCGCTCATCCAAACCAGCACCGTCTCCCGAAAACTACCCACCATAATGCCGACCGCGACCATCATCGCGATAGCAGTCGATAATGCTCCCACCAACACCGACGTGCGCCTCAAAGAACCCGCCAGGCTTCGCGACGCCAGCATGGCCTCAACGCCCAACACGCGACCCATCAGCCCCGCGGAAGCGTTAGCCAGCAGTGCTACCAACGCCGGGATCGCGAGCGTCGACGAACCGATCAGCAACACCGTCGCTACATAACCGAACACCGGCTGGCCGTTCCATGCCGGTTGACGGGACGCCACCCAAGCCGCACCGGCAAGAATCGCGGCGAACAGCAATCCCCGCAGTTTGTGCATCCGCAGCTGATGTTCGCGCCGGCCGCGCGCCATCGCTTCCACCGGAACTACCTGGGCGGCCTCCCAAGCCGGCAAGAACGCCGAACCCACCGCTACCCCGACGCCGGTCAAACACGCTATCAACGCTAATTCCCAAGTCAGCGTAATGGGGCCAGGACGGCTGCTGACATACAACGACTCTACTGTCGCTGCCACCAGCTTTACCGCTCCCTCGGCCATCACACGTCCCAAGGCAACGCCTGCCCATCCGCCGATCAAACCAAAGCAAGCGGCCTCACCAAGGAAGGCAATCAACACCTGACTCCGTTGCGCGCCCAGTGCGCGGACGATGCCGATCTCGGTCCGCCGCCGGACTACCGATATGGAAATGGTGTTGTAAATGAGAAACGCGCCCACCACCAGCGCGATGTAGCTGAGCACGCGCAAATTCCAGCGGAAGGCCTGCAGCATACGTCTATTCTCATCGGTGCGCGTGCCTTGCCGCGCTACCGTAACTCCCGGCGGCAATGCCGCTCTCAAGACCTTCTCCCATTCATCGATCGACCGGCCCGGCGGAGCTTGCACCAGGATCCGATCCAGAGCGCCGTTGCGCCCCAGAATTGTAGTGACGGGCGCGAGATCCATCACAATCACTTCTCCCGATCCCTTTCCCAGCACGCCGCGCACGACATAGTCACCCACCGTGTCGTTGACCAGCAATTTCAGAGCGTCCCCGGCTTTGTAGCCTAAGCCATCTCCCACCCACACAGAATTGCCTTTTTGGAAAACCCGGCTATCGCCATCGGCGCTCGACACGGCATCCGAGAGCAGGTCCACGCCGATCAAGGGAACAGTCTTATTGGGGCCTACGATGGCCGCATAGTCCTCAATGCGCGGACGGCTTTGAAAGGCGTACGGTAATGTTTCAACCCGCGCGAGAACGCCGGCGGGAATGCCGCCGGTGGCTGTGATTTCAAAATCGGCTTGGCCGGTCAGACTCTCCACCGATGCTCGAAACGATCCCGCCGCGGCGCCGCCCGCGAGTTCAATCGCCAGCACGACGGCGACTCCAAGGGCTACAGCCACGGCAGTCAGGGCCGTACGGACAGGCTCCCGCCGAAGGGGCCTGACGATCAATCGATAGAACAGAATCAGGAGCGGCACAGTTCCCGAATTTCTTCCACCTGGCCATCGCGCATGCGCACCAGGCGGTCGGTGATGGCCGCAGCCTCGACGCTGTGAGTTGCCATCAGGATCGTGGTTTGTTCCCGATTCGCGATCTCCCGCAACAAAGCCAGAATCAACTCGCCGGCGCCGCTGTCGAGATTTCCGGTTGGTTCATCCGCCAGCAGAACGGCCGGATCGTGAACCAGTGCCCGCGCAATGGCCACGCGCTGCATCTGGCCGCCGGAGAGCTGGTACGGCATCCGCGCCGCATACGCGAGCATCTCGACGCGGCGTAGCCTCTCCAAAGCCGCCGCACGCGCGCCTTTGCGCCCCGCCAGCAGCAGTGGCAGTTCGACGTTCTCTACTACTGACAGAGTGGGCAGCAACTGAAATGATTGGAAAACGAATCCGACTTTCTCGCGGCGTAGCTTCGTCAGGCCGGCGTCTCCTAACGAAGAGGTAATCACTCCGTCGACCATAACGGTTCCGGTGGTGGGGAAATCCATCGCCCCCGCCAGATTCAATAACGTGGATTTACCGCATCCGCTCCGTCCAGCCAGCGCGACAAACTCGCCGCGGCCGAACTCCAGCGATACGTCGTGGAGCGCCGGAACTGGCTCTCCATCGGTAGGGTATTGTTTGCTAACGCGATCGAACTGCACCGCGGGAATTCTTATACTCAATACCTCTATGATGTGCCCGAAATTTCTTTGGTGTAGAAAACGGTTCTTTGGCGCATCAAGGCCTTTAATACCAAAGGCGTTTAATACCAGTTGAAACCTGTAAACACTTCGACTAAACTACAGCGGATGTCTACGCGTCGCGATCTAAGCGGCATATCATTTCCGGGCAGGGACTTGAGTGGCTGCGACTTCTCCGATCGGGATCTGAAGGGGGCGAATTTTGCAGGGGCAGTCCTGCGCTCGACCAAGTTTCGCCGTGCAAACCTGACCAATGCGAACTTCGCCGGTGCAACGTTTGGCAGGACCCTGCCGCGCGGCCTTTTAGTCAATGGTGCGTGCTTTCTGTTTGGATGCTACATGAACGTAGTTTGTACGTTAGCTGTCGCCGCACTCGGGATGGTGGTCTTCTCAATCAATGACGCCCGCGTCTCTCCGATCCTCGGAGGAGCAATTGGGGCAGGGTTGGCGATCTTTACCCTGTACATTCTTACATTATGGAGAGGATCCCGTTTGGGCACATACTTCTCGGGACTTGTCGCATCCGCCGGGATGGCCTCAGGTGCATCGTTCGGCCTCAGTTCTGTCATTGGATCTTTGGTCGGAGGGACTCTTGCGGCGGGACTGGCGGCAATCCTGGCAGACGATTGGGGCCTAAGCGTTTACGGCGCTGTCCTCTTCGCGATCCTGCATCTGACGGGCTGTGCGTTAATTTCTTGGCGTACCTGGAAGATTCATGAGGGTTTTGAATCGATTTATTGGTACCAGGTGAGAACTCAATCCCGCTTCGGCACGCTGTTCGACACCGCGATCCTTGCGGGCGCGGACTTCACCACGGCTCACCTGCGCGGGGCTCGCTTCGTAAACTCGGCGCTCGCTTCAGCGAGGTTGGACCGGTCGCATTTTTTGGCTCGAACATGGGCCAGCGACCTCCGTTTTCGCGATCCTCGTTTTCGCCGTTTGTTGGTCGAGCGGGTCTGTTCTGGCGGCACGCTTTCTAACTATGACCTATCGCATTGCAATCTCGACGAAATCAACTTCACAGCCACAGATCTAGCCCACGCCGATCTCACCCGAGCTTGCCTCCGAAAAACCAATCTTCAAGATGCCAACCTGTCCGAGGTACAGGCGATAGGTACCGATTTCACAGGCGCGAATTTGACAGGGGCCTGTCTCCGCGATTGGAATATCGACGCGTATACAGCATTCCATGATGTCCGCTGCCGGTATTTTTATCTGAACGAGAGCCACACGGAGCGCCGTCCTCACGAAGCCGACGCGGAATTTCTTCCCGGCACATTCGAACAACTATTTCGAACCTTGCACGATACCATAGACCTGCTCATCAACGATCTGGGTAATCGCGCGGACTGGATCAATGCCTTTCGCCGCGTAATGCAGGAGTACCCGGCGATCGATCCGGAGTCGGTGCATTCCATCAGGCGAATCGGCGACGGCATTGTCGTCACGTTGGTTAGCCCGCCGGGCATCGACAAGGGGGGAGTGGTAGAGGCCTTTCATCACCACTACAACAGAGCGATCCAAGAACCACCTACAAATCGCCTCCTGCCACCACCCTCGCTAAAACCCGAGCCAGCTCGGGCGAAGGTTTTTATTAGCTATTCGCGAGAGGATGCTGAGTATCGGGAGCAATTAGAGAAACACCTTAAAACACTCCAGCGGGAGGGTTTAATCGAGATTTGGCACGACCAGAAGATACAGGCTGGCAAGGATTGGAATGCGGCAATTACGGCGCATCTGGCAGAAGCGGATATCGTCGTTCTATTGATCAGCGTCGAGTTTATTAATTCAGACTACGCGTACGAGCGCGAAATGTCCTTCGCGCTCGAACGAGCCGAACGCGGACAGTCCGTCGTGTTTCCCATACTCATCAGTTCTTGTGACTGGCGCGGGCTGCCCATTGCCGCATTACAGGTCTACCCGGATGGAGGAAAGCCGGTGGACAAGTGGTCGAACCGAAATGAAGCTTGGACTCGTATCATCCGAAGTTTCAGGCGCGCTACCGCAGACTGGCAGGATCGGAACCGCGCGTATTCGCAAGCTGGCGGCAGCCTGGGCCACGGGTGATCCTCGATACCACCGAGCGTAATGATCCGACCGCCGGGCCAAATTGGCAGCCGAGTTCCTGGTAAGAAGGAGGGGCTCGCGGTGAGCATTCACCTCCCTCCGCCCAGCCCTCCAAACCCATACCCCCTGGGCGGCTCCAATTGTGTGACACTTCACCGGTAGCAGAAATCTTAAACTTCCAGTTCCCACCGTTTCAACAGCATAGCCGGATTCCCTGCTCGGCCCTGAGTGCCCACCCGTTATACTCAAGCCGGAATTGAACAAATGTCCACATCCGCTATTCCCATCTCCGCGCCGCGCCTGCCAAACGTGCTGCCCGTCCAGCAGGAGCGTGACATCGCTGCCATCTCCAACGGAGCTTCTTTCACCGAAGCCGCCGCGGAAGCCGGCATCCATCGCAATACCATTACCTGCTGGCGCCGCACCAGCGATCGGTTTCGCGAATCGCTCGCCCAGGCAGAATACGATCATGCGATGCTGCACCGCGAGCACGCCGAAGCCCTCGCTGAACTGGCCCTCAATACTATCCGCGAAATTCTAATCGATCTAAAAGCTTGGCCCTCTGTCCGTCTCAAAGCCGCCCTCGCCATCCTACAGACGGTCTCCACGCCGCCGCCCCAGCCTCCGGAGCCTTTGTGCAATCCGCATCCGCTACCTAAACTGCACAAAAATGCACAATCAGCGGCAAAAGCCGGGCGCAACGAAACCTGTCCTTGCGGCAGCGGACTTAAATTTAAACGTTGTTGCCTGAACAAGTCCTCGCAAACTAATGCGATTCGCGGACCAGGAGCTTCTTCGGAGGGCCGGTGAGTCTTTTCCAGGCCGCCTCTACAACTTGCTCACACGGCGAATCGGGCGGGAACGCCCGCGTCAGATAGTCCTGGCGCAATCGAATGGTCCGCCCGTGCAGAGGCTTCACCCAAACCCACTCGT
>Ga0302319_10007980_pt1 | contig 20690 bp, 19 predicted proteins | sample Bog_T0_2_FD_203319 | JGI IMG/M metagenome (GOLD analysis project Ga0302319, IMG submission 203319) | Peat permafrost microbial communities from Stordalen Mire near Abisko, Sweden - Bog_T0_2 | ecosystem: Environmental > Terrestrial > Soil > Wetlands > Peat | place: Sweden: Abisko, Stordalen Mire... | reverse complement strand
TGCTCCTGAACGAGTACCGGCTACAGCCCTGGACCCCGACGGCGCAGCAGTTCCTGGTGGCGCAGATGGAAGAGTTCTTCTTCGGCGAGGGTGGGGCTCTGCCCTCGGAGTTCGTGCCGCCGTCGCACTGAGAACCAGGTGGCAGGAAGCGATGGTGCGGGAGCGGGCGGGATGGAATCCCCCCATCGAGCACAGGAATCCAGCCAAGACAGCATAATGCCAGACGAAACTCCGAATGCGCGTTCGCATCGCCTAAATGATTCCCGAACCGGAATCTTTTAGGCGCACGGACTAAAAATCTCACCCGGCAATTGACCCCCAAAGTAGAATGACGCTATGGGTAAGGTGCTGCAACTTTTTCCGGAACTCGATCAGGATTTTCAGTCTGATCCGATGGACAACCCGCGCAATCTTTGTGAAATCGTGGTCGGGGATGCGCGCCGGATTCTGCTTGGCTTCCCTGACGGCCTTTTCCAGACCGTAGTCACTTCTCCACCATACTGGGGTTTGCGCGACTATGGTGTCGAGGGGCAAATTGGCGCCGAGATGGATGTCAATGCATACATCTCAAATCTCGTTTCGCTCTTCAGGGAGGTGCGCCGGACTCTCTCCACGGAAGGGACCCTGTGGCTGAATATAGGAGATAGCTATACAAGCGGCGGGCGAACCTGGAGGGATGACGACGCGAAGAACAAGGGCCGTGGAATGTCGTACCGAGCTCCTACGCCAAATGGCCTGAAGCCAAAGGATCTGATCGGAGTGCCTTGGCGGGTTGCATTTGCGTTGCAAGCCGATGGCTGGTACCTGCGTTCCGATATGATCTGGAACAAGCCCAACTGCCAGCCAGAATCGGTAAAGGACCGTCCTACCCGTTCCCATGAGTACGTTTTTCTCTTTTCAAAATCGGAAAAGTATTTTTACGACCATGAGGCCGTCCAGGAAGAGGCGCAGGATAAGACACAGAGGCGAAAGAACAGGCGCAGCGTTTGGAATATCAATACGGAACCTTACGCAGGTGCGCATTTTGCTGTTTATCCCCGGTCACTGGCACGGCTGTGCGTAGCGGCCGGATCGCGACAGGGAGACCGCGTACTGGACCCATTCTTTGGCTCGGGCACAACGGGCGTCGTCTGCAATGAGATTGGACGTCAATGCACGGGAATTGAGATTAGCGAAGAATATGCAAACCTAGCGAGGAATAGACTGCTCAAAGGGCGCTGATTCAAAGCGCCAAATTGCATGCACCGTACATAGGTCTTTCCGTATCTTCTTGATTTGCAATTTCCGCTCAGTACCGCCATCGAAGTAGAGCGCAAACTTCAACTTACCATCCGCATCGAAGACATTTCCATAGCCGGGCTGTGGAGCTTGGCGGCTCCGCGTCTGGACCGCCAGTTGCGCATCCGCGCTTTCCAACAACAGCGCCTTCGGAATTTCCACGAGTTCATAAATATGCAATGTTGGTCCCGGCAGGAGGCAGCGGAACTGGAAGATTCGCTCGTAGCTGCGCATATGTTGCAGAAACAAGTTTCGGAGCAGCGATAATTCCCAAGGTCCTTTGCCAAGCTCCATGAACTTGCTGATATGCAACAATTCGGCACGAATGCTTGCATCGGCTTGCGTTTTGAGGCTTACGGGAATCCCTTTGATCGTTATATCGTGGCCTCGATTTGTCCTATTCTCAATGAGCTCAGCCTGGATGCCAGCACGGTTCAAAGATCTTTCCAAAGCGAACTCAAAGCGGTCCTTGCTCAAGGCCTGCCGGCTGAATGCGTGATGTATGCGGAGGGCATCCCCGAACATGTCGAGGACTGCGGGTGTGACGATATCCGAGTCTTCCTTGCGACTGAATTCATGAGGCAGATGAAACTGCCGGATTACCGCAGCGACCCAATCGATTTGAGATGGCGTGAGCGCTGCAAGGGCAGGCGCGATCGCACTAACGGAATCTGAGTGTGCCGTCATCATCGCCAATTGTAGTGTCCAGAAATGGGACAGTTCTTTCGAAGAGACAGGCTTGAACCTCATTCGACACTGCCCAGAAGGGGTGTTCGCGGCGGTTTAATTTAGTTAGCGTTGGATGAAGATGCTCGAAATTTAGCTGCCGCGGCATTGGAAGCCAAGCCGGGCCTGCCAGGCCGCAGACAGCCGTACTGGTAGAATAGTATTTGCCGCACTGTGCGGCGACTCGCGCTTATGGCGCCCCCCCAATTCCATGGCCTATTTGGCCGAACAAGAGAAGGAAAAGCCTCACTGTGACCCAGACGATACGCAATATCGCCATCATTGCCCATGTTGACCACGGAAAGACAACGCTGGTAGACGCCATGCTGCGGCAGTCGGGAACCTTCCGCGCCAATGAGCAGGTGGCCGACCGGGTGATGGACTCGAACGAGCTGGAGCGGGAGCGCGGCATCACCATCCTGGCCAAGAATACGGCCATCGTATTTGAAGGCGGCAAGATCAACATTGTGGATACGCCGGGCCACGCCGACTTTGGCGGCGAAGTGGAACGCGCGCTCAAAATGGTGGACGGCGTGATGCTGCTGGTGGATGCGGCCGAAGGCCCGCTGCCGCAGACGCGCTATGTGCTGTCGAAGGCGCTGGAAGCCAAGCTGCTGCCCATCGTGGTGATCAACAAGATTGACCGACCCGACGCCCGGCCCCAGGAAGTGCTAAACGAGATTTACGATCTTTTCATCGACCTGGACGCGGACGAGTCGCAACTGGATTTCCCGGTGCTCTATGCCGTGGCCAAGAATGGTACGGCTTCCCTAGACCCGGCCGTCCACGGCGTGGACTTGCAGCCGCTGTTTGAGACCATCGTCTCCACCATTCCCGCGGCCACCGGCGACGCCGACGGCACGCTGCAGATTCTGGTCACCAATCTCGACTACTCGGAATACTTTGGCCGCATCGCCATCTGCCGGGTCTTCCAGGGCACGCTGCACGCCGGCGACGATGTGACCATCAGCAAGCGCGACGGCAGCCTGCAAAAGACGCGCATCACCAAGCTCTTCACCTTCAGCGGGCTCAAGCGCATTGAGACCACCGAGACCACCATGGGCGACATTGTGGCCGTGGCTGGCGTTGAGGGCATCACCATCGGCGAGACCATCACCAGTGTCGAGAACCCTGCGCCGCTGCCGCTGATCGTCATCGACGAACCGACCATTGCGATTCAATTCAGCGTGAACAACTCGCCCTTTGCCGGGCGCGAAGGCCAGTACGTAACCAGCCGCAACTTGCGCGAGCGCCTGGAAAAAGAGCTGCTTACCAACGTCAGCATCCGCGTGGAAGACACAGGATCGCCAGACACCTTCAAGGTGCTGGGCCGTGGCGAGCTGCAACTGGCAATTTTGATTGAGATGATGCGCCGCGAGGGCTTCGAGCTCTCTGCCGGCCGCCCGGAGATCGTAACCAAGACGGTGGACGGCACGCGCATGGAACCGGTGGAGCACTTGACCATCGACGTGCCCGAGGCGCACACCGGCGTAGTGATTGAAAAGCTGGGGCCGCGCAAAGGCGAAATGACCAAGATGCACAATCACGGCTCGGGCCGCGTGCGCATGGAATTCCGCGTGCCCAGCCGCGGGCTGATCGGCCTGCGCAGCGAGATGCTCACCGAGACCCGCGGCACCATCGTGATGAACGCGCTCTTCGACGGCTACATTCCCTACATGGGAGAGATTCCGCAGCGGCCCACTGGCGCGCTTATCTCCGACCGCCAGGGGTTAACTACGACCTATTCTCTGAACGGCTTGCAGGAGCGCGGCATTCTGTTTGTCGGCGCGGGCGTTGAGGTCTACGAAGGCATGATCGTCGGCGAGCACTCGCGCGACAACGATCTCGACGTGAACGTGGTCCGCGAAAAGAAGATGACCAACATGCGCGCCTCAAGCGCGGACGAGGCCATCCGCTTGGTGCCTGTGAAAGCGCTCAACCTGGAGCAGGCCATCGAGTTCATCGCCGAGGACGAGATGGTCGAGGTCACGCCCAAGTCGCTGCGGCTGCGCAAGAAGGTCTTGCAGCAAAACCGCAGGCCCAAGCGGTGGGAAAAGGGCGTGTAACGGACCGCGAGAAAGCCTATAGTTTTGAAAGGGCACGGCTTTAGCCGTGCCGCTAGACCAGCAGACGGAAATTCTGGCTTTAGCCCCCGAGAGAATGGTTCTGCGTGGCACGGTGATCGAACAATGAACTGGATTGTATGGGCAGTAGCAGTTGTGGCGGCCATAAGCAGCGCTTGTTCGGCGCAGCCGATCAGCAGCAGGTCCAGCGGCAAAACGGTGATTTGGGCGCCGACAAAAATTGACTGGCCTGAGCAGAATTTCTCCCCGACCGTTCCGAAGGAGATGATTGGAGCGCTGCGGGTCGCAAACTTCCAGGTAGTCCTCGAAGAGACAGAACTGGATGCTGCTCGGAAACGCTTTGGAGGAATCATCGGGTATCGTGGCGATGGTGGTGATTCCGAAGCATGGTTGTGCTTACACGGAAGCGACGAGAGTGGACCTTGGATATTCTGGCTGACAAGTGGTGAGCTTGATGGACCTGCAATCATGGGGTTCCAGTGGAGACGCCTGTCGCTCAATGAAACCCCGGACCGCCGTTGCAGCCTAGTTCCACCAGACCAGGGTGGAATCGAATTGCCTCTTACGCTTCACCTTGACATGACGGAAGCGGACATGAGGAAGATTATGGGAAAGCCTTCCTTTGTTTCGGGCAAGAATCTCATTTATTGCCACGAACACCAGGAGACGATCCACAATTTGCCCTACACAGCAGAAAACGCGACAGCGATCATTCTTCGCGGCGGGACGATATTGGCGATAGAAGTCTCGAAAGCTACCACAAATTGACAAGCCCCTCACTCCGGCAGCTTCGAATCCAGCACTTCTTGCGCCCGCGCCGCGCGCCAAGCAGCCAGCCGATCATAGAGCGCAGCCGGGTGCCCCCGGTCTCGATTCTGAGACCGGGGAACGCCAGTTACTCGTCGTCAATCAAATGCCGGCTGGGAAGCATTCGCTGGTGCAGGACTCGGCTGACGAAGATGCCGTCGTGGTTCTCCCGATAAAGGATGACGTGCTTCTGGTGCTCGATACGGCGGTATCCGGGCCAAATCCGATCGCACGGGCGGCCAATTCCAGGAGCCTTGACGAGCCTATTGAAGCAGGCTTCCAAGCTGTCTAGATAGCGCTGGGCCTGCTCCGGGCCCCAGGTGTCGAGGGTGTAATCCGCGATATCCATCAGATCGAGCCGAGCAAGCTTCGAAAGTTGGTACGCGGGCAACCGTCACACCCTGCCCGTCGCCAGACCCCGTTGTCGGATACGGTCTCGAATCTCGCCGAAAACGTCCCCCTCTGCAAGCCCGCTTTGCTCGCCAGCCCGAACCGCGGAGCGCAAGGCGTCGAGCTTGGCCTTATCTTCCTTTTCAACCTTTTCAAGCGCGCGCAAGCCAGCGCGCAGCACCTCGCTCGCGTTCGCATAGAGGCCTCGCTTGATTCTGCTGCCGACAAACTTGTCCATCTGGGGCGTAAGGTTGATATTGCGCGTTGGCATGACTTACCTTCCTATCCAGTTAGGATAGCTCGATTGGCAATAGTTGGCAAGACTGCGATTCTTCCGGTTTTCCGGAAACCTCGGACAAGCCGCCGCCTTGCCTCAAACACTCGCTCGAACACTTCTTCGGTTGGGTACTCAGCTCAATCGGGCAGTTTTTGATCCAGCACTTCTTGTGCCCGCGCAGCGCGCCATGCAACCAGCCGATCATAAAGTGCAGGGTCGTTCAATGCCAGAATCTCCGCGGCAAAGAGCGCAGCGTTGGCCGCACCCGGTTTGCCGATGGCCAAAGTGGCAACTGGGATGCCCTTGGGCATCTGCACCATGGAAAGCAGCGAATCCAGGCCGTTGAGCGGCGTGGCCGCAATCGGCACGGCCAGCACCGGCATCAGCGTCTTGGCCGCGATGACGCCGGCCAGGTGCGCCGCGCCGCCGGCTCCGGCAATCATCACGCGCAGCCCGCGCTCCCGCGCTGTTTCAACATATGCAAAAAGCTGATCGGGGGTGCGATGCGCGCTCAGTACCCGCGCCTCATGGGGAATCTCAAGCGTGCGCAAAATCTCAACCGCAGCTACTAGAACGTCGTAGTCGTTCTTGCTGCCCATCACGATGCCAACCAGGGGAAGTTTGTCCATAGAGCAATTATACGAAGGGTCCCGGACCAAGCCAAAGCACAAAAACGCCTCCACCGCAGCGGCCATCCTCTGCGCCACTCAATGCCGGTGCCAGGCCTCCACGGCCACCTCAATCACCGCGAAGACCACGCTGACAGCCGCCAGAAAGCCTTTGGCCCGCTGCCAATTCTGCTCATGGCGCTCCATGCGGCGCTCCAACTCGGCGATGCGGCCGCCATTGCCGTCGCCCATCAGCGCGGTCATCTGGGTCTTCACCACGCATAAATCGCTCAGCACTTGCGCTTCGAATTCATTCATCATCCGCATCCTACGTGCTCCATCTTATGCATCAACCCGCTGCTGCCGGCCGGAAAAGGCCATCGCGCCGGCCGCTGACCACTGCTCACTGTTCACTGCCCAGCGGCAAGTTGATGAACAACGCCGTTGAAAACTGGGAATAGTTCGGCGGGGTTGCACCGTCAAACATCCTGATGTAGAACCGGTCGTTGGCGGATTCGCGGGAGAAAGTCATATTCGGCAAATCAGCGCGCGCCACCAAGCCGGGGTCTTCGCCCGGCATAAAAGCAAAGTCGCGCCGCCGTATCTCAAACCCGCCTCCGGCCGGCGGAGTAACTCCCGCATTGATCGTCACCGTGCTTCCACTCAGGGCGGTCACTGTCAGCCCAGTCAAATTGCCGGGGTAGGTTGGAGCGATCGCAACCGGCAGCCATGCATCCGCGGGCACGGTTGCGCTCGTCTTGATAGCCAGGTCACAGGCCCAGTCATTGGCGAATGCGATTTCATACTCGACAAGGTCAGGATAACTTGCGCGGTAACTCACCTTGACTGAACGCACCACTACTTCCGCGTTCAGACTGGTCGAAGGCGCATTCAAAAGCAGAGCGTCGCCCGGCCATACGTCCGCGGCAAAGCTCATTCTGTTTCCCTTGTAGCTTCCGCTCCACAAAGCGCTGACTCCGGCTGCGGCCTGTTCGATCGCCATTGCCGCATTCAGGCAATCCGCCGAACTGCGCGCCGGTGGATCGGTCACCGAGCCGATCCATGTAGCCACCGCGGGCGATCCGGCCTGAGTTAGCGCCTTCTGGCTGGCGGTGTTTACCGCGCGTCCCGCGGCCCTGCCCACTGTTCGGTAACTTACCGCGACCTGCTCGCCCGCCACCGGCGCAAATCCGTTGTAGAAAACAACCTTGCCGGTGCGCTCCAGGTGGCACTCCGCCGCCTCGGCCACCGTACCCAAACGCCGCGTGTAGGGGCCGCCGCCCGGCGGCGTACTCACTACCCAGCCCGATCCCAAATTGGTCAGGTTGATTGCCCGCATGGTTCCAATAAGATTGATGCTGCTGGCGGCCGCCACCACGCACGCCGGAGGCAGGCTGGAGATAACTCCGTCATAGAGTGTCACCGGCATTCCGCCCACGCCATTCACAAACTCCTGAATCTCCAGTTGTACATTTGCAGAACTTAGATTTGTCTGCCCACCCAGGGAGATTGCTCCGCTATCGCCAAAGGATCGATACATGGCCAGCATTCTCTGGCTTTCCCAGCAATGCACTCTCACGCGCAGCGTATATTGGTTGGCCGGATTCACTGCATAATTTGATCCCGTCAGTGTCCCCTGAATGATCGGCTGCACGGTTACTGCCCCAGTGACCTGCTGCGCACTAACTTGGAATCCGGCGGTGCATGAGCCCTGTGTGTCATAGCCCACAAAGAAACCGGCCAAAACACCTGTGCTGCCCGGCGACAGGCTCACGCCCACAGCCTCCAGCAACAGTGTTCCACCCATCTCCACCGGATCGATCCAGGTCAGCGCCGTCTCTCCGTCGATTCCATTGCCCCCGTTCATCACCAGCCCGCCCGCGCCCAGCGAGAGATACCCATAGCCTCCGGGATTGCCCCACAGGCGCATGTCGATGGCACTCTCGTTGAAGAGCTCGCTGATAATTGTGGACTTGGATCCGGCAAAGAAGAATGGGTTCGCCGCCAGATAAAACTGCGTTGTAGCTCCATCGCCCAGAACATACTCCGTTACATAGGCAGCCGGCTCATGTTCGCCGCACACTGTAACATCGTTTGCAAGTGCGCGCTTGATGCTTGCAGTCAATGAGAGATTGGCCAGGCTCAGGCTGCCGTCGGTCTCATTCAGAGTATGCACCGCTCCCGGCACACTCGATAGTGTGAGCGCTCCATTGACCGCGCGATACGCGGCGCGCGCCTGACTTGCCACTTGCCCAGCGCTCTTGCTCCATGAGGCGCCCGGATCGGGAACAAAGTTACTTACCCGCGCGCTCAGCGAAAGCCCCTCGGTAGAAAGCGCCGCAGATCCGGCATGAGTTACCAGGGCTGCCATCAGCGCCCCGGCATCTTCGCCCGTAGCGCCCGTGCTGGGCGGCATGAGCAGTTGGTCTAGCAGCACCTCGTCGCTCAGTGCCTGAATCGCAATCCGGTAACGGGGGCCTTCGATAGCCAGGCCGGCATATTCCGGCAGCGGACTTACCGCAATGTAACCCGTGAAGTAGGGTGTGCCGTCATCCCCGGTCACCGCAAGAGACTGGTTGCGCGATGGCATGGCCAGACCTTCGTTGGCCGGAAGACTCAGCCATAACTCGCAGATGGTTGGCTCGTTCAGCTTGCGCTCAATGGTCAAAGGCCGCACTGCATCTAGCGCAACTGTGTAATCCTGCCCCTGGATCGTAATCTTCATCGCGACTCTCTTACTCGCAAGCCCATTGGCTCTGTCACCTGGTTAAACCAGCGCCATGGACGCCGGAAGGAAGCTCCGATAACACAAGACGTGTTCTCCATCCAATGGATCGGAAATTGGCAGCGCGAGAAACTGCCCCTTGAGCAGCACGCGCATTTGCCCGCCCTCATGGTTGTCGTCCAAAGGAACAGCCTCTTCTTCCGCGCCGGTCATGGCTTGCAGGCGAGGATAGTAGAAGAAGATTCGCTCGCCCTGGCTGCCTTGCATCACAAACAGCGCCGACCACTCTTGATAAAAGCTTCCGCCCTCGCGATCGACAAATCCAGTTAGGGCTTGCAGTTTTGCTCCTGCTGCTGGAGCGCCCCCCGGCAACGGCCCGGCAAGTGTTAATCCGGTAGAGCTGACTTGGGACACCAATCCGACGTTGAAGGTCACGCGCCGGATATAGTCCACATCTGCCAGTGCCTGGCGCACATACGCCCCTGCAACCGGCGCGCCCACAAAGCCTGTCTGCCCGGTGTAATCCAGATCCAAGGCGATAATCGAACCGGGCGCGAAGGTTGCCGCATCTGTAGCAGCCAGCGCCAGAAACCCGGCGGTCGATCCGCTTTGCGGAGTTACCGCGGCGGTCGCTTGCCCTCCGTCTGCCGACGCAGTAGCGCCGCTCGCCGCAGCAAGCAGGTTCATGTGCTGCGATCCGGTCGCGAGCGCCATCGTCAGCTTTGTCCAACTCAAGAACTCGAAACTTACCTGCGCCTCGAGTGTCTCGCGCACTTGCTCCAATGTACAGGCCGGAATGCCCGTGAGCACAGGCGATGTCTTACTTCCAGGTTTGCGCGCAAACCCTTGAATCCAACCCAGGTCGATCCACGGAGCCGGAGGAGCGTCCAGGTTGAAGGCGCCCTGTTCCGCTGGATCGAAGAGCACGGGCGTCTGCGTCGCCCGATTCACTGCCGCAAAGTATACTCGAACCCGCCTCGCCACCGGCGCTGGCGCTGAAAACCAATTCGCCGCCATTTATTCCCCCTGCTCCTGGTAGCTGTAAACCATCACCTTGACCGACCTGCTCAACCGGTCCCTCTGCGTTATGACAGGCACGAACCCCGGCTCGCCCCAAAACACCCGCGTCAGCATCGCCGCCGGCGGTGTCGCCGTGTAATTCAGCTTGGGTGTGTTGAAAGGCTGAAGCATGGCCACTAACTCCTCATCCATCCCAGTAAGTGACCGTCCCCGATCCAGGCCGCCGAAGCTCTGCGTCCCACACGTCTGATATGCGATCTCGCACTCCGCGACCGTCAACGCTGAACCGAGATCCAGATCCACGCCCAAACTTAGCCATCGCAGGATAAACACATCGCTGGGGGGCGGGCTGAACGGGGCTTCCGCTTCCTCCACCAGAATCCCAGGCCGCACCGCCCCACGCAATAGAACCGTCCGCTCCGGATTGATCGTGGCCAGCCGCGTGCGCAGCGCCATATAAAACGAATCTTTCGCATTCTGCATGGATTTCCTCTGTGCCGGAAGCTAGCTGCAAGCGGCAGATAGCTAACAACGGATTGCCGATAACCGATAACTTGTCGCTGCCCGCTGTCAGCTTGCTATACCGCCTGCTGCCGCGCCTCTCGCAAGAGCAGCCGGTAGAGATATACCTGCCCGAAGGCCTCGCTTGAAGCTACTGACTCGATCAGATAGTCCTGCCCGGACACTGTAACTGCCAGCGTCATGGCGAAGAGCGATTGCGCGGAGGCCAGGTCCAGTGCGCTCACCTGCTGCTCGATGCCGGTTGCCGACACCAGCAGTTCCCACTTCGACTCTCCGCCCTCTTGCCACGCCGGCCGCAGCTTGCGCATAACCACCGGGCTCACCACCACATCGGCAAAGGTTGTGGCCACCAATCCCAACTCTGACATGTTGGTATCCGTATTCGTGCCAGTCATCCGCAGGAGGGCCGAAGTTCCTGCCACGCTTCGCAGTAGTGCATCGGCCAGCATTTGCGGCGCTCCCACTGGGTTGCGCGGGGCTGTATCGCTCATTGCTCACCCCAGCCTGTTCGCAATGTAAGGACGAAGCCACGCTTGCACAGTTTCGTCCACCAGCGAACTCGAGAAGTACTGCATCTGCATCGTGTCGATCTTGGTCTTGCTTGCGTTCAGCGCCGGTGTGGACTGCGCATTGCGCACAATCTGCGCACATGCCGTCTTCACGTCGGCGCCGATCGTTGCCAGCCCTGCCGTATAGGTCACGGTAACTTCGTTATATGGCAGTCCCAGCACATTCCACGGCAGCGTCAGTTCTCCCGTGTTTGGGTCATAGTCCACCGAGTTAGGATCGATTGCGGTCCATTGGCCGGGCAGAGAGAAGGCCCACACTATCTCGAACATCGGCTCGTCGAGAATCTCGCCCCGCCGCGGCTTCGCGAACCGGCCCTGGATGCTCACCAATGGCGAGGACGCAGTCCCCAGCGGGGCCAAAGGCAGATAGCTCAGCCGTACTGTTTGCGATCCCTTGGTCAGCCGCAAGCGCTCCGTGTACTGGATTACATTCAGGTCCGGCCGCCTGCAGTAGCTGTTGATCAAGGCTGTGGCGGCCGTTATCCAGTCCGCCGTAGTACCAGCCGGCAATCCATAATTCGGGTAATCCGCTGGCTGCAGATATGCCATACCATTTCCTTTCAATAAACGAGAAAGAGTGACTTGAGAACAGGGAGTAGGGGTAGGGACGCAAGGAGCAGAACGCAGCTAGCAGAACTCCGTGCCGTTCTGTTGTTGCCTTCCTTTCCTCAGTCCCTAGTCCCTGTCTTTTACCTACCGGTCCACAAGCACCTGGTAATGGGCATAGTTCGCTCCCTTTACCACCGGTGCGCCGAACTTTACTGCGACATACTGGTAAGTCAATGAGTTTGGAAGCCCCAACTGGAAGATGCGAGGAGTGGGATCGCCGAGCCAGTGATACTCGATAAGATCCTCGGTCACGATGTAGGCCGGGAGCACAGCCGAACCGGTGCCCGGCGTGCCCGTGTAGCTCAGGCTCCAGTCCGGAATCAACGGCAGATCGCCCGCCTGCGTCGATAGCATCTTCACCCTGAATCCGCCGGTGATCTGGTCGGTATTCAGCACCACGTTGTACTCGGCCTTCATCTCCCTGTCGATCAGATCCAGCAGCACAGGGTTGGCGTAGATCGCCGTAGGACGCACATAGTAGCCGTTGCTGGCCACCATCTGCGCCACCGCCGACTTCAGGCCGTCCACGATCGAAGCGGTCGTGCCGATCGAAATCGTGTTGCCTCCGGCAACAATCTGCGCCGTTACTCCCATGTATTGCGTTGTCGTCGGCGTGCTCAGGCTGGTGTCGTTGCCGTTCCACAGCGCCACATCGTGAGCCACCATCACGCCGCTCACCGTATCCACCAGGTCTTTGGCCTGCAGATAGGCGAACTGCTGCTGCTGGTTGCCCAGTTCGATGTCGAAAAGATTGTAGTTGATCTGCGAAACGATCGCCTTCAGCGGCACACTCCGCTCCACGCGCGTCGGGCTCACCACCGGCGCCACGATGCTGCGCGGGTTGACGAAGCCGGCCGTCCCTGGACTCGGAATCGCCGTCTCCTCAAAGAACCGCGAAGGATGACCGGTCGCCGGAACCTGCTTGATGCGCTGCCCGAAGGGGCTGGAACGCCGGCAGATGTCGAAGATCTCGGTCTGATACAGCGGAACTTCGATAGCGCCCGGCCCAATAAAATCAGCTGCCGCGTGAATGTCTGCAAAGGTTGCGTTCATAGGCTCTTTCCGCCCCCTCCATGGGGCCAGTCGTTGGTCAGTTGACAGCCGGCAGCGCACAGCCATCAGTTATTGGTTATCGGTTGGCAACTAACAGTTGGAGCCTGCTCCTCGCGGCTATGCTTCTAGCTGTTAGCTGTAAGCCGAAGGCTGCTCTCAGGCGATCGAGCCTGCCCGCAGCAGTTGGCTCTTGACTGCGATTCGCTGCTCCAGGCTCAAACCGGCCAGCGCCGCGTCCAGTGTGCGCACGTCCACCGGACCTTCGCCGATTCCGTGCTTGGCCAGCATCTCGGAGGTGGCCGCGGGCACCGTTCTGCGCAGCGGATTCAACACGGTTGGCGCAGCCGCGGCTTTCAGCTCGGCCAGTTCCCGTTCCGCCGCTGCCAGTCTTTCCGCCAGCTCCGCCTCCCGCCGGCTTTGTTCAACAGTTGCGGAGATCTTCTCTACCTCGCCGGTCAATGAGACCTGCCGTTCCTCCAGCCAGTTCAAAGTTCTCTCCAACAGGGTGGTCGCGGCTTCAAGCCGCTCCGTAAGCTCCTTCTCTTCCACTTCCATTTCGCTCCTTTCTTGTTTGCCGTGATTCTCGCGCAAAGCTTTCGCTAACTCGCCAACCCCGCCAGCTCCGCTAACTGCTAACTCGCCATGCGAAAGCTCGTGGCTCGATAAGCCGCCTTCTCCCGCAGCAGGATTGCCGCCCCGGTAAAAGTCACGCGGGTCAGCTTCCACACCTCGGCCCGCATGTCTTCCACGCGCGCGTCGGCCAGTTCATAGCTCATCCCCATGGCGCCGGGCGACTGCGCCTGGATCGCCCCGGCCACCTCTGGAAAATCCCGCGCGTAGAGGTATCCGCGAACCACCAGCCGCTGTCCCACCAGATCCGCTTCGGTCAGCAACCCGATCTTGCGCCGCGCATCGTGGCCGTCCCAACCCGGCCGGTAGTCCACCGCCATCCCCAGCAGCGAAGGCAAAGCCTTCGCCGCAGCCTCCTGCGTCAGCATCACCCGGTGCCCGCGCGCCCCGGCCGGAGCCTTGTCGCTGGCCGCGTTCACCACCGTTAGCACCCCTTCGAACGGCACCCGGTTGGGGTGCCCGTCTACCTTGGGAATCGTTACCGCCATCGCTTCCAATCGCATCCGCTCTCCGCTCCACGAAGGACCAGGGACTAGGGACTAGGGACTAGAATCGGAGCCCGAGAAGCGCCCCTGGACAAGATGATTCAGCCCCAAATTCGGGGCCGCGCCTTCTCCTCTCGGGTCCATGCTTCCTTAGTCCTCGTTCCTCAATCTCCAGTCTCCAGTCCCTAGTCCCTAGTCCCTGGTCCCTGGTATCTGGTATCTGCCCCTTCACCCGCCAACTGCGCCGTCCCATCCTGGCCCGCTATTCCGACTTCAAGCGGCCCCAGTCCCCGCATCGCCCGCACCTCGTTCACCGTCAGCACGCCGACCTTCAGCAACTGCACCTGCACCGCCAGTTCCGTCTCCTCATCGCGCGCGTTCAGATCGTTGAAGACAAACTCGAACTCCCGCCATCCGATGCACTTTCCGAAGAGATCCCGGGTCAAATGTCCGGCAAGCAGCATCGCCAAGGGCGATATTGCGCCTCGGAACGCCTCGTCGGTCATCTCCGCTGCGGTCGACTGGTTGACGTCCGCTTCCAGCCCCAGCATCAGCGGCGGCAGCCCGAAGGCGTTGGCCACCATCCGGATTAAAAACTCCTGCCACGCCAGCCGCATGTCGGCATCCGTGCCCTGGGCAAACCGCAACACTTCCGGCTTCTGCTCGGTCGAGATCAGCGGCACCCGCCCTGTCCCCTCGATCTCGTCCTGCCACCACCGGATCAAGCGATCGTGCTGCGCCGGCGTGGCCTCGTTCAGCCATAAGGCATACTGTGCTACCGCGTTCGACGCCAGCTTCCCCGCGAATCGGTGTGCGCTAAGAAACTGGTTCACCGTCTCGAAGGCCACCTCCAGCGGTCCCAGCCCAAAGGGTGTAAAGCTGCGCGGATTCATGCGTACATAGATCAACTGGTCGTCCCGCAGATCCACCGCGCTTGACTCCAGTTGTCCCGGCAGGGCCTGTGCATACCGTGGCGTCTCCGCCTGCCCATCCCAGCGCGCATTGATTCGAATCGAAGCCCCATCCACCGGCCACAGCATCGCCGGCCGCTCCGGATCTCCCGTCGGCTCCATCTCGATGGCCCCAAACCCGCCTGTCAACGCGTCCTCGATCACCTGTTCGATCAACGTTCTGAAGCTGTCCACGGCGTTCGGCTCTTCCAGCATCCGGCGCAACGCCCGCAGCTTCCTTTCCGTAAACGCGACATCCTCTTGCCGTACCCCGCGCCGCACCCGCACCTGCCAGTCCATCGCCGCAATCCGGTCCTTGATCACATTGATCGCCCGCCTCACCACCGGCGTCTCCGCAAAGCGGCGCAGGTTGACCGGCGTCGGCTTGGGCAGCAGCCGCCCCGGAAACTGGACCGGGCTCAAGATCGCGGGCAGCGCCAGCGTCCTGCGCTCCGCTTCCGCATTGGCCGCGCTCGCTGCCAGGTCCGCTTTCCGTCCGCTTCCGGTCGCCTGCCGCCACATCTCACGCAACTGTTCTCCTACCCTCACGCGCACCTTCCTTCTCCCGCTGCCCCGCAAACAAAAAGGCATGACCCCCGAAAGGGTCATGCCTCGTTCCTATCCCGCTGTCAGCTACCAGCTAAGAGTTATAAACTTCCGACTCACAAAATCCATCCTACCGCAAAGACAAAAAACAATATGCAAATCCAAACGCGAAAAGATTCGAACAAAAAAACAGTCTCTGAATACCGTCGACTTACACCCTCAACTCCCGCCCTGCCGTCTCGGCAACCCGGCCCAGGTCCGAGGTCGTCAGCACCCGAATTCGATGCTCTTCCATCGTCTCCACGCCAAAGCGGTACATGGCAAGCCTCTCCGGTTCTTCCCCGGTCGCCCCCAGACGGGCCGCCGGCTCAATCACCGCCGTCAGCTCCAGCTCAGCCTTCTCCACCCGTTCCACCCCGGCCCTCAATCCTGCCGCCGAGAACGCCAGCACCTTGGCCATCTCCACTCCCGGCTCCAGGCTTACGGCGTGAAACATCCGGATCAATCCATTCGGCCGGTACCCCACGTCGATTCGCAGTGGATCCCCCGGCCGCGTATACTCCGAGGCCGCAATTCGCTTTCTCAGCAAATCCCATACGCCGGCCCGCTCAAACTCGCCCCGCATCTTCTTTTGAATCGCCGCCCGCCCGCTCAGCCTCGGCACACGCTCTCGCGGCGGCGGCTCAACGTAAAGCCGCATCAGCTCTTCCATCCCCGCCGGAAGGCTCTCCGCCAGATAGGCTTTGGACTCGGTCATCTGCACGCTCAGCGACAGCGACTCGGTCAATAGCCGCATCAGGTTTCCATCGGGCTCCGCTTGAAATCGCCGCCTCAGCTCGCTCTCCATGCCCTCCAGCAACGCCGTGTCCGCTTCGGGATCGAGGCAGTGCACTCGCCGCCAGTCGCGGGTAAAGCGAACCTGAGCCGGTTCCGGAGAGGCCGCGCCTGAGCGGCGCTGCTCGCGCAGAATCACCCCGATATGAACGTACTCGTTCCGCACCGCATCCGGCACATACCGGAGCAGCCGAAACTCGCATGCTCGCCGATCTCCGTTGCTACTCATGCCAAACGTCCGTTCTCCTGGTTCTGACAAAGCCCACTGCTATTGAAGGTCAGCTCTTAGCTCCTGGCTGCCTGTTTGTCGTTGTCCAAAGCCAGGCCCAGCCGTCCAAGACCGTCCCCATTCCTGAAACCTGAGAGCTAGTAGCCGTGAGCTAAAAGCCGCCTCTCAGTTCACCCTCACCGCAATGCTAGTCCCCCACCGCGCCTCTCTCAAACCCTTCTCTTCAATTTCATTCCCCTTCCCGCCCCATTTCGGAAACGGCTTCCGATCCGACTTCCCAAACCCCTCAATCAGCTCCCGGATACGGCAGCGGCGCCTAAGCAGCTTTTCCACCAGCTCTTCCATCTCGCCCAGGTCGCCGCCGTACCACTCGGGCGGTATCTCGCAGGCCACCGCCCAGACCGTCTCCGCCGCCATGGTTTCAAGTCTCGTCAGCCACGGCTCGAACGACTCCCATCCGGTTATCTCCCGGTACACATCGTTGCGGTAATAGACCCCACGCAACGGTGCATCCTCAAACCGCCACTCCCCGGCATGAAAGCAATATCCGTAGTCGATGAACACCGCCCGGTAGCGCCGCTCCCGCTGCTTGCGCGTGAACACCGCCTGACGCCCATTGGCGTTTCCGGTCCACTTGTCCAGCGCCAGAATGCCGGCAAACTCGCCCAGGTTCCTTACCTCGACCAATTGTTCCTCAGGCAGGAAGTCCACCACCTGTCCCGGCATCAAACCGCCCACAAATCGCGACCCGAACTGCAACCCCGCCTGGCATTTGACCCGCGTCCTGCCAAAGTCGATCTCCAAATCGGCCGTATGTTCCACAAGCCAGCTCGATACCTCCACCAACTCCGCCTCCGGAGCCGTCAGCCCCACCGCGGACGCCAGACGCGAGGCCAGATACTCATTTGCCAGAACCCTGGTGTGCTGCGGGTTGTTCTGGAACTTCACAACATAAATATGGCCGTCCGCGCCCAGCATCAGCTGGCCTTGCGCGCCGCCCCGCATACGCCGGATATGCTGCACTGCCAGAACCGCCAAGCCCGTGTCCCTGCCCTTTCCAAAGTCTTATGGAATTCTAAGCTCTCCGCGCGAAATTCTCCGCAAGACAAGCGCAAGGCAACCTCTATCACTCAAAAAGACGCCGTTCGATTAGAAACTGAGTGATCCAACTGAGAAGTGCCTCGGCAATTCCATTGCGCTAGACCGAGCATGGATGCGCCGTCCCGTGTTCGTTGCGTGGGGCCGTGCAAACTGAGCCTTCGAGCTTTTCCAGCCTGCCTGCCCGAGCGAGTTGAAGACAATTCACCCTCATCATAGGACTACTGAAGCAAGCCTTGAAAAGTCCGCCTTGTCGCCTCCAAAGCCGCATTCTTGTCCTCCACCGCCGCCATGATTGACTGGCACGCGACAAGCAACGCCTCAACTGGCCGATGGCTGCGACATTTCAAAAATGCCATGAAAATGGCGCTTATTGTTTACAGCACCCTGCTCAGCCATTTGCCGGTATGCGAAAGCAGATTCCCGGCAATCTCCTCCGGTGTGCCCTCCGCCACAATCCGCCCGCCGCCTTCGCCGCCCTCGGGGCCCAGATCGATCACCCAATCGGCGCTCTTGATCACGTCAAGATTGTGTTCGATGACGATTAGCGACCCGCCGCCATCGATCAGCTTGCGAAACGCGGTCAGCAGCTTGGAGACGTCGTCGAAGTGCAGCCCCGTGGTTGGCTCGTCCAGGATGTAGAGCACACGGCTGGCCTGCGAAGGCTTGGCGGTTGCGTTCGCCGCGCGCACTTGCGCCAGATGAGCGGCCAATTTCACGCGCTGCGCCTCTCCGCCTGACAGCGTGGTGGCGCTTTGCCCCAGCCGCAGGTAACCCAGGCCGATCTCGTCCAGCACGGCCAGCTTCTCCAACAGCTTGGTTTGACCGGCAAAGAAGCGTAGCGCCTCCTTCACCGTCATGTGCAGCACGTCGTTGATGTTCTTGCCCTTGTACTCCACCTGGAGGACTTTGGCCTGGTAGCGTGTGCCGTTGCAGTCTTCGCAAGGCAGTTCCACATCGGCCAGGAACTGCATCTCCACGGTCACCGTCCCATCGCCCTCGCAGGTGTTGCAGCGGCCGCCGGGCACGTTAAAGGAGAAGTGGCCCGGCGTGAGCGAAAGCCGCTTCGCCTCGGGCTGCGCGGCAAAGAGCTCGCGAACCAGATCGAATCCCTTGATGTACGTGATAGGATTCGACCGCGGCGTGCGCCCGATGGGGGTCTGGTCCACCAGAACCACGTCGTTGAGCCGCTCCACTCCGGTCAGCGATTTGTAGGCCGACGAGGGATCGGCGCCGTCACTCTGGCCCAACGCCCGCGCCACGGCCCGGTAGAGCACTTGATGCACCAGCGTCGATTTGCCCGACCCGGAAACGCCGGTGATGGCTACCAGCATCCCCAGCGGAATCTCCACGTCAAGCCCGTGCAGATTGTTGGCCTGGGCCCCGCGCAGCACCAGCCGCTCACGGCCCGGCGTGCGCCGCCTCGTGGGCACTGGAATCGAGATTTGCCCGGAAAGATACCGCCCGGTCAGCGAGTTCGGATTGGCTTCAATCTCGGCGAGTACGCCCTCGGCAAGCAGCTTGCCGCCAAGTTCGCCGGCCCCAGGACCAAGATCGAGCAGATGATCGGCGGCCCGCAGCACATCCGCATCGTGCTCGACTACCAGGATCGTGTTTCCCAGGTCGCGCAGATCCTTCAGAATGCGGATTAGCCGCGCAGTATCCCGCGTGTGCAGCCCGATCGACGGCTCGTCCAGCACATAAAGCGCTCCCACCAGCCGCGAACCCAGCGAGGTGGCGAGTTGAATCCGCTGCGCCTCGCCCCCCGAAAGCGTAGAAGCCAGCCGGTCCAGCGTCAGGTACTCAAGGCCCACCGCATCCAGGAAGCTGAGCCGCGCCCTGACCTCGTCGAGAATCGGGCCGGCAATCTCCTCCTGCATCGGCGTCAGCTTGAGCGAATCAAAGAACATTTTGGCCTTCGCAATGGTGAGCGCAGTAGCCTGGCAGATATTCTGCCCATGGATCCGCACCGAACGAGCCTCAGCCCGCAGCCGCTGTCCCCGGCAATCCGGGCACTCCGCATACCCGCGATACTTGCTCAGCATCACCCGCACGTGCAGCTTGTACTTCTTCTTTTCCATCTGCGCAAAGAAGCCGTACACGCCGGCAAAGCTCCCCTTGCCGCGCAGCACCGTCTCCCGCGCTTGCTCGGGCATCTGGTTCCAGGGCACGTCCAGCGGCACGCCGAGTTCCGCCGCATGCCTCTTGAGGTCTGTGAACCAGGGCCTGTACTTGGGACGATTCCACGGGTCGATGGCGCCGCCGTTAAGGGTCAGCTTTTTGTCCGGGATGACCAGGTTCAGGTCGAAGTCCATGGTGTTGCCGAATCCCTGGCAACGTGGGCACGCTCCAAAGGGATTGTTGAAGCTGAAGAGGCGCGGCTCGGGCTCCTTGCCCGGCCGATGGCAGCTCTTGCACTCGTACGCGCCCGAAAAGCGATGCCGCTTCCGCTCTGTCGCTTCGTCACGCGGAACTTCCTCGAAGATCACCTCGCCGCCCTCACGGTAAGCGATCTCCGCTGCATCCACAATGCGCGAACGGTTCTCCGCGCTGACCACAATCCGATCCAAGAGGACAAACACGGGCAGTGTGAAGTCGAGATCCAGCAGGGATTCAGGCGTCGAGAATTCGACGATCCTTCCCTGTTGGTAGAGCCGGTTGAAGCCGTTCGAGCGGAGTTCGGTGAGACGAGCCTTCAGCGTTTCGGTGTGTGGCGAATCGCCACTGTTGATCAATGGTTTGGCTTTGCCAGGCGACTTCGCAATCCGCGCGGCAACTTTCACCGGCTTGGCGGCAGCCTTCGCAGCCGGCTCCGGCCCCGGAGTCGAGACAGCAACCGGAAATAGCACGTTCAGCCGGGTTCCCTCGCCCAGCCCCAGCGTGGCCTCGGCAATCTCGTCCATCGAGTCGCGCTTTACCAGCCCGTCGCAATAGACGCAATGCACCGTCCCGCAGCGCGCGTAAAGCAGCCGCAAATAGTCGTAAATTTCAGTGGCAGTGGCTACCGTCGAGCGTGGGTTGCGCGTGGTGTTCTTTTGCTTGATGGCGATGGCCGGTGCAAGGCCGTCAATGATGTCTACATCCGGTTTCTCGATCCGCTCAAGAAACTGGCGAGCATAAGCCGAAAGCGACTCTACATAGCGCCGCTGCCCCTCCGCATAGATGGTGTCGAAGGCCAGCGAACTCTTCCCCGACCCGGATACGCCGCTGACCACCGTCAGCTTGCCGTGGGGAATCTCGCAGGAGACGT
>Ga0302319_10007978_pt1 | contig 20692 bp, 27 predicted proteins | sample Bog_T0_2_FD_203319 | JGI IMG/M metagenome (GOLD analysis project Ga0302319, IMG submission 203319) | Peat permafrost microbial communities from Stordalen Mire near Abisko, Sweden - Bog_T0_2 | ecosystem: Environmental > Terrestrial > Soil > Wetlands > Peat | place: Sweden: Abisko, Stordalen Mire... | reverse complement strand
CGCCGCGCAACAATCTGGCTTGCGCAGTTCGTCGCCGGCCGAGGAACTCCGGCCCCGCCCGAGCAACCTACCGTCTCGTTGATCCTCGACGGCTACCTTGCCGACCGCAAGCCGGTCGTGCGGGGGTACGGCGCGTTGGAGGTCGTAGCCAAGGCGTTGCGCCGGCACCTGGGCGACCTGCAACCGGACCACCTGACGAAGGAGCGGTCGCGGTTTTACCTCCAACAACGTCGCGCCGAAGGGCACATCGTCGGACCCGCCAGCGCACGGCGGAAGAAACCGATCAGAGACGGCACCGTGATCCGCGAACTCGTGACGCTTCGAGCGGCGCTGAGATGGGCGCATGCTGAGCGCTGGATCACTGGCGTTCCCCACATCGAGACGCCACAACAACCCCCTCCGAGGGATCGCTGGTTGACGCGAGAAGAAGCCGATCGGCTGCTGGCTTCGGCTCAGGCGTTGCACGTCAAGACGTTCCTCGCGATCTGCCTCTATACCGCCGCACGAGCCGGCGCCGTGCTCGATCTAACCTGGGACCAGGTGAACCTTGAGGCCGGCCTGATCGACCTCGGCCACGCCCCGGGCGGAAAGGGAAGAGCGGTCGTGCCGATCGCCGCGCGCCTGCTGCCGATCCTGACCGAAGCACGAACCGCGGCGACATGCGCGCACGTGATCGAACATGGGGGAAAGCGGGTGGCCAGCGTCAAGACCGGCACGCGCGCCGCAGCGCGGCGGGCAGATCTACCAGGGGTTACGCCTCACGTGTTGCGCCATACGGCGGCGACCTGGATGGCACTGAAGGGCGTGCCGATCGCCGAAATCGCGCGCCTCCTTGGCCACGGCGATTCGCGTATCACCGAGCGGGTCTATGCGAAGCACACCCCGGACTATCTGCGCCGCGCGATTGACGCACTGTCGGCGTAACCGGGGCCACTGGCACCGGAAACCATCGTGTGATTTTGGGGCTAAGTGATGGAGCGGGCGAAGGGATTCGAACCCTCGACCCCAACCTTGGCAAGGGATTGCCTCTATCCGCCTACGTTGATTTCACTGACACCGAGGTTGTGCGGAGTGCCGTTTTTCGCATCCGGTCCGGGGTTATCGGGGCCACCTGGCGCCGGGACACCAGGTGCCCGCAGCTTCAGCCGCCGATCGCTCGCCACCATGGTCGTCAACGGCTCCGGCAGGCTCTCGCGCAGCAAGTGGTTCGCCTGCTGGCGGAATACCTTCGGCACACCCCGCGCACCCGCCAGCGCGACAGCCGACGCAACCGCGCGCTCGATCATCGCGAGCCTTGCGTCTGCCATGTCAGACGAATTGTCCGCCGCCGGCCGCGGCAGCAGATCAAGCGGTTCGCGCTCCGCCCTGACCTCGCGATCGATCGCTCCAGTCAACCAAGCGCCGACGGTGACCTTGCGCCGCTGGGCGGCATCCGCCGCTGCATCGCGCACCGCTTTCGTCACGCCGCGCACCGTCCATCTGTCGTCGTCGTCTGCCATGTCTGCCCCCGATTCGCGGCGAGTCTGGCCGAGTTCTTGCGCCTTGTCTGCCGATTGTGTCAGACTCCGCAAATTGTTTTGAGCTGCGGCATATGAGCGACACGCGGAGCGTCCGGCACTTGCCAAAACACAGCGCCCGGTTGAAATATTCCGCGCTCTCACAAGAGGAACAGCCGTCATGGCACAGCAAAAGACGCTCGCACGGGCATTCTTCGCCGCCTTGGACACACTGCCGGAACCTCCCCGCCTATCGGTCGCACAGACCGCGTTCGAGGCATTCACGGGCGCCCTGGGCGACGCGCCGGAACCGCGGCACCAAGCGGCCGTGGCGGCCGCCGTCAAAGACGCAGCCACGCCCGCTCCCGCGCGTGCCCGGGCCGCCGCCAAGCCCGCGGAGAAGACTGCACCGGTCAGACGCGCGCGCAAGGCGAGGACGGCGCGGGCACCGCAGGCGCAGACCGGAAACGGCACCGCCGCAGCGGCCTGACGTGAGTGCGAAGCTCAAACTGACCGGCGCAACCTTCCACCTGTGGACCGTGCTCGGCCAGGGAGAGCCTCCGGCGCACATCCTGCGGCACGCCTACCGCATCCAGAGCTGGTGGCGATGTCACTGCCGGTGCGGCAAGGAAAAGGTGGTCAGCCTGAATTCGCTGCGGACCGGCTCGCGAAGCTGCGGATGCCTGCGGGATGCGGCGAGCCGGGCACGGAGGCGATCGTGAAGTCAGACCGGATGACAAGGATCGGCGCAAGATCCGACTGCGGTGAGCGTCTTTTGGCACGGCCGGCGGGCTTCCCACGACTCACCGCCGGCCGGCGTCACCGCCGATGCTGAAGCCGCTCGACGGCTTTAACTGGACGGCGGTCGGCTGGGGCGCGCCGGACCAGTGCCGAACCGACAAATGCTCCTATTGCGACGCACCTCTCAGCGAGGACGAAGTGCCGCTGATCATGTGGAACGACGACGGATGGTGCGCCGAGTTCTGCGAGGCCTGCCAGCGGACGCATTGGGGGTTTGAGATCGAATGACCCTCTGTAAGCCCGCAAGCCTCGGCGTTCAGGCCGAGGTAAGGGCGTTAGAGGCGCGTCTGCGCCGACATGGGCTATTCGGGCGTCCGCTGTTTTTCGATGTACTGGCGGATGATGCTGATCGGCGCTCCGCCACAGGATGCAGCGAAGTAGGACGGGGACCAAAGGACTCCCTTCCAATACCGCCGCACCAGTTCGGGGCGCATCAGATCGTATCGTGGACCGGCCGTGTTTTGCTGCCTCGTGTGTGCCATGGCCGATGCCTGAGATCGACGAACTGGGGAGGGGCGAATGTCACAACTGAGAGAAGCCTTGCGCGTTGCCGGTATCGTTTCACCCAACGAGAGGCTGCGGGAAATCGCCATTGAGGCGATGAGCCGCAACGCCACGAGCAACGATGCGGCGATCGAGGCCGTGCTCAGAGTCGTGCGCGATGACATGGCGCTGACCTGGGCGCTGTTCACGCCATACGACAGCATCGCCGTGAAGAAGTTGTTTGCTGACGTGCGCTTTGAACTACGGGAGGATACGAAGGTGCGCGAAGCGAGCCGTGCTTTTGGTGAGTTCCGGGGTAACGCTGCTCCGGCTGCGCGTCAGGGAGGGGGCCAACACAGTCCTGAAAACCATTCAGACCGTGCCCCCTCCCAACCCGCATCAAGGCCGATCACGCCGGACCAGCGCGCAGCCAAAGCGACAACGGCGGAGGTCATCCGCATGTCGCTGCTCGATACGTTCCAGATCGAGGGCAGACCCATTGGAGACTGGCAGGCTGGCGAAGCCCGGTCCTGGGCGCGTAACACCGGCAGACATGTCCGCTGGGTCGAGATGCTGACCGCCAACATCCCGCCGGTTGATCTAATCCGGCGCTGGGTCACGCCCGGGGACGCGCAGACTCTATGGAATCGCGCCGCGCGGGAGGGCGACGAGTGACCAAGAAGAAATCACCCATCGCGGGCCAGTGCAGCGGTGATAACCAAAAAAGACCTGCCCGCGCGGAGACGACGGCCACCGGTAGCATGAAAACCAGCGTAATGTTGCCGTCGTCTCCACCAACAGAGATCGCGGGCCAGTTCGAAGCTGAAAGCCAGGGAGTAGGTGCCCGCGAGGCGGAGGGGGCCACCCTTGTCGTGAAAACCAAAGGCGGCTTGCCCCCTCCGCCACCCGCCATCCTCGAACTGATCGACCTGCAACGCCGCCGCGTCCATGCGATCAAGGCGCAGTCGTTCAGCGACCGGACATGCGATTCCTATGTCGCGCATTACCTCGGCTATCACTCCGGGCTGCCCGAGGCCGAGGGGCGCGCGCTGTTCAAGCAGGCCGCTGACATGCGAGGCGATGTTGAGAAGCAACTGAAGAAGGACAGAAAAGCCGGGGGCCAGCATGGCGTTGAAAACCACGTTACACGTGCCCCCGGTTCGGACGGGGAGGGCCATGCCCTCCCCGTCTGCTCCCCCATCATCGTCAACACGATCCTGTCGCGCGCCGGATGGGACGCGCTGCGCAAATCCACCGAGGCGCGCATGTGCGAGATCGCGCGTTTCTTCCCGGTCTGGACGCGCGCGGCAGAGGTCGCGGGCTTCGCGGAACTCGGCCTCGCCGTCATCCTTGCCGAGGCTGGCAACGACCTGACCGCCTATCCGCACCCGATGCACCTGTGGAAGCGTCTCGGCCTCGCGCCCTACAAGGGCAAAGCGATGTCGTCGCAGAGCGGCCTGACGAAAGACGAATGGATCACGGCCGGATACAACCCCGCGCGCCGGGGCCGGATGGCGGGTGATATCGGCGCGGCGCTGTTCTTTGCGAAGGACAAGAACGCTTATGGCGCGGTCTACGCCGCCCGGCGCGAACATACCGCGCTGACGCATCCGGACTGGACCAAGGCCCACAGCGACAACGACGCGCGGCGCATCATGCTCAAGGCGTTCGTCGCCGACCTATGGCGTTGGTGGCAAGAGTGCGCCCAAGCAGCGGACGTTCGCGACGCGGCATAAAAAATCCCCGCGACGCGGCTGCGCCCGGGGAGTTGGATCAGAGAAAAGAGGGAATACTTCCCGGCCGTCAGGCCATAGAGCGGCGCGAGGTCGTGTTGTCGGGAGAGTGGCCGGACGGAACGACATACCGCATCGTGGCGACAGGACCGGTGACCGATCGCGACATCGAACGGCTCAAAGCGTGGCTAGCGCGCGGTAGACGCTGATATCACAAATAGTTGATTTCGCATGCGGGATATATATAGTCTCCGCCCATGACCGCGCACCCAGTGCTGCCGCCCCTCGATGCCTCGGCTCCGGATAGACATACGGGGCAGGGCGAGCGGGCGCTGTGGAGCGCGGTCGTGCGGTGCGCGTTGGACGATCTGGACTATGAGCCGCTGGACTCGACTCTGTACGCACAGGCCGCAGCGTTTTTTTCGTCAGGCGGTGAATGGCGCGCGTCGCGCACCGAGGTCGCCGACATGCTCGGTTGCCACGCCGATGACCTGAGACGCTGCGGCCTGCGGCACATAGCTGCTCGCCGCCATGCCGCGGGCCTGCCGCCACTGCCGCCGGAGCCGCGACCGCTGCCGTGCCCGGTCCCGCCGCTGCGCCTGGTGCGACTAGAGGCCACGTACCTGCCGAAAACCAAACGCGGGCGTCCGAAAACCGGCTGGCGCGATCGCAATGGCGGGGTCAACCCGTTCAAGTTCGACCCGTGGCGCGAGATAGGCGACGCCGCCGACTAACCGAAGTAGGCCCAGCGCGCGAGCCGTCCGGCGTGCTCGCCCTCGGTGATGCGGAACACCCGGCCGTAGCCCAGCAGCGCCAGCCCGTTGTGCCACTCCGGCGCCCGGTCGCAGGGGCCGACGTGATGCCGCCGCACCCAGCCGCAATCATCGTTGCAATACGGATATAACATACCTGACCTCGCAACAAAAATAAATCAGTTTCGGAATGAAGGCGATACCGCGCGCGTGATATTCCGATATCAGAAGGGATATCCGATGTGCGCCTGGCTCTGGTGGCTCTGCTCCTGGCTGGTGCGCTTCTGCTCGGTGGAGCGGCACCTCAATTCGATGCGCCTGCTGCCGGGCTGGCAAGTTGGTACGGAATCGCGCACCGAGGCCGGCATATGGCCGATGGGCACCTGTTCGATGAGCGAAAGGCTACCGCTGCATCACGCACGCTGCCCATGGGCAGGGTCATTCGAGTGTGCAGTCTGCGCAATGAGCGATGTGTGCTTGTCACCGTCACCGACCGAGGCCCCTACGCCGGACACCGCATCCTCGATTTGAGCCGGGCCGCGATGGCGGCGATCGGCGGCCTCGATGCGGGCGTGGTGCCGGTGCTGGTCACAGATGCGCCCGCACCCAGGCAATAAGCGCCTCCAACCGCGACTGACACACCACCCGCGCGTGCTCGGTCTGCGCCCGCGCCGCCTCGGCCGCGTTGGCATAGGCGGCCAATTGCTGCACCGTGCGCGGGACAGGCGGCGGGACCGGAGCCGGGACACCCTGCGGACATATGGCGGTTGGTGGCGGGTCGGCAGGGGGAACCGGTGGGACAGGCGCCACGCTGCATCCGGCCACCAAGACCAGCATCACCGCAGCCCTCAACGGCGCGGCCCGAGATGCACGCCGCTGGCCTGGCTTATCCCGGCGATCTGCGCGTTCAGCAGCGCCTGCTGCCGTTCCAGGTCGTTCAGGCGCCGCGCCGTCTCGCCGCTGAGCGCGTCGGCGTGGCCGATCCATTTTTCCACATTGTCGAGATGAATCCCGTAGCCGATGCTGACCGACGTATCCGCCCGCAGGCTATCAAGCTGCTTGGCTGTGTCGCCGCGGATGTCGCGCATCTCCAGCGCCGACTGGACCTTGAAATCGGCCAGTTGCTGCAACGCGTCCGCGGCATGGTTGGCCGACGTCAGCGCCCAGGTGATCAGGCCAATGGAACTCATGAACACCATGAACATGAGCGACGTGGTGATCTGCCAGTTGACGCCGACTGTGTGCGAGTGCGCAGGCTCGGTCAGGATCTCCTCCTCGGCCATCAGCCGGGCGGAGCAGCCGCGGGCGGCACCGCGACGGCCACCACGGGTGCGGCGGCCGGGTTAGCCGGGGGAGTGACGGGGATGGCGTCGATCAGCGCGCAGTCGCCCTTGACCACCGCGGCGGCCAGGCCAGTGACGATGATCGGCGCGCCGGCCGCGTCCGCCACGGCGACGACGAGCGGGCCGTCGGTTGTCGCCTTGGCGCAGAATAGCTGGCCGTCCCTGACGGCGGTGTTGGTCTGCGCAGCCGTGCAGCCGGCGAGCAGCAGCGCAGCGCCAAGGCACCGTGTGAGAGCGTGCATGGATATGTCCTTTGAGGTTAACGGCGGGCGTCGGCGGCGACTTGCGGCCCGCTCGCCGATGAGACAGGCACCGGCCCGAGCGGGTCGGGGATCAGCGGCAGCGGCGATGCCGCGACCGCCTGATTGGTGGTGATCTGCGCCAACCCGATCTGTGCAGAGATTTTGCTGGCGATGGTCTGCGGCGTGATGCCGAGCCGCTCCGCTTCGGGTCCGGCGTTGGACAGCACATACTGCACGCCAGCCGCGAGTTCGGGAGACACCCCCTTGAGCTGCACCGACGGCGCCATCTGCTGCACCGCCAGCGTGCTGGCCTGCTGGATCGCGCCAAGGGAGTTGCGCACCGCCGCACTGAGCGTGGCCGCCGCATCCCTGTCTTTCATGCGTGACGAAATCAGCAGCGGCAGCACAATCGCAAGGACGGAGAACACCCCCGCTATCAATGCCGTTGCGACCCCGGTAAGATCGACGGTCACGCCAGACCCTCCCTGCCGCGCGCTATCGCGTCGATCTCGGCCTGGTTGAGGACATCAGCCTCGCTTTCCGGCAGCGCCGGCTTGGGTGGCGCGGGTCCGACTTTCGCCGGGTAGGGCGCGGCACCCATGCCGGTGAGAAACAAGTCCCGCTCGCGTCCCCGGCGCGACTCGAGGCCGGACACTTCGTGGCCGCCGGCGTCGTCGTATTCCAGAAAGCGGTCCGCCGCCTGCTGGTATCGCCTCTGGTTCAGCGCCTCCAGGACGCTGGAGTGTGCGAAAGCGCCGCCGCCGATGTTGTAGGTGAGGCTGATCAGAGCGGCACACTGATGGTCGTTCAGTTGCACGCGCACCAGTTGGAGGATCTCGGACGCGACGCCTTCGAGGTCCATCATCGCCCAGCCGTCCGCCTCCTCCCGGGTGCAGGTCATGCCGGACTCGACCGCCATGCCGCCAATGTGCGTGGTGCCGTGACCGATGGTCCAGCATGGCGGATCGGCGAGTTTATCGAGATAGCTGGTCAGTTCGCAGCCCTCCACGCCGAAGACCAGCGGCACCGCCAGCGCAAGCGCGTTGTTGAGGTCCATGTGAGGCTCCTGTTGCAAATGAGATCGCGCCCCGCCCGCGCGGGGGGGAACCGCGCGGACGGGGCAGGCCGGCCCCGGCGCACCCTGTAGGTTCAAGCCTGGCCAAGCCACGGCGGCCACCTTCCGGAGGTCAGACCGCCGGCATGGGGTACGCCTTTTACGGCCCAAGATTAGATGGATAGCCGTGCCGCACCGACGAAGTTACGCCCGCAGCCCGGCCGGTTTGGTGGCACCGGCCAGCAGCGCCGCCGAACCGGCTTCGGCGATGCAGGCCAGCAGAGCCGCCGCGATCAGAATACGGATCACGACGAATAACCTTCGCCAGCGAACTGATGTCCGCTGTCGGACGACACGACGGACACCGCTAAAATCGACGGCGCCAAATTGAACGACGAGCCTGCGGCAATGCAGATCAGTGGCCCGACGGAAGTGGTGCCCGCCGCCGTGCCGCCCGCTTCGTTGATGCAGAGCGGCTGCGTCGCGCCAACGGGATTGAGAATCCAGCCTCCCTGCGTCCGCATGCCGGCGGTCAGTGCCGTCACGGCGGTACCCCCGGTCGTCACGACTGAAACCACGACAGGGTTGATGGCGCCAACCGGGCCGGGCACGGTCACGGTCGCTGCGCGGGACGGCGAGGCCAGCGCCAGCAGCGCCAGCGCCAGGAAGATGCGGTTCATTGTGGAATCCTTGGGTTCGAGTTTACGGCCGCGCCCCGGAAGACGCTCTCCGCCCCGGTCGTCGCGGCGACGTCGTCCTGCAGGTCATCGAGGCTGTCGCTCATCGCGTGGTTGGCATCCAGATTGTTCCGATAATAAAACTTGCCATTGCCGACCATGTGGTGCACAACGTCACCACCATGAGCGAACGGCAGTCAGTGACATTCTCGGATCAGCAAATCGCGGACCTTCGCGCGGAAGCGAAGCGCATCGGGATAACTGTTTCTGATTTGGTGCGGCGGATCGTCGATCAATACCGAGAGGCTAAAGCCAAATGAAAACGCTAGTCGCTATCCTCGCTGCCACGCTGTCCATCGGCTCGGCGTCGGCGCAATACCCGATCGGTCAGGCGCCGGTCTATTCCCCGCCGGTCTATTCCCCGCCGCCAGCACCGGTCTGGTCAGCGCCCGTGACGGGTTATAATGCGCCATACATCCCGTCGCCGCAGCCGTCCTACACTCCCGCGCCGGTCTATTCCGCGCCGGTCACAGGGACGGTGAGCCCTTACCCGTTACGCGTCCGGTGAGCGACAACACCGACTGGACGCTGATCGTCCTCGCTTCACAGAAAGCCCAGATCGCAGCCGAGGCTGCTATGGCATCGGCGCGGCTATTGGAAAGCGAAGCCGGCGGGCGGCTGACTATGATCGAGGCGCGGCTTGGCGGCATCGAAAGCCGGTTAGCCAATCTCTCGGCCGGACAAGCGAGCCATGAACGGGCGATTATGCGAATGGCCGAAATTCAGGCCGAGCACACGATGCGGCTCACCCGTATGGAAGCTCAGATCAGCCGGATCGAGACGGTGCTGACCGACATTGCCCGCAAGCTCGACGCATAACGAACCACCAATCCCGGCCGCGCCGCTGCCGGCAACCACTGCGCCAAAATGACGCGCAACCTGAACTGTAACTCCTATGCGTATCATTACGACGATCGCCTCCATCACCCTCGCGCTGCTGGCGAGTTGCTGCGGGCCGAACGACGCGGAATGCACTCAGCAGCAGAACGCAGTCGTTGCCGGCATGATCGCCAACGGCGGGCTTGTCTATCGGCCGCCGCCTGCGCCGGTGTTCGTTAGCTGCACCCATGCCGGCTGCCTCGCGTATTAGACCGCCAACATACACATCACCAAATCGGGGCCGTCCTTCGGGGCGGCTTTCGGCTGTTTAGGTTTAGGGTTTTATTACAGGGGATGGTTCGAAGTCCTTTCTACGGACCGCGTTGATTGATTAGCCCCCGGCGCGGCAGTATTAGCTTGGCGGAAGCTTGATCGCCCTCGGGGTTCCTGGCGGAAGGCGCTGCAGCTTCGCGATTCCGCGCTGGACCATCGCCTGATCGCCGTATTTACGGCCTGTTGAAATCAAGGCCCGCCCCATTGCCGACAGATACTCCGGCTCTGCCTTTGCTGTTGGCTTTGGTTCCGTAGCCATATTTCGCCCTCGCTTCGGCGAGCATCTCGCCAGCGGTCAGATTAGCACCAAACAGGCCAGATTGCATCTGCGCTTCCTGGGCAAAGGCCGATAATAATTCCGCCATCCGCGAGCGCGACATGCGGCCGGCATAATCCTCGCCGAACGCGGATTGCAAGATGTCCTCTGTCTTCTCCGGCAGTACTGAAAATGCATCGCGTTGACCGACGGCGTCAGCGACGCTGATGCGCTGCCTTCGCGCGGTCTGGATCAGTTGCGCCGCCGCGACGATGTCCGGCGCGATATCGCTCGCGCGCGCAACCGCTCCGCTGTCGATCGCGCCGCGGAGCTTCGCCATGTCGCCGGCGGCGTCCATCATCGCACCGCCGAATGCCTTGATGTCCGGGTCCGCATTCTCGGCGAGCGATGTCACCAGGGAGTTGCTGCCATAGGCGTGCTGGGTCAGCGCGTTTCGCATGCGGATCGCGCCGTCGGCGGACATTTCACCGTCCGCCGTCATGAACCCTGCATGCTCGCCCGGCGGGATGACGTGCTCGGCGAAGGCCCGCGCGAACGGTGCGTTTTTCGCGAGCGTCACATCGCCGCCCTGATACATCGAGAGGATATCGGTAGGGATCGCCCTCGCATCCGCCGCGGCACGCTCCGGCGCGGACATCGCCGCGATCGGCGACGCGCCCATATCGGCAGCGAGCCGCGCGCGAGCCGGCATGTCGAGGTCTCCCAGACGCTCGCGCACCAGGATCGGGTTTTGCATTCCGGTGGTATCGTGGCCTTGCGCGGAAACCCATTGCCGATAGGCGTCCGCCCGCGGTCCGCCGTCAGCATAAGCCTGCATAATCGCCATGGTTCGCCCGTTGCCGCTCTCGACGGCGCCGTCGGGTCCGATGATCGGCGCACCCATGCTGGTTGACGCCGATGCGCCGAGCAGTTCCGGGTTAAGTTTGGTCGCAATCCCGTTGATCTGATCGGTCGATGCCACGCGCGTTCGGTCGCGCGGCTGTAGTGCAGCGGGAAACTTCGGGTTGGTCCGGCCGTCGGCAAGTTGGGAGGCGATGAGATCGGAGGCGTCGCGCACCGTGTAACGTACGGGCACGGCCGCATTCGACGGGGTGAACGCGATCGATTCCCCGGGACCAGCGCCCGTTGCGCCGCGGGCCGGCGCGTTTGCGGCGGGGGCGGCCGACGGTGCTGGCGCAGGCTGAGGCGGAGTATCCGGCGATGATGTGCCGCTCGCGGCCGGCACCGGCCTGTTGAACGCTGCCGGGCCGCCCGCCGTTTGTTCGTCGGGCTCCGGATAGGTATAGCCGCCCTCGGGCTCGGCGAGATGTTTTGCAGTGTCGGCGACCAGCTTGCGCTGCGCCATGTAGTCCGTCCCGACATTCAGAACCGGGCCGAGGATCGGGATCTTGCCGACGAGCGCGTGCGCCGCCTTCAGCCCGGCCTTCTCCGCCAGGGCGCCGAGCAGGTTCGTCTGTGACCCAGCGGGGGCGCCGAGCTTGATCAGCTTGGCCCGCTTCAGATCGGTGTCGATACTGATCAACGATTGCATCGCTTTGTCGGGAATATCCATCGACGGGTCGATGCCAGGATCGCCGCGCTCCTTGGCGAGACTGGCGACCCAATTGTGGTATCGTTGTGCTTGCAGTTCACCAGTCATGTTCGTCAAATGCGGCCGGTAGTCGTTTAGCAGAACCCCGACATTGATGGCTTTGGAATCGGCCGCATACTGGTCGAGCGCAGTCTGGAACCGGTTATCGGTAGCGACATTCATCGCCCGGTCTATGTGGTCCTTTGCGGCCATTATCTGCGCCATCGAGAATTTCTCGGCGCTCGACGCGTTCAGCGGGTCTTTGGCTTTCGACAACTGGTTCTGCAGATGGTCGTGCATGCCCCAGACGGCGGCCGGGTCGGTCTTCAGATCGCCGGTCGTCTTGTCGACCAGCCTGTCGCGGAAATCGGTCAGCACGCTCGCGATGGCGTCGTTTTCCTGTATCCGTCGATTCTGCAGCTCCTTAGTGACCCAGTCATACGCCAGCGACAGGTCGGCCGGTTGAGCGGTCGGCAGGATGCCGTCTGCATTGTCGTTCCACCGCTTGTCACGGTCGCCGCGCATCGTGTTCAGCACGGTGTCGGGTATCGTCAGCCCATCAAACTTGTTGACCCTGGCCTTGTTATTCTCCGTCAACCGCTTGCCGTCGCCGACAAATTCGCCCGGGTTGCGTTCGCGCAACAGGTTTTCGTATTGCGACAGGACGGGATCACCACGGTGTTCGGCCAGCGTCGGGAATGACCCCTCGACGTGGATCGTGGTGTCGCCCGCTTCCGGCGGCGCCTGGATCTGGCGCTGCTCGTTGACGCGCCGGTTAGCCTTCATGTCGGCAGTCGAGATGGCGGCCTGATTTTGCGGCGTTATGTCCGCACCGGCCGGTTGCGGCCCTGCCGTTAAGGCATCGGGCGCCGTCCCGGCCGCACCCGCGATCCGGGGTTGATCGACCGATGCAGCCACAGACGCCCGCCGCGCCTGCTCGATGAAGTCGCCAACAACATCGGCAGCATCGCCGGGAGACCATCCGCCATGCTGCACCAGCGCAGCGGCAATGGTAGGGGCGATCTGGTCTGACGGCACGCCGGCGTCGTGCATGTCCGCGTAGGCATTCCCCAGGCGAACGTATGCCGCCTGAGCCGCCGGAGATGCGCCACCCTTGGGGACCGCCAGAATATCCGCCGCAGGAACGCTGCGGATTGCAATCGCGGCCTCATACCCCGCATCGGCAGGGTTGTCCGAGCGGTTGCTGTGCGCGTCGAGAACCTGCTGAATTTCGCCCGCTTGCGCGCCGGTGTCGCCAATGCCGTAGATAAGCCGCTCCTGTTCGGGCGTCAGATTGCCGAATTTCGCGTTGAACTCCGCCGCACCTTCGGCGGCACGCTGCGGATCGTCGCTATTCTGCTTGCGGTCGAGCCGGAAGAAATCCACCGCTGCCGGCTCGCTGCCAAGCGCGCGCACGACTTTCTGGCGGTCGGAGAGGTTCTTTTCGTCGAGCATGGTTTGAAGCTGCCCGGGATCGGTTCGCCACAGATCGCCTGCGCCGAGCACTTCCCCGGTTTTGGCTTCTCCCGCCCCCTTCACCGCGCCGGTCGCCGCCTCAATCGCAGCATCAATGGTCGGTGCGTTCACTACCGCATTGGCGACATCGACCGGAGCGCGACCCGCGCCCGAAGTCAAATCCGCCAACTTGCCGCCGACTGCATCCAGTGCATGACCGATCGCCATCGGAGGCGCCGATCCATGCAAGATCGGCAGCACTTGCAGCGCGGCCATCACGTCCCGCCCGGCTTGCGGATTGCCCGTTACCTGATTGGCGGTCTCAGCAATGGCGTTCATCGCGGCAGACGGCGCCGACAGAAGCGCCCCGCCGACAACCTTGAGTGCCGGGTTGATGATTTCGCGCCCAATGATGCCGCCATACTGATCGACGGCTTGCTGCCCTTCGTCCGTCAGGATCGATGGGCTATCCTGCCAGCCTTGGGCGGCGGCTTTGGCGATGTGCCCGATTGGAGTGTCGGCAAGGGACGCAGGAGGCGATCCGGCGGGGGCGACGCCGCCATACATCTGTGCCCCGGTCATCGGCGCATTGTCGCGCGCCGCGTCCGCTTTACCGCCAGCTTGGCCTGCCAAATCACCGAAGTAGTCGGCGGCCGCCGGCCCGGAGTGCGGCGCAGCAGCAGGCGCGCCGATCCCGACATCGGCATCGGACAGCAGTCTGGGCGCTGCGGGTCCAGCCCCCACCGGGCCTGCGGGTGGTGACGCACCCGAAGCCGGGGGCACGCCGATCCCGACATCAGCATCGGATAGCAGGGCTTGGGGCACTACTGGATTACCTGCCAGCCGTTACCGCGCCACATGCCGAGCTTGCCGCCAGGCAGTGCGTACGGGGTATCGGCCTTGCGGTCAGCCGGATCGACTGGTGCCGCCGGGGTGGTGCGCGCGGCGGGTGCGGCGGTTGGAGCAGCAGGCGCCGCCGCCAGGGCAGAGCCACCGTACATCTGCTGTCCCGTCATCGGCGCGTTGCGCGATGGCGCATTCAGGTCAGTCGTGGACACCGGATGCGGCGATGCCAATGCCTTCAGCGTCGCCGGGGCCAACTTCTTCTCGAACGCAAAAGCCCCTGTCTTGAATCCCGTATCATTCTCGTACTGGCGTTTCAGTCCGTCCAGTTGGCCTGCCATCAAGGCACGGAACCCGTCCGTCATGGCCTGCAACTGAGCCGGTGAGTTTGCACTGTCCAAGGATTTCATCAGACGATCCCGGTCCGCCCCGGTGCCTATCCCTCCGGCAACGGCCTTCTCGATTTCGGTCCCGACAATCTGCTTCAAACCCTCCAGCGTCGTTGGCGCAGCGACGCCGAACTGCTGCTGAAACCAGTTTTTCATACCGTTCAGCGCGCGAACGTCGCCGTTTCCCAGGGCCGCCGCAGCCTGATCAAAGACATCCAGATGCTGCACGCCAACATCAAGCGACCGCACAACATTGCCTTGCTGACCAGGACCGAAGGCGGACATGGCCTTGTTGATTTCAGGGAAGCGGGATTCCTGATAATCCGGATTGAATTTTGACACCATGGCCATGGTCTCGGCAGCCCCCGGTCTCGATAAAGCAAAACCGTCGGGCGGCTTGATCTGATAACTCGCAATCATGGCGGCGTTGGCGGCCTGGGTCTCGGGACTGGTCATTGCGCCCTTCGCGACATTGACCCTGAGTTCGGTTTCGGTCGCTTGTTGCCCTGCTGTTTTGTATCTGAACGCGGGATCGCTTTTGACATCAGCGGCGACAGCCCGGCGCAAGGCGTCCTCCGAACCGGCCGCTGGATATCCGAGTGCCTTTTGAACTATCGGGTTGTCCATAGGGTCCGCCATAGGTGCCCCTCCCGCGCGTGCTTGGTCGCCCGAAGCCGTGCCGGATTGGCCTGATACGCTTGTTGTTGCCGTTGAAATGCCGGTCGGCGGCGAACTACCGGCCAGCGGTGGCACGGCGCTGCCGTCTGCTGCGGTCCCACCTGTCGCCCGCGGCCCTGGCAGCGGTGGCACGACGCCGCCCGAGGTGCCCGATGCGCCGGCCGATGCTCCCGTTGACCCTGCGGCAGGCGCGGTTTCGGTTGGAGATGCTGCGCCGGGCAACTGAACACCGAGAGCACGCAATAGCTTGACGGTCTCGGGTGGCGCGTTGATGGTCGCCTGCGTCCGGGCCATCTCGCTCGCTATGGTCGCCGTATTGCGCGTGTTGGCGCCAGCCTGCTCGGCGGCGACATTTGCAGCCCTGGCGATGTTGTCGGAGGCGTGCAGCCCGGTCTGGAACGTCTGCTCCTTGGCCGCCGCTGTCGCCGCGATGTCGCCCGCCGACTTCTGCAGCCCGGTCTCCCGCGTCGTCGCGAGCTGATCGGCGAGCACCGTTTGCTGCTGCGCGAGGTCCGCTTTCTGCTGCTCAAGCCCGGCCTGGCCGGCGAATTGGGCGACGCCTGCGCCGAGGGCGCTAAGGCCGTTCATAAGCGAAACCATCAGGATGCTGCCTTCTGCTGATACGGGTTCGCGAGAAACTGGCCCACTGTTAGCCGCGCGATGTCGCCGTTACCCCGGGTCGCGTCCGCCGCCAGACCGTTGCCCACAAGCGGAGCGTTGGGGTTCGTCAGGGCTGTCTTGATCGCCTGCTCTGCCCCACCGGGTCCGAGCCGGTGCGCCGCCTGCAGGGTCTGCACCGTCACCGGCAGGCCCGCCGCATCGAGCGCGCTCGCCGCCTCGGTGTTGATATGCCGCATCACGGCAGTGTTCAGGCCCGGCTGGTATTTCTGCACATCCCGCTCGACGTCGGATGCAGCGACCGGCAGGCCCATCTTCTGCGTCGCCGCGTCCCATGTGCCGTTGGTGATCTGAAACAGCCCGCCCGCCGACGAGACGGGGTTCTGTGCGTTGGCCTTGCCGCCACTTTCCGGCCCCTTGATGGCAAGCTCGGCCTGCCACAGCGCCGCCGCGTGCGGGTTGTCGCCGTAGGGGTTCGGACCCGGCGGCATCCTCGGCCCCGGAAGCGCGGCGGCCGGTGTGGACTCTTGCGCAGGAGCCGGCGCGGCCGGCGTCGACTCTACCGGCGCGCCGGGCGTGGCGTTTAGCAGCGGCGTGCGGGCAGGCGTCAGCGCGGCACGGATACCGTCGCTGATGTTGTCCTGGATCGCAGCGCCAGCCTGCGCGGACACCCCGGTGCCGAGGCCGCTAATGCCGTTGATCAATGACACGGACGGTTAACCGCCGGCAGCCGCAGGGCCGTTGATCAATCCGCCCGGTCCCGGCGGCAGCGGCGTCGGCGTGGCGGCGTCAGGATGACGGGTAAATCCGGCCTTGAGATTGATCGCAGCCATGGCCTGCGGATCGCGCGTGATGGCGTGAACCTTCACCGCCGCGTTCGCGAGACCGGCCTTGGTGATGCCGAACCGGGCGAATAAGAAGTCCGCGAAGATGTGGGTCGCGCGCACCAACTCGGGCTGTCCGACCGGGGCGATCTTCGACCTGTCGATGAAATCCAGCCCCTTCAGCATGAGCGTCAGCGCCGCCGGAACCGCCGCCTTCATCGGCATGATGCCGTGTGCCTGCTTGCGCATGATGACCATCAGCGACACCGCGCCTTTCGCTGCGTCGGCGACCGGGTCGCGGCTTTTGGCGAGCGATGCCATCAAGCCGTTTGGTCCCTTGTCGAGCGCAAGGTGCATGCCGGCTACGACGATCTTTGTATAATTCTGGCGGTTCTCAGGAACGAGGCCCGATTCAACCTGGTCCTGCGTCTGCTGAAGCAGTGGGCTCGACAGTTCGGACATTGGATTCTCCTCACGCCGCCGCGGCCGTTGCGGGCTTGCCCGTCACGTTGGCCGCCACGGGCGCCTGATTGATGAACCCCGGTGTAGGCGTCGGCGCCGACGAGGACGCGCCCGGCACCAGCGTCTGCGGCGCCCCGGTCACCGGAGCGGAGGACGCAACCGCCTTTGGCATTGCCAGGTTCGCCGTCTGCTGCTGTGTCAGCGCCGCCGCCGCGTTGTTCGCCGCGGCTTGCGCGTTGAGCTCGGTGACTTGCGCGGGCGTGAGCGTGCTGGTTGCCCCGGTCAGCAGCGATCCGGCGGCCTGCATCATGCCGTAGGTGAGTAACTGGTTGTTTTTGGTGAAGTCCTGGATGCCGGAGAGCGCGCTGGAGAGCGTGGCGCCGATGCCGGTGCCGGAGTTGGCAGCCGAATCCGCACCGGATGCAGCGCCCGGAGACCAGCCGAGCGAGCCGGGGTTCGAGGACGGCAACACGCCGGACCCGCCAACGCCAGGCGCAGCGACCCCGCCCGGCGCGAGCGCACCCGGCGGTAGGTTCGGCACGGGGTTAACCGCAGCGGCGCCGGTAGGGGGGGACGGCTGATCCCCCACAACCGCAGTCGAAGTCGTGCCCCCCGTCTGTGAAAGCGCCTGTTGGTTTGCCAGCGCCGTTTGATCTGGCGCCGGCAGTTCGGTTCCAAGCGAAGGCGCGGCATTCGTCGCCGCCGAGGCTTGCGTGGAGGCCGCCGCCGTTGGTGCCGCATCCGCACCCGAGACCGGTGACGTGATGACGTTGCCGGTTGCCGGATCGACGGCGCCCACTTCACCGGGCGGCTCTGGCGGCGTCGGGATAACATCGGCCGTCGAGGCTGCTGTATCCGCGCCCGCGTTCGCGCCTGACATGGCATCGAGTGATCCCTGCGACGCCGCATCGGCCGTCGAGGCGGTTGGAGTGGCGCCGAACAGAGGGGCGCTCGCATCGGCCCCCAGCAACCCGGCGCTGGACGCGAGGCTGCCGACCGCGCCGACCGCGCCGATAACGCCGCCCGCTATCGTGAGTGCTTTGTCTTTCGTGACCGCCCCGACCGCAGAAATGGTCGCACCCACGGCAGCGATGACCCCGAGCGCGGTGATCGTTCCCGCGACAGCCGCGCTGACGGCAACTGCGTCCACGGCGACCGCGATGGCGACAGCTATGATCGGCATTTCTGATCCAATCTGAAATGAACGAAGAACTCCGATTCTTCCGTTACCCGGCCGCCGATCAGCACGTTCAGCCGCTGCTGGCGCAGATCCTCCCGCGGAGTCCTCGTCGTGGCGTAGCCGTAGCGTTCGAGCAGTGGCGCCAGCCAGCCGCGGATCAAGCCGGGCGAGATCCGATGACCGCCAAAGCTGGTGTAGTGCAGTTCAGGCCCTCGGATCAGGGTGACATAGGCAAGCTCGCCGCCGATCCGGATCGGCGTGATCTCCCACTCCTCCAGGCCACGCGCGAACTGCTCGCGTGTGATGTAGACGTCCGGCTCGATCTGAGACCAAAGCGCGTCAATTACCTCGTTCACTGTCCACCGCCGCCGCCGCTGGTGTCAGTTGATGCGGTTGGCGACGACGCAGATGAGGATGCTGGCGGATCACTGAACACCAGCGTCGAGTTCGCCTGCTGGTTGCTCGCGATATCGTTCAACGCCGTTAGACCGTCCTGCAACTGCGCGACGCCATCGTTCAGTGCCGCGGCCTGCTGCGCCGTGGACAGATTCGGGTTGGTCATGATCGCGGACAGGTTCGTCAGCGCCTGACTGTAGAGCGCCGACGCACTCGCCGACGTTTGCAGTAATGTCTTGTTGTTGTCGGTCAGGTTCTGGATCTGCGTGTTGATCGCGCCGTTCGCCTGGATATTTTGCAGCGCCGCGGCGTTGTTCGCGTTCGCTATCGTCACCGCGTTCTCGTTGTTCCACTGCGCGATGGTTTGCGCCGACTGGGTCTGCTGCTGCTCGATACTCAGGTTCGTATTGGCGGAAATGTTGGCAAGGTTGGTTTGCAGTTGGGACTGCAAATTCTGCACTTGCACCGTCGTCTGGTCCTGCTTCTCCTGATTGGTCAGCGAGGTGTTCGCCTGAATCTGTGCGATATTCTGCGACGATGCCGTGGACTGCGCAGCCCCGGATGCGGTGTTGGCCGCCGCCGCGTTGGCCTGGCTGGTCTGGGTGGCGAGGCTGGCATTCTGCAGGCCCGCGGTGTTGGCCGCCGCCGCCTGTGCAGCCGCCGCAGTGTTCTGCGCGGTGGTGGTGTTGGTCGCGGCCTGGTTGTAGGTCGCCGCGTCGGCCGTGGCGATCGGCGTCGCCGCGGTGTAGAGCGCCGACTGGCCGGCGGTGATGCCCTGCGACGAGTTGATCAACCCCCGCTGGTTCATCAGGTCTTTGGCGTTGGCCTCGGCCTGCGCCATCAGCGGCGAGCCGGACGCGATGATGTTGCTGATCTGGCCCGACACCGTGGCGTTCGGCGAGACCTGAAACTGATTGACGTTCGCGCCGACTGCGGGGGCGGCGTTCGTCGCGGTCGCGTTCGTCGTCGTGTATGGCGTGACCGTGGTGCCGCCGACCGTTTGCGGTGTACCGGACGCCGCTGTGGTCGTGGCTGGCGTGGTGGACGGCGCCGTGTTGATCAGACCGGTCCCGGTTGGCACTGGCGGCAGAGCGCCAGGAGTCGGCGGCGGCACCGTAGGCGGCACTGATGGCGCATTGACCGCTGGAGTGAGCGAGCCTGACATTTATGCAGCTTTCATCTTCACAGCGGATAGGCCAGCGCCGCGACGAACAGCGCGTCGAGTTGTGCATCGGTGACGCCGATCTCCGCCATCAGCGCCGGGGTGAGAAACGGCCCATTCCGGAACAGTTGCTGCTGGTTCTGCCACGCAAGCTGCATCGTCCCGCCGGTTTGTGTAACGATCGCCTGAACGTCGGAGAACAGCGTGGCCGGGGCCGGATGCACCGCTGATGGCGTCGCCAGCATGACCTGCATTGCCTGCCAGCGCGATATGGCGGCCGGCACGACAACCGGCGGGACCGGGGCGGGATCGGGCGTGTTGCCGGCGGCGACCCAGGCGAGATACTGCTGGTAGTCGGCGTTGGCCGGGTCGGCGGGGATGTTCGCCCCGTCGCTCCGAAGGATGATCGTGGACCCGTAGGTCAGTGCGTAGGTTGTCATGATTATAGGTCCGCCGATAATGAGTAGAGTGCTACGAGGACTGATGACCCAGTCGCGGTAGTCAGTGCGTAGGCAAAGAACCCGGAGGGGTTGATATTCGATGCCGTGGCCCCGGTACCATTGACCAATGACACGCCAGTCGGGGCGGGGATCGTGGGAGCAGCCCGCATCACCACCGGCAACTGAACCCACTGCCCAAAGTTCCCCCCTCCCGTCATGTATGCGGCGAAGGCAACAGGGGTGGCTTGGTAGAAACGCTGGCACCGCTGAAGGCGTGTCGTGGGGTCCAGACGCTCGAACGGAGTGGCTACTGATCCGAGTTCTAGCTGCACCATGGTCATGTTCATCGTCAGGGTGCCTGTGGCTCCCACTTGAGTGCCCCCGACCTGGAGTTGAAGGCCATTGGTAGCCGCCGTAGGAACAGCAAAGGTAGCCGAGTAGCTCCCTGGAGTGCCTGTTGGGTAGAAGGATACGGAACCGATACTCGTGCAGCTTCCGAAGTTGTCCAGCGCATTGGCGTAGTAGAGTTTGGCGGCAAACGAGGTGGAACCTGCGGAAACCGCATAGTCGAAGCAGAATGACAGGGTAACGGTCTGCCCCGCCAA
>Ga0302319_10007977_pt1 | contig 20693 bp, 13 predicted proteins | sample Bog_T0_2_FD_203319 | JGI IMG/M metagenome (GOLD analysis project Ga0302319, IMG submission 203319) | Peat permafrost microbial communities from Stordalen Mire near Abisko, Sweden - Bog_T0_2 | ecosystem: Environmental > Terrestrial > Soil > Wetlands > Peat | place: Sweden: Abisko, Stordalen Mire... | reverse complement strand
GAGCGGAGTGATGATCGTCGGTATTTTATTGACAATTACGCCCTTCCTTTTCCCCATTGTCATGACGGCGCTCGGCTTGCTCACGGGCATGGTGCAAGCCTATATCTTCAGTATTCTGGCAACGGTTTATATTGCGGCTGCTACCCAGGTAAGCAGCAAAAAGTCTGAACCCACCGCTCAGACCGCAGCAAGTCACTGAAATCTTACAACCAATAAAGGACCACAATGGATAGCAATCTCATAGCAGTAGTTTCAATCGCCACATCGGGCCTCACCATCGGGATCGGCGGCATGTGCCCGGCCATCGGGGAGGGGCGTTCTGTCGCCACCGCTCTCACATCTTTGGCACAACAACCCGACGCCTCGGCCACCATCACGCGCACCTTGTTCGTAGGCCTCGCCATGATCGAGTCACTGGCCATTTATTCCTTCGTTGTCTCGATGATTCTCATCTTCGCTAACCCGTTTTGGACTCACGCTATCGCCCAATCCGGGGGAAAGTGAGCCATGCTCATCGATTGGTTCACCGTTGGCGCTCAAGCGCTCAACTTCCTGATTCTTGTGTGGCTATTGAAGCATTTCTTGTATAAGCCCATTCTCAACGCCATCGACGCCAGGGAAAAAGGCATTGCCGCTCAACTTGCCGATGCAATGCAAAAGATGGGGGAGGCACAGAAAGAGCATGATGAGTTTCAAAGCAAGAATAAAGCCTGGGACGAGGAGCATAGCGCCCTTCTGACGAAGGCCGCGGATGAGGCGAGAGCGGAGAAAGATCGCCTGCTGGAAGAAGCACACCGACAGGCGGATTCGTTGCGCGCCGCGCAAGCCGCTGCACTTCAAAATGATCAAAAGAGACTGAGTACCGAGATCATTCATCTCACAAAGGATGAAGTCTTTGCCATAACCCGCAAAGCGCTGGCGGATCTCGCTACCGTCAGTCTTGAAGAGCGAATGGGAGAGATATTTACACGCCGGTTGCGCGAAATGGACGCGAAATCAAAAGCCGCGATGGACGCCTCGCTTAAGACGGGATCCGACCCAGCCATTGTGCGCAGCACCTTTGCCCTGCCCGGCGATCAAAAGGCCGCGATCCAAAACGCCCTTAACGAAACCTTTTCGAGTGAAGTGCGGCTGCGGTTTGAGGCCGCGCCCGAAACCGTGTGTGGCATCGAACTCTCCGCCAATGGGCAGAAGATCGCTTGGAGCTTTACCGGCTATCTCGCGTCACTCGATCAGAAGGTGGGAGCGCTCTTAGCCTCCGGATCCAAGCCTGCCACCAAACCTGCGCCGAAGCCGGATGCAAACCCGAAACCCGAGAACGCGCCGCCTGTCGAAGAAGCCATCCACGCCGGGGCCAAATGAACGCATCGCCCAGTGTGTTGGATGCCGCCCTGGATTACACGTTTTCCAGCCTTCGCGACGCGCGTGAAGCGTTTAGGCCAGAACTCATTCCCCAGGAAGTGGGCGTCATCACGAATGTCGCTACCGGCATAGCTACCATCTCCGGCCTGCCAGGGGTCGGTTATGAAGAATTGGTGAGCTTCCCTGGCGGTTTACTCGGCATCGCCTTCAATGTAGACGAAGACGAAATTGGCGTTATTCTGCTCGGCGATTTTCAAGACTTGCATGCTGGTGATGAAGTGCAACGCACTGGCCGGGTAATGGATGTTGCGGTAGGAGACGGCGTGCTGGGGCGCGTGATTGGACCATTAGGCAACCCGCTCGATGGCAAAGGGCTCATCGACTCCGAGAAGCGCTTACCCATCGAGCGTCCGGCGCCCCCTATCATGGAACGCTCACCCGTTGTTGTTCCTTTGCAAACGGGATTGAAAGCCATCGACGCCCTCATTCCCGTCGGCCGCGGCCAACGCGAATTGATTCTCGGCGATCGGCAGACCGGTAAAACCGCGATAGCTATTGACGCCATTCTGAATCAGCGCGGTAAGAACGTATTGTGCGTTTATTGCGCCATCGGTCAACGTGCTTCCGCTGTCGCTAAAGTCATCGCCAATCTAAAAGATAAAGGGGCGATGGAGTACACCGTGGTTGTCGTCGCCGAAGGCAATGAAGCTCCAGGCGTAGTGTACATAACTCCCTATGCCGCAACGACAATCGCCGAATACTTCATGGAGAAGGGTCGCGATGTGCTCATCGTTTACGACGATCTGACTCACCACGCCCGCGCCTATCGGGAACTTTCTCTTCTTCTCCGGCGTCCACCCGGCCGCGAAGCATTTCCGGGCGATATCTTCTATATACATTCGCGGATGTTGGAACGTGCTACCCATCTCAATAAAGAAAAGGGCGGTTCGCTCACAGCCTTGCCGATTATCGAAACAACCGCGCAGGATATATCCGCATACATCCCCACGAATCTCATTTCCATCACAGATGGTCAGATCTATCTTTCACCCACTTTGTTTGAACTGGGCGTTCTTCCAGCCATTGACGTTGGTAAATCAGTCTCAAGAGTGGGAGGTGCCGCCCAGCGCGCAGCGTATCGGTCTGTCGCCGGTAATATCAAGCTCGCCTATTCGCAATTCGAGGAACTGGAAGGTTTTGCAAAGTTTGGTACGCGCCTTGACGACGGTACCCGAAAAACAATCGATCACGGACAGCGGATCCGTGAATGCCTCAAACAATCGGAATCGCAGCCGGTCTCCATGCTTGAGCAGATTTGCGTTCTGCTCGCTTTAACGGCTAACCTTTTTGACCCCGTGCCACTGGAAAAGATGAACGAGGCACAGCAGGCTCTGCAGAAGGCCGCTACGCAAATTCCGGCGGAGCTTGTAGAACGGCTGACCTCCGCGGATAAACTGAGCGACGCCGACCGCAAGTCGATACTCGACGTAGCTCACCAGGCTCTGGCAGCCTTCATTCCCGAACCCTCTCCCAAATCCAAATCATGAGCGGCACAATGCAGAGCTTGAGTCGAAGGATTGCCGGCGCCGGCGATTTGCAAGGCGTCGTCGGCGCCATGAAGGCCCTGGCCGCCTCAAGCATCGGACAGTATGAAAAAGCAGTGCAATCGCTGGACAATTATGATCGCACCGTGGAACTCGGCTTGTCTGTCTGTCTTCGTCAAGCGGAGCCCACTCAGTCGCCGCCGCGCAAGCAGCCAAAGGAGACCGGCCCAATCGGCGCGGTCGTTTTCGGATCAGACCAGGGCCTTGTGGGCCGTTTTAACGAGTTGATCGTTGATCTGGCGCTGGACACTCTCCGGAAGTTGCCCGGCAAAACAAAGCAAATCCTGGCCGTCGGAGATCGTGTTTATTCGCTGCTCGCGGACGCCAACTTCGCACCGGTTAGCCAGCTGACCGTTCCCACCTCGGTCCACGGTATCACTCCCTTGATCGGCCAGATCCTTATCGAGATTCAGACTGCTCGCGATAAAGGCGATGTTGTGGAGGTTTATCTGTTCCACAATCACCCAAATCCCGGTATTGGTTACGAGCCCGTCTCTAAGCGCCTGCTGCCGTTCGACCTTGAATGGCGAACAGCACTTACCGCAATTCCGTGGCCCACCAAGAAATTGCCGCAAGTGATTGAGGGGCCCACACCCGCTTTGGACGCGTTCATAAGAGGCTATCTTTTTGTTCTTCTTTTTCAAGCTTGTGCCGAATCGCTCAACAGTGAAAACGCCAGCCGCTTATCTGCCATGCAGCGCGCGGAAAAGAACATCAAACAAATCCTCGAAGACCTAAATCTCGAGTTTCATCGCATCCGCCAGGAATCAATCGATGAAGAGCTGTTCGACGTTGTTTCCGGCTTCGAAGCCTTGGCAAAACACAAACGGCAAGCCTAAATCCAATTGAAATGCCTTGACTTTTTCTGAAAAGCAAGCCGAAGATATCAAAAAACCCTCAAAACCGCACACCTAGCCCACCCTCTTCAGCATTTGACATGTTCTTGATGTTTTTACCGCTACTCTTGAAACGTGCGTCCAGCGCCTGTAACTGCCGAACGCAATGGCTCGTGTGCCGCGTGTGCAAGAACTGAGATCAGAGGTCAACAGTGAACGAAAATAGCATTGCAAAGACGATAGACAAACCCATCGAAAGCTCGCTCGACAAGCCCGGCGTCGTCAGCGAACCGAACAGCTTCTCCACTGGTGTACGCGACTTCGAAGGCGGGGAGCCGCCCGCCTGGTTGGGAACTGTCTTGAAGTGGATTATTCCCGTAATATTCCTGCTGATTGCCGGCTTCGTATGGCTTCCAAGCTTTCTTCAAAAGTGGTTGTGGATGCGCGAATTAAATTTTGCGGGCATCTTCTGGACGCTGTTCACGATTAAGTTGGGAATGACTTGCGTTGCTTTTCTCGGAGCGCTGCTTTTCCTCGGGATTAATATTCGTGAGGCAGCGAGGCACATCTCGGCCGACTCTTCGTCTAAAAGGAGCCCCATCCAAATTCGCGGCGTGCCAATCGGTCACGGCCTTCTGACTCGAAGCTTGACTCTGGTGACCATTGCAATCGCCGCCCTGTTCGCCATTGGCTTTTTCGGTCAATGGGACACTTACCTGCGCTTTCGCTATGGCGGCGCCTATGGACTATCCGATCCCATCTTTGGCGTTGACCTCGGATTCTACCTCTTTCGTCTGCCGTTTTATCAGCTCTTAAACAGCAGTCTGGTGTTTTTGGTCGAGTTGGCAATCGTCGCAGTGGCATGCCAGTACGCATACTTTGGATTGTTCCGAGTTACTGGGCGCCGGACCATTGAGGCCCGCGGTAACGCAATTCCGCATGTTTCCATGCTCCTCGTGTTCCTCTCCGCCGCCTTCGGCTGGGGCTTTTATCTAGACCGGTTCCAACTCCTTTACTCAACCACGGGCGTAGTTTACGGAGTCGGCTATACCGCGGCTCACGCGACTCTCATCGCGCTGTGGGGCATGATTATTGCTTCAGTCGCGGCCTGTGTGTTGCTTGCCTTCAATGTCTATCGTCCACGATGGAGAAGCTTGGCTATAGGATTCGGCGCCTATTGCGCGCTATACATCATCGGAGTCTTAGCGATTCCCGCTCTTGTGCAGGCGTTTATTGTGCAACCGAATGAACTCGGCCTGGAATCTCCCTACCTGAAGAATTACATCGAATTCACGCGCAAGGCCTATAATCTGGACAAAATCCAAGAGACGCCCTATCCGGCGGTTTCTGATTTGACGCCGGCGATTCTTGCCAGGAACCAGGACACCATCGACAACATTCGACTTTGGGATAAGAGGCCGTTACAACAGACCTATCAACAAACGCAAGCCATCCGGCTTTACTACAACTTCTATGACGTAGCCGTTGATCGCTATCACCTGGCGGATGGTTATCACCAAGTGATGCTTTCCACTCGCGAACTCTCAGAGGAACTCCCTGCCCAAGCCCAAACCTGGGTGAACGAGAACCTGCAATTCACTCATGGCTATGGCCTCGTCATGAACTTCGTCTCAAAGAGTATTGGGGGAGGATTTCCAGAATATCTCATCAAGAACGTGCCCCCCGAGTCTTCGTTCGGACTAAATGTCACTCAGCCGGCCATTTATTTCGGCGGAGGCACGCCGGGTTCGCGGATCGTCTCAACCAACGTCAAGGAATTCGATTATCCAAAGGGGAACGACAATGTTTATACCAGCTACAGCGGAAAAGGGGGAATTCCGCTCAACAGTTTGGGTAAACGAATCCTATTTGCTCTAACGCAAGCCGACATCAACATATTGCTGACGCGCTACCTCAAACCCGAGAGCAAAATTCAGATTTGGCGGAACGTGAAAGAACGCGTTGCCCAGGTCGCGCCGTTTTTGAAACTTGACGCCAATCCATATCCGGTGTTGAGCGAGGGCAAGTTGTATTGGATTCAAGACGCTTACACTACCTCAGCCGGTTTTCCTTATTCGAATCCGCGCAGCAGCGACTTGGGTAACGGCTTGAATTATATCCGCAATTCCGTGAAAATCACGGTGAACATGTACGACGGTACGGTCGCCTTCTATGTGATGGATCCCCATGATCCGGTCTTGGCCGTCTATCAAAGCGCCTTTCCTGGTGTCTTTCAGAATCTGGATAAATTACCGGCGGACCTAAAACTGCATCTCCGCTATCCGCAAGACCTCTTCGCCATCCAAGCGACCCAATATCAGACGTTCCACATGACCGACCCACAAGTCTTCTACAACAGAGAAGATCTCTGGGTTCCACCGCTGGAAAAATACGATGGCAAAGTAAGCCCGATGGAGCCGTATTACATTCTTATGAAGCTTCCTGGCAGCATGCAATTAGAGTACATGTTGATGAGTCCGTTCACACCGCAGAACAGGGACAACATGATCGCCTGGCTCGCCGCCAGATCCGACTTTCCCGATTACGGCAGGATGCTTTTCTACGAACTCCCTAAGGACAAGCTGACATACGGACCTAATCAAGTGGGCGCAATGATCGATCAAAACACACTGATTTCCCAACAACTCACACTTTGGGATCAAAAGGGTTCAGGAGTCATTCGCGGAAAGCTTATTGTAATTCCAATCGAGAATTCATTCCTCTATGTCATCCCTCTCTATTTAAGAGCGGAAGGAATGAATTTCCCGCAGCTCAAACGAGTGATCGCAGCGACAGGAGATAGAGTTGTGATGGAGACCTCCCTCGACGGCGCTCTCAGTGCGCTCTTCGGAGGACCCGGCGGGGAAGACATCCAACAGACTGTAACTCAAACTAGCGGCGGCCAACCGCCTCAAACGGGCGTCGACGCATCCCCACGCAGTACAGATTTGGCTAAAGAGCGGCTTCAGCTCATACAAGCTCAGAAGGCCTTAGACTCACTAAAACGCCTATTGAATGATCCGGCCGAAAGCCAGCCCGCGAGCATACCTCCGCCGGCACACAAGTAATTCTCAATGATCGCAAAAAAGATTGATCCTAAGTCGAAGGCCGATCCGAACGCCGCTTCGAAAGATGGCCTCAAATCCGTCCCAATGCCGGAACTCGAGAAAAAATTGGGATCAACGCCCGACGGGCTCACCCAGGCCGAGGCGCAAAAGCGCCTCGCCGAAGATGGGCCCAACGAGCTTAAAGAAAAAAAAGACAATCTCTTCCTCAAATTTCTTAGCTATTTTTGGGGTCCCATACCCTGGATGATCGAAGGGGCGGTCATTCTTTCCGCCGTCGTCCGTCACTGGCCCGATTTTTTTATCATCTTGCTCTTGTTGTGCTCAAACGCCGTGGTCGGATTTTGGGAGGAGCACCAGGCCGGCGACGCTATCGCCGCGCTCAAGAAGAGGCTGGCAAGCACGGCCAAAGTGAAGCGAGATGGCAAGTGGACCGATCCGCCTGCGCGGGAACTAGTGAAGGGTGATGTGATTCGTCTCCGCCTGGGCGATATTGTCCCCGCTGATGCTCGTTTGCTCGATGGCGACGCTATCCAAGTAGATCAGTCCGCATTGACGGGCGAATCGTTGCCCGTCGATCGCAAACCCGGTGACGCTATATTTTCGGGCTCGATTATGCGCCGCGGTGAAATCGAAGCCATGGTCTATGCCACCGGAACGAACACCTATTTCGGTAAGACCGCCGAACTCGTTGAGGAAGCTCACACCGTGAGCCACTTCCAAAAAGCCGTCATGAAAATCGGCGACTACCTTATAGTTCTTGCCGTTGCGCTAGTGTTGCTGATCGTGACCGTAGCGCTTTTCCGTCACGATCCTATTCTCAGCACATTAGAGTTTGCGCTCGTGCTACTTGTTGCCTCTATCCCAGTGGCAATGCCCACTGTCCTGTCGGTCACCATGGCCGTCGGTGCCCGTCTTCTTGCCAAAAAGGAAGCGATTGTCACCCGTTTATCGGCGATTGAAGAGCTAGCGGGTGTGGACGTTTTATGTTCAGACAAGACCGGCACTCTGACGCAAAATAAGCTGACTCTCGGCGATCCTTTCACCGTCAACCATGTCCCCTCGGACGAAGTCATCCTTTCCGCCGCACTCGCCTCGCGCGCCGAGGACAAAGATACCATCGATCTCGCAATCATAGGCGGCGTGAAAGACAAGGAAGCCCTGAAAAGCTATCAAATCCTCCACTTTCAGCCCTTCGACCCCGTGCACAAGCGCACCGAAGCTACCGTGAAAGGTTCCGACGGCAAACAATTCTACGTGGCCAAAGGCGCGCCGCAGGTCATTCTGGCGATGGCGACCAACGCCGTTGAGGTGAAATCATCAGTCGAAAAAGCAATCAATGACTTTGCCGGGCGCGGCTTCCGGTCCCTCGGCGTTGCGCGCGCGGATCAGGCAGGTAATTGGCAGTTCATCGGCATGTTGCCGCTATTCGATCCACCCCGTGAGCAGGCTAAGGCTACCATCGCCAGCGCCCGCCGGATGGGTGTGAGCGTCAAAATGGTTACCGGCGATCAAATGGCTATCGCTAAAGAAACCGCCAAGCAACTCGGTATGGGCACCGATATATTTGATGCCAGCAAATTGGGCGACACTAAGCATCACGAATCGACCCAGTCTGCGGAAGCCATCGAAAAAGCCGACGGCTTCGCGCAAGTTTTCCCGGAACACAAATTCCATATCGTGGATGTTCTTCAGCAGCGCGGCCACATTGTCGGGATGATGGGAGATGGCGTGAACGATGCGCCTGCTCTCAAGAAGGCAGACTGCGGCATCGCAGTTTCCGGCGCCACCGACACGGCGCGTGCCGCCGCATCCATCGTCCTGCTGGCTGAAGGCCTTTCCGTCACCATAGACGCCATCAAGGAAAGCCGCCGCATCTTCCAGCGGATGAATAGCTACGCCATTTACCGCATCGCCGAAACGTTGCGCGTGCTCTTCTTCATGACTCTGGCGATCCTGGTGTTCAACTTCTATCCAGTCACCGCTGTGATGATCGTCATGATCGCGTTGCTTAACGACGGCGCAATTCTCTCCATTGCCTACGATAACGTTCATTACCGCGACCAGCCCGAAGCTTGGAACATGCGCCTGGTGCTCGGCATTTCCACCGTGCTTGGCGTCGTGGGGGTCGTGGCCGCCTTCGGCCTGTTTTATATGGGAGAGCGCGTCTTTCATCTTGACCGCGACCACATCCAAACCCTGATGTATCTGAAGCTTTCGGTGGCCGGCCATTTGACAATCTTTCTAACTCGTACGCGCGGTCCATTTTGGTCTATTCGTCCCGCGCGAATTCTCTGGGTTGCGGTGCTTGGCACGCAAATCGTGGCCACGCTCATCGCGGTGTATGGAGTCTTCATGACGCCTCTCGGCTGGAAATGGGCCGGGTTCGTTTGGGCCTATGCAATTTGTTGGGCGCTGCTGAATGATCGCATCAAACTGCTCGCATATCGGATATTCGACCCCCAAAAGCCGCCCCTTTTAGCAAAGAAGCAAATTGATCTAAAACCGCAAATCGCTACCCGCGCTTATGAAATCTATGAGGAGCGCGGCCACCAGGACGGCCAAGCAGATGAAGACTGGCGTGAGGCGGAGATTGAGACAAATAAAGCTGAAGCTGACCATGCCAAGGCCATTGCCAAATGAAAATCAGCTCGCAGGATTTTCGCGTAAAGCCCGGCAAAAAGGTTAGATTGGAGGACTGGCCGACAGTTGTCAAGCCTTTTTGTGAGTCGAAAGAAGAATATAAAGTACTCCTCGATAAGCACGTAGAGGAACTGGCTTCCCTCCAGCGCCTGCACTACGCTTCGAATCGCTATGCGCTGCTGTTGATATTTCAAGGCATGGACGCCGCCGGCAAAGATGGCGCCATCCGGCATGTTATGTCGGGCGTCAATCCGGAGGGGTGCCAAGTATCCAGTTTCAAGCAGCCGAGCGCCGATGAATTGGAGCATGACTTCTTTTGGCGCACAACGCGTCAACTCCCCGCGCGCGGCAAAATTGGCATATTCAATCGTTCGTATTATGAGGAGGTGCTGGTCGTCAAGGTGCACCCCGAGATGCTCCGCTCTGAGGGCCTCCCGGAGGAACTCCGCGATCCCGAGAAAATCTGGGACGAGCGCTATCAGTCCGTCAACAATTTCGAGCGTCACCTCTATCGCAATGGAACGCGAACCATCAAAATCTTTCTCCACTTATCTAGGGAGGAACAGCGCAAGCGCTTTCTCGAACGCATCGACGAGGCCGATAAGAACTGGAAATTCAGCGCTGCCGACGTGCATGAACGAAAATACTGGGAGCACTACGTGAAGGCTTTTGAAGATTGCCTAAGCGCTACCAGTACCCATCAGGCGCCTTGGTACGCCGTACCCGCCGACCATAAAGAGAACGCCCGGCTCATCGTCTCGCAAATCGTTTTGGGCGCTCTTGCGGATCTCAAGCCAGCCTACCCGAAAACTACCCGGAAGCGCCGCCTCGAATTGCAATCCATCCGCAAGCTTTTGACCAACGCGTAAAAGAACGGGTCAGCCGCGCCAATTTTTTGACGCCATTTTGACGTTTTCTGTTCTACACTAGTCCCGAGAGGATTTGAGAATTATGGCAGACGTTGAAAAGAAGAAATGCGCGCATCCCGCATGCCGCTGCACTGTACCGGCCGGCGAAAAGTATTGCAGTCAGCGCTGTAAAGACTCCGGCACCGAGCAGGAGATTTCATGCGATTGCGGGCATCCGGGTTGCTCTCTTTCCGAATAGCTGCAAATCGAAGATTTTTGGTGCGCCCGGCAAGATTCGAACTTGCGGCCTTTTGCTTCGGAGGCAAACGCTCTATCCAGGCTGAGCTACGGGCGCATCTTCACGCAACAAACTAATATTTAAGGGGAACATCAAGACCGGTCAAGGCCTTCTTGCGCGCGCTTGCGGTCGCGTTGCTTCCTAGATTCAACAATTCTTCAATATGCGCCCGAATGGCATCTTCGGCCATGAGTTTATCCCAGCTATCGTCTTCCTTGGCGGGCGTTTGATAGTGAATGAATCCTTTGCGGTCAATCAAAGCCAGTTGAGGAATCACATAACTATTTTTGGGATCGAAAGCCATAAACGCATACATTTCCTGTTGAGACGCCCAACCTACCGGGTAGCCAACCTTAAAATCCTTGACGAAGTTTTCCACCAGCAAATCGGCATTAGGATTAATCGCCACGGCAAGCGCCTGCAAGCCGCGCGCGCCGAATTCTTCCTGGTATTTGGTCATCAACTTCGAAGCGGCCTGGCAATGCGGACACGTGGTGTGGATGAATTCGAGCGCCACGACCTTGCCGCGATATTGACTCAACTGAACCGGCCCTTTTCCGGGCAAATTAAACGTGAAATCGGGAGCCTTGCGCAAATTCCCGGTGTCGGCGGCAAGAAGCGGAATCGCCATTAGAACGGAGGCGGTGAGCGCGGCGATTATGGTTTTCATGGGATAAACTCTCCACTTAGTGTAACTTAAGTTCCGGAAGCACGCTGGAGACTTAACCACTCGGCTTCGTCGCTCAGTCCTTCCACACTCGAAACGACATTTCCCGAAAGCCACACCACGAAATAACCGTTGTCGCCGGTTCCGGCGGACAGATTCGGCTTCTGCGCCGAGAATTCGCAATGCTTCCACTTCCATTGCAAAATTTTCTGATAGGCGGCGAAGTAAGCGGCGGCGCTTTCGGGTGAATCCCATTGCGCGGCGTATGTCAAAACCGGCTTGGCGGGATGCCCGCGGGTGGCAATGCGGAACTTGCCGCCAGCCAGATGGGGCGCGAGTTCGGCCGCCTTCTGCGCACCCATATATTGCTGCAATAGCATCTGATGATCGAACTCGCCCATGTCTCCGTCCGTGACTTCCCTGCCCTCCGGATCGAGCTTCGGAAGCTTGGGATCGGCCGCTTTTTCATGCGCAAAGTATTTGGCAGGATGAATGATCTGCGCGGAATCGGTCGGCGGATGCGTGAAGACCTCGGAAAAAGACGCTTTGCCGAGTTTGTGATAAACGGCGTCAAAAAAGACCGTGCCTTGCGAATACGGAAACAACAGGGATTGCTGGATGTAGAGTGGCGAGTTTTTTAGCACCGGGTAATCCGCCATCGACGATTCCCCGGAATCGGCGACGGATTTCAGCATTTCCGCTGTCGGCACCGGCGGTTGGCCGCCGCGTTTCAGTTCGTAAGCGATCATCAGCCAGGAAGCTTGCCCTTCCACCACCGCCGTATGGGCCAGATTTTCATCGTCGTTCGAAGGCGTCTCTTCCATGAAGTTTTCCAGATTGAAATATTGGTCAGCTAAAGCGTGCGACAGCTCATGCGCCAAGGTGGTCGTTTCTTCGGGCACGGACGAGTCCTGCATCATGAAGAGCTTCTTTTCGTCGTAATCGTAGAAGGCGGCGGCTTGCTCGGTCAGCAACTCAATGGTGGACTTCTTCAGGTCAAAATCCTGCGGCACAAGGCCGAACATTTTGAGTGATAGCTCGTCCGCGCGGATTTCTTCAGGTTTTAAGGTCTTTTTGATGCGTTTTGTCAGAAACTGATGCAATTGACGCTTGGTCATGCGTCCGTAAGGCACGGAATGCTTCTGCGGCAGTCCGGTAATTTCAGAGACAGACTTGACTATCGAGTCGATTTCGGCAAAAGCTGGATCTTTGGAAGCCTTATCGCGCGCTAAAGCCAAAGCCGCAATAAAGGCTATTACTGAAAGGCGACGGAACATTTATTGGAGGGGCACCACTAGCTTTTAGAGTACTGGATGACCCCGCATCGAATGCTATTCTGAAGACGCCTACCCCCGCCTTTAAACACTTCATGGATTTTCTGGAAGGTCTAAATCCGCAACAACGCGAAGCGGTTGCACACGTCGAAGGTCCATTGCTGCTGCTCGCTGGAGCGGGAAGCGGAAAGACGCGCGTGATTACCCACCGTATCGCCCATCTGATCGAGGCTCACCACGTTCCAGGGCCGGCGGTTTTGGCGGTGACTTTCACGAATAAAGCTTCACAGGAGATGCGCGACCGGGTGAATTCCCTGTTGGGCGATAGTTCAAGATCCAAAACGCCGCAGGTCTCGACGTTTCATTCCTTCTGCGTAAGAGCGCTGCGGCGCGACGGTGGTTCGCTCGCGGAAATTCGCGAAGGCTTCACCCGGCAGTTCACCATTTACGATGCCGACGACCAGGTCGCGCTGGTGAAATCGGTTTTTAAGCAGATCGGTCTGGATGAAAAATTCATGCCTTACCGCGCCATGCTTGCGCGCATTAGCCACGGCAAGAGCCACGACGAATCGCCGCTTGATTGGTTCAAAGCCGCTACCGATCCGAAACTCACGCGGCAGGCCAAAATCTACCAGCTTTACGAAGAGCGGCTGCGGCACGCCAACGCTCTCGATTTTGACGATTTGCTGCTCGAAACCGTGCGCCTGCTGAAGCACGACGAAGCTTTGCGTGCGCTCTATAATCGCCTCTATGAATTCGTCATGATTGACGAATATCAAGACACCAACGCCAGTCAATATCAGTTGATGCGGTTGTTGACGGAAACCCGCCAGAACGTTTGCGTGGTGGGCGACGAGGATCAGTCGATTTATGGCTGGCGCGGCGCGGATATCCGCAATATCCTCGATTTTGAGCGCGACTATCCGAAGGCGGTGGTGATTCGCCTCGAGCAAAACTATCGCTCAACCAAAAATATTCTAGAAGCGGCCAGCGCGGTGGTGGCCAACAACAAAGAGCGCAAAGGCAAGTGGCTATGGACCGAAGCCGCAGCGGGCACAAAAATCGGTTATTACGAAGCGCCCGACGGTGAAAACGAAGCGCTTTTTATTGCCGATACGATCGAGAAAATCGTTTCGCGAAATCCGCTCGACCGGGTAGCGGTTTTATATCGAACGAATTCGCAGTCGCGGCAGATTGAAGAGGCGCTGCGGCGCTATGGGCGCAAATATCTGGTTATCGGCGGTTTTAGTTTTTATCAGCGCGCTGAGGTTAAAGATCTGCTGGCCTATTTGCGGGTTCTGTTTACGCCGCAGGATTCCATTGCCTTGTTGCGAATCATCAACACACCGGCGCGTGGGATAGGCAAAGGAACTGTGGAGCAAATTGAGCAGTACGCGTTGCAGAACGGTATGAGCATGTGGAAGGCGCTGCCCATGATGCTCGAAGCGCGAGTGCTTCCAATCCGCGCGGAATCGGCTTTGCGTTCTTTCGTCTACCTGATTGAGAATTTGAGCGAACTGGCTGAGGATGCGCCCGTGCATGAACTGCTGCGCGGCATTCTGGAGCGAACCGGTTATGAAACCATGCTCAAAAGCGACAGCTCGCCGGAAGCGGAAGCTCGCTTGGCCAATCTGGAAGAACTGGTGAACGCCGCGGCTGAAGCGGCGGAACGCGGGGAGACGGCCGCCGAATTCCTGGATCATGCGGCGCTGGTGGCCAATGCCGATGGGGTGGACGAGAAGGCCGCCGTATCGTTGCTCACCATACACAATGCCAAGGGGCTGGAATTTCCGAACGTCTTTCTTGCCGGGATGGAAGAAGGTCTGTTTCCGCATAGCCGGTCGCTTACGTCGGAGGCGGCCATGGAAGAAGAGCGGCGGCTTTGCTATGTGGGCATGACGCGCGCCGAGAAACGGCTGTATTTATCGAGCGCGCGCTACCGGCGGCGCTTCGGCGGCGGCCAACCGGAAGTGACTTTGCCATCGCGTTTTCTGAAGGAAGTGCCGGCCAGTTTGTGCGAACGGCTATCGCCGCAAAGCGGGCTGCGGGCGGATGAAGTGGACCTTTATTCCGAACAGTTCGAAGTGCGGGATTCGGCCAAGCGGAATATGTACAACGGCAAGACTTATAACTCGGTGGATAACATTGCGCAGTTTTTCGCCGAGCGCGGCATGCCGCCACCCTCCGGGTTTACGCGCCGCCCCGACGCAGTCAAACCGCCGGCGGCAGCGCCGGCAGCGGCGCCACCCAAATCGCCGCCCGTGCCCGCACAACGCCAGGTTTCAGTGCCGCGTACCGGTGCTGCGCGGCCGGGTGCCTTCAGGAATGGCGTGGTTGTTTCGCATCCCAAATATGGCCGCGGAACCATTGTCCGGCGCGAGGGCGATGGCGACGATGCGAAACTAACAATTAGCTTCCCGGGTTACGGGTTTAAGAAAATCGTAGAAAAGTACGCAGGGATAAAAATCGAAGAATGAATACCAAGCATGTTGCTGATAAAGACGAACGTAAGAAGTTGAAGCGCGCCGCCCGCAAAAAGGTTGCGCCCAAGGCCAAGCGCGCCGCCGGTGTAGCGCGCGGCGATGGTAAAAAGAAGGTCAAGAAGATCGCTAAAGGACAGACGCGCAAACGTTAGCTGGATAACACGGGGCGACAGCGCTATCCACGCCTCGCCCCTGTTTGCACTTGCCGGATGCCGCCGGGCGTGGAGATTCTGAATCCTACCCGCTCCATCCCGCTTTGAACATAGGCGTTGCGCATGAAATAGCGCCAGACGTTACCGGTTAGCAGATTTTCAATACTGAGCAAAGAGATGCCGACGTCGATGCCGATAACGTCATGATCCACCCAAAACTTGCGGTCCTTCCAGCTAGGGTTAAAGGCGTCGCTAAAGCCGTAGCGCCGGTAAATCTTGTCGCCGTATTGACTATGCATTTCGCGCAGGACGGGCAGACAAATTTCGGGAGCAAACATTAACGAGCCGGCGGCGGCGCAGGGCACTAGCGTGCCGTTCACTCGGCCCTGAGTTGTCGTGCCGCCCCAATCCATATAGCCAAGCGGACTGTCTGAAACAGTCACGCCCCACATGTTTGGGCCGAAGTCGGCGTAGCGCGGCTGCAGGCTGATGCAAAAGTCGCGGTGCGCATAAGTCGCGATTTGCGAGTTCTGGAAGTAATCCACGAAGGACGAATCGCCGTCGCGCAGATGGCGGAAATCAACCCAGGCATGAGAAAACTGGTGAGTGAACAATGCGCCGCCACTAATGAACTTCCAGCTTTCATAACGCACTTCTGGACGAAGCCAGGCATACCAGCTATCAGCCGGAATGGAATGGCGCGGCGAACCGATGGCCATCAGATACAAGATCGAAGCTTCGCTATAGGACTGCCAGCGAGCATTCAGAAAGCCCTGGCCGGGCATCACGCCGTGGCAGAGAATCTTTTCGCTGCCGTTCAGCATCCAGCCAAAATCGACGCGCTCAAAAATCTGGCGCGATAGCAATCCAATCTGCTTGTCGTTCGAGAAGTAGCCTTGCGCCGTGAGGACGCCAGCCAGCAACAAAGCAGTGTCGATGCTCGAGATCTCGGACGAGAGAGCGCGCTGGCCGGTATCGGCGTCCATGAAGTGAAGATAGAAGCCGTGGTCGTGAAAGCAATGCTCCCACAGAAAGCGTAAGGTGGTTAGCACCCGCATGCGGGCTTGTTCTTTAGGTACCCAGCCGCGCTCTGCCCCGATGCAGAAGGCAGTGAGCCCGAAGCCGGTAGCGGCTGTGCTCCCGGCGTTGTTGCCGGCAGGCGAGCCATCCACGCCGGCGCGGTCTTTCACCAGACCGGTGTGACGGTTCCAGTGATCCCAAAAGTAATCGAAAGAACGGTGCGCACACTCCTCCAGGAACGCGCGGTCATCGGGCGAGATGACGGCGGGCGCTGGAGCGGAGAGCGCTGGGCGCGCGGCGAGGAATGCCGCGGCGGAGCACAGCAGCCCTCGCCGAGAGAGCATAAGCGACTTGGAGATCAGGGCAGGCAAGGCAAAGGAAGATTGAGGGAAGCTTCTTTCATTTTAGAACGAATCTGCGATACTGCGCAGTAATGTCCTCCTTATTCAAAACGAAAGACATCGATTCGCTGGTTGAAGACACGCAATCCGAGGGCACGCGACTCAAGCGCACTTTGGGGCCGTGGAGCCTGATTGCTTTCGGTATCGGCGCGGTGATCGGCGCGGGCATTTTTACGGTCACGGGCACGGCGGCGGCAGGACAGCATAGCACTACGCCATCGCTGCTGAACGCGCCGCTTCTCGATCTGATTCTGCATGGCTCCGCGGCAACGACGCTGGGCGGCAGACCGGGAGCGGGGCCGGGGTTAGCGCTGTCATTCATGCTAGTGGCGATTACGTGCGGCTTCGCGGCGCTATGTTATGCGGAACTGGCATCAATGATTCCCATCGCCGGTAGTGCTTATACATATGCCTACGCGGCGCTTGGCGAAATCTTCGCCTGGATTATTGGCTGGGATCTCATCCTGGAATACGCGGTTTCCAACATGACGGTTGCCGTCGGCTTCTCCGCTTATATAAATGAACTATTGAACAACTGGCTGCCGTTCAGCCTCTCGCACGCGATCGTGGCCGATATGAAATTAACCGGGGCCATCTTCAACCTCCCCGCCTTTCTGGTTGTCATGGCGCTGAGTTGGATACTGGTGCGCGGCGTGAAAGAGAGCGCGAGCACGAACAACGCGATGGTGGCGATTAAATTGACGGCGGTGCTGCTGTTTGTTTTTGGCGCCGCACACGCGGTGAAGTCGACCAATCTGCATCCCTTCTTTCCGAACGGGGGCGCGGGAGTGCTGAGCGGCGCGGCCATTGTCTTCTTTACGTTCATCGGTTTTGATTCGGTTTCCACAGCCGCCGAGGAGTGCAAGAACCCGCAGCGCAACATGCCGATCGGCATCATCGGAACGCTGGTGGCTTGCGCGGTTCTTTACACTTCGGTATCGCTGGTGCTGACCGGGATCGTGAATTGGAGGACGCTCGACAACGCGGCGCCGGTAGCCAATGCCCTGCATGCGATAGGCATGGACAGACTGAAGTTTATCGTCACCGTAGGAGCGCTGTTGGGTATGCTCTCTTCGCTGCTGGTTTATCAATATGGACAGGCACGCATCTGGTTTGCCATGTCGCGCGACAGGCTGCTGCCCGCGCTCTTTTCAAAAGTTCATAAACGTTTTAAGACCCCGCACGTCAGTACTTGGTTAGCCGGTTTGGCGGTGGGCATTCCGGCGGGCATTATGGACATCGATTTTTTCGCCGATTTGGCGAATATCGGGACCTTGTTCGCCTTCGTATTCGTCTCATTTGCAGTGATCATTTTGCGGCGCACACAGCCGGACAGGCCGCGTTCGTTTCGCGTACCGTTCTCGCCGGTTACGCCGATTCTTTCGATCGTTTGCTGCCTGGGCCTGATGCTTGGGCTGCCGTTATTGGCCTGGATTGGATTTGTAGTATGGCTCATTATTGGACTCGCGATTTACTTTGGCTACAGCAGCAAGCGCAGCTTGATTCAGAATCCGGCTTAAGCCTGGCAGCATGAGAGCACCGACTACCAAGCAAGATTTGCTGTTGCTGGTGTTGCTGCTTTGGGCGCTGGTGGCGCAGAGCACGTTTTCGAGCAAGCTCGTTTCCGAGCAAGTGCATTCGGCTGAACGGTCGAAGCTGCCCTTGGCGTTTCACGATTACAGCACTGTCATCCGTTTTGTGATGCCCGACCACGGGGATGCCGATATTCGTGCAGGCGACGAAGTGGTGGCGATCAACGGCGAGCGGCTTGACGGAGTAGCACAAGTGGCGGCTTTTGAGGACCGCCGCCGTCTGAGCAATACCGCGCTGCTCACCGTGAGGCGAGCGGAAGGCACAGGGGCGAGAGTGCTGGATGTGCGCGTTCCACTGAGAACGGGTGCGCCGCCGGCGATGGTGTGGGTTTCGCTGATTGGGATTTACATCGCGCTGCCGTTCAGTTGCCTGCTGGTTGGTTTCTATATTGCATTTGCGCGGCCGCGCGATCCGCTGGCTTGGATCACCATGGCGATGCTCGCTTCGTTTGGCCAATTGGCGAGTGCGCAGATTCCCTGGTCGATCTGGCCGCCTTTGCACGTGCTGGCGCAGGTCTATCATTCGCTGTTGAACGGTACCTGGCCGCTGTGGATGCTGTTGTTTGGGTTCTACTTTCCGGTGCCCTTTCCGTTCCTGGCACGCCGACGGTGGGTTATCTATGCGGTATCGGCGATACCGGCGGTGATCACGGCACTGGACATTTACGGCAGTCTGATGGCGGGACATCATACGGAAGATTTGAAGTGGCTGTTCAATCTGGACCACGCTATTTCTCGGCCGCAAGTGATTTTGTACATGTGTTACGTTGGCGCGTTCTTCTTCTGCCTGGGCTACAAAGGGGCGCGCTTGACGACGGCGGATGCGAGCCGCCGCTTGAAAGTGATGAGAACGGGCTGCGGCCTTTCGCTGACGCCTTTGATTCCGTTTGTGCTGGGAGAGATCGGGATGATCCCGATGATGCCGGCATGGCTGGCGGTGATGTGCCTGCTGATGCTGGTGCTGTTCCCGCTGACGATCGCTTACGTGATTGTGGTGCAGCGCGCGATGGATGTGCGCATGGTGGTGCGCAGCGGATTGCAATATGCACTGGCGAGCAACAGCATCAAAGTGCTGCGGGTGGTTTTGATTGCCGCGGTGATCTTACTCACGGTGCATTTCGGGCAGCAAAGCGAGCGTGGGATTGAGGCGATCATCGGCATATCGGCGGTAGGAATCGGAGCGACGATTCTGCTGAGCCGTTTGGCGCGCGCGGTGGGCGGATGGACGGACCGGCGCTTCTTCCGCGAGGCGTACAACGCGGAGCGGATTCTGACTGAACTGAGCACCTCGGTAGCGGGCATTCGCGATCCGAAGCGCCTGATGGAGACGGTGGCCAACCGCATTGCCGATTCGCTGCATGTGCCGCGGGTGGCGTTTTTGCTCGAGCAAGGCGGACGATTCCAACCGGCTTACGCGCTGGGGTTCAACGGCGCTGCGCCAGCGGTGAATCTGTCCGAGCAGGCGTCGACAGTGCGCACGCTGAAGCGGTTGAATGGACCCTCGAAGGTTTATTTCGACGATCCACAGAGTTGGGTTCATGGCACGAGTGAAGTGGAGCAAGGAGCATTGCAGACTTTGGAAACGCAACTGCTCCTGCCCGTGAACCTGGACACCAAGATGCTGGGCATTATCAGCCTGGGATCGAAGCGTTCCGAGCTGCCATATACGAAGGCCGATCTGCAATTGTTGAGCGCGGTAGCAGCGCAAACGGGGCTGGCGCTGGAGAACGCGCATTTGACGGAGAGCATCCGGCGCGAGATTGCGTCGCGGGAACGGCTGGACCGCGAGTTGGAAATTGCGCGCGATGTGCAGCAGCGGCTGTTTCCGCAAAAGCTGCCGCACGTGAAGGGGCTCGACTTCGCGGGTTATTGCCGGCCGGCGCAAGGCGTGGGCGGCGATTACTACGATTTCATTCATCTGGCGACGGGCGCGCTGGGGATAGCAGTGGGCGACGTCTCGGGAAAGGGAATCGCGGCGGCGCTGATGATGGCCAGCTTGCAGGCTTCGCTGCGCGGGCAGACGATTAAGCCGTGCGACACACTGTCGGAGATGATTCACCACATCAACGGGCTGGTGTATGAAGCTTCGTCGGCGAACCGCTATGCGACGTTTTTCTATGCGCAGTACGATCCGGCGAGCCGCAAGCTGCGCTATGTGAATGCGGGGCATAATCCGCCGCTGCTGCGGCGCAAAAAGGGCGACAGCTACGAGTTTCTGCGGCTGGAGGAAGGCGGCACGGTGCTGGGCCTGTTCCCGGATTTTCCGTACAAAGAAGCGGAGATGGAGCTGGAAGCGGGCGACGTGCTGGTGGCGTTTACCGACGGGATTAGCGAGGCGATGAATCATGCCGAGGAAGAGTTCGACGAAGAACGGCTGATGGAGGCGATTCGCACTTGTCCGGACCGCTCTGCGGCGAATATTTCGAGCTACATTCTGGAGCGGGTGGA
>Ga0302319_10007976_pt1 | contig 20696 bp, 12 predicted proteins | sample Bog_T0_2_FD_203319 | JGI IMG/M metagenome (GOLD analysis project Ga0302319, IMG submission 203319) | Peat permafrost microbial communities from Stordalen Mire near Abisko, Sweden - Bog_T0_2 | ecosystem: Environmental > Terrestrial > Soil > Wetlands > Peat | place: Sweden: Abisko, Stordalen Mire... | reverse complement strand
AAGCTTTCGCCTAGTGCAAAATCAAACTTCACCCCCAGACGACCATAAATGGAATCGAATTGGACCTGGGAAAGTTTGACCATTTCCCGCCAGATCCTCAGGTTTTCCTCGTCCCCCGCCTGCAATTTCACCAATTCCGCCTTCGCCTCCTCGAGCCGCGCGGGATTGGCATCGCATTCGGCGTTGATCACTTTGTACAGCCGCTCCAGTTCCCCGATCGCATCGCGTTCCAACGCCGCCCGGTCCAAGGCCTGTTTCCAGCCCAGCAACAGCTTGCCAAATTGCGTTCCCCAGTCGCCGATATGGTTATCGGTGATCACCCGGTGTCCCAGCAGGCGCAAAGTTCGCTGCAGCGCATCCCCGATGCCGGTCGAGCGAATGTGGCCCACGTGCATCGGCTTGGCCACATTGGGTGAGCTGAAATCAATCACGACGCACTTGGGTGCCGCCGCCAGGTCGAAGAACAAATGTTCACCCCGCGCGGCCGACGCCAGCGCTTCCGCCAGCCGCCGGTTCGCCAGCCGGAAATTCAGGAAACCAGCCCCGGCAATCTCCACTTTGTCGCAAATCTCCGCCACATCCAGCCGGGCCAGGACATCCGTCGCCAATTGGCGCGGATTTAATTTTCGCGCTTTGGCCAGCGACATCAGGGCATTGGTTTGGTAATCGCCGAATTTGGGGTCGCAGGGCCGCACCAGAATGGCGCCCCGATCGGCTTCCGGCAGCAATTGGCCGACGCAAGCCTGTAGTTTTAGCTCAATTTGTTTGTGAGGCAGCACGGGGATTATTTATTTGACCAGTGAGAGACATTTCACAGAGCCGCGCAACGAATCAATCGTGGCGCTGGACTCCCTCTCCGCCAATTTATTGGGGGAGAGGGCCGGGGAGAGCTGGTGCTCCGGTTCATTGAATGGTGATCGAGACCAGGTTTTATCGGAACCCACCCGGCGCCGGTACCGGTCCCAGGGTTCACTTTTTCCCGTGTTCCTGAATGACCTTCAACATGGACTCCCCGTCCGGGGATTTTTCGAGGGCATCACGGAAATCTGACTTATGGAGGAGTTTGGCGATGTTTGCCAGGGTGTGCAGGTGCTTTTGAAATTGACCTTGGGGTACGAGAAACAACATCACCAGTTTGACCGGCTGGTTATCCAAGGCATCGAAATTGACCCCCTTGTTCGAGCGACCCAGCGCACCAACCACTTCAAAAATCAAATCGGTCGAGGCGTGCGGAATCCCGATGCCATACCCGATGCCCGTGGACATTGAGTTCTCGCGCTTTTTGACCGCGGCCGTCACGGCATCGCGATCGGCCGCCTGAATCTTGCCGGTGGCCACCAGATTGTCGATGAGCTCATCAATCGCTGCCCACCGGTCCGTCGCTTTTAATTCAGGCACGATCTGTTCACGCCCCAAGATGTCGGCCAAATCCATAGTTGACCCTGAGGATGCGGCCAAAAGTCGCCGCAATTCAAGAGCGAATTTCCAACATTTTAGCCGCCCGGGGATTGTCCGGTCACAAAACCCGCTGCAACCAGTTAAAAATCATACCCGTGCTCTCCAGCCACCAACCCGCCGAATTCATGATCCCGACCCGCGCCGTCAGCAGCGGCAGACCGAACAGCAGCACGCAAACATTGCCCAGATAAATGACCACGGCCGAAAATAAATAGCCTTGTGACGTGATGTCCGACTGCCGCGTCTGCAACACGTGAAAGGTCAGCGTCAGGTGAAAGGCGTAAGCGGCCCCTACGAGCAAATGGAACACTACCAGGTATTTCCCCCAACCCCAGATCAGGTGACCGATCGCGAAGCCGCCGATCACCAGGACCGCGTAAAACGGGAAAAAGTATGGGGCCAAAGCGATCAGAAAATTGGTTTTGGAGATGATCACATGACCGCCGGCCGAGGTGACTTTCAGCTTTTTAACCTGGCCACCGAAGAGCCAGGTCCAGAGCGCATGGGTCAATTCATGGCCAAAGACATAAAGCCACATGGGTTTGGGCATCAGCAGGAAAATGACGATCCAGCAAGCCGCCCCCGCCAGCAGCGGCACCCAGGTGGTGTCGGCGCTGCCGCAGGCGCGCAACACCAGCCACAGCGCCCGGGCCGCACCTGCACACGCCGGCAATAAAACCAGCGCAATGATGAATTTCATCCATTTCGGCACGCGCCAGAGATTACCCGCCCAAACTCCCGGACACAGGAAAAAATTAAGGCAACGGAGCCAGGGGGTAAATCCACGGAACACGGAAGGGGAAAACGTCCATTTCAACCATCCCGTTCCGCATGTTCCTGTATTGGGGGGTTAATTATTTTTATCCGTACCTGTCTGTGGTTGAACTGGATTGTTTTGATCCCCGCAAAATAAACTTTGAACTTTCGATCCGGAAACTAAAATCAACGCATGACGAAGGACGAAGCCTTGCAGATTTTTCGCGATACCGGAGCCCTCCTGGAGGGCCATTTCATCCTGCGCAGCGGGTTGCACAGCCGCCAGTTCTTTCAATGCGCCCTGGCCCTGCAACAGATGCCGGTGGTGGAAAAACTTGGAGCCGCCCTCGCGGCCAAATTGAAACCGCTGGGCGCCGTCACCGTGGTTTCACCGGCCATGGGCGGCCTGGTCATCGGCCAGGAAGTCGCCCGGCAACTCCGACTGCGATTCATTTTTGTGGAAAAAGAGGAGGGCCTGCTCGTTCTGCGGCGCGGCTTCAAAATCGCCCCTGGCGAAAAAATCCTGGTGGTCGAGGACGTCGTCACCAAGGGCGGGCGCGTCCAGGAAACGCTGGACATTGTCCGCGCGCATGGCGGCAACGTCGTGGGCGTGGCCATGGTGGTGGACCGCTCGAACGGCGCCATCAATTTCGGCATCCCCTGCGTGAGCCTGATTGCATTGAATGTGGAGGCCTTCGAGCCCAACCAACTTCCCCCCGATCTGCAAAAAATCCCTGCGGTCAAGCCGGGGAGTAAGTGATCGGATGTTCCTGGCTCCATTTGATGGCGCTTAGAATTCCATGGGAGCGCGCATTTTTAACATTTTGGCGGAGGGGCTTGTCGGGCCAAGGCGGTGGAGGACCACCGCACCACAACGCTGGCGCGTTATCCGAGCGCACCCGAACCACGCGAAGCGTTTTGGAGAGTGCGAAAGCTCTTTAGAGTTTTTCCCCCAAAGAACGACCAGCCCACTTCAAACATGCCGTGGCCTGACGCCACGACGGGCCCTTCCACAGGACTGCCTCCCTCACTGCGCCGCTCGATCTTTGGCATTTCCCCAATCGGTGAACGGGTCCCAAGGCGGCAGCAAAACCGGTTTTTGGCTGGTCAAGGCCAGCAGAGCCGGCGGGACAAAACGGCGATCGATCATGACTTGAAAGACATGCCGTTCAAACCACTTTTGGTCGATGATGAACCATCCGTCGTCGCCTGCCTTTTTTCCCCATGAATTCTCGATCTTCCATTTGACGGGCATGCCATCGTGAACATCCACCCCGGTGATCACCATGGCGTGGTCCGGGGAGCCATTGTCATAAGCAAGGGTGTCCGCCTTGCTCATGGAGAAATCGATGCCAAACAAATCTGATTTGTCCTCGATGTCCTGGAGCCAGAGCCCTTTTTTCTTATCGATTTCCGCGGAAGATTCGGCCGCAAACCATACGGGCTGGTCCGCCAGCACCGATTGGAGTGTCATCTCCGTCATTTCCTTCATGTCGATATTAACGGCTTCCAGATCCGGCTGGTCGGCCATGTTTCGTTCCCAGGCCCATTCGAGATGCGCATGCATTGGCTGGCCCGGGTAGTTGGCAAAGCTCACGTAGCGGTTTAGGTCTTCGTCCAGGAATTTCGCCCGGAAGGTTTGGGGTGTGTACGCTTCCAGCGGACTGACTTTGTCATCTTTGGTTTCGAACCGCCACGCAAAGGCCTCCGGCGGTTTGCCCAGACACAGCTCGAGAATCTTGTACACGTCCTGTAATGCCGCCATTTTTAACTGGTGGAATTCCGCCGGACTGGCGCCATCGTGGGAAGGCTGGCGAATCTCCACCACCGCCTTGTGCAGGCGGGCCGCCAGTAGCGCGGACATTTCGCCTGAATGCGAGGCGGCATAGTCATCCGGCATGATCGATTCCGGCACGGCCCCGTATTTCTGGATCAAGGCCCGGACGTAATTCCAATTGCCGCCTTCGCTGATCAGATTCTGGAGGAGGACATCCAGGCGCCGGCTATGAATCGGTTCCCGGCGCAGCGCGATAGCCAGCTCGAGCGAACGGTTGGCCGACTCCAGTTCCTCATAAAACTGCTCATAAGCCTGCGACAGCATGAAGTCTTTCATCTTTTGTTTGGCGATGACGCCGGGTCGCAGCGCGTTGAGACCGGCAAACAGCCAGCAACGCCCGGATTGCTTCTGGTCGGCAATCGAGCCGGGCTCTGCGATCTCCTTGGTAAAAAGATTGTCCGTGCCGGCCTCCACATCGGGGTTGATGGCCAGTGATTGGACGCTGTTCTCCGCCAGCGCGTCCCGGACGGCCCGCAGTGACGGCGTCAACGGAACTGACTCTTCCAGTGTTTTTAGCATCTCCGGGGTGAGCGCTGCGTCGGCGGAGGGGCTTTCACCCGGCAACGGTTGATACTGGGCGTGAAGCGGGCTTGCGGTCAGGGCCATCCCGGCCAGAAGACATTTAATAATTCTTTTCATCAATTGAATGGGCATTTACCAGGTGATCTCTGGCCCATGCTGGTAATGGGCCATTTTGGTCATTGTCCTCCTACTCCATCGGTTGACAACCATTTTTCGAGTTCTTTTCGAATTCCTTCCCCGATCCATCCTTGGTTTTTTCCAACCTGAGACGGGAAAGCGAGACTGGTGCCGATCATCGGCCCTCGAGGGACTTTGGAATCGCCCACGACCTTCAGCAGCCATAGTACACTCCTGAGAATAAGCAGTGGTCACGATGCTTCGCGCTTATAAATGCTTGCGGATCGTTCCTTGGCTTTTAACCTAATCCCATCATGCTCATTCCACTCCAGCGCGCATTCGTTCTTTTGACCGCCAGTTCCCTGCTCACGTTGGCGGATCCCCTTCTGGCGGCTGAGCCGGCGGCGACTGCTCCGGCGGTTCCGCAGGTTGCCGTTGATTGGAAATCGACGCTTCGCATCTCCCGCTCGATACCGACCTTACAAGTCGTGGTCAACCCGCCGCTACGACACGGGTCGGCGATTCACGACCCGGTTTATGCCGCCCTGCTCGACTTGGCCGCGGAAAATGTGCGCTATGTGCCGTGGTTCCCCTACCCGCGTCTGGCCGTGGCGGAATTGGAACCTCCGACCGCCACCAAAACGTCCTGGGATTTCAGCCTGATTGATCCGATGACGATCGATTTTCTGGAAGCGACCAAAGGCCACCCGATCATTCTCAATTTCAGCACGATGCCGGCCTGGCTCTTCAAAACTCCGCAACCGGTGACTTACCCGGATGATCCGAACGCACCGATTTGGAATTACACTCAAGGCACCGAACTAAAAGACCCGACGTTGAAGGATCTGGGGGATTATTACGCGCGGCTGGTCAGTTGGTATGTCCGGGGCGGTTTCACGGACGAACTGGGCGTGTACCACAAATCGGGCCACCACTACAAAATTGCCTGGTGGGAAGTCCTGAATGAAACGGAGGCCGAACACAACACGACCCCGCAACAATATACGGAACGTTACGACGCGATTGTGAGCGCGATTCACAAGGTGTCACCGAAAACAAAATTTGTCGGGCTGGCCATGGCCTACGCCAACCGTTTGAATTATTACGAGTATTTTTTAAATCCAAAAAATCACCGGCCCGGTATTCCGTTGGACATGATTTCATACCATTTCTATGCGGACCCTGGAAGTCGGGCAAGCAATCCCGCCACCTGGCATTTCTGTGAGCAAGCAGACCAATTTCTCAATACCGTCCGCAAGATTGAGACCATCCGCAAACGGCTGAGCCCCTCCACCCAGACGGATACGGACGAACTTGGGGTCATTGCTCCCGATCAAAGCTGGCAGAACCTGCCCGTTTACTGGAATGCAGCGGGCGCGATGTACGCCTATCTCTACCTGGAGCTGAGCAAACTGGGCATTGAAAATATCGGCGAGTCGCAACTGGTCGGTTATCCGACCCAGTTCCCGAGCGTGAGCATGGTGAACTGGGAGACCGGCAAACCAAACGCGCGTTTCCGGGTGCTGGAACTGCTCAAGCATAACTTCGGTCCCGGCGATCGACTGGTCGCCACCGGGGTGGCCAGCGCGGATGTCGCCGCCCAGGCCTATCGCACCCCCAACGGCCGGAAATTGCTCCTGATCAATAAGAGTGATGCGCCAGTCAGCGTGGACCTCCCGCCCGAGGACGCCGGCGCACGGATGGATGTGGTTGACATCTCGACCGGAGAGGATCCGGCGCAAAGCAGCACGGTGTCGGGAACGCGGGTGACCCTGTCCCCGTTCGCCGTGGCGGTGGTTTTCGCACCGAGCCCTTGAAGCTATGCGCGCTTTGAACGTGGAATCTTTTCAGCCCCCCGGACGCGCTCGAAATACAGCGGTGCTGCCGACCGAGGATCGGCTACAGTCGCCATGCCATCGCGAATCAGTCCAAGATCGCGACCTTATCGCGTAAGACTTTTAAGCCAACGAAAGCGTCATGGAGTGCGCCGGCAAAACGAAGTGACGACGGCGCTCTCGGATGACCCACAACCTGCGGTATGCCACGCGCGACCGAAATAGGCGGTGTCGCCACTGCGCAATGCAAGCCTCAATTCAATACCCACTGGTCTGTTGTTTCAACCGGAAGAACATGTTGCCGGCTGGCGCGGAAGTAAGCGTTATACTGAAATTTGTATAATTCAGGCTCATTGCGACCGGATAACCAGAATCCGCCCAGTTCGAAGTGTTTGGATTCGAGTTGGTTTGTATCAAAAAATCGCTCGATGAACACGTCCAGGAAAGCGAAGTGTTTTGGCCCGCGTTTTGGATCTGCAAAACCGGGGAGACGAAAGGCACTTGGGTCAGCACCGTGAACCGGGAAAACCAGCCGCTGTTCACAACCAAATCCATTTCACCGTCATTACCCAAGTCCGCAGCCAGTCCCATGCCGGGCTCAAAATCCACGAGAATGGTCGTGTTGTACCCGAAATCGCCTGAACCATCATTGGTTAAAATGGTCAGGCTGCTATTATTTACCATTCCGTCCATGTTGTCTTCATTCAAGGAGATCAAATCCGTGCTACCATCTCCATTGAGATCGGCCGCCACAACGAATTCAGGCGCATTACCCACGCCAATTGTGGCGCTCAAGGTGAAAGCTCCCGTGCCGTTGTTAGTAAAGATGGAAAGCGTATTGGTGTTGAAATCTGCGGTGATCAAATCCGGCGAACCATCTCCGTTAACATCAGCTACCGCAAAAGTGTGATGGTAAGTCCAACTGTTTAAGACAGAATTCGAACCAAAAACGCCAAATCCGTTGTTTGTGAAAACAGTCAGTGTGGAGTAAAAATTGCCCGTGACCAAATCCATGCTGCCATCGCCGTTGACATCCTCTGCATGCACGTCTTGTGCGCCCACACCCGCATTGATGGAAGCGCTTAACCCGAATCCACCGGAACCGTTGTTGGTGAGGATTGTCAGGACGCTTGCCCCGGTGAAAAAGTCAAAGTTCACCACTGCCAAATCCAGCCTGCCGTCACCATTGAAATCCGCAGCAACACAGTTTCCTCCCGAATCAGCAGCTGTGGAATAAGTGGCATTTGAGCCATAAACACCAGCCCCGTTGTTGGTGAAGATTGTAATGTAGGCATTGTCAATTCCCGGCGGGGTGATTGATTGCCCTTCACAAGAAACCACCAGATCCTCTTTTCCACGGCCGAAAAGGTCGGCAGCAACCACGCACCAAGGATCGGTGGCAACTTGTAAAATAGCATTGGATCGCAAATCCCCTGTGCTGTCATTGGTAAAAATGGTAATGAAATTAAAGCCCAGGGAGTTTCCACCAGAGTTTGCCGTCACAACATCCAGCTTCCCATCTCCATTCAAATCAGCCACCGCCATATTGCCCACAAAACTGGCATTGGGGTCGACATAATACCGTTGGGAAAACGCCAGCGGTTGAGCCGAAACGTGGCTCTGAACTCCAACGAAAAAGCGTATGATGAAAAATGTGAGAAAGGCGCCTCGCATGCCCATAGCCTATACGATATCGACAACTTTTGGAAAAAATTTAGCCAAAAGTGTTTGCATCATGCATGCCTCAATTCAATGCCGCCATCCCCCCAACGTATGGTCGGCGAAGGCGGAAGTCGGCGGATCAAACTGAACCGAGAGGGTGTTCCGAAACCCAGAGGGTGGGGTTTCACCCCATTTGGATTCTCACGAATTTGTGGAATTTTTAGTCAGGCTTTATACTGGTAAACCATAAGCTCACTTAAATCCATGCCGCCGATTGAACCGTCGCAAAAAGCCGCTGAGCGCGAACGCCTCGCGGAAGCAAATGCAGGGTCCCAGAATTGGCGCAGGTGGGGTCCGTATTTGTCCGAGCGACAATGGGGCACCGTGCGCGAGGATTACTCGCCGGGCGGCACCGCGTGGGAATACTTTCCGCACGACCACGCGCGCAGCCGGGCGTATCGCTGGGGCGAGGATGGGCTCGCCGGTTTCAGCGACGATTGGCAGCACCTTTGCCTCTCGCTGGCGCTGTGGAATGGCAAAGACCCGATCTTAAAAGAGCGCCTCTTCGGCCTGACAAATTCTGAAGGCAATCACGGGGAGGACGTCAAGGAACTGTATTATTACCTCGACGCCACCCCGACGCATTCCTACCTAAAATTTCTCTACAAGTATCCACAGGGCGAATACCCCTATTTGAAGCTCATTGAGGAAAATCGCCGCCGCGGGCCGGATCAGCCGGAATTTGAATTGCTCGATACCGGCTTGTTCGACACGGATCGTTACTTCGACGTCTTTGTGGAATATGCCAAGGCATCGCCGGACGATATTTTGATGCTCGTCACCGTGCACAATCGCGGCCCGGAAGCGGCGCAGCTTACCCTGCTGCCCCAACTGTGTTTTCGCAACACGTGGACGTGGGTTCCAAACGCGCACGCATCCAGGCTCTCCATGGAAAACAATGGCATCAAAATTGAGCACGACCAGCTCGGAGGTTTCCACCTTTCCTGCGATGGCAAACCCAATCTCCTTTTTTGTGATAATGAAACCAACATACGCCGGCTTTTCAACCAGCCGCAAGCGAAAGGCTTTTTTAAGGACGCCTTCCACGAATATGTCATCGCGGGAAATAAAGCAGCGGTGAATCCGGCCCAGACCGGCACCAAGGCCGGCGCGGCTTACGAACTAACTGTGGCGGCAGGCCAATCCGCAACGGTGCGACTGCGCCTTGCCCAATCGAACACGCCCTCAGCCAGCCAACCGTGGGCCGACTTCGAGAGCATATTTTCTCAGCGCCGCAGCGAGGCCGATGATTTTTACGCCGGTTTGCAACAGGCAATCACCGACGCCGACGTCAAATTGGTGCAGCGCCAGGCTTTCGCGGGCATGATTTGGGGTAAACAATTTTTCCATTACGACGTGCCGGTTTGGCTGACCGGCGATCCGACCCAGCCGCCCCCGCCACCGGATCGCAAGCACGGTCGCAACGCCGACTGGATCCATCTCAACAATGCCGACGTGATCTCCATGCCGGACAAGTGGGAGTACCCTTGGTTCGCGGCGTGGGACTGGGCATTCCATTGCGTGGCGCTGGTGGAGGTTGACGCCGAGTTTGCCAAAAGCCAGCTCGTGCTCGTCATGCGCGAATGGTATATGCACCCGAATGGCCAGTTGCCCGCCTATGAGTGGGCTTTCGGGGATGTGAATCCGCCGGTTCATGCGTGGTCGGCGTTCCGGGTCTTTCAAATTGACCGGCGGCAGCGGCAGGAATCCAATCCGGCGGACCCGGGCGACTTGCCGTTTCTGGAGCGGGTTTTTCAAAAACTGCTCTTAAATTTCACCTGGTGGGTCAATCGCAAGGATGAACACGGCCGAAACATTTTTCAGGGCGGCTTTCTCGGCCTGGACAATATCGGGGTATTCGATCGCAGTCAGCCATTGCCGACCGGCGGATTCATGAGCCAGGCTGACGGCACCAGCTGGATGGCCATGTATTGCCTGAACCTCTTGCGCATCGCGCTCGAACTGGCACAGCACAACCACGTTTATGAGGATATCGCCACCAAGTTCTTGGAACATTTCCTGTCCATTGCCGCCGCCATCAACGGGGTGGGCGATGACAAACTGGGCCTGTGGGACGAACCGGATCAGTTTTACTACGATCATCTGAATTTGCCGGACGGCGCCAATGTGCCGATGAAGATCCAGTCCGCCGTCGGCCTGATTCCCCTGCTGGCGGTGGAGGTTCTCGATCCCGGCGTGCTCAAGCAGTTGCCGCAATTTATCGCGCGCATGGAATGGTATTTGCAGCATCGTCCGGAGTTGGCGAACCTCATTTCCAACTGGCAGGTTTGCGGCGTTGGCGACCGCAAGCTGCTTTCGCTGCTGCGCGGCCATCGCATGAAAGCTTTGCTGCGGCGAATGCTGGATGAAACCCAGTTTCTCTCCGGCCAGGGCGTGCGGTCCCTTTCAAAAATTCACGAGCAACATCCGTTTCGTTATGCCACCGGCGGACAAACCTACGAGGTCGCTTATTGGCCGGCGGAATCGCGCAGCGGTCTGTTCGGGGGCAATTCCAACTGGCGCGGACCGGTTTGGATGCCGTTGAATTTTCTCATCATCGAGTCGCTGCAAAAGTTTCATTACTATTACGGCGACGATTTCAAGGTCGAATGCCCGGCCGGCTCGGGAAAATTCATCACCCTCAATGAAGTCGCCAATGAATTGACGCGTCGAATTGCCCGCCTGCTGTTGAAAGGCGAAGACGGCCAGCGGCCGGTTCTGAAATATCATCCCAAGCTCGCGACGGATCCAAACTTCAAGGACTACGTTTTATTCCACGAATATTTTCACGGCGATACCGGAAGCGGACTCGGCGCTTCGCACCAGACCGGCTGGACTGGGCTGATCGCGAAACTCCTGCGGCCGCGAAAATAATTTTTGCAAATGCGAGGTCCGCGAACTTAGAATGCCCCGGGCGTGAATCACTCCAAGGTCATGATGAATCCTTCTTTAACCGCCATCGCTTATGCGATGTGCGCCGGGAACCACCTGAGGCAAAGTTTAAGCTAAATGGCGCGACGCAGCGAAATTGTGACCGTTTACGCCGCCGGGGTGGTGCAAGGCATTGGCCTGGTCACGTTTCCGGCCGCGAGCGCGGTGTTCACGAGTCCAACCGACTATAACCTCTCCAGTACGGAATACGGCGGCATGTTTTTACCGCAGGCGATCATGGCCATCGTGGCCTCGCTGGCCGGTGCGGGCTTGCGAAACCGGGTCGGCACAAAACGCATCTATCTAATCGGATTGCTCGCCAATCTGTTGGCCATGGCGCTGCTCGTTGCCAGCCGTTTTATAATGCGCAATCACCCGGTCGCTTACGGAATTCTGCTGGTGGCGACCACCTGCATGGGCATCGGCTTTGGTTTCACTGTGCCGGCGCTCAACACCTTCGCCGCCGCATTTTTTCCGCAAAAGGTGGACCAGGCGGTGCTCGCGCTGAATGCCCTTTTGGGGCTGGGAACGGCGCTGGCTCCGGTTTTCATCGCGGTTTTCATCGGCTTGGGCATCTGGTGGGGCCTGCCGGTGCTGGTCGGCGCGCTGATTCTGGGGCTCTTGCTTTTTAGTTTCAGCCAACCCTTGAAGGAAAGTGAGAAAACCGAACCGGCGGCGGCCAGAAACATCAAGGTTCCCGCGCGGTTTTGGATTTTCGCCGCGTTCGCGCTGCTTTACGGTGTTTGCGAAACGATGAATGGCAACTGGGCGTCGCTTTACATGAAAGAACAATTCGCCGCGAGCACCTCGGTGGCGTCGCTGGCGCTGACACTTTTTTGGGCCACGGTCACCGCCGGGCGCATTCTCTTTTTTGCCCTTGAAAAGTGGGTTCCCGAGCCGCTGATTTGCCGGGTCCTGCCGTTCATTGTGACCGGTGCCCTGGTGGCCAGCGCGTGCGTACCCAAAACGAATTCCTTCCTGGGTCTGCTGACGTTTGTGCTCGCGGGCCTTGGCTGTTCCGCGCTGCTGCCCCTGACCATCAGCTTTGGCCAGAAAGAGCTGGCCCCCGTTGCCGCCTCGGTGGCGGGCGGGTTGATTGCGTTTTATCAAATTGGCTACGGCATCGCAGCCTTCGGCGTCGGTCCGTTGCAAACGGCGGGCTTGCCCCTGAAAAGTATTTACGCGGGAACCGCCGTGGTCGCCCTGGCGATGGCCGTCCTATCCTTTGCCGTCACGCGAAAAGCTCGCGCGGCGGTTTAAAAATGCAATTCAACCATTAACCCGAGAAAAAATCATGAGTCTAAAAGGTAAAGTCGCCATCGTTACCGGTGGCAATAGCGGCATCGGCATGGCCATCGTTTTGGAGCTGGCCAAACAAGGGGCAAACATCGTCATTGATTACGTCGCGCATGCGGAGGCGACGGAAGCCCTCGAGAAACAAGTGCGCGATCTAGGCGATTGCGCCGTCGGCGTTCAGGCGGATGTCAGCCAGGTGTCGGACCTGCAAAATGTCATTGCCACCGCCGTCAAGGAATTCGGGCGGGTGGATGTGATGGTCAACAACGCCGGCGTCGAAACACGCACGTCCATCCTCGACACGACCGAGGCGCAGTATGAGAAGGTGATGAACATCAATTTGAAAAGCGCCTTTTTCGGCACCCAGCTTGCCGCGCAGCAGATGATCAAGCAGGGCGGCGGCGGGCGCATCATCAACATCACTTCGGTCCACGAAGACTGGCCGATGCCCGGCAACACGGCGTATTGCCTCTCCAAAGGCGGGATGCGCATGCTAACGCGCACGGCGGGCGTGGAGTTGGCGCCGCACAACATCCTGGTCGTCGGCGTCGGCCCCGGGGCGGTCGCCACACCGATCAATCTCGGCACCATGAATGACCCGGCGTTGCTGCAAAAATTAAACAATGCCATCCCGCTCGGCCGCATGGCCCGGCCGGAAGAAATTGCCAGCCTGGTTGCCTTTCTCGCCGGCGACGGATCCAGCTACATCACCGCTACGACCATCTTTGCCGATGGCGGCATCATGCAAAGCAGTCCGGGGCTTTGAACCAAACCAGAACTGCTTGAAAGTGTGCGTCAAATGTTGGGATGACGCGGCGGGCGACATGGAGCTCCCGACCGAGGCGCGGACGCGCGGTTAGAGGTGTTTCACGCCCTGACCGGTGCGAATCGGGCGTAATGCAACACCAGGTCGGGAACGCGGGTGACTTTACCTCCATTTGCGTGCCGGTGATTTTACCGCCGGTGGCATGATTAACTCAGCGCGAGGCGTTGCCAGACTGGAGCGTGTGATTGAGCTTCCGGGTTCCTCCTTCTGGGACAGCTTGACTCAAAATAGTTTTGTGACACTTTAGTAAAGTCGTTGGGGTGGAAATATTTGCGAAATGATTAATAAAGCAGCTCTTTGGGGAACAGGCGCGTTCATCCTTTTGACTGTCGGCTGTAATCACAAGGCTCCAGCACCGCCACCGCCACCGCAAGTTCAAATCATCACGGTGACGCCGACCAATGTTCCTATTTATGAAGAATGGATCGGCACGCTGGATGGCTATGTGAACGCGCAAATCCACGCGCAAGTCACCGGTTATCTCCTGACGCAAAATTACCGAGAAGGCAGCGAGGTTAAAACCGGCGACGTGCTGTTTCAAATTGATCCGCGCCCGTTTCAAGCCACCCTCGATCAAGCCAAGGCCCGGCTGGCGCAAGACCAGGCTCAGGCGGGCAAAACGGCATTGGACGTGAAGCGTTACACGCCGCTCGCGAAGGAACAGGCCATTAGTCAGGAGGAATTGGACGATGCCGTTCAGGCGAACCTCGCGGCGGTTGCCCAGGTCAAAGCGGACGAAGCCGCCGTCGAAAGCGCGCAATTGAATCTGGGCTTCACCAAAATCAAGTCGCCCATGGACGGTCTGGCGGGAATGGCCCTGGCGCAGATCGGCGATTTAGCCAGCCAGTCGGGCGGCGTGCTCACGACCGTTTCAACCCTCAATCCGATCAAGGTTTACTTTCAGGTCAGCGAGCAATCGTATCTTGATTTCTGGCGGCGGTTCATCGGTGCGAATCGGACGGAGGAAAGTGTTCCCTTGCAACTGATTTTCGCCGACGGCTCGGTCTATCCCGAAAGCGGCCGATTTTTCTTCGCCGACCGGCAGATCAATCCGGATACGGGGACGCTGCAAATCGTCGGACTCTTTTCCAACACGAATTTAGTCCTGCGTCCCGGCCAATACGGCCGGGTTCGCGCGCAAACGCATACTGTAACCAACGCCCTGCTTGTGCCGCAGCGCGCCGTGGCGGAGCTGCAAGGTTCCTATCAAGTGGCCGTCGTGGACCAGACCAACAGCGTGCATCTGCAATTCGTCACCGTCGGCGAGCAAGTCGGCCCCAATTGGATCATTGACCACGGTCTGCAACCCGGCGACCGCGTCGTGGTTGAAGGCCTCCAGCAGGTGAAGTCGGGTACGTTGGTGGATCCGCAACCGTATGCTGACGCCGGCACCAACCCACCGCTAAAATGAAGACGAATTCACCGGCAGATAATCAGCGTGCTGGGAGCATCCTGCTCCCGGATCTAACCCACCTGTAGAATGAAAAAAATTTCGCTGGCAGGGCACCCGGAAGGTTTAACCTTTTTCCGTTTCCGGACGGCGGCCGGTCCGGTCCGGTAAATCCTCATGTATCGTTTCTTCATCAACCGGCCGATTGTTGCGATGGTCATCGCCATTTTGATGGTGATCATTGGCTCGGTTTCCATGGTGAGCCTGCCGGTCGCGCAATTTCCCAACATCGTTCCGCCGGAAATCCGCATCCAGACCACGTTTCTCGGCGGCGACGCGCAATCCCTCGCGCAGGCCGTCGCCACGCCAATTGAAGAGCAGATGAGCGGCGTGGATAACATGAATTACATGTATTCCGTCAGCGCCAATAACGGTGTGATGCGGATGGGCGTGAACTTCGACGTCAAAACCGACCCGAACATTGACCAGGTCCTCGCGCAGCTCCGGGAAAACCAGGCCGTCCCGCAACTGCCTCCCTCCGTGCAGCAATATGGCGTCAGCCTGTTGAAATCGCCGACGAGTCCAATGATGCTGGTCGCGCTTTCAGCACCCCGTGGCACGCATGACGCCACGTTTCTGGCAAATTACGCCTACATCAATCTGGTGGATCAGATCACCCAGTTGAAGGGCATTTCCAACGTCAATGTGTTCGGCGCCGGCCAGTATGCGATGCGTTTTTGGGTCAAGCCCGACCAGCTCGCGACCCTGAACCTGACCGTCAATGACATCGTCAACGCCATCAATGCGCAAAACACCGTCAATCCCTCCGGGCTGGTGGGCGGACCGCCGACGCCGCAGGGACAGGAATTCACCTATGCCATCACCGCGCAAGGCCGGCTGGTTTCGGAAAAGGAATTTGGCGACATCATCATTCGCGAGAATCCGGACGGCTCCTTGGTGCGCTTGAAAGACGTCGCCCGCGTGGAACTCGGGGCGCAGCTTTACAACATCGTCGGTAAACTGAACGGCCAGCCGTCCGCCATCCTGGCAATTTATCAATTGCCCGACTCCAACGCGCTCGATGACGAAAAAGCCGTGCTCAAGCTCATGGCGAAACTGAAGCAGGCTTTTCCGGCGGATTTGCAATACACCATTTCGCTCGACACCACGCTGGCCATCTCGGAGGGGATGCACGAAATCATGCTCACGCTCGGCATGGCGCTGGTGCTCGTGATCTTCGTCGTCTTTATTTTTCTGCAAGGCTGGCGGGCGGCGCTGATTCCCTTGTTGGCGGTGCCGGTTTCCCTCATCGGCACATTCGCCTTTTTCCCGATTTTTGGATTTACCCTGAACACCCTTTCGCTCTTCGGCCTGGTGCTGGCGATTGGCCTGGTAGTGGACGACGCCATTGTGGTGGTCGAAGCCACGGAACGTCATATTGATGAAGGATTGGAGCCAAAAGCCGCCGCGCTCAAGGCGATGCAGGAAGTGGCGGTCCCGGTGGTCTCCCTGGCGCTCATCCTCGCGGCGGTGTTTATTCCGACCATTTTCATTGCGGGCATCACCGGCCGGCTCTACCAGCAATTCGCCCTGACGATCGTGATCTCCGTCATGCTCTCCGCGTTTAACGCGCTGTCGTTGAGCCCCGCGCTGGCGGCCATGTTGTTAAAGCCAAAGGAAAAGGGCCAGGCGCGCGGGCCGTTGGGGAAATTTTACGCCTGGTTCAACCGTGTATTTGACCAGGCCCGGGACGGTTACCTGAAAGTGGCTGGCCAACTCATTCGCAAAAGCGTTTTCACCGTGATCCTGCTCGGCACGATTCTGATCGTTGCGCTGCTGCTTGGCGCACACCTGCCGGGGGCCTTTTTGCCGGAGGAGGATCAGGGCTACGTTTACGTCGTCGCGCAACTGCCTTACGCCGCGTCGCTGGAACGCACCGACGCGGTCTGCAAAAAAATCGAGGCCATCATGAAAAGCACGCCGGGCGTGCAGTATTGCACGACCGTCGAGGGCTTCAGCCTGCTAAGTCAGGTTCAGGCCACCTACAACGCCTTCTTTTTTGTGACCCTCAAGCCGTGGAGCGAGCGGAAAAAGGCCGACGAACAAATCCTGGCCATCCGGGCGCACATCAACCACGAGCTGGCCAAAATCCCGGAAGCGACGGGCGCAGCCTTTCCGCCTCCGTCCATTCCCGGCGTCGGCACTTCCGGCGGCTTTACCTTCATGCTCGAAGACCGCTCCGGCAAGCAAGGCGCGGAATTTCTCACGCAAAATCTGAACAAATTCATGGCCGCCGCCCGGAAACGCCCCGAAATTACCGGACTGCTCACCACCTATCTGCCCAGCGTGCCGCAGGTGTTCGTCAAGGTGGACCGGGACAAGGTTTTGAAGCTCGGCGTTCCGATCAATGACGTTTACACCACGCTGCAAACCTTCATGGGCGGAAATTTTGTGAATTATTTCAACCGTTTCGGGCGGGTCTGGCAGGTCTATGTTGAAGCCGAGGACAGCTATCGCACCCGCGCCGAAAATCTCCTGCAGTTTTACGTGCGCAACAACCGGGGCCAGCCCGTGCCGCTCTCCGCCTTCACGGAAATTCAATATCGCACCGGGCCCGAATTCGTCATGCACTACAACGAATATCCCTGCGCCCAAATCAACGGCTCGGCGGCGGCCGGTTACAGTTCCGGCCAGGCCACCAAGGCGTTGGAGGAAGTCTTTGCTCAAACGATGCCCCCGGGCATGGGCCATGATTATTTTGGCATGTCGTTTCAGGAACAGCAGGCGGCGGCGGGCGTGTCGCCGGTCCTGATTTTCTCGCTTTCGGTCCTGTGCGTGTTTCTCATTCTGGCGGCGCAATTCGAAAGCTGGTCGCTGCCCATGAGCGTTCTGCTCGGCACGCCTACGGCCATCCTCGGGGCGTTCCTCGCCCTGACCCTGCGCGGTTTTCAAAACAATGTTTATGTGCAGATCGGCCTGATCATGCTCATTGGTCTGGCCGCCAAAAATGCGATTCTGATCATCTCCTTCGCCAAGGCGGAGTACGAAAAAGGCCGGACCATCTCCGATGCCGCCCTCACCGGCGCCCACATCCGGCTGCGGCCCATTTTGATGACTTCCTTTGCTTTCATTCTGGGTTGCCTGCCGCTCTGGCTCGCGTCCGGCTCCGGGGCCGCTTCGCGCCAGACCCTCGGCACCGTGGTCATCGGCGGCATGCTGGGCGCAACTTTCGTGGACATTTTCATTGTGCCGGTGACGTTTACCATCGTCGAAAAAACCGTCGCCCGGTTCAGCAAAAAGTCCCGGGAAGAACACGCCCCCAAACCGCCCGAGCCAAACGGATGAAACCGTTCATTCGTCATTTCCGGCCTGAAGCCCGACCGCAACGTGCTGGGCCCCGAAAGACTTCGGGGTTGCCCCCAGATCAAAAACAACTGTTTTCCCATTTCCAGTCTGTAGCCCGACGCCAGTCTGAGAGTCTGACCGGCTCCAAGATGCGGGCCGCTGTAATTTGGACGCTGGTTATTGCATTTGGGTCTTTATTTCTCGCCGGTTGCGCCGTCGGCCCGGATTACCACCGCCCCCCGGTCAATACTCCCCCCGCCTTTCGCGGCGGAAGGCCCGCCGCCACCAACTCCTTCGCCAGCCTTCCGTGGTGGCAGGTCTTTCAGGACCATACGCTGCACAATCTGATCCGCGTTGCCCTCACCAACAATTACGACTTGCGGATTGCCGTCACGCGCGTCGAACAGGCCCGCGCCCTCGCCGCCCAAGCGCGCTCGCAGTTCTACCCGCAATTAAATTACGCCGCTTTCGCCGGCCGGGGGCGAAACGTCTCCGACAACCTGCCGGCACCGACCGGGACGTCCGGCGCGGTTTTTGGCGCGGACGCCAATGCCTCGTGGGAGATTGACCTGTGGGGGCAAATCCGCCGGCTCAATGAATCGGCGCGCGCGCAGTTCCTGGCCAGCGAGGAAGCGCGGCGGGACGTGACGATTTCACTCATCGCGCAGGTCGCCCAGGATTATTTCGGGCTGCTCGCCCTGGACCGCCAGCTGGCCATCGCGCGGCAAAGCACCAATTCATACGGCGAAAGCCTGCATATTTTCAATGAGCGCTTGCAGGGCGGCACCGGGACAAAATTGGAAACCTCTTCCGCCGAGGCCTTGATGGACTCCGCCGCCGCGACGATCCCCGGGCTCGAACAGCAAATCGCCCTGCAGGAAAATCAATTGAGCGTGTTGCTGGGACAAAATCCCGGCCCAATTTTGCGCAGCGATGCCTCGCTCGAAGCGCAAATGCCGCCGGCGGTTCCCGCCGGATTGCCCTCCGCCCTGCTGGAGCGGCGGCCCGACATCCGCGAAGCCGAAGAACAATTGCGCTCCGCCAATGCGCAAGTGGGCGTGGCCAAGGCCAACTTTTTCCCGCAACTTAATCTCACCGGATTGTTCGGCACTGCCAGCCCGGAACTTTCCGCATTCACCTCCGGCGGAGCCGACGTGGCGTGGAGCGTTGCCGCCGGTCTGACCGGGCCGCTTTTCCACGGCGGCCAGCTCCGCGCGCAATACGCACAGGCCCGCGCCGTGCGGGACCAATTTGCGCTGCAATACCAGGCCACCGTGCTGAACGCGTTTGAGGAGGTTTCCGATGCCTTGATTTCCCGCGAAAAGCTGGCCGCGGTGCGTATCCAATTGAGCCATGCCGTGGATGCTTACAAGATCGCCGTGAAGATCTCGATGGAACGCTACCGGGCGGGCAACGCGGATTACTACGAGGTGCTCCAGGAACAACAACTGCTTTTCCCGGCGGAAAATTCACTGGTGCAAACCCAGCTCAACCAACTGCTCGCGGTTGTGCAACTCTACCAGGCACTCGGCGGTGGCTGGCAAGTCACGCAGTCGGGTTCGGAACATTGATGGGGAAGCCCCGGCGAAAGCGGGTGCCGGCAGAGCAAACTTCCTGTCGGGCTGTCCGCCCAACCAAGCAACGCTGATTTTCCTGCGCTGAAATTTAAGCGCTTGCAGATTGCTCGCGGGCTTTTAAGCTCAGGCCATCATGTTCATTCCAATCCAGCGCATTCTCGTTTTTTTGACCGCCAATGTCCTGCTCATGTTGGCAGATCCCTTTCTGGCGGCTGGGGGCGCCGCGTCCGTTCTGGATGTTCCGCAGGTAGCCATCAATTGGACCCAGACGGTGTTCGTCTCCCGCTCGACCCCGACCTTGCAGGTGGTGGTGAACCCGCCGCTGCGGCGCGGATCGACAATTCACGACCCGGTCTTCGCCGCCCTCCACGACCTGGGCGCGGAGAATGTGCGTTATGTGCCGTGGCTGCCTTACCCGAGGCTGGCCGTGGCGGAGTTGGAACCGCCAACCGCCACCAATACCTCTTGGGACTTCAGCCTGATTGATCCGATGACGATCGATTTCCTGGACGCGACCAAAGGCCACCGGACGATTCTTAATTTCAGCACGATGCCGGCATGGCTCTTCAAAACTCCGCAACCGGTCACTTACCCGGATGATCCAAACGCGCCCGTCTGGAATTACACGCAGGGCACGGAATTAAAAGACCCGACACTGAAGGAACTGGGGGACTACTATGCGCGGCTGGTCAGTTGGTACGTCCGGGGCGGCTTCACCGACGAACTGGGTGTACGCCACAAGTCGGGCCACCATTACAAAATCGCCTGGTGGGAAGTCCTCAACGAGACAGAAGCGGAGCACACTACGACGCCGCAACAATACACGGAACGCTACGACGCAATTGTGAGCGCCATTCACAAGGTTTCGCCGAAAACGAAATTTGTGGGGCTGGCCATGGCCTACGCCGACCGCTTTAATTACTATGAATATTTTCTAGATCCCAAAAATCACCGGCCCGGCATTCCGCTGGATATGATTTCCTATCACTTCTATGCGGGCCCCGGAAGTCAGGCAAACAATCCCGCCACCTGGCATTTCTGTGAGCAGGCAGACCAGTTTCTCGCTACCGTCCGCAAGATCGAA